>Ga0224527_1000026_pt1 | contig 113454 bp, 93 predicted proteins | sample CBST0metaG_FD_179882 | JGI IMG/M metagenome (GOLD analysis project Ga0224527, IMG submission 179882) | Peat soil microbial communities from Stordalen Mire, Sweden - C.B.S.T0 | ecosystem: Environmental > Terrestrial > Soil > Wetlands > Peat | place: Sweden: Norrbotten County, Stordalen Mire...
GCTGTCAACGGACAGAGATGCACCCCGATGGACTCGTTCAGGCGCTAAGTGCTTTATTTTTGTAGTTTTGTGGACTTCGGTAGATGTTCTTGGAAGTCCTTGGAAGAGCTTATGGTAGCGCTAACGGCTACCGAATTCCCTGCCTGTCCCTCTGTTTCTAGAAGGTTTAAAGCTTGCCACATCGAATGGTTCCCCACCCGGTTCCCCAAGTGCCACGGGGTCGAAGGTTCCGCTGGTCCGAAGCAGTCCCTGGAAGTCCAGAAATTCACTTCGAATCCTCGCAATTCCCCTTCATTTCCCGGTCCCTTGCCTGTGCAGTTTAGGAACGGAGCAACCAAATTGCCGTGATGTGACGCTTCCGTAGTAAGGATCGAAGCGACCGCACTCATGGAACTATGCTACGCCAGATCCCAGAGCATGCGCATTCACAGTTCTCGGAAGAAGATTCCCGAGTTGGTTTCCTCAGTTCTGACAAAGACTGGCCTAATAGAAGTGACCGATACGGCCCGGCGTAACAGGACCGAGAGCTCGAATCCCTCCGCCCCGACCATTATCAACTTATTGAAACGGAGCCTCTTAGGCCGTATTCGTTTTGAAATCAGCAAGTTCCATGTCTCCATACAATTCCATGGCGTCTATGGAATCTATACTGTAGAACCAATTCTATACAAAAACGGTACCAGTGGTACCACCCCCAATTCTTTTAGAAATGGCCCTTTTCTGCGCTAGACGGACGCGCGCCAGATCGCAGGAACGCGAAAAGAAGACCGTTTGTCTGCGCTCAGTAACAGAATTACCTCATGCCTCGCCCAGTGCCCGTCTCTGACGCGTCCGACTGCGGGCGAGATCCCACTCAATCTATTGGCTGGATTTGGTCGGCATATTTCCCCAGCGCATTTCGGCTCACACGGCTTCGGTTAGGTTGCTCCGAATCCTGGCATCCCAATCGAACACAGTCGGGTCAATCGGAGTACCGCCAAAAAGCAAGCCATCTCGTCGGATGCTTTCTTGTGCCTGGATTCGATGCGCCAGATTGGTGAAGTCTACTCCGTCGGCTAATCTCAATGAGAGTTCCCCGCACCCAGGCCAATTCCTTCCATCTTGGCCCGGCTCCCGCTGAGCGCCAGTCATTTCCCAATCGAAAACGGAAAAGCACCTGTCCGACAAGGCGACTTTACGACCAAGTGGCGAGAAATTCACTATTATTTAGTTACTAAGCCTCTCGAGAAGCTGGAACGCGCTTTCGCCCCAGGGCATCAAGGGAGGGTGAATATCCCTTGACGTCGCGTCCCGGCGGCGCGACGAGGCGTGGAACACACGCACCGCGGCGATCTGTCCTCTGGGACAAGGGCGCAGGCTGCTTCAAAGAACTGACGCACCAAATACTTGGTAGGCGGGAAGCGGCCTGGTACCTGTTTCCTCTCATCTCTTCCAGGTTCCAAAGACTGAACGGATACGCACTATTCGAGCGCGCAAGGCAGAATCAGATCCTGAGGATAATGTTGTCGCTTAAGACTTTTGTCACCACTGGATTAAGCGTCTATCTCATCGCTCTCCTTCACCTAGCAATCGGTGTAAAGGATTGCAAAAGTGCTCTATAGCGACAGAACAGCTTCTAATCCAGTTGGGAGTTCCCGTGGCTTTGCCGGGGAGGCAGTCGAAGGTTGACGTCTACGCCAGTCGTATCCCCGGGGCGAGGTTTTTGCTTTTGTCTTGGTTTTGCCTTCAACGGTTGCGGCTCTGCCGGAGGATGGTTACTGCTACATCTCCAATAAGGGATTGTCTCCATCTATTAATACAAGTCGACTTCTTGATGCGCCTCTGGTCAACGACTGTTTTTGACCGCTCGACGTCACGATGCAATCGTGATCGTACCGGTCGCAGCCTCGGCGGCAGAGCGAACGCGATGCGCCCTCTCCTTGACCATCAGGAAGAAGACCGGGACGAGGATGAGCACATGAATGGTAGAGGTGATCATTCCGCCCACAATGGGCGCAGCAATGGGTTTCATCACATCCGACCCAATGCCGGAGGCCCAGAGGATGGGCGCAAGGCTGGCCAATACCGCAGTCACCGTCATGAGTTTGGGTCGCAGTCGCTGCACTGCCCCTTCAATGACGGCTATTTCCATCTCTTCATAGGTCGTTGTTTCGCCGCTCGCAGTGCGCCGTTCAAACGCTTCGTGGAGGTAGACCACCATTACTACGCCGGTCTCAACCGCGATGCCAAACAGCGCAATATATCCGACCCAAACAGCGACACTGAAGTTATAGTGAAGCAGCCATTGCAAGAGGAGTCCGCCGCTCATGGCATAGAAAGTTGGAAAGATGAGGATCAAGGCTTCTCTTACCGAATGAAAAATGAGATAGAGTAACAGGAAAATCACAAAGAGCACGACCGGCAGGATGAGTTTAAGCCGTTGTTTGGCGCGCAGTTGAAACTCATACTCGCCGGACCATTGGTAAGTGTAGTTCTGCGGCAGTTGCAAATGTGTACGAAGTTGCTGCGAAGCAAGGCTGACAAAGCCACCGTAGTCTGCATCCTTCAAGTCGATGTAAATATAGCCTGTCAGCGATCCATCTTCGTCGCGGATCATCGCAGGCCCGCGCGCAAAGGAGATGTTCGCCACCTGTCCGAGTTGGACCTGCGCCCCCGAAGGTGTCGCGAGCAGCACACCGCGAATGCGTTCGAGGCTGTCGCGAAAATCGCTCGCATAGCGCACGTTGACCGGGTAGCGTTCTCGGCCCTCAATGTTATCGACGATGTTTTGCCCACCCACGCCGGACGAGACGGCCGTCTGCACGTCTGCCACCGACAGCCCATAGCGTGCCGCTTCAGCGCGATTGACTTCAACGTTGATGTAGAAGCCCTGCGAGACGCGTTCAGCGAACACGGACCGCACCTGCCCCATGCCGGACAGGGTGTTTTGGATTTTAGCTGCGAGTTGCTCGATGCCGTCTACATCCGGTCCTTGCACTTTCAGACCGAGCGGAGTCTTAATGCCCGTCAGCTCCATATCCAGGCGACTCTCCACAGGCATAGTCCAGGTATTGCTAATGCCGGGAAACTGTAGCTTCTGATCCATCTCCTGCACCAGCTTGTCGTAGGTCATGCCGGCAGGCCACTCTCTTTGCGGCTTGAGAGTCACCGTTGTGTCAAACATATCCAGCGGTGCATTATCGGTAGCGCTGTCGGAACGTCCGGCGGTGCCAAACACGCGCTCCACTTCCGGAAAGCTTCGCAGCGCCTGGTCCTGCGACTGCAACAGTGACTTAGCCTGCTCAATGGCGATACCCGGAAGGGATGTTGGCATGTAGAGCGATGCGCCCTCGTAGAGAGGCGGCATGAACTGGCTGCCCAATCTCCACGCCAACGGCACTGTTGCCGCTAGAAATGCCAGGTTCAGGACCAGCGTAAGCATGCGATGGCGAAGGCAAAAGCGCAGCACCGGCAGATACAGTGCTTGGGTGAAGCGTGATACCGGATTGGCGCCTTCAGGACGCAGTTTTCCGCGGATCAGCAGAACCATCAGCACCGGAACCAGCGTGATGGCGAGGATGGATGAGCAGCCCACCGCGAGCGTCTTGGTCCACGCCAGCGGTCGGAACATGCGCCCCTCCTGCGCTTCCAAAAGGAAAACGGGTAAGAATGACACAACAATGATAAGCAGCGAGAAAAATATTGCAGGACCAACCTGCTTGGCCGCGCCGATCAGGATATCTTTTCTCTCATCATTAGAGACAGGCGTTGGATCGTGTTCCTGGCGCTCCGCGAGATGACGATGCCCATTCTCGACCATCACGATGGCCGCATCGATCAACACGCCAATGGCCAGCGCCAGGCCGCCAAGCGACATGATGTTGGAACTGACGCCTAGCAGGTACATCGGTAGGAACGAAATCAGCACAGCGATGGGCAGGGTAACAATGGCGATGAGCGCTGAACGGAAGTGACAGAGGAAAACGATAATCACCACGCTGACGATGATGGACTCTTCCAGCAGGTCGCGCTGTAACGTTGAGATTGACGCATGAATCAGTCCGGAGCGATCGTAGCCGGAGACGATGTTCACACCTGGAGGCAACGATGGCCCCAGTTGTTTGAGCTTTGCCTCGACGCCACGAATCACGTTCAGCGCATTCATGCCCTGACGCATCACTACGATGCCGCCGACAGTCTCGCCCTCGCCGTTCCACTCCGCTACGCCCTGGCGAATGTCAGGTCCGAAGCTGACTTCTCCAAGATCGCGCACCAGAACGGGCGCACCATCCTTGCTACCCACAGCAACCTGTTCTAGATCGCTCAGCGAACGGAGATATCCCAAGCCTCGGATCATATATTGTGCGCCGCTCAGGTCGAGTACGCGTCCACCTACCTCGTTGGTGCTCGCCTTCACGCGATCGATTACGGTTGACAGCGGAATGTTGTAGGCTAGGAGCTTTTGCGGATCAAGCCGGACCTGGTACTGCCGGACGTAACCACCGATTGTCGCGACCTCCGCAACACCGGGAACAGTCTCCAATTGGTAGCGCAGATGCCAGTCCTGGAGGCTGCGCAAATCGGCAAGGCTGTGAGAGTGTCCCTTATCTACGATCGCGTACTCGTAGACCCAACCCGCGCCAGTCGCGTCAGGACCAATGACGGGATGCACCTGTTGTGGAAGACGGCCGCTGATCGTTTGCAAATACTCGAGCACGCGCGAGCGAGCCCAATAAATATCCGTACCGTCCTCGAAAATCACATACACATATGAATCGCCAAACATCGTCTGTCCGCGCACCGCTTTCACATGAGGAGCGGCCAGCAGACTCGTCACAATCGGATAGGTTACCTGGTCTTCGATGATGCTGGGAGGCTCTCCTTCCCACGAAGAATGGATCACCACTTGCACATCCGAAATGTCGGGCAGCGCATCAAGTGGAACGTGGCGCAGGCTCCAGATGCCGGCCAGCGTCAACATGAGCACGGCGGTGAACACCAGAAAGCGATTGCGCGCGCAGACTTCGATGAGCCTGGAGAGCATTACATCGCGCCCTCTGCTTGCACGCTCAACTGCTTAGTGGCAACCAGCCTTTCTTTCTGTTTTACGCGGACTGTGACCTGGAAGCGACCGCCGCACACCAGTGTGATGGAGCCGCGATACACGCCGGCATTGGTTTCACTAAGATGCGCAGGCGTATTGATCGCGCCCATGCCCATCTCCGGCATCGCGGGCATACAGAAGGCGAGGCTAACCTCTGCGCCGACGAGTGGCGTTCCATCCGCATGGGTAATCTTCACGCTCAGGTGATTGCCCGCCCCCTTGTGAGGCGGGTTGGGACTGCTGGTGAAATCGATCTTAAGTTCCTCCGCAGGTTTCGAGGGCACAGGAGCAAGCGCATTCATTTGCATCGGCTCTGCGGAAGCACCCGATGCAGCTTGCAATTGGCTTTCCGAGTCGATCAGAAAGTTCGCAGAGGTTACGATGCGCTCATGCGGAGCGAGCCCTTTGTTCACGATGAAGACATCGCCGACGCGGGCGCCCAGCGAAAGTTCCCTTGGTTCCAGATTTCCCTCGCCATGATCGAGAAATGCGATCTGCCGCAATCCCGATTGAAAGACGGCCGACGCGGGCACGAGAAGTTGACGTCCGAGTTTCGAGCTAAGGTCCACGTTGACGAACATTCCAGGCTTGAGTTGTAGTCCTGAATTCACTACTTCCAAACGCACCTTTACCGTCCGCGTCGCTGTATCGACCTGGGGAAGAATGCTTTCGATCTTGCCCTGGAATACCTGGCCCGGATAAGCATCGATTGTCACCCTGGCGCTGTCTCCCGATTTCACGCGGCCAATGTCGTCCTGAAACACCTGGGCGTTCACCCACACCTGGGAGAGATCGGCGATGGTATAGAGCCGCGTTGATAAGTCGGCATACATATTGGGTAGTGCGTTGCGTTCGGTGATGTATCCCGACGCAGGAGAATAGATGGTCATGTCTGTAGTTGGCTTACCCGTCTGTTCAAGTTTTGCAATTTCACTCTCGGGAATACCCCACTGCCGCAGACGCTCTTCCGCCGCCTTACTCAACGATGCCGCGCCGGATTTTACGCCATCCACGCTGCTGCCCCTCAACACATACTGGTTCTGCTGCGCAAGCAGGTACTCCTTCTGGGTCTGCACTAGATCGGGACTGTAAACGGTAAAAAGACGCTGCCCCTTGTGCACCAGGAGGTAGGTCGCATTCGCGAAGACCTGGCGTAAATATCCGGGAAACCGCAGCTGCACATACGAGACCCGCCGCTCGTCGATATCGACCGTTCCGGTGGCGCGAACGCTGTCGCGGAGTTCCGCGTATTCCACCGTTCCAGTCTTCACTCCGATGCTCTGCATCTTCTCCGGCGAAAGCTGCACAGACGCCAGAGGAGCATCCATCGCCGGCTCCATGTGTTGGTCACCAGAGTTCGCAGAAGATGCCGGTCCCGTAACCACAGGCAAGACTTCGCTCGATTCCGCCTTCACGCCTTGCCCGATATGGCCTCGAAACATTACCGATACCGCGGCCATGGCGAAGATCGTAAGCCATACCAAAGATGTACGCACAATGGTCTTATTCATCGCAATTTCTCCCCCGTCAAAGTTTCAAGGTGCGCCAAAGCTGTTTCATGATCGAGCAAGGCCTGCAAGTAGTCGTTCTCGAAGTTGATTTCATCCAGAAACGCTTCGATCACGGCACTGAACTTCTCCCGGTCAGATTGGTAACCGGCTAGCTTGGATTGGTAGACAGCTTTGGATTGGGGAATGAGACCTTCGTTGCACTCCCTCATCAATTCATCGGAACTCGCGACGACGACATATTGTTTCTGCACTTCCGCAAGCAGCCGCAAGCGGTCTTCACTCGCTTGAGCATGTGAGTTTTCAACCCGCTCAATGGCTGCGGCTATGCGGTCATCCTCTCCCGGACCACGTGGGAGCTGCCTGTTGAACGTAAGGACATACCCGTCGCGATAACCTTCGCCTATCTGCGGGAAAGTGTACCCAAGATTGAACTCGGAATTGGTATCTGCCTTGGCTGCGTCAAGCTGCGCACTCTGTGCGTCGATCATCCTGCTGTCGGCTGTCAGTGTGGGATTTTGCTTTGTGGCGGATAGAAGAAGATCGCTCGCAGCCCGCTTGAGCGGAGTGACGACGACCGGTTCCGGAATGATATCGGGCGAGTCTGGAAGGCGATGCAAGAGCGCCTTCAGATTCGCCTGCAAGCCTCCTACTTCTTCATGCTGCAAGGTCGTCTCGCGCAGCAGCTTGGTACGCTCCAGTTGTGCTCGCAGCACCTCCGCCTGGCTTCCGATTCCCAGGCTGTACTTCGATACCTCATTTTGAATGAGTGTGGCTAAATCGGCTGCACCGCGATCATCCAGATCGTACATTTGGTAGAGATAAGCAAGCCGGAGATAGATCGTCTTGACCTGATCCACAATGTTGGTACGGAACACATCCACTTGCGCGTGTTGCGTTTCTGCTTCGCGGTGGGCAGCTTCGCCCCACAGTTGCAGTTCACTTGGATGCGACGGCTTTTGCGACGCTCCGCTTACCATGATGGCCGGATGAATGCCGCGCGACATTGCAATCGAATTCTGATCGCCGGAGCCGCCAGCCCCCTGGGCGCCTTGCGAAATGGCCAACGCATGCACCTGTTGAGCGATATGTGCGGAAGCACTCCATGTGTGGTTTGCCGCAGCAATCTGCGCGTTGTTGTTTTCTGCTTCGGCAACTGCGTCAGAGAGCGGTGTCGGCGCCCCGTGCCCTTGGCTGGCGTCCTGCGCGGATAGAACCATCCCGCACGACAGCGCCAGCACCGGAGCGACTAAACATGCAAGGTTCACAAATACCCTCGGTTCTCGATCGCAAAGCGCCTCAAAGCGCTGCAACGGGCGACATCCATTCCTTCGTGTCACTTTGACCCAACAGCCATGCTGCTCGCTCCCGTGCGCACCGGCTGTTTGTCGAGCTTCGTGTAATCATTCCCAAGTTCCTTCACGAGAATGAATTGGTCCTTGGACACTCCGGTAAAATGTTGCCGCGTGTCGGATGCAGGCCACCAGATGTCGATGCTTGTGATGCGCGCTCCGTGACCCAGGCCGATATGCTGCTCCATTGGGTTGCCGCTAAAGGAACTGCCGTATCCAACCGTGCGGTAGATGGATCGCGTCACCTTTCCATCGTTCTCGACGGTGACCTTGATCCTGGCTCCCACCGCGGCCCTGTTGCTCTTCACGCCGACAAGCCGCACGTTGATCCAGTCGTTATCATTCCCTGGGTTTTCAAAGAGCCGCAACGAGTGCCTGTCGGACGGGATCGCTCCGCCGAAGTTCGCAACAATGTCTTCGTGGCCGGTCCGGAAAAGATCGGCAAAACCGATGCCGTGGCCTTTATGCATGTCGCCGGTACCAGACGAGGCGGTGATGTCGACAAACTTCTTGCCGCCGTCGTTTCGCAGCAAGACATGTGGCAAAATAGCTCCAAACGACGGTTGCCCCACGCCAAGATAGATATCCAGGAAGCCATCGTTGTCCACATCGCCGAAGTCTGCGCCCATGGGGATGAACACTTTGTCGAGGCCCACCTGCGCAGTCACATCCTCAAATGTGCCGTTATGTAGATTCCTATAGAGCTTCATCGTATCCGTGTGGGTTGGCAGATGCATGTAGCTGCGGAGCACTTCATCGGGAGAATAACTGGGATAGCTGGTTGCGAATATATCCGGCCAGCCATCGTTGTCGTAGTCGAAGAACCACGTAGCAAATCCGGTGCCGGGGGCCTGTACCCCGGCCTGCTTGGCTATCTCAGCAAATGTTCCATCATGGTCGTTGTGGTAGAGATAATTGGGACCGTCAACGTTCGACACATAGAAATCGACATAACCGTCGTTGTCATAGTCCGCTGCGGTGACACCCTTGCTGAATGAGGTCCTGTCGATGCCCGCCGCATGCGAGATGTCCTCGAATGTGCCGTCTCCTCGGTTTCGAAACAATTGGCTCGGAGCCTTTTCGTTGGCGATGAACAGATCGAGGTATCCGTCGTTGTCGATATCGGCCCACACAGCGGAGTTTGTCGACGTGACGGTCTTCCCGAGTCCGCTCTGCTCAGTTACGTCGGTGAAGGTCCCGTCGCAGTTGTTGCGCAGCAATGATTTCCGCATGGGGAACTCCCACCCCCCGCGGAGGACGAGTATATCCATGCATCCATCGTTGTTATAGTCAACCTGTACGAGATTGAGCCCACCCAACTGATCGACGAGCCCTGCCTGAACGGTACGATCGGAAAAGGTTCCATCTCCATTGTTATGGTAGAAATGGAGCGGGTCGCATGAGTCCATGCTCGACGCAACAATATCGAGCAACCCGTCGTTGTTGAAGTCGTCCACGATGATGCCGCCTGCGTTAAGAAAGGCGTCGGTCCCCGCGGTAGCCGCTATGTCCTTGAAGCGTCCGACATTCTGCGCCGATTGAAAATCGCTCAATGGAATGAGCTGTGCCGGAGGAACCTTGTCGGGATATTCTCCCAGCGTTGAATATGCGACGTTTAACAACCACCGTACTTGATAGTCATCGGGAGACTGTTCAAGGTATTTGCTAAGGTACTGGATTGCAAGCCTTGATTCCTCTTGTTTCGCGTAGCGTTCACTTGGAACCGGAGGAGGCCAAATACCCTGAGTTCCCGCGCTGTGGTAGGTGCCATTTTCCATCTCGGAGTAATGAAGGTACGCCGTACCGATCATTTGTTCAATCAGTGGCGCGCCTTCTGGGAAATGCTTCTGCGCAATATCCAGTGCCAGTTTTTGCTGTTGGATCTCCTCCTCCATCTTTCCCGCATAGGCGTACAACTGGGCCAGTTTGAGTCGGGCTTGCGCCAATTGGACAGGGTTCTGGTCGCCGGCATGCTCGGCATCGATCAATGCAAGCAAGTCATGCATGCGGGACACCCCGTCGGCATAAGAATGCTTCCGGATCTCGCATATCTGATGAAGATCGCGATTCCAGCCCTCTGGTTTCGTGAAGCTGGTGAAGAGATTTTCTGCTTCTCCCAATCCCCCGACATCCCCGTTCGAGCGTATCGCGCCTGAGGAAATGAGTGCGCTCAACTCTGCCCGGTCCATCACATGTTGGGGATGCGGAGCCTCGGACAAAATAGTGAGCACGGCAAATCCACTTGGCATGCGAATCAGGCCGGTAATCTGTCCAGCGCGGATTGCATTCACCGCGTCCCGCAGTTCAGGTTGCAACTGGACGGGGTTCATTCGTCCCAGATAACCACCGTCGTCTGCCGTCGCATCGATGGAATTCTCTTTAGCCAGCACTCCAAAGTCTGTGCCTGCCCTGAATTCCTTGATCACCTTCTCGGCTTGCTGAGCGGTGGGGGTAACAATAATCGCCAATTCCAAGCCTGGCGAACTATTTTCTTGCTGCGCTCCAAATGCCCCGACTACTCCAATAGCCATGCCCACAACGACCGCGAATGTAACCCCAAACCTGTTGAACCACAACTCCCTGCATTTTCCGCCTGACATTCATTCCTTCTTTCCGTTAAATATTGGGCGTGGAGATTCACGTGCTTCTCGGAGGCAGGGTGAATGGGGCCCGCGATTGTTTTGTTAGAGCCCACTCTTAGCTCGATTCTGCAAGAGGGACCAGCCATCGTTCAGACCCTGAAAGTGCCGTCCCTAAGACCACTCTGAACTGTAGCTTCTTGACGGTCATCCGTCTTCAGCAGATCGATGGATACCTCGCCTCATTTGATAGGTGGAGACGCGGTGGCGGTGGCGTTTGAGGCCCTCCCTCCACCATCCGCGCGGCGAAACCCTATAGACTCAAGGTCGCATATAGAAACTTCAACTTCTTTAATTGTTGCCAGGCGCTTGACTTCCAAGCGTTTCTCAATCGCTGCAAACTGATCTCCAGAAATTACACATTGTGAAATCTGGGAGATCTAACGCCTGCATTGCGACCAGGTTCCGAATCCCTCGTATATCGGCTGACCAGCGGAGGTTTCGACCAGAAGAACGCGAACTGTAGGGTCGCTCTCCGGGTTATCGATTCGTATGAAATGTATCCGGAATAAAAGTGGGGTAGTTGGGGCGCCTGTCATCGAAAGTGCCAGTTCTCCTCGGGTTGAGAGGGAAACTGCGTGTGATTATTCTGCGAGCGAGCTTTACAGGATCGACTCATACAGCGCGCTCCAGCTTCGAGGATGGTCACGTAATTCCTACAACGTCCTTGTGGGTTCACGGCCATGCTGCTGGTCAAGAAATCCCTCTAGTTGTGGCGGCATATTGGAAAAGCCGCTATCGATTCAGGATCCAATGCCCGGTATACATTCATACTTAATCGAGGGTTCATAGCTGAGCAAATTGGCCCTGCCTCAGTGATTGCGAAGATCAGGGAGATGACTGCGACAGGGTCCACGACAAAGTGCACCTGCCGCACTGCTCAGGGTAACCGGTCCGAAGATTGTCTGGAGTTTACAGATTGGCTCCGGGAAGCGCATCGGGATATCGATTGATGTCGGCATCGACTATAAGTTGGAGGTATACCGCAAGTTTGATCACGTTTGTTACGGAGAGGAACTCCATATGGCGCCGCTTAGCGCTGGCCAGCAATTCGCTTGATGCCGCAAGCTGTGGTGGTCTTCTGCATAGGAGCCCATTTCTCTAGATCAGCAAAGGGAGGGGGGGGTTCGCCCGATCGATGTCTTGCAACAGCGGGCATTTTCTACCGCCTCCGGGAGTGGCCTTCCCGGCCATTCCGTGAGAAAATGATTGGCTCATGACGTTCCGGTTCCACTTCTCCGAATTGCGGTTCGAGCTTGCTTTGGCTGCTCTTGCATCCACGATGCTTGCTGCCCAGAGTCCTGCGCAAGCTCCGTCGGAAAGCCTGAAACGGGCAGACGTGGCTTACCGGGAAGGGGTGGTTGCGCTTAACCGCAATGACCTGCGCGCGGCACAATCGAAATTTGAAGAAGTAATTCGTCTCGCTCCAAGCGCGGAACAGGGCCACAGCGCGCTGGGGGCTGTGTTGCAGCGCGAGGGGCAGTGGCAAACCGCGATTGCAGAGCTACAGAAGGCCCTGGCCATCAAGGCTGACGATAGTCCTGCGGCGTTGAATCTTGCCGCAGCGTATATGCAAACTGGAGTTCCTGCCAAGGCCGTCCCGTTGTACGCTCGCGCCGTTGCATCCGCCCGGGCGCAGAAACAGCCCGTCGCGGCCGGAGTGCTTGGCTCTTATGCACATGCCCTTGCCGAGACCGGACAGAGCAAGGCAGCCGTGGAGCGGATCGAAGAGGCGATAGCTGTCGATCCTGGCAACGTGCAGCAGCGCGACTTCCTTGGCTCCCTCTATGCGCAGGCGCAAGACTGGCCGCACGCCGAGCAGGCGTTCACTGAAGCGATTCGGCGCAAACCCGACTTTGCCCTGGCGCATCTGCATCTTGGCTTTGTTTTGCAGGCGGAGCAGAAGCCCGATTCCGTTCAGGAATGGTTGCAGGCATTCAAACTTGCTCCCACCAACGCAGTTCTCGCGCTTCTTGCAGGTAAAGCGCTTGCCGAAGCCGGGCACGATGTGCAGGCTCTCCCGATCCTCGTGCAGGCCCATACACTCGCTACGCAAGACGCTGAGGCCGACTACCAACTGTCCCTGGTGTTGCAGCGCCTCAACCGATTGGATGAGGCAATTCCGCTGCTTAAGTCGGTGGTCAGTGCCCAGCCCAACAATGCCGATGCACTCATCAACTTGGGATTGGCTTTCAGCCAGGCCCATGATGCGCGAGAAGGAGTTCCCTACCTGCAGCGAGCAGTTCAGCTAAAACCGGGCAACGTGACTGCGCATCAGGATCTCGCGGCTGCCTACTTGCAGGACAACGAAACAGAAGCCGCCATCGTCGAACTGAAGGCCGGCCTCAAGCTTGCTCCCGACTCTCCGCAGTTGCACTACGACCTTGGGACCGCTTACAAGCTTCAGGACGATGCGGCCAACGCCATCCCGGAGTTGGAGATCGCCGAGAAACTGGATCCGACTCGCTACGAGCCGAAGTACGTCCTGGGTGTGCTGTACATGCAGCAGGCGCATTATCAGGAGGCGGCCTCGCGTTTGGAAGAGTCCCTGAAGCTCCATCCGCAAAACGGAGACGGCTGGGCTACCCTGGGCAGCGTGTACAACAAGCTCGACAGGCTGCCCGAGGCCGTCAGCGCGCTGCAGGAGGCCATCCGACAATCCCCATATCAAGCTGACCCGCATCTGACCCTGGCCGCGGTACTGGTCAAACAGAACCAGGCTGCGCAGGCCGCCGAAGAACGCAAAGCCGCCGCCAACCTGATGCGCACGCACATGAACTCCCAGCGCGCCGAGGTGGCGACGAATTCAGGCAAGTCGCTGCTCAAACAAGGCAAACTCGAGGAGGCCGTGGTTGAGTTTCGCAATGCGATTGAGTTTGATCCAGATTTTGCAGAGGCCCATGCTCAATTGGCGAAAGCTCTCGACAAGCAGGGTAAGGCCGCCGATGCGGCCGCCGAACGAGACCGTGTCAAGACTCTCGAGAATATGGCTCCTGGCGACCAAAGGGCTCCCGTCGAGGCACATTGATTCCTTGAACGCCGCAAAGCCCATTTTCGAACGCTCTTGATCGTCCAGGAATCCAACCATACGGTGGATGTACACCGGGACTGACGGTAGCCTATACTTCGCTTGCAAGTCCGGCTGATTGCCGATGGACCGGATGTTTTCCGCGACGACACGGATCGCTTATGAGCGCGGAGGCATTCGCTTCGCGAAAGTCACAACTTGCCGGGGATTCTATTAGCCGTGAGCCGACACATAGCCCGCATTGCTCTGCTGACGCTGTTGTCGTGCGCCGCATCTCTTCTCTTGCTCGATCGCATAAAGGCAGCGCAAGACGCGAGTGGTCCAGAGACAAGCGCACGCAAAGCCTACGCAGACAAGGTACGCGAGACCTATAACTATCAGTTTGTAAAAGGAAATATCTCGATTCCAGGAAACGCCGCCGTGGAGGGTAACGACTTTCTTCCCCCCGATGCTTTCCCAGACGCCGCCTACTGTGGTCACTGCCACCAGGAGGCCTATCACCAGTGGCGCCAATCGTTGCACTCAAACTCTTTCCGGACACCCTTTTACCGCGCCAGTGTCAACGTCCTGCCTCGCACCAAGGGCATCGAATTCACGCGACACTGTGACAGTTGCCACAACCCGATTGGGGTGCTGGCGGGCGCACTCGACAAGAGCGCGGTCGTAGACCGTTCCTTTGACCGCGACGGTCTCACTTGCGCCACCTGTCACTCCATTCAACGCGTCGACTCCAAGCTGGGTAACGGTGGCTACGTGATGGCGGTGCCTTCGGTGATGGTGGATGAACGGGGGGACCGCATTTCCGGCATCGTTCCCGATGCGGAGATCCTGGCTCACTTGGACCGACATTCAAAGGCTGTCATGCAGGACATCCTCCACACACCGGAGTTTTGCGCGGCCTGCCACAAGGCGAACCTTCCGCCCGGACTGAATGAGTATAAGTGGATTCGCGCCTTCACGGCCTACGACGAGTGGCAGAACTCGAAGTTTTCCAATCGTAATCCGCTCACGTTCTACACCGCAGATTTCACCACCTGCCAAGGCTGCCACATGAAGCGCGCGCCTAACGCCTTGCCCGAGCCAGGCGCGAAAAACGGAACGTTTGTTTCGCACCGTTGGCTGGCCGGCAACACAGCCGTGCCCTTTTATTACGGTTTTGATGAGCAACTCGAAAAGACGATCGAATTCCTGCGCAGCGGTAACTACCTCAACGTGGATATCTTTGGGCTCAAGATCGGAGACTCCAAAGACGAAGAGCATTCTCCACTGATCGCGCCCCTGGGAACGGTTCCTTTTTCCGTGCATTCGGGGGACAAAGTGGAAGCGCTGGTGGTTATCCAGAACAAGATGATCGGCCACTCTCTGATCCCGGAAGTGCGCGATCTCTATGAAGCGTGGACGCAGTTCACCGCAACGGACGCCTCGGGAAAAGAAATCTACAACAGCGGATTCCTCAAGCCGGATGGAATGCTCGAACCTGGCGCGCACAGTTTTACCAATCGTCCCGTGAATGTGATCGGCGACTTTGTCGACAATCACATGGTGTGGACCATCCATTCCGTGGCGTACGACAACAGTATCCAGTCCGGTCGTTCTGCGCTGATCCGCTACAGCTTTCACTTGCCCGGCGACGTGAAAGGTTCCATCACACTCAAGGCACAAGTCAACTATCGCCATCTTCGCCAGAGTTATTTGAACAATATCTTCGGCGCCGATCATCCCGCGTATCCCGTAGTGGAAATCGCTTCGCGCTCCCGCGTACTGAACATCGGCGACAACCAACCGGAAGCTCCATTTCCCACTGACAACCAGGACTGGATGCGCTGGAATAACCTGGGCATCGGCTACCTTGATCAGCAGCAATATGACGAAGCAATCCACGCCTTTGAACAGGTTGTGCGCCTGCGTCCGGAATATAAGGACGGCTACATTAATGAGGCATTGACCTACATCGAGTGGGAGAAATACGACCAGGCCGGAGCGCCTCTTGAGAAAGCCATTGCGCTGCGTCCCAACGATGCGCGCGCTCTCTACTATCGCGCTCTGGTAGAGCGCCGCCAGCGAAACACTGAAGCCGAGGTCGCCGATCTAGAAAAGGTGGTGACGCAGTACCCGCAGTCACGCGATGCCCGACGCGAACTCGGCATTTCCTACTATCAGCTACATCGGTCGGAGGAGGCCATCGAGCAGTTCAAAGCGCTCCAGGCTATCGATCCGGACGATCTTGCGGCGCATTACAATCTCGCCATCCTCTACCGCCGCAAAGGTATGAAGAAACAGGCTGAGCAGGAAGCGGCCCTCTATACCATCAAGCGCATCGATCCTGGAGCGCCCACCTACTCGCTTGAGTATCTCCGCAGCCATCCTGAGATTTCTAACGAAAGTGTTCCCTGGCATCTGCATTCCGATACGCCGATGACACCTCCAGGCCCGGTGACGGGGCAACCATAGCTCGACAGGAAATTGATTGAATATCTACCAGCCGAATCGCCGCAAATTCCTCCAATCGCTGAGCCGCACCGCATTGGTGCTGCCCTTCGCCGATGTCGTCGCACTGGCTGCACCGGTTCAACAATCCCCGCAATCCCAGCAGCCTCAGCAGGCTCCACCTCCCAAGATCGGCCCCATGGAGCGCAGTTACGATGCCAAGCCCGCTCCACCACCGCCGGGGCCTAAGTCGCCCATTGAGGGGACTCCGCTGGGCGTGAGCTTTATCGAGGTTGCCGAGGCGGCAGGACTCACCGGCAAGACTATCTATGGCGGCGAACTGAAGAACAAGTATCTTCTCGAGACCACCGGCTGCGGGCTCGCCTTCTACGACTACGATCACGATGGATGGCTGGATATTTTCCTCGTTAACGGCTGGCGACTGGAAGGTTTCCTCAAGGGCCAGGGTCCGCATTGCCGCCTCTTCAAAAACAATCGCGACGGTACCTTTACCGACGTTTCCATCGGCTCTGGACTGGAGCATAAAACCGGCTGGGGACAAGCCTGCTGCGTCGGCGACTATAACAACGATGGCTATGATGATCTGTTTGTCACTTATTACGGGCAGAACGTGCTCTACCGCAACAACGGTAACGGGACCTTCAGCGACGTGACACAGGCGGCTGGATTGATTCAGCCCGGACCCAAGATCCGCTGGAACACCGGCTGCACCTTCGTTGACTATGATCGTGACGGGCACCTCGATCTCTTTGTTGCCAACTATGTCGACTTCGATCTGAAGACCGCGCCGGTGCCGGAAGATGGGCCCTGCACCTACAAGGGAATCCTCGTTGCCTGTGGTCCTCCCGGACTGCCCGGTGGCAAGAACATCCTCTACCACAATCAAGGGGACGGAACGTTTGTCGATGTCAGTCTAAAGTCCGGCATGTACACCGCAGTGGGCACCTATGGCCTCAGTGTTGCGGCCTCTGACCTGGACGGCGACGGCTGGCCCGATATCTACGTGGCCAACGACTCCGCACCGGGCACGCTCTACCAGAATCAGAAAGATGGAACCTTCCGCGATATCGCCATCGAGGCCGGCGCCGCGCTCTCTGCGGAAGCCAAGCCGCAGGCCGGCATGGGTGTATCGATCGGCGACTATCTGCGCGATGGAAGATTTGATATCGTCAAGACTAACTTCGCCGGCGACACGGACTCGCTCTACACCAACCTCGGCGATGGCAATTTTGAAGATCGCACTTATCCAGGCGGCTTGGGAGTCAACACTCGCCTTTTGGGCTGGGGTGTCGGCTTCTTCGATATGGACAACGACGGCTGGCTCGACATTCTCATGTCCAACGGCCACGTCTATCCCGAAGTCGACCGATCGAAGACCGATCTCAAATACGCCGAGCACAAGTATCTCTATCGCAACCTGCGCAACGGCCGTTTCGAAGAAGTAACGGAAAAATCGGGCCCTGGAATCATGGAGAATGCGCCGGCGCGAGGCTGCGCTTTTGGCGACTACAACAACGACGGTGTCATCGATGTTGCCGTCAACTGCATCAACGGCACGCCGCAGCTGCTGCGCTGTGTTTCCACGCTCAATCGCAACTGGATCAAGATTAAATTGGTTGGAACCAAGTCCAATCGGAGTGGTATCGGCAGCCGTGTGGTGGTCTCGGCCATGACTACCCCCAACTCCGATCGCGCCCTGGTGCAGACAGAAGAGCTGCGCAGCGGCGGCAGTTATTTTTCGCAGAACGATCTTCGCCTGCACTTTGGGCTGGACCAGGCGAAGCGCGTCGATTCGGTTCAGGTGCGCTGGCTCAGCGGCCAGGTAGATCAATTTAGCGACCTCGACGTGAATCGCCTCTATGTACTGCAAGAGGGAGGAAAGATCCTGAAGTCCGACGCCCTCACACCTGCCACAATCAAGGGGAAAGCTTGAGGCTCATCATGGCTCGACTCGCTCTTGCGCTCTTCGTTTTCGGTGGTCTTGGCTCAGCTTTGGGTCACGCTTCAACAACGTGTCCATGGCTCACGACGGGTACTGCAGAGCGCTTTCTCGGTGGCGAAGTGCTGGTAGCCACCAATGTAGATGGCAGTGCTGGCGGTTCGTGCAGCTTCACACGACATGGTGATACCGGCAACGCTACGTTCATCGAAATCCTCGCCGGCGCAATCGACACGCATCCCTGTCCCCAGGAGAGTGTCAAGGTCAAGGCTCTGGGCAATGAAGCCGTTCAATGCCGGCATAGCTTATCGGCTTCTTCGCAGTCGGATCAAATTGCCGGGCGGATTCGTAAGACCTTCTTTGTCGTCACCATTGCCAACGTTCCTGGAGCCACGAAGAAAGAGCCATCCGATCCCCGCCTCAATGATGCCTACGGCGTGTCGGTCGTCGAGCGCCTCGCCGAATTGGTCGTTGGCAATCTCTACTGAGTGTGGGTCGCCTTCACCGATCCAAGCGGACTCCGCCTTGTGAGAGACCTATTGCATCAGGCAAATCGAAGTTGTGGCGGTCTTCAGCCCGTCACGACATCAACTGAAGGGGCTCCACAGACGGTTCTGGTGTAAAGCTCTCGATATTCGCAGCTCTTCTGTTTTAAGCAGGTCTTTCTGTTACACCGGACCTCAAACCCAAGCTGATAGCGATCTGGAACGGTATCGGGCAAAGCCAAGACAAAGCTCACCACCTGCCCGCAGTCATCAGTTCTTGAAGACTGTCGTTTTGGGATGATGATTCAGCCAGTCGAACCAGTAATCCTTGTTGGAATCGAGCGGCTTGAGGCACTGGCCGCTAAGTTTGCCTTGGATGGCGCAGCCGCGAAAATCCCAAAGGCTCTGCGTTTCCTGATCCTGGGCGATGGCGTTCTTTTCTGCAGTGGCGAGTTGTGGCTGAATAAAGGTCAACCGCTGAGTGGGCAGATCACTGCGGAAGGTGCGGATCGACGCCTGATCCGGGCCGACTAGAATGAGCGTCGGCACGGCTTCCCAGATGTCCTCGATCACCTTGGCAGCTAGGATGGTCTTGATGGGATAAGCCTTGCTGCTGCCATTCATGGTGATACCAAGCATGAGCTCGTGCGGAGCGATACCGGAATTGCTGGTGTCGACGCCCGTGCGAGTATTCAAGACATGTTGTTCCCAGTCCTTGTCTTCATACTCTTTGGCATAGTCTGCGTCTGGCAGAAGTACAAGACCGGCGGGGTACTCCTTACTCCAAAGACCGAAGGTCAGCTCGTCGCTGTGAACGAGCGTGAGCTGCTTGCTCTTGAGGGGGCCGTAGATGGCTTGCCCGGTGCTCTGCTGCCAGATGCTTCTGGTCTGCTCATCACGCATCAGCGCATTGCCGTTATTGATGCCCGCGAGACGGAATTTGAGAGTCTGACCGTCAAGGATACGGCTCCAAATAAGGCCAGTGTGACAGAGGGTGCAGTAAGTGGCGGCGATAGGCTGGCCGCCGATGACGTCGTTGACGATGTGATGGTAACCCATGGCGCGGATGGGATAGGCATGGGCAATGCCGCCGATCTGGACGGCGAGAACTTTGTCATCAGGATCGACCTTGACCGAGGTAACACCTGCGAATGCCGGGTTTTTATATGGGTGGAACATGATCTCGAAGATGTTGATATGTGTGGCTACGGCTCCAGACAGAGCGATGGCTGCGCACAGCGTAAGGACTATGCGCTGGAAAGCGCCGGAGCGTTCCCAGACGCGAAACAGAATAAGCAGGATGACTATGGCGCAGATGGCAGAAATCCACGGGGCAAGGTCGCGGACGGTGAGGGCTAACGCCAGTTGCGAAGGGTCTTGTGAGCGGAAGGGCCGAATCACATACATCGGAATAGCCAAGCACATGATGGGAATCGAGGTTGCTACCAGTCCCAAAAAGAACAAAGATTTGCTCGTGGACTTGGCCTTGGGTGCGGCTGCTGTGTGGGCGCCGGTTGCGTGCATGGTGAAATCCCTTCAGTATAAACCCACTCTTTATACCACTCGCTACGCTGGTGAGCATCATGCCAATGGTTGAGAGATTGTGTGCGATCGGACCGTAGCCTGACGTACGTCTCAAGATCATTGATCTAGCAGTAAAGTGCCTCCAGGGCTGCCCGGAGCCTGTACTGGTCTGCCCGATGTCTTGCGCCAGTGAAGAGTTAGTGTAGCGCAGCTATCGTTGAGTTCAGATAGCCGCCGTCGTAGTCGTGGGTGTGGGAAAGTGGGAAGCGTCTTTTGCTTTCCACTTTTCCATACCCATGGGATGTTTCAGTCAGCCATGCTTCCGGCGCTGGAGGCCGATATCCCAACGAGGAGTGTGGCCTGACGGTGTTGTAGTGGACTCGCCAGCGCTCCGCCAGCACACGCAGTTCCTTGATCGAGTAGAAGATCTCTCCGTTCAAGAACTCATCTCTGAGCTTGGAGTTGAACGATTCGCAATAGCCGTTCTCCCATGGAGAGCCGGGTTCGATGTACAGTGTCTTGGCACCGGTGTTGACCAGCCACTGGCGCAGGTCCTTGGCAACGAACTCTGGTCCGTTGTCGGAACGAATGTGCTCTGGAATGCCTTTCTGAACCATGACATCCGCCAGAGCCTCGATCACCTTGGCCGAGGTCCAACGCCGCTCGGCGCGGATTAACAGACACTCGCGCGTGTGTTCGTCGATCAGGTTGAGCATGCGCACACTTCTGCCGTCATGCGTATGCGTACTGACGAAATCGTAGCTCCACACATGATTCGCATGTGTCGGCCGCAACCGCACGCATGACCCATCATTGAGCCACAGCCGTCCGCACGGCTTCTGCTTTTGTGGTGCCTTCAGCCCTTCACGACGCCAGATTCTCTCCACCCGACCCTTGCCCACCTGCCAGCCTGCATGCTTGAGCAGCGCGGTGATGCGGCGATAGCCATAGCGCCCGTACTGCTTGGCTAGGGCGCTAATGGCTTGGGTGAGTCGATCTTCGTCTTCTCGCTGTGTGGGTCGGTAGCGCTGCGTGCCGCGTGGCTGGTTCACCAATCGGCACGCCCAACGCTCACTCATGCCACGCTCACAGGCATGGCCTACCGCACAGCGCCGTCGTTCAGGGCTTAGAGCATTTCTAATTTAAGTATCAACATTTCATGGGATAATCCTCTTGTTGGTGAGAGGGAGGTTCGGATGCAGTCGTATTCCCAGGATTTGCGGGATCGTGTGCTTCGAGCTCTGGCTCGGGGAGAGGGTCCATCGGCGATCGCTGAGCGCTTTGAGGTCAGCCGTTTCTATGTCTATCAAGTGCGGGATCGGATGCAAGAAAGCGGAATGCGCAGCAATTTTCAGATCGGCGGCCATCGCCGTTCTCGCCTTCAGGATACGGAGTCAGCCTTGCGCCGGTGGATTACCTCCGAGCCTGGGCTGACTCTGGAGCAGTTGCGAGAACGGCTGGCGTCGCAGGGTGTTGAGATTAAAACTGGGGCTCTTTGGCACCAGCTGAACAAGTGGGATTTAACCTTTAAAAAAAACGCTGCACGCCAGCGAGCAAGAGCGCGAGGACGTGCAGGCGGCACGGCGGGCATGGAGTGAAGCGCAGCCGACGATGGATGTAGAAAAGCTGGTATTCATCGATGAAACCGGGGCTGCGACCAACATGACGCGAAGCTATGGCCGTGCCCCCAAGGGCAGTCGATGTGTCGATTCGGCGCCTCTCGGCGATTGGCAGACAACCACCTTTGTTGCCGGTCTGCGCCGCAATCAATTGACTGCTCCCATGGTGATCGACGGCCCCATGGATGGAGAACTGTTCCTGGCTTGGGTAGAACAGTTTCTGTGCCCCACACTGCAGCCAGGAGACATCGTTATCCTCGACAACCTCAGTAGCCACAAAGTGGAAGGGGTCCAGCAGGTCATTGCCGCAGTCGGCGCCAAAGTGCTCTATCTTCCTCCCTACTCGCCCGACCTCAACCCCATCGAAAAGCTCTTCTCAAAACTCAAGACACTGCTCCGCAGAGCCGCCCCACGAGCCACCGAAGAGTTGTGGAAGGAAATCGGCACTCTCCTCGACACCCTCACCGCCAGCGAATGCACTAACTACTTTGCCTCGTCAGGATATGTAAGCACTTAAATTGAAAATGCTCTAGAAGTTTCCCGATGCGATGTCTTTCAGCACCAACTTCTCAAGGCTCAGCTCACTGACCAGACGCTTCAGCTTCGCATTTTCTTGCTCGAGTTCCTTTAGTCGCTTCGCCTGGTCTACCTGCAAGCCGCCGTACTCCTTGCGCCACCGGTAGTACGTCTGCTCCACAATCCCTGCATCCCGGCAAGCCTGATCGGTCGACTTGCCGTTGGCCACTGCCACTTCGATCTGACGAAGCAGATTTACCACTTGCTCTGGCTGGTACTTCTTTCCTCGTGCCATACCCTCTCCTTGTTCCAGTGTCTCTTCTTCACTGGCGCAAAGATCGCCGGGCATTCCAGTAAGCAGAATCAAACAGTCAATGACGGCATTGCGTTCGTGAAACTCCGTTCCTCATACAGCGGGAAGGATTCCCCTTTGCCGCTGTGTACTGCAGCAAAAGTTTCTGCCCCACATCCGGGCGCAAACCAAAATGGCGAGGTAATAACCTGCCTGGAAGAGATTCCCATGAAGGTAAACGATACTATCTGGTCGACGAACTGTCCTCTGCCCAATGCACTGGCAGTTGCCGTACATACGGGGCAGTTGAGTGATGCACTTGCACCGCTGGGTGTCTGCGTACATATGCTTCGGCACGAATCTTCCGCCGATGTGCGTCTTTCGCACTTCCAACATACAGTTCCTGGGCAGATCCGGCACGGCGGACACATCCCTCCACTATGGTCGCGGGCGGAGGGCCGCGACGTTCGCCTGATTGGACTTTCGTGGACGCGTGAGTCGCAGCTTGTCCTGGTGCGCGGGGACTCGGAGTTGAACGCCATCGCGGACCTGCGCGGCCGGCGACTAGCGCTGCCGGTGCGCATCGATCTTCCGATCGATTTCTGGCAAGCCTCCACATTGAAGGCCTGGACTTCCATACTCGAACTGGCCGGATTGTCACTCTCCGATGTCGAGTTGGTGAAGATCAACGTTCCCGGCAGGACTCCACCGCAGACTAATGCCACTCGCACTGACGATGGGGATCAGTCGTTGACTCGGGGAGTAGCCGAGTGGACGCTGAGTGCCCAGCGCAGCGAAGCCCATGCGTTATTGGGTGGCGAGGTCGATGCGGTTTTTTCGCCGGGCCATTACGGCGCCTCTTTGAGGCGCTTCCTGGGTGCGCGCATCCTCTCAGATCTTTCGGCCGCAGAGAGCCCCGGCGCATGGCTCAACAATGCGACTTTGCTGGCGCTTTCGGTCGATGGCCGCTTTTTCGATGATCACCCAGAGGCCGTGGACAAAACCGTCGCCACGATTCTTAGCGCTTCCCAATGGGCGGTACAGCACCGCCGCGAAACGGCGCGAATCTTCGCTGCCGAAAGCGGCAATGCGGAGGAACTGATTGAAGAGATATTTGGTGACAACTTTGCAGATGCGCTGGGCATCACGCTTTCCACCGGTGCACTGGACGCATTAACGGCGCAGAACAAGTTCCTCTTCGAGCGCGGTTTTGCTTCGCGCATTGTCCCGCCGGAGGAGTGGGTTGAACGCGGACCGCTCGAGAGAGCACTTGTTACGCCTTCCACGACGTCGCCAGTGGAGATAGCATGAGCCATTCGGAATTCAACCTCCATTCCATTCGTGTTGCCGTGGTTTGCTCCATCGGCATCATGCTGGCATCAGGAACTGTGATTATTGGAACCTTCGGTGTCTTCATGCTTCCCATCTTGCATGACTATCATTGGGGCCGCGCTGCGATTTCCGGAGTCGTGATGACAATGTCCTGCACCACGGCTTTGCTCGCCCCTCTGCTAGGCAAACTGCAAGACCGCTGGGGCATTCGCAGGATTCTAATTCCCGGAATTGTGATTTACGCGGGCGCGGTCATGCTGCTTGCCCTTGCGAACGGATCGATCTACGAGTTCTATTTGCAGTTTTTCCTGGTGGGCGTGGCTGCGGCGCTTATCAGTATTGTTCCGTACACCAAGGTTGTCTCGCAGTGGTTTCACCGTACTCGCGGCCTTGTACTGGCTCTGGTAGGCGTTGGCGTCTCTATAGGCGCGTCGCTGATTCCACAGCTCTCCCGTTTGCTCATCGCAGAGTTTGGATGGCGCGGGGCCTATGTCGGCCTTGGACTGCTGATTCTTGGCGTCAACCTCCCCGTACAGGGATTCTTTCTCAAAGAAGATCCCCGGGGGGCCCGCCGATTCTCCCCTGCCGCTGAGGGAAGCCAGGAGACCTCGGTAGGATTCACCGCTCCAGAGATCCGACGCAGCCGGACCTACTGGACGCTCGTCGCAATCATCTTTCTGACTACATTTGTCACTGGAGGCGTGATGGCGCATGTCGTCCCGATGATGCGAGATCGCGGCATTTCTTCGGCGAAAGCCACGGACGCGCTCACTATTTATATCCTCGGAGGAATTACCGGCCGCCTGGTAATGGGCAAGCTGCTCGATGGAAGTAAATCGCCTCGGATCGCGATCCCCTTTTATATCCTTGCGGCGGCCGGTTTGATTGTTCTCTATAACGTGAGGAGGGTTGATCTTTTCGTGGTCAGCGGAGCTCTGATCGGCATTTGCGGCGGCGCGGAATCGGAATTAGGCCCTTACCTGCACTCGCGTTATTTCGGCCTTCGCGCATTTGCAGAGACCTACGGCCTGCAGTTTCTATTTCTCGCCGTGGCCAATGGTCTCGGCCCGGTTGCCATGGGCGCCGTGTTCGATGCCACCGGATCGTATCAGTGGATGCTAGTCATTCACTTGGTACTTCTGCTGACTGCTGCGTCGCTGTTCTTGTCTCTGCGCCCCTACGCCACCGACGCAAGTTTTGTCGGCAAAGGAGAGCGAGTCTCCGCGCCGCTTGTTCAGGAATGAAGAACTTTTTATTTGGTAGATAGTGCCGAGCCCACCGAATAAAACCGAGCATCTGAATTCCGATGTTGATTGTGAACTCCCTGAGGCTATGGACAGACTCATCGAAAACACCTAAGGAACCCTTCCGTAAGCCTCCGTGATTCAAATGCCGGAGTGCAAGACGTTGTTGCAAATCAGGCAGCGAGATATTGGGACATCGAAATTGTATTCGCTTATCGGCGAACCAAACACCCATCAGCGGTTGCAAACTACTGCGGCTCATAGAGCGACATTGCCTTGCTGGGGTCGAGTTCCAGCAGTGTGTCGTCCCAATGCAGCAATGTGAGTGCCCAGCGCTGTCTTTCTCCGCGAACGTAGTCTTCCACATCGGGAAATAACTGACGGATCAATTCGCCCCGGATCTTGTCATCATGCTTTGCTTTACTCGGCGGCGGAGTGACAATGATGATCATGAAGTCCCAGTCCGGCGACAGTTCGTGCTGCTGGCGCGTGAAAATCTGCTCGCTGACGACAAGGCCATTCTCGATCGAACACTTCATGATCGGATAATGGTATTTGTGGTAAAGGGCAAGCCACTCGTCCTGCCTTCCTGGAGGAACTTTATAGTAAGACACTTCGACCTGGGACTTATTCGGGTCGCACGTCCCACCACTGCCTGCGACCATGAATCGATGTTTGCGAGACCAAACCCAAGAACGAGGACAAACACGAGCCAAATTCTTTTTAACTGAAGTTCTCCTTTTCATTATCGGTTTCATCGCAAAGAGGATTTCTATGATGCGAATCAGCAAAAAGGCCGAACAATTCACAGAATCTGCGATTCGCAACGTGATGAGCCACGCGGTTCAACACAACGCCCTGGATCTCCTACAAGGCCTTCCCGATCTCGCTGAGCCGCACAAATTGGTAAAACTAGCGGCGCACGAAATCACCGCAGGCGATATGAATAAGTATGTCATTACGCGGCTGCGCGAAACTTCCGTCGTGTCACTGATCTGAACTTTGCTGGTTGGCAATGCGTCCACACCCATGCCGAATGCGAAGGCACAGCATGCTGCGGAATCGATAGAAGCGATGATCGCGAAACTCTTGCAATCCTGTACCCAACGTGAAGCGATGATCGTCATCGAGTTTCTTTATGAGCGCTCCCCCACCGACGCAAGTCGCCCGTTCGCCATATTTGCGAAGCCTTGTGAGGTCCTGAATCGTCGATGGTTCGCCTGCCTTAACGCATAAACCCGATACAGCCGTTCCGTGCGGAACGGCTGTATCAATGGTCATCTAATGCCTACTCGCGGTTTGGCATATCTATCTTTGGCAATGCTATTCTCCAGGCTTGGCAGGAACTGGAGATGTGCCAGCGAGGTTCTGACCAGGCTTTTCGGAGAGCAACTGCTCGATCTTCGAGGTGAATTCATCCTGAAGTTGACGATTGAATTCGCCACTCGCGGGGGAGGCGAATCCGGAATGGATGCCTTTCACTCGTCCGTCCCGTCCAACGAAGATCGTTGCCGGCCAGGTGTTGAGATTCACAGCCTGCGGAACCTTCTCCCACATCTCCGACGGCGCACCCGCGATCAGATAGGTGTACTCAACTCCATATTGTTTGACGAAGGCCTTTTCGCGCTCGAGGCTTCCCTGTTGCTCCGGCTCTTCGAAGTCAAGCGCAACAATGGCTAGCCCTTTGTCGCGATATTTCTTATCAAGCTGAACCAAATATTGCGCCTCGTCATGGCAATTGGGGCACCAGGTTCCGGTCACGATAGCGAGTACTACCTTTCCCTTGAAACGAGGATCGTCGTTCGAGACCAGCTTGCCATTCTCATCGGGGAAGTTGAATGTGAACTTTTCATTTGGATCGCGCACAGTAGTGTGCGTGTCATAGTCTTCAGGTTCCGGAAGTCCCTTGGCCTTGGCTACTTCCGCGCGATAGGCGACCAGCTTACTGGCATATCGGCTGCCACCCGGCTGTTCACCGTACTGGGCGCTCGCGGTCGTGACGGCACCGCTAGTGGTTTGCGGGTTGCTCGCAGTGCTCGCACCCTGAACTGCCTGCGTTCTGGCACGGCCGCCGTTCTGAAGGATTTCAAGGTTGCCTTCGCTCGTCAAAGAAACTTCGATGAGACCCGGACGCGATCCGTCAAAATGACTAAGTACCCATTTGCCATCCTTGTAAGTGCCAGTGTAAGCGCCGGTATCTCCATCCACACGCAAAATCGACGCCGCGACCTCCGCGCCATGTTGCTCGACAATGAATCGGAATGCTTTCTCGCCCTTGGCAGAGGGCGTATCGAGCGGAATGATCCATGATCCGGCAATGGTTGGCGCATCCGCCGCAGTTGTGACCGAATCGACGTGGCGCGCTGCCGTAAAGCCATAGTTAGTGTTGCCAGCTCGCGAAATCGTGACTACGCTGCCGCTAAGCTGGCCGTCCTTGAACGTGGCTGTGATGGTCGTAAGGTAGTGCTCGACGTTCAATACGAGAGTACCGTCTTTGAATGTTGCGCTAGTCGTGCCGTCGTACGGCTTGAAACCGTCGTAGAATGTACCTTTGAGCGTTGGACCTGAGCCAGTTATGTCGAGTCTGAACGGAATCTGAAGTCCATGGTTATCAAGGCTGGCGTCCCAGCGCCCATCAATCGATTCCAACGCGCTTGTCGATTGTGCTACCGCAACGGCCACGCTAAGTGCCGCGAGCGTAGGTGCCAGCCCGACCCTTCTCGAAAATATTCTCATCGTCTTCTTCCTCTCTGGTTGCCTGCGGTTAAGTTGCTTATGCTCGCTAACTGGCGTGCGACTCTTTCCCTGATCCATGAACAGGAATGTGATTGGATCGCGCATAGTCTTTCCACTCCCCTGGGAGTCCTGGCTTGGTAGCGAGCAGAATTTCGAGAATCGCACGACGATCGTCTTCTGAAAGTCCTGAGAAATCGCCGCTCTTGTCTTGTCCGGTGAGTATCTGCAACAAGCGATGATAGACATATCCCCTGGCCGGTTCGGGAAGATCGTCGAAGGAAGCCGAATAAATCAAATAGCTGCATGGATAGCGAAAGATCCGCGTCTTCAAATCGAAGTCCCGCAGCGAACGCCCTTTTCGATCACGAATGCCGCGTGCCGCAAACTCCTTGGCAAAAGCCGATGGAACCTCGATACCAACACCCGACAGTGGCGCCTCATTAACAAACAACAGGTAGCGCAGCAGTTGTTCGGCTGGGCGCTCGAACTGGATGCGAGCGCTTTCGGAGAGGGGCACATCGCCTGCTGATCCGTTGCTGTTCTTCTTCGTGGATTCCGCATAAAGAGCTAGCCTCGTCTTATAATTCGTCAGCGTAATCAGATTGTGCATTTGTGTCTGATGTGCCAGCACCAAATGGGCCACGACATCGCTGCTGGGCGTTAGGTAAGCTGAGGAATCAAAGGCATTGGTAAGTGAAACGAGCTTGGTTGAGGCAGCCTGATCCGATTGACTCGTTCCCTGGTTGTCTTCAACAACGGCATTGGCCAAATGCGGCTGGCCAGCGATCTTGCCCGTCACATACCACCCGCCCCATCGATCTTTGATAGGGCTTTCCTGGTCGGTAATATAAGACTGGCTGCCCACAGCCTGCGTACCCGTTGCCGTCGGATAGATGGATCGCAGCAGGACGCCGGGGACGTTGCGAGTGCCCGCGGCAATGTGGCATTGCGTGCAGTCCAGCTCAGCCCGTTGAAACACGGGCTTATTGACCTTGTGTTCATCGAGAAGATAGAAGATGGCACCCTGCATCGGATCGAAGGAGATAATTTCAATCGCCTTGCCGTCATGTACCTTGCCTACGTAAACATCGTCATTGAAATAGAGCGCGCGGGGATGCTCCGGCGAGATCTTCTTATACTGAAAGCTTGTCTTCGAGAACACGAGCGTCTGCGATTCGACTGGGACCTTGAGCAGCTTCAACACGGATTTAAGATAGCCATACTTCGGCTCATACTTGAGCTTCCCCTTGCCCTGCGCCAATCGCTGTTGTAATTTGGCTACGGGATCGCTCAAGTCCTCTGATCGGTAATTGATCGGCGCATCGCTATAGGGAACGTACCCTTGGTTGCGCACCGCAATCTGGCCATGCGCTCGCAGGATGAACCAACCAATTCCTGCGGCCACAATCATCACAAGCAGCGCGAGGATTCTGGTCGACAATCCCGGCGCTGATATAGACCGCCACGCATCTCTAGCCGCTCCAGACGAGATTGAAGCTTTACTGCGAGGATTGAGCTCGTTCCCGGATACATTTCGACCGTGATTTGTCTGTACCATGAACCATCCCGTACGTTGAGTTGCAAGGATTCGTGAGCGGCCTCCGTAATTCATGGTGGCCGCTCGCCCTTGTTGGAGCGCTGCGCCGGTCAGAAATTGAATCGTCCACCAACCTGAATGATTCGTGAGAATCCCAACTGCGAAGTGACTGCGCCCGTTGAAGCACTGCTGGCGCCGGGGGTGATCGTGATTCCCGGCTGACCGAATTCCGCAGTATTGAGAGCGTTCAAAGCTTCTAACCGAACTTCAAAGTTGGCTTTCTCGCCGACTTTGAAATTCTTGTTGATGGAGAGATCGGAGTTCTCGAAACCCGGCCCATAGCAGTTGAGCGTGCGCTCTGCGTTGCCATAGGTGTATTGGGGCGCAATCGAGAACGCATTGGGGTTGAAATATGGCTTGAGCCCGCTTGTGCCGCCCAATCGGCTTTCCGGTGCACCTGAATAGCATGGGTTTACACCCGGAACCAGGTTGGGCCGCTGGTTTGCTCCCGCGACTCCAGTTGTGCCGTATGTGCCGGTGCTGAGGTTCGTTTGAACAATCGGCAATGGGCCGCCATTCTCAAGAATCGTCACGTCGTTGATCTTCCATCCGCCAACCGCTGCATTGACAAATCGATTTGCATTACCCAACAGTAGCTTTCCTCGCCCCACGGGAAGTTCGTAATTCAACGCGGCAGTAAATCGGTTGGGTATGTCATTGGTTGCCCTCGAGTATTCAGCGTTCGGCTTGTCGCCATCTTGAGGTCCTGCGGTTGTGGGATTCGGATTGAGCGTGTTCAACCCGGCGACCGGCGAGCCCCAGAGATTATCCCAATTCGATGACCAGGTGTAAGCAATCAGCGCCGTCAATCCATGACTGAATCGCTTCTGCACTTTTACGTCAAGCGCATTGTATTGGCTGTGGCCGACACTTTCTGTCTCTGTAATGGATCCGAACTGCGGAAAGGGTAGAAGCGTTTGACCAAGTGGAACCGTCTTTTGAGCAACGATGCCGAAGGGTGTGGAGGGATACCCAGCCACAGTCTTCGCGTAGTAGGGATTCGCCACTTTGCTAGCCAGATTCGTTCCGGCATATTGGCCACCAGGAGCGTATTCCGCGAGGATGCCATCGGGGATCTGGTTAATATTTACGGCATCCGGAAGGTTGCGCCCGTGGGCTCCCACATAGCCAATCTTGACAACGATGCCCGCCGAAAACTCATGCTCCACATCAGCCGAATACTGCTCCACAAGCGGATAGCCGAGATGAAATGCCGGAACTGTAATCGCTCCGCCGATACCGGTCAAGACCCCAAGCGAGGTACCCGTAGGTTCAAGCAGTTGTGAGTTGAAAGGGTTGGACAGCCAGGCACCGGTCCCTGCCGCAACAGGCCCTGAGGCGGGACCCGGTGAATAACTCGTCAACTGTGAGAATCCAGTGGACGCGGAGGCCAACGGCACCGCCGCATAAAAGACGCCAAAACCGCCGCGAATAACAGTGTCCTGGCGAACCTCATAACTCACCCCTAACCGCGGAGAGAATTTCGTGTGGCTCAAGTCTCCCGAATGCACGGGGTATCCGTTCAAGCCTGCGAAGGCAATCTCTCCGTGCGCTGGAACGGTACCGTTTGCGCCCACAAAATCATATGAAGCACCGGGATCGAAGCCAACGTTATAGCGATTGGAAGATTCCGTTTGTCCCGGCTCGTATTCATACCGGAGACCCACATTTGCAGTCAGCTTCTGGCTCACACGCACATCGTCCTGAACATAAAGCGCCTGATAGTGAACGTTCTGATCGAGGCCTACAGCATTGATCTGAACGCTTGCGGAGGAGGGCAGGCCGAGGAGCAGGTCCGCAATCGCCTGCGGCCCATTGGATGTGGGAGCGCCGCTCTGGTTGCTGTACTGTCCATTAAATGTAAACGAACCGTTCGCAGACGTATCGAGCGAAGTGAACTTGTTGAAGTTGCGAAACACATAGCCCACCTTGACGGTTTGCTTTCCGATGTTCTTCGTGAGTATAAAAACATAACTATGTTGCGATTGGATGGTGGGTCCGCTGTTCGCCGCACCAAGCGAAGCTGCCCCGGTCACTCCCGACAGCGTAATGGTCGGAAAAGTTTTCGACTGTAATTGGTCCACATAACCTGCAGGGAATCCTGCGCCGCCGAAGCCGGCCGTCTGATCGAAACCATTACTGTATTGCGGGGCCGTCGAGTAGTAGCGGCTATACCCATAGCCTGCAGTAAGTAATGTGGTCGGGCTGAGCGTAAACACATTGTTAAATGCCGTGGCGTCGATGTAGCGAGTAAGTACGCCGTCGCTCGCCGCAAAAGTGTGGAACAGATCGCCGCCTGGCTCCTGCGTTGCGAGGTGAACGTAAGACGCCGATGCCGACCACCACGGCGCAAACTGGTGATCCAGCTTACCCACATACTCGTCGCCACGCGTCTTGAAGTCATCCGAGCCGGAGTAGTTTGGAGTACTGCCGTTGTATGCTCCACTGGTGGTCGGCTTTGCGAATTGATTGACGATATACTGGCCAATCGGATTGATGAGGCTTGACGGAATCACATTTCCCGACAACGCTGCTGTTCGGACGCCGCCCACAAAGGGCTGTGTTGGATCGTAGAGCGTCACCGCGCTTGTCCCAACCGTGTCCGCGCTGAAATCGCCCGCGCGCTCCGCCAGGCTCGGAACATAATATTGGGTGGCCGTGCTCGAAAGAGGCTGGGCCTGCCGGTATCCTGCTTCCGTCGCCCAGAAGAAGGTATTGTTCAGGAAGCGATTCTTATTGCTGAAAGGCAGCGGACCGCCGAATGCGCCCGCATATTGATACGTCGTATAGTCCGGCTTTCGAATCCCATAGTGATCGTTGAACCATGCATTCGCTGCCAGAGGATTTTGCCTTGTCAGGCCGAACAGTTCACCGTGGTACGTGCTCGTGCCGGACTTCAGTGAAGTATTGAAGACGCCTCCGCCCGCTCTTCCTAACTCCGCGTCGTAGGTGTTGGCCTGAACCTTCACGTCGGACACGGCTTCAATCGCGGGAACAAATGTCACTCCGCCAGTCGAGGTGGAAATCGGAATCCCGTCGACGACATATCCATTCGTACCAATCGGGGCTCCGGCAACCGATTGCGAATCAGTGCCATTCTGGTCTTCATAGCGCACGAATCGCGGGTCGCCAACCGGAGTTACATTATTATCCAGCTTGTTTACTGTAAAAGGATTACGGCCTTGATTGGGAAGGTCCTGAATCTGCTCCTCTGTAATGACCTGTCCCTCGGATGCAGTGGCGGTGTCAATCAATGGACCGGAGCCGCTCACTTCAACCGTCTCGCCAACTGTACCCACTGCCAGGTTTTCATCAACCGTCGCCGTCTGTTCTAGATCGACAATAACCCCCTTGTGCTCGACCGTCTTGAAATTCTTGGCAGATATCGCCACCGTATATGTCCCCGGATCGATCGCGGTAAAGAAGTAATCGCCCGCTTGATTCGTGACCGTGGAGCGCACTAGCTGCGTACCTGCGTTTGTCAGTACGACGTCAGCACCGGAGACGATCGCACCCGACCCGTCGGTGACCCGTCCGCGCACGTTTCCATACTTAACCTGTCCGTGGAGGGACGGTGCAGCCATCATGACCAGAGCCAAGATTCCGGCCATAGCGCCGAAATAAATATGCGGTTTCGAATCACTACCTTTCATTGACTTATCTCCCGCTTGCCTTGTTGTCTCGACTAAGGCTTGTGCCAGCAACCTTGCTAGGCAAGCTTCCATTCGTAGTCACGGCTCACGAGCGGAACCGCAACATTGCGACATCATCTGTTCAGCAGCTGGCTGCTAGATGACGCGACAACAACGCGCGAAATGGCTGGAGATTCGAAACATTTCGACTCAACCTGTGACAAATCCAGATTTCGTGCACACAGCGTGCATCCCGTAGGTCGTAGCGATGAGCAATCTACATTCAGTTATCGATCAGAGTGTCGGGGAATGGAAGAGTTGTTCGAGACGTACCGCTTCGGCTTGATTAAGCCGTGGGAATCAAAGCCGCACAGGACGCCGCCAACTCTCCTGGAAAAAGAGAGAAGGGTCGACAACCTTGGGCAGAACGAACAATCATGCTATGAAACCTAACTTAGAACTTGGTTCAGGTCAATAGAAAAGTGGCGGAATATGATTTTCTTCCCGCTTATTTACTCTGAGAGATCTCGACTTGTACAGGGACGTGCACTGTTTTCGGCGGTAGACATACGCGGTCGTTGCAAGCCTGGAAACGGACGCTTACCGGAATCAGCTTTGCGCTGGAAGTCACATGTTGATTAATCTGCACCGGCACATGTAACGCGAACGATCGATCGTAAATCTCCGTATCGAGATCGAAAGCTGCATCGTGCTTCTTCACTGGAAGAGTACCCGATGTTGCGCCCGCGATCTGGGCTACCTCGTTTGCATCGAAAGTGACACGGAGCGCCGTAGGGCCACCTGCTAACTGATTGAGGCCATAGACATGCCATCCGCTCTGAACGTCCGCAGCCAGGTCGATGATGATGTTCGTCCCTGCTCTCATCACTGCCTTCGAGGCGACCGCCCCCTTCCATTCCACGACCTGAGGCGGAGCCTGTGCTGCAGCGGAAACGCAGAGAGAGATGCTAAGAATAAGTTCGAACTCGCGTAGTCTCAACTTCATATACCCTCTGTCTTAACCGATGACTTTGATTCGTTCAACTGCTATTTGCTTGCCCTGCTTGTGAATGGTGCGCTACCGGTGTGTTAAGGATCTGGCTTTGGTTCAAAGTTCGGGGGCTCAATTTGTCCGCGGTGACAGTTGCCGCAGTGAATGGGTTCGGCGTATCGTCTATCTCCCAATCTTGTGAGGTACTTATTGTTGATATCGCTGGTCATCGAAATCATGAAGCGTGCGGTTTCCTTCACCGGATTCTCATCGGACGCGAAGTCGATTTGCTTCGTTTCCCGATTCTCTTCATGGCAGTATCCGCAGGGCACGCCCAGTTCCGACTGGAACCGATGCATGAGGCGATCGAGATCCTCCGCCGAGATATCCTTGGGCAGCACTTTCAGATTCGTCGGCTTTGAATGGAAGACCCTTTTGGCAGGAGCAGGATCGCTATTCGCCTTGGAACTCTGGTCTTGCAGAACAGTCGCAATGGCGAAGCTGGAGACAGAGCAGCCCAAAAGGAGAGCTACTGTGCAGCGTAAGTACATGACGCCCCTTCTTGGCATTCGATGACACACAAATCGTTCGAGGCTGACGGACCCACTATCCTGGTGAACTCGGCATTCTCACCGCGCAACGGTGAATCAGCGATTGCAGCGGCAGACGCTACAGGCCACAAGACATCGACCAATTCGTTCGACCGGGATAGAAATGGGAATGCTGGATCTCCGTACTGGAGACACCGGTGCGCGTGCTCTCCCGAACATGCGCACCTGGCTTCGATTTTCTATTCAGCCTTTACCACCTGTCCGCGCACTTCTCCGCGAGGGTTTGCGGACGTATGAAGATTGAAATACCATTTGCCATCCGTCAGATCCTTTGCCTGCTCGGGCGTCAATGTCGCGCTCCCATCAATCGGACTTGCGATAGGACTCCCCTTGACGGGAACTTGTGGCTTGGCGTTTGCGCCTTCCGCGGCGGGGCCGTGAAAGTGCGCGGCAACCACTGGACCAGTCAGTCCGGCGAATTCAACATGGTATTTGAACTCGTTGGTCTCTGTGTTCAACGTGGCAGTGAGCGTTCCCGTGCCCGAGCCATTGTTCGGCGGCACTTCGGTGGAAGCCTTCAAGTCTGCCTTCAATGTGACTGTGGCTGCGTGCGCTGCGACTGACAATGAGCCTAGTACAAGCGCTGTGAAGATCGCACGGGGAAGATGTTTTCCGATTCTCAATTTGTTTCTCCTTTACTCAGTTGGCGAACAAATTTGTGACGTGACAGAACACCTGAATGCTGAGATGCATCCGGATTTAATCCGGTATTGAGGTGACCGCCGGATGGTCCTTACTTGGAGGCGGCGGCAGAGGTGCCAGCTTTTCATACCCACGCTGTCCGTCGGGCCCAATGATTCCCGGTCCTGGCTGGAGATGCGGCAAATCGACGTTGTCTTCCGAGCACGAGTATTCGCGAACCTCGTCGCCGGGCTTGCCGAGAAGCCAGGTCCGCTGATAGTGAATCGGCTCTGTGTAGTACTTCGGATCCGTCACGACCATCTCAACGTGGAGGTGCCCGATGTCGGGACGCGTCCACCGTTCCACTACGTGTTGCTGATCGCTGTGCGGATCGGCGTTTTCATCGGCCCATGTCTTCTTGTCTTTGAATGCTATGGAATCAATTACGAATGTGTCTCCATCCCACGACCCAATCTCTTCACCAAAGAACGACGGATCAGGATCGTCGGAGTGTTTTCGTCCATCGAAAGGCACGAGTCGGTAAGTCGTGTACCAATAGAGGAAGACCGCATGATCGGAGCCTTGAAGAAGCTGGAACGGCAGGCCGCTAGCATCATGGCGCGGTAATCCACCAACAATGCAGAGTGCCTCGGGATCAACCGTGTGGTCGACATTGTACTTATGCGCTGCTTCGCCTTCGGCAGTAAAGGGCAGCTTGTATCCAGGCAGATCTTTCCCAAGATTCCCGACCGGCTTGTCCTTGTGCGATGGAATCCAGTATCCCGAAAGATCAGGGTGGCTTCCAAGGCGCGGAGCCGCGCCTTGGGGAAGATCTGCTTCGTTGCGGGAAAATGGCGAGTTGACCCTGCCCGTGGTATCGGCCTCCTTCTTGTCGGGCGCCTGGGACTGCAACCATCGCGGGACGGTCATTAACAACAACATGGCACAGCCATGTAGGAGCAATCGAGTCTTCAATCAAGACCTCCTTAACTAAGTGGGCAGCATGGTGCCATAGAACTTCCAAAGAAGCCGAGAACAGGCTGAGGACTGGGGCCGGCACGATAAACCGCAAATGCTGCTGCTGTTGAATTGATTTGGATGGAAGGCTGCGGGGAGGCAGCACCAGCAAACGCGAATGTTCGCACGCACTCAGCCCAAGCGGCGAATGCAACAACAGCGCGAAGACGGCAGAGAGCCAAGCCGAGCCATGCGCTTACCGTAGCGGACCTTCGCCCGCGTTGTCAAGAATCGCCGCCTGGTTCTGCAAGATATGGGGATCTTAGAAATCATCGGCTACCGCCGGTTCGATTCGGTTCTGGAATCCGGGAACGAGGCTGAGCCTTCAGGCTCTCTTCGTCGGGAGAGTAGCACGGTTTGACCGTGCATGGTCTCTCGTTCGTCTTCGTGGTGCCGAGGTAGTTGTGATTGAAATCGGCGGCTCCGGGGACGAGATAGAAAGTAACATCCTGACCTTGGACTGACTCATCGGTCGTGGGCAAAATGCGTGCAGGATCAATCGCGTTCCACCGGGTCAGGTACCATTTTGTGTTCAGAGATCGATATGCAGCCAGATCTTCCCAGCGAACATCAAGGCCAGTTTCGTCCTCGGTTTCTCGCATATGGCCATTTTCATCCGCAGTATGGTCCTTGACTGGATCAGCCTCGCCTACCAGGACCAGTTTCAATTCAGGATGATCTCGCAACCGCGTTGCGGCCTCTTTAAGGCAAGAAAGTGCGCTATCTTCCACACGCGCCGGACGCTTCGTATCCTTATCAAACCGGATGGAGCAGATCCTTTCCACACCGCCTGGCAATGCCTGCGCTTGCAGTGTTCTCCAGGCAAAGACGACAGAAATTACCGCGAAGATGAACCCCGCACATGTTCGAACGACCCCGAGAACTTTGATTTGGCACATCGAAACTGACTCCGGAGACTTTGACTAATATTCATTTGAAAGCTGCGCCGTTCGCCAGCATAGAGGCATGCGCAGGTTTCATCGTCTGTCTCTCAAAGAAAGCAGAATGAACACCAGGCGCTGGCGATCGGAACTCCGAGTGCACTTAGCGGTTTTTTGAGCAGCTGAAATGCAACGGCTACGCTGTTCGTCTGAATTCGACCTTACGAGCAGATTCAACAGCAGCGTGAACACACTGAAAGGCACGGTTTCAGCATAGGGCGAGATTTTCATAACGCAGCAGCTCTGTCAATCGGGAACCGCTGAAGGACAACTCTTGACAATGGAATCAGGTTCGCGTAAACAAAGGCCATGCGGTCTGTTACTTCCCTGCGCTGTTGTTGCTGTCGCCCATTCTTTGGGTGAGCCGGCAATCTGTGCGCACAGACTTGAGCATGGAATCGTAGCGGTACCTTTGGTGCCGCATCTCAAATATTCCATCTTTCCATTACTTCAGATGCCCGCTCCGGTTTCGGAAGGGGCTCTTGGTATTTCCCCGAATTCTCTGTCGCGACCTTGAAAGGATGCCTTATGCAATTGAGAACCACTCTCGCGCTAGGACTGCTCGCCTGCCTCATCGCGGCACCTGCTGCCTATGCTCATCACTCCTTTGCAGCCGAGTTCGATGGCACCAAGCCGACCCGTCTTGTAGGAAAAATCACGCGCGTTGAATGGACCAATCCCCATTCGTACTTCTATGTGGATGTGATCGACGCCAAGGGAAAAGTTACGAACTGGGGATGCGAAGGCGCGGGCCCGGGCGCCCTCAGCCGCCGCGGATGGAAGAAGGGTGATCTGAAGATCGGCGATACCATCGTCGTCGACGGCTATCGCGCCAAGGACGGTTCCAATCTCGTCGACGCGCGCCGAGTAACCCTACCTGATGGACGCACGGTTTATGGCGGCAGTCCGGGTGACGGCGGCCCGGGTGACAACGGCACCGACCAGGGTGCGCTCCCTGCCGCGCCCGCTAAGTAGCTCGAATCGCATGATGAACGACTTTCGGAGTCAAGCGGAGCCGCTCATTCGGTAGATCGGAAACCTTCTTCATGCCATTGCTGCAGCACCTATGCCAGTTTCTGTATGACTCCGGATTTGGCACCACGATTCGCGAGTCGGACTATGCGTACAGCATCATTGAGTCCGTTCACGTCATCACAATCACTCTCGTGACCGGAACCATCGCTGTCCTTGACCTGCGCATGCTCGGAGTTGTTCTTCGCCGCATCTCCATCACGCACATTGCACGTGCTGTATTCCCGCTCACATGGGCTGGATTCGTCCTCATGTTTATCAGCGGTTTTCTTTTGTTTTGGGCAGAAGCGGCCAAGATGTACACCAACCCCGCTTTTCGCGTGAAACTCATCCTTCTGGCGCTTGTCGGGCTGAACCCGCTCATCTTTCACACTACGGTTTATCGGCGCGTTCACGAGTGGGAGGCTCTGCACGTCTCTCCGTGGCGAGCCCGCGCTGCCGCCATCGCATCCCTCACCTTGTGGAGCGGTATCATCATCGCTGGACGCGCCATTGCTTACTTCTAACTTGCCGGGAAGGACCCTCGATATTTATGTCCTTGCACTCATGGTTCATTGCTCTCGGAAACTCTTCCCTCGGCCACGTCATGCAAACCTCCAAGTGGGATTTCGCCTTGGTGGAGATGGTGCATCTTCTCGCGCTCGCGCTGCTCGGAGGATCCGTGCTGGTCGTGGATCTTCGTCTTCTGGGGATCATCCTCAACGGCGAATCCGCGCGCCTGATCGGACGCGATCTGAGCCGCGTGTTGATTGGCAGCCTTATCGTCATGATTCTCACCGGCATCGCACTCTTATCTGAGGAGGCCGGCAAGTGCTACTTGAGCCCCGCTTTTCGTTGGAAGATGGCGCTGCTCGCTGCCGCGGTGCTCTTTTACTTCACACTGCACCGCTGGGCTTTGTTGCGGACTGATGTTTCAGGATCGACACTCGGGTCGCGCGCAGCGGCGGTTATCTCGTTGATTCTTTGGCTCGGAGTCGGAGTTGCTGGCCGCGCTATCGGACTCCTCTAATGTCGCTCTCGGACGTGCCACAATCGCCATTGGAACATTCAGGTGCGCAGAACTCATTTGGGAAAGGAAGTCTCAGGCAAAGGAGTTGCTCTCGTTATCTTGACATGCAAGTCGGCGCATGATAACTACTCAAGTATGCTTTTGGCTCGGCGAGCACGCGGCGCAATGCCTGCAGGTTTCAGTCTTGCCGAGAACCCGTGTTGTCCCTTCCTGGCGTAAATCCCGGCACATACCGCTGTAGGCCTCAATCCATCCAAGAGCATACGGTAGCGAAAGAACCTTTCCGCCGCAGCTCATTGGAACAGAGACTACTCCGGATACCACTACAGTTTGCCCGGACCCATCCACATTAGATCCACGACTTTTCGGGACAGCCACATGTCCGTACGGTCGAGGCAGTCTTCGGATCTCAATGTTGGGGTCAACGCTCGGAGATATCTCATGAATACTCACCTTCAGCCCAATGGGCTAAGTATCACTCGACGAAGGTTTTTGCGTTCCGGCGTTCTTACCGCTGCCGCGGTTCCAGCGGTTTCATCGTTTGGCCTGGCCGGCGCCAGCGCGGACACTGCATCGCAACACGTGAATCCGCATACGTTTGAGCCGAATCCAGACTTTCTGGAGTCTGCGAAAAGCGCGGCCCAATGGATTCAAAGCGCGCAGAAGCAGGATGCACGCGGTGTCTATTGGCTTCCCGAACCGGACCATCCGGAAAAAGCCACTACGGTCTCGGCTGCGAACACGATTTACAGCGGCAGCGCCGGGACCGTGCTTTTTTTCATTCAACTAGCGAGCGCCACTGGAGATACCCGGCACCTCGACAATGCTTCGCTGGGTGCGGACTACCTCATGGCAACCTGGCGTGACCTGGTCGACAAACCCGGCGAAGGTCTGCTCTCCGGTCCCGGCTTGAATCTTGCATTCTACGGAGGACTTTCAGGCGTCGCATTCGTTTTGAACGAGGCCGGCAAGGCAACCAAGAATGCAAAGTACCGTGACGCAGCGCGAGCGGCCACAGACTACATTGCGCAAGCTGCAAAACCTGCCGGCGCGGGCGTTGCGTGGTCGGGGGCGCCGGGAATTGCGGCAGACGGAAGCATTGTTCTCTACCTGCTCTATGCTGCCCGCGAATTTGAAAACGATCATTATCGCGACATTGCGGAGAGCGCGGGCGATCGCATTCTCGAACTCGGAGTCAATGAGAGTCGCGGTGGATTTAGCTGGCGCGGTTTTCCGTCCTTTCCAGGGCTGCCGAAAGACGCATACTTTCCCAATTTCGAAGGTGGGACAGCCGGCGTAGCTTATGTCCTTGCTCGGCTTTATAGCGAGACGAACAAAACCAAGTATCTCTTCGCCGCCAGGAAAGGCGCGTTGCACTTGCAGAGCATTGCTACCGTTCAAGGCAATGCCGCGCTCATTCCCTATCGATTTCCTGATCTTCCGGATCTCTACTATCTAGGCTTCTGCCACGGCCCTGCGGGCACTGCGCGCACCTTCTTCGAACTCCACAAGATCACGGGCGAGCCGGAGTACCAAGTGTGGACTGACCGCCTTGCGCAGGGCGTTGTGCAGAGCGGCATTCCTGAAAACCTCACGCCCGGGTACTGGAATGTAGTCTGCCAGTGCTGCGGGTCGGCTGCCGTGATCGACCTCTTTGTCGGATTGTGGGCGTCCACGGGCCGCGAGGACTATCTCGCCTTCGCGCAGCGTGTGGCTCGGCAATTGGTAAGCAGAGGAACGAATCTCGACGGCAAAGGCAATCGCTGGTACCAGGCATGGACCCGCGTGAAGCCGTGGGAAGTGAACGCGGAAACTGGATACTCCATTGGCGCCTCAGGCGTGGGCGCCGCATTGCTGCATGTACATCTCGCCGAACAGGGCAAATACAGCGCAATCCTGCTGCCGGATAATCCATTCTCTAGCGCACGGCGGACGTAGCTCGTTCAAGAGTTGAGAGTGCGTCCGGCCAATGGTGGATCGGCCGCGCTCTTCGCCCAATGAATGGAAGCATGCGAACTCATTGAACATGTCAACTTCATTCCCGAAAGGAAAACCTCCATGAGAGTTCTTCCCCGCAGTATCACCGGCCCCGCAGTCCTTGTCCTCAGCGCCGGTTCGGCGTTCGCCGCCGATTCAGTGAACGGCCGCTACGATGCCACCATTAACCTGGATGGAACCGTCGTTCCGTTTCGTCTCGACATCTCCGGCGAGGGAAACACACTCGCCGGTACACTCTACAATGGCGACGACAAAGAGACTACAACGGACGCGTCTCTTGCGAACGGCGCCATCACGCTGAACTTCGAGCACTACCTCACAAAGATCGTTGCCACGTCCAAAGATGGCAAACTCGAAGGCAAAGTGCTGGGCCGTTTCTCGCGCGACACGTATATCTCGGAAGTTCCGTTCGCGGCAACGCCTCACGTCGATCATGCCGCGATCCAGGGCAGCGTGCCCTCCATCTCAGGAACATGGGAGATTGAGTATGAAAGCGCCAAGGGCGAAAAAGCCTGGCACTTCATCGTGAAGCAGAACGGCGCCGATGTTTCCGCATCCATCTTGCGCATCGATGGCGACACCGGCGCCCTGGACGGCAGTTATCGCGATGGCAAGTTTGCGCTCAGTCATTTCGACGGTTCGCGCCCGCTCGTCGCTGAAGTGACTCCTCAACCCGATGGAACGCTGCAACTCCAAGTTGAAAGGCGCGTACACGCCAGACAATAAGTTGACTGCGTATCGTCCTGAGGCCGCGCGCCAAGGGCCTGCCCGCACCGGATGATTCGTAAAGCACACCACCGTACGCGATCCCAATGAAGTCTTTGCGTTCAAATTCCCTGACGGGAATGGCAAGTTGGTCTCCAATAATGATGCCCAATTCAAGGGCAAGGTCGTGCTGGCCATCGTTACTGGAACGTGGTGCCCCAATTGCCACGATGAAGCACAATATCTCGTCCATCTATACAAGAGGCATTGCGACAAGGGACTGGAGATTGTCGCGCTCGACTTCGAAGAACCGAACAGCAGGATACTCTCAGCCGCGAGAAGGCATTCGTTCAACATTACGGTGTGCCTTACACCTACCTCATCGCAGGAGCACCGAGCGAGATGTGGGAAAAGGTGCCGCAAGCCGTCAATCTCAACACGTGGCCCGCGACGCTGTTCATTGGCCGCGATGGACGCGTGAAGCTGATCCACTCCGGCTTCGCAGCGCCCGCAAGCGGCGAGTTCAACCGGCAGCTGCAGCAGGAGTTCACCTCGACCATCGAGAGCTTGCTCGCCGGCAAGGATGCCCCGCAGTTGGCTTCATCTGCCGTCGCAGCGAACAATCCGAACCCAGTTGCCTCGCCAAAGTACTGATGTGGACTTTTCGGAAACCGGTGGCTCTTCGCAATACAGGAGCCACCGGCACATTTTTTCGCGGTGTGTCTATTCGTTGCGGCGAGGATCGGCGCTCCCACTAGCTCGAAGACGAAAATCGCAAAAAGCCGCTCCCTGCATGATGGTTTGTGTGCGTTCCAACGTGATACTCGAGTTGAAGCCCTCGATAAAGGCGGCGTCGCGGCTGCATGAAAGGATACTGCCGATATCGAGAATGCCAAGGTTCTGATAGAGCTCAGCGTACTTACACTCCGTCACATTGAAGTTGAGGTTCTCTTTGCTTTGATCCAGGATCTGAAGCTGCAAGGCCCCGTCGCGCGTCCATGCTTCCAGTGACTCGCCATAGGTTTCGAGATCGTTTGCCTTCAATTGCTCGGCGAGTTCACTTCCTTGTTGACGCGCGACTTCGATGATTGCATTTCCAGCAATTTTAAGGACTTCGCTACGACCAAACTTCTCGCCAAGTGCATCCAGAACGGGAGCAAGAATTCGAGCTTCAATCTCACGCCGCTTCAGTACGCCAATTTCGTTCAGTTCAAGATCGCTACTCATCTGCTGCACCCCTTTCACGTGTCCGAGTCATTGGCTACCGCAAAGATGGAAGATCGCTGATACTGCCAAGTTTCAAAGGGACCTCACTCACGAATGCTTCGCCGTGGTGGACACCAATCAGCGAGCCGAAGAACCGGTCGCGAGACTCCAGCCCGAATAGATAGTCGTTCATTCCAAGCGGGACCACCCCAAAGCCTTCAGCGGTTTTGGAGAACTGCGAGGCATGCATCCTAAGGAGCTCGAGCTTACGGGGATAGAGATCAGAGATGTCGACCACTATGCTCGGGGACGTGAAGTGGTGCAAGAGGTAATAGAGGTATGCCGATGGCCTATGTGGAGGATTTGGATCCTTCGATTTTTTCAGCGTGCAGTAAACGGCGGCATTCTGAATGAGGCGCCCGGTCGCAGCGTGGTCAGGATGGCGGTCAGTCCAGTAGGGCGCCAGCACCAGAGTCGGACGCCATCGCCGAATCACACTCGCGATTTTTTTGCGATTGTCAACGGAGTCGATGATTCCGCAATCAGGCAGGTCGAGGTTTTCGCGAAACCGCGCCCCCATCGAGGCTGCGGCGTCCTCTGCCTCTTTATCGCGTTCTTCAGTCGTACCTCGAGATCCCATCTCGCCTCGGGTGAGATCCACGATGCCGAAGGAAGTGCCGGTTGCCTGCAACTTGCATACTGTTCCGCCGGCGCCCCATTCCACATCATCGGGGTGCGCTCCAAAGAGCAGAATGTCTACCCGGCTCTCATCACTCTGAAGCAAGTTGTGTTTAACCTCTGTCATCTTCATGATGTTACATCGACTGTGCGTTAGAAACTTAGCTGAGATGTTCCGTGTGGCGGCACAATCGACAGGCCGGCTGCGCGCCATGCTTGAAAACCACCAGCCATGTCGGTCGCGCGCCAGAGCCCCAGATCCTGCAAGGCTGCAGCTGCTAGGCTTGAGGTGTAGCCTTCGGAACAAAACACGATCACCTGGATGTCGTGATCGGTCGCTACCGGCAGCCGCGCACTTGAGGTTGGATCGAAGCGCCACTCGAGCACGTTGCGTTCGATAACCAGCGCACCCGCAATACTGCCCTCGATCGCGCGCTGGCTCTCGGGTCGAACATCGACAAGTGTCGCCCCTGCTTTGGTTACGGCCTCAAGCGCCTCATGAGGAGATAGCCGTCGCAGCCGGGCGCGCGCCGCTGCAAGGACCTGCTCGATGCTCAAGGCGCCGGTCCGGTCTATGGGTTGCGTCCTCTGCATGCACCACTCCCGATAGAGCGTCTCCGATTGTCCCGGCGCGCGTTCACGCGGAACTAATCGATTGCCGTCGAGTTCGAATTCGTTCATCTCGCTGAGCGGAGGAGAATATGCGTGAATGCTGATGGCAGGCGCGAGGGAGACATTTCGGACGTCATGTGCGTAATCAGGACCGAAGGCGTGCGGATTGCCCGGATGGATTGCGCGCGCCCGCTCGCCAGGACGAAGTTCCTCAAGAATTCCGGTCGCGACAACGAACGCTCCCGCAGACCCGCCGTGATCGTGGAATCCCGTGGACTGCCCGGGCAGCCAGCTTATCGCCCAAATGTCGTAGCCGGAGCCGTGATGCAGCCGCTCATACCAGCGTCGTTGCGTGCACAGTCGCACTTTGTCCATCCATCCATCCGACGACGCGAACAGCGAGACTATGTTGGCCAGTTCCTCTGGCGTTTTGGATGGTGCGCAGGTGTGCTCAGTCAAAGCGCTGTATTGCATAGAATCTCTCCCCAGCTGAAACGTCGCAAACGAGCTACGGCGGGGTCGCCAGCTTGTCGATGGACACATCGTGTAAACAATGGAATGTTTGGGATGAGCTTTAGAGGAGGCGCTTTAAAAATATTTATGAATGTCGCGGCTCACCCAATGGAAAGCTGGTCGCAGCGACAACAACAAAGCAAGGAAAACGCCATGAGTTGACGCTATCACGACCTGAAGAATCGGGTCAACGATTGCAGGGGGCGAGTCGACATGACTGTCTTCAATTCGGGAATTCACCGCCTGCGAGGCAGCCGAGGAGATCAGTTGACGTAGGCTAGTCCGCGGGTTCCGCCAACGCAAGTAGTTCTTGCATTCCGCGACAGCAGATTTGAGCCCGGGCTTTCAGCGATCGTGAGTGCGATCATGGTTGACTCATCGCGCGCGCTTGTCAAAACTGTCTCTCGCTTTCTTGATCGAACTCCAGTTGTTACCGATCCACCGAACCAGGTGTTGCATCGGCTCCAGCAGGCTCAGCCCCAGAGCGCTCAGTTCATACTCCACTCGCGGAGGCACCTCGGGAAACACTTCCCGGGTCAGCAGACCATCTCGCTCCAACTGGCGCAGCGTGGTTGTGAGCATCCGCTGAGAGATCCCTTCCACTACCTTCTGTAATTCGGAGAACCGCGCACGATGCTTTGGAGCCCTCGACAGGGTGACGACGACCAGAATGCTCCACTTGTCCCCCACCTTCGCAAGAAAATCGCGAAGCGGCTTCGTCTCTTCGCTCTTGCACATCAGGGCGACCGGCGCCATCCCATTGCTCTTGCTGACTTTCGCCATGAGTTACCTCAACCTTAGTTCCTAAGGTAAATGTGCCGTCTTCCTTTTTTTCAAGTCTCATTTCATTATGTAGGTATACAAACGTAACCATGAATGGCACATGGTTGAACAATCATACTCCGGTTTGCATTCCTCTCATGCTCGTCCGGCTAACGACGCAAGAATACACAGCTTCACTGTTTAAAGGAGATTTCAATGCGCGTATTTTTAACCGGCGCAACCGGCCTTGTCGGTTCAGCCATTATTCCCGAACTAATCAACGCTGGCCACCAGGTACTCGGACTGACCCGGTCGGATGCGGGAGCCCGAGCTCTCATCGCCGCCGGCGCCGAAGTGCACCGAGGAAACATTGAAGACCTGAAGAGCCTTCGCAGCGGTGCCGCAGCCTCGGATGGCGTCATTTACTGCGCCTTCGGCCACGACTTTTCCAAATTCGCAGAAAACTGCGAGATCGAGAAGCACGCCATCAACGCTCTCGGTGCCGAGCTTGCCAATTCTGATCGCCCCTTGATTGTCAGCACTGGTCTGGCGCTTCCTTCGCCGACACGCCCTGTGACCGAAGACGTGGATGAACCGGCTATTTTACCCTACCCCCGCGTTGCGGAACAGATTGCTCGCGCACTGTACGCACAGGGGATCAACACGACGGTGGTGCGCCTACCCCAAGTCCACAACACAGTGAAGCAGGGCCTCGTTAGTCTCTTGGTCGCGGCAGCCCGTGAGAAGGGCGTGTCCGCATACGTGGCTGAGGGACTCAACCGCTGGCCGGCAGCGCATGTACTCGACGTCGCCCATCTATACAGGCTGGCTCTTGAAAAGCACGAACCAGGAGCTAGATATCATGCCGTCGCTGAAGAGGGCGTCTCGCTCCGCGACATCGCCGAGGCCATCGGCCATGGCCTCAACGTGCCCGTAGTCTCCATCGCTCCGGAGGATGCAGTCGCCCACTTCGGCTTCGTCAGCAGGTTCGCTGGTGCCGACTTGTCGGCCTCAAGCGCGATCACGTGGCAACAGCTCGGATGGCTCGCGACTGGCCCAGGGCTGATCGAAGATCTCAACAACATGAGCTACTTCGAAGATTAGCCGATTCTATCACTCACCTTACCAAAAGAACTGGAGCGGAACGTTCCTCATGGCCGCACATGGTTATTGCGAGTAAACTCCAGCACCCAATAACAGTCCCGCGGCCAAGTGGTGCGAGCGCATTCTCACTTCATTCCGAGACTGAACTGCCATATCGATACGCTACCAGAGAGATGATCCGGAGAGTTAGCCCTCTCCGGATATCTCTGCCCACAACGGCCCGCTCAGAAAAGACTTTTCAGCGCGAACTGGGTATTGAACGGTTCGCCGGGGCCGATGCCCGGTGAGCCATTGTAGTCACCGTCACTTTATCGACCTTAAGGCCTTCAAATCCGGCAGCCTAAATCGTGACGGGGTACGATCCCTGCGGAATGTCCTGGAATACAAAGGTGCCCGCGCTCGATGTAACAGTGTGGCGTGATTGAGCTGTGCTGTCATCGACCAAGACTACTGTCGCTCCGACAACAGAGTGTACCGCGACATACGTTACGCTGCGGACCTGAGGCATTCGTTACAAGCCCCTTGCGGTGGCTATGGTTCGAGTTGAACGGGCGCGAAAAGATATATATCCAGTCGTCGAGGCCGTGGGAATCTGTCATTTCCATGGCCCTATTCTCGCGCGGCAAATGCTGAATGAATTGATTTTCCGTCACCCTGCGCAATGTGCCGCAGTTTCCACGAGATGTTCCTCGGTATCCAGACGCTGCCCGGCTGGCTCATCCGCATCATGGCGGACTCCGTTCCCGATTTGCTGATGGTCTTCCCAAAATTCTGAAACGTCCGACATTTCATCGGGGCCAAGACAAAATCTGTCCTCCACTGGAATTCGCTGCAACGAAGACTGCATCGTCGCTATCGGCGGAAGCCTTAAGCACTTCGATCTCCTGAGGCCATAGTTCATAAGCCGTGCGGGACCTCCACGAGGCTGAAGGCGAAAGGGCAACACAGAACTCGTTTGACATACGTGAAATGACCAAGTTATTCTCTTAACAGCGGCTCTCGGGGTCAAACGAGTCCACAAAAAGACTGCCAGTTAAATCGAGGACCCCTTGAACAACTTTGCTGATTTTCTAACACGCGTCGGAACGGTCCGGATAGCGTTAGCGCTGGCCAGCGCCCTGCTTTCTCGTCAGGCTGTGGTCGCTCAGGAAACTGTCCACGTAGCGGCAACTGTCGAATACGAGACCATCCCGACGCCCACGCTTCCCGCGAATGGTCAGACCGGGATCGGCATGGACCAGATGAAGGCACTGCCGGGTTCGACCTTGACGTACCTCAGCATAAAGACGGTCGACGGCGTATGGAACAAGGCGGCTCTATGGCGGCCGGTGAACAAGGCTGCCGCTGACACGACGATGATCATTTCAGTTCATGGCGGCGGGAACGACTTCACCCAGGTGCCCGTGCGAGCGCTCGGCATCGGCCTCTCGCCAAAGGGCTATGCGGTGCTGGCCATCAACGACCGCCAGTCCGGCTCTGAAAACGAGAGCCGCGACAACTTCTACGACATAAGCACGGACATTGACGCTGCGCTTCAAACCGCCAAGGCGATGGGTTATAGCCGGATCGTGATCCACGGTCAGAGTCTTGGGAGTACCCATGTCTTGTTTTATGCGGCGACGCATTGGGATCCTGTGATCCAGGGTGTGATTGTCAGCGCGGCCATGGCGAATCTTCCATGGGCAAATCACAACAAATACGGAAATGCTGATGTGTACCAGCTACGTCGGAAAGCCGCGCACGAAGCCCTGAAGGCGGGAAAATGGAGTGAGCGGATGCAGGTTGACAAGGGCCCCAGTTCGGCAGTCCTGGAGAACCCGAATCCCGGCGATATGCCGTTCGTGCCAGAGTCGTCCGCGCAGTTTTTCGTGACGTACGAGGACTATCTCTCCGCCGGGGCGGACAGCACCTACTGGATCCACCGCATACCGCATCCCGTCCTGGTGGTGCGTAGCGAATCCGACGGACTGGAACGCTCCATTGAAGGCACGTGGCTGCTGAGCGCGGCGCGCGATGAAGGTTCGCTGGTGCCTGACATGACGTACGCCGTGGTTCCGGATTCGCACGCGCCAAGCGCAGCAGGCCATGCGTTCGTCTACAACTCCGACCAGTATCTTGACACCGTGCAGAAGTGGCTTGCCGAGCGGCGTCTGTAACTAACAAGATGATGCAGCCAGCCACAAACCCCTCATGACTTGCGAGCCCTTTGTCCCTTTTTGCCGGTGGTCAAACGGAAGAAGATCTTAGGCACTTTCACTTCCCGTCTTCTGCTGAGCTAGGAAACGACAGTGCGCCGGCACAGCTTCCTACTCGGTACGAAGCTGTGCCGGCGGACCCTGTTTCTGCTCGCGTCCTTAGTAACGCTCTCCATCGCCAGCCGACCCGTGGGTGCGGAGATGGACTAAGTGTCGATACCGCGGGTCGCCGGGGTTGGCGGAAATTGAGTCCCGCTCACGCAGATAGTCGGCGCCACCGATTCGTTGATAGAGCTTGCGGTCTTCGCCGATCGGGCAAACCTTAATACACACGCCGCAGGGAAAGCGATTCTCGGCAGCAAGTTGTTGATGATAGACAGTACATGCATCCGCATTGAAGTCCGCGGCTATCCGGCCAGGATGCGGATCAAGTGCATGGGCAGGGCAGAGCCTGCCGCAAAGTCCGCAGCACTTACAGAGATCTTTCTCAACTACGCGGCTATCGGAAATCTGCGCAGCGGTGAACAGAGAAACAAAACGGACCCGCGGTCCGTACTGCGAGGTGATGAGATTGTGACTGAAGCCGATATTACCCAGCCCAGCGTATTTTGCGGCATAAACGTGACTGAAGCAGGCAGGCATCTTCTTCAAGAGGATCTCCAAGTTGCCGTATCCATCGCGAGGAAGTGGAATCGAAGCATGGCCCCGTTCGTTTAGATAGACGGATAGTCGATAGGCCATCTGATCGAGCAGAATGTTCCCGGTGGTGTACATCTGCTGGTAGTTGATCGACGGGGTGCTCTCTACGATGGGCAGCAACATGGGAATACCCAACACGATCACGGTCTCTGCGTGCTGCCAGATCGACCTCGGCCTGTACTCTACAGGGACTTCGTTGTAGTCGGTCCAACGCGAAACCGGTGCGAATCCAACGAGTGAAGCGCCCAATTTGAGCGCCTCGCGAATAACGACGCGCTTGAGGCGCTGGCTGGAGTCTGATGGCGCGATAGATGAATTCACATTCCCCCCGGATGTCCAGACCCTGGCTTCTCATCAATGCTTCACGGCAACAAATTCTGGCAGGGATCGTGCTTCGAGAGCGTTGATATTTTAATTGCGCAAGCTGAAAACCTGCGATGGACAGGGCTGCCTAGCGCAGGTCTGTGAGGACCAGCGGAGAGCGTTCACGACAACAACAGGTCTGCATCAAGTCAAGCATGAGATTCCCAGGAAGAAATCGTTTAAAGTAGCTTAGAGCTTAACGGAACACCGTGGCTGCGTCAAAGATACAATCGACATTGACACGGGAGTCGCTAAATGATCGAAGTCATTTACATCACGGAACTCGTGAAGGAGAACCACCGAGACCGAGAACTTATCCGCCGCCATCATCTTCATCTCGGCTTCACGAGAAAGTTGATGCTGTCAATTCAAGAGGCGGTTTATGCAACGTAGATCATATCTCAAGAGTAATGCGTTCAGGCGTCCGCCAGCAGATTACGGATCGCATAAAAGCCTCTTACGATTTCTCTTCCAACCAATAATGCCGGCCCCAGGCATGGAATACCTGCGCAAAAAACTCTAATTGTTGAACGGCAAGCCAAAGGCGTATATTTCCCTGTATGGTTCTTTCCGCCACCTCGCGCTTTTGTTGTCGGCCCTGATGCAGGGAGTTTTGGGGCTAAGGGCTGTCCTTCTCGACGAGGGCCAGCTTCTGGGTGGGAAGGATGGAATTGAATTGACGGCGATTGAACCTTCTGTGCCGTAACCCTCTTCCCGCACAAAATGAAGCTGCCTAAGCTATTCACCCATAACGGTGTGTCTGGCGATCATGTTCCTGGGTCTCACCCGGCTCTCCACGGAAGAACACGCCTCCGATAGTGCAAAGAGTTTCGAGAAAGGAAAAGAAAGATGTGCGACGAATCCCGTATGAATGGAGACGAAATCCGCATCGACTCAAATGAGCGGGTCGTTAAGAACACTGAGGTCGATCAGCAATGGGCGAACTGGCTCGCACCCACGCGGCGCTCGTTTCTCTTCGGCGGAGGAGCTGCTGCAGTCGGTCTTACACTCGGCGAGCAAGCCGCTCGCAGTGAGGAACCAGCTGCATCTGTTCCTGCTTCCGCTGCTTCCGCTGCTTTTCTTGTCCTCAACGGGCCCATCAAGCCATACGTTTCAGCGGATAAGGATCTCAGTGAATGGGGCTATGAAACCTTGAAGCAGCCCACGGTTCAGCCCAAGGGCTTGTGGCCGGGAACAGAGAACGCCTGCCTTCCAAGCCTCGTGCCTTTACAGACATTAAGAGTTATCACGCTCACTTCTATTTCGACTATGACACATACGAGAAGGCCGCACTCATCCGCCGTTGGGCTGGTGAACGGTTTCCAGTCGAACTCGGCGACTGGAATCTCGCGCCGCGCGGTCCGCACACGACGCCGTCGTTCTACTTTGGCTTCGCGAATGATCTGCTGCCCCTAGTTGTTCCGTGGGTGCAGTTGAACAGCCTCGGTTTGACGATTCTTCTGCAGCCCAACACCGACGATCCACGCGCTGATCACCTCTACTACACCCTGTGGGTCAATCGGTCGCAGCCCGTCGATGCCTTCAACATGCCGACTCCGCGCGATAAGAGCGGCAAAGCGCTCATTGAAAGGATTCTGCCCAAGGTGACGCCCACGGTCAAACTCGAGGTCTAGTTGGCCCTGCATTCTCTATGTGCTGGAGCCGTGCCTTGACTCCAGCGCAGGTGCACATCGATCGATGTCACACTCCTCACGCGAAAGGACAAAACCACGATGCGATCTGCTTTCCTGGCAGGCACGTTGCTGATGGCTGCTACTCTACACGCGCAAACTCCTTCTCCTATCTCCGCTGATCCTCCCTCGGATTCTGCAAACCCAGCATCGCTCGTCGAGATTGCTGTGCCTTCGCACGGCGCTCAACTGCTCGGCGCCTTCTACCTGGCCTCTGGAGTGGGTCCACATCCGATCGCGATCATCTATCATGGCTTTCCCGGTTATGAGCAGAATCTCGACCTCGCACAGGCGCTTCGCCGAGCTGGATATAACGTGCTCGCTGTCCACTACCGCGGCAGTTGGGGGGGTGTCAGGAAATTTTTCGTTCCAGCACGTCATAGAGGACGCGGATGCTGAAGTGGAGTGGGTCACCTCTGCGGAAGTTGCGACAAAGTATCGCGTCGATCCCACGCGAGTTATCGTGATAGTGCACTCGATGGGCGGATACGCGGCGATTTCCGCCGCTGCTCACAATGCTGGTGTTATCGCGGCGATTTCCATCTCAGGCGCGTCGCTCGGCCATCGCTTTGCCGACTGGAAACCAGAAGACAAGGACAAGGCGATTGCGCAATATGCAGGCCGGGCAAATCCTGCCGATTTACTGCCTCTGGCGGGAACTGCGGCCAACGCATTGGGCGGTGAGGTCTTTGATCATCGCAATGAATGGGACTTCCTGAAGCTCGCTCCGGCGCTTGGCAAACGCCCAGTCTTATTGATTACTGCAAACGACGGCACCGGGCCAAACAGCGAAGCACTGCTCCAATTTCTCAAGCGAAATGGAAACACGCATTCCGCACATGTAGAGATCAAGACGGATCACCCCTTCAGCGATCACCGCATAGCTCTCAAAACCACCATCATCCATTGGCTCCATCAGCAAAAGTTCCGCGCCCCCGCTCGCTGATCGCAACCTGTCATCTTGATCAACTCGATGTATCGCCCCGGCACGTAGCTGTGCCTATCTTTTCAAATGGCTCACTTCAGATTACGACAATGAGAAGGCCGGAAGAATCCCAGAGCAACGGAATGCCCAAATGCGACAGCGCTTTTGAGGATTCAACATGGTCTCCGAATTCCGCCCACCAAGCAGCAAGGAGTTGCTACCAATGATTATGAGGAATAAGCCTAAAATGAGTGTTCTGACCGCGATTACCATCAGCGTGGCACTCGCGGGAATTTTGGCGACGACGTCTCAACCCATGCGCGCGCAGGCCACGCATATTGCGCAGGATTGGGCGCAAACGCCGCCGGCTTTCGACAATGGCGATTCCCTGCGTGATTTTGAACTGCGCCTGCGTTCCTCGCTCTTCCTGCTGAAATCCAAGCCCGAGATGAACGAGCCGCTGAAGCTCAGTGGCACCGTCACCGCGATCAGTAGAACCGGCATTCGCCGTTTGCGCATCCGCGACTTTCAGTTGCTGAGCGATGGCGGGAGCGAAGCAGGCGAGTTCAATCTCGGTGCGGGCTCATGGCCAAGCGTGACCGGGGCGTTGGGCAGCGCATTAGCCGGTGATTATTTAGTGCAAGCTGCAATCAAGGACATTCCCATCGACGACCTTGAACTGATTTTCACCAGCAAGCCGGGCACCGCGCCGTCGAAGACGACCGGCACGCAGGTGACATATCCCCGCAACCTCAACTACATCGTTTTCATCACGTCTCCGGCCACCGACGCGCAGCTCGAGGATTTGCGGAAAACGGTCGAGCGCGTTTCACCTGTATTCCATCTGGTCACCGACGGTCAGAAGGTGGATCACGCCAAACTCTATTACACCCAGACCCCGCTGAAGCGCGAGGGAAAGACTCTCGACGGCTTGCGCGAATTCCTGGCCGGAAAATATGATGCCACGCAGGGCGCGACTCCAATTGAAGGGCCCAGCCCGAAGCAGGCCCCTGGCGATTGGAGACAACCGCTGCGCGCTGACATCACGGTGGAAGGCAGCACCGGTATCCGACATGTCCGAACAGATATTGGTAATTTTCAGATCATCCACGACTATCCGCGCTATCTTGGCGGCCACAATCTCGGCCCGGTTCCCGAGGAAGACATTCTCGGCCGCATGATCACGTGTCTGACTCACATCTACGAAATTGAGGCATCGAAGCGGCAGATCAAACTGGATAGCCTGGAGTTGAAGGTTGAAGGCACGCTGACGAGTCGCCTCGGCAATATCGACCATCCGCCAACCTACAAGGACATCGCCTATGGCGTCTACATCTCCTCACCTGAGAGCAGGGAGACGATCGAAGCGTTGCAGAAGGCAGTGGAATTGACTTGCCCAATTTATAACATGATCAAGGATGGACAGCCTGTAAAGGGCACGATCGTCCGTGGACCCTACACCGAGAACAAGGAAAGAGCCGCGAGCTCCGCGAACTAATGGTTCTCTTAGAAGTCAGTAGCCTGCGCAGGGGGGCGGGGCAAATTCTCTTTAAGAGCTTCGATAACATGGTCCGCCATGCACATGCGCATGGCGCCAACAATCGCACTGAAGCCTATAGAGCATCAACTTAGCGCATGAGCAACGACATCCGCATCGAAATCCACCAGGCCTGCTCGCGAGTGTTATCGTCAACTTACTCCCTCGAAAGGACACCCAAATGCGCCGAAAATTGAGTACTCGCTTCCGCACAGACACCGTCTTTGTCATTTTCATACTATTGTTCGCGATCACTCGAGGACTAGGGCAACCACGCTCTGCTGCACCTCCGACTATTGTTTTTATGACTGACTTCGGTCACGTGGACGACTCCGTTGTCATTTGTAAGGGAGTCATGTACGGCATCGAACCAAATCTGCGCGAGATCGACCTGACACACGACGTCACACCGTACAGCATTCTCGAGGGGGCGAGATTTCTTTCGGGTACGGCGCCGTATTATCCGGCCGGTACTGTGTTTGTGGGTGTGGTTGATCCGGGCGTGGGTAGTACTCGCAAGCCGATCGTGGCTCGGACAAAGCGCGGCCAGTATTTCGTTGTACCTGATAACGGTTTGATGACGCTCGTTGCTGACCAAGACGGCATTGAGGCTGCACGCGAAATTACAAATACCAAGTGGATGATAGGCTCGCAGCTCTCTTCGACCTTTCATGGACGGGACATCTTCTCGCCGGTGGGAGCGCACATCGCTCGGGGTGAGAATTGGACGCAGGTTGGACCGGCGTTTGCCGTGGCCTCACTCGTTCGGCTGAACATCGAAAAGCCTGTGGTGGATGCAAAGGGGCTTTCGGCTAGCGTGATTGGCACCGATGGTCCCTACGGCAACTTGATTACAAATGTCACAGGAGATGAATTCGCCGCCCTCGGATACACCCTTGGCGCAAAGATTCCAGTAACAATTGAAGGCAAGAGTTACGAATTTCCATTTGTGAAGACCTTCAGCGATGTGCCGACCGGCCAACCATTGTTCTACATCGACTCTCGCGGACGCCTGGGGCTAGCTGTCAACCTCGACAATTTCGCTCAACGTTTTCAGGTAACCGTTCCGGCGCCACTGGTCATTCCAGCAAAATCCGCTGCACGTTAAGCCTCGCTATTTTTGTGCTCGGGCCCGGACCCTTAGAGCGAAACCGGCCTGCGACGCGGGCTGGCCCGATTGCAAACGCCAAAGGATAGAAATAGGAAGCTGGGTTTCCCTTGTGGGTCGTGGCGAGGAAGTGGGTGCCTGGCGGCAGGCTACGTATGGTCGAGAACGACCGTGAGATCCGGGTGAAATCCCCGCACATTTGGAACGGTACGCCCGCTTGCTTTTCCTGATGCGCTATTGCGATCGGTCGTGACGGAGACAACATAATTGCCATCCGGGCTGAAGTTCGGAAGGATCACATGGTCGTGTCCACACGACGCAGAAGGATCACTGCCGGGACTGTATTTGTCTCCGTCCCCGGTCGTGCATCTCCTCACAACCCACGGATCGTATCTTTATTGCAACCGGCCAAAACAGTTGAAATCGATTGTAGGAAGAATTCTGATTCCACTTGGCAGCCTAGTTGATTCGCACGCCGTTGCTCAGTCTACAGTGTGTTTCACAACCTCAGGCAATCGCCATATCACTGGACCAGGAATCTCCTTTAGCCGAGGCGCCGAGGCCTTTGCTCTTGGCGAAGCAGTCTATTACGAGTCAACGCCGGAGAGTCATTGCGTTTGAGCTTCTGATCGTTCTCACCAATGTTGGTTCAAGAGAAATCGGTCCTGATTTCAATCAGGGCGCTAAAGCGCTGCTAAACAATAGCCAAGAATCACACAGGCTAAGTTCTCTGGCGCAGAATGACGATACGAGAATTTCGCGTGAGCAACATGACGTCAATTAGGCCGCATCGGCGCCGGAACCTGAGAACTGACAGGCATTATCAGTTCTCTGCGCCCTGTGTTTCGTAGGAGCAACACACCCGAGCCTGCGATTGCCCCTCAGCGAAGAGCATAGTTTCCTGTTTACATTGGCGGTCATCCCGTCTTCGGGATTTCTCTGCACAGATCTCGCGGCGCTCACTTGGCCTGACCGACTTTTCTGTCTGGAGGAAACAGCTGTGACAAGCCGCTCCACCGGCAAGCTGTCGTCTATCGAGAAGGACGTCGTCCAAGAGATACAGGCATTGAGAGCGTCAGCCGGAGAAGGCGCCAATGCCTCGCTTCTTGAGAGCACCGCACGCGCCACCCACCATTTCATCCTTGCTTCGCATGGAAACGTGCAACTGCGCTTCGCAACCATTGCGCGAGAACTTGGCGTAGAGATGCGAACACTCGAGCGAACCTTCTGTGACGAATACCGAATGACAATGGTCGAGTGCCAGGTGAGGGCAAGGCTCGCTTACTCGAAACTGTTGCTCAGCATCTTCCCGCCTACCAAGATCAGCGCGGTCGCCGCGCTCCTTGGTTACAACGTAGTGCAGGATTTCAACCGCTTCTTCAAGAAGCACATGCACGAGTCGCCATCGGAATGGAGTCGCAGGGAGCGCGCGAGGATTGAAAGCGAGGAGAAGCGCGCTTCACGCGAGTGACAGGGTAACCTGGGTGCGCTGGCGTTGCGCCATGGTTCAGGGACCGCTTCCACGCTCAACGATTTTGTCGCCTTATGCGAATCGGATTCTGTTGCATCTTGGTTTGAGAAGTGCCAGACTCACCGCACAGTTGGATTAACGGTGCTTGCGCTCATAGGAACACCGGCCGCCATACACATCAGTGGCGAACTCCCCCGGCTCATCTGAGGACCATCCACTCGACCCATCTGAATTGCATTGCTTGAGCTCTGTGCGTCTGCCAACGGTGCAGGCGGAGACACAGGAAAGCTGCGCGCCTCAGACATGCGGAAGACATTTCCCGCTGGAGACAAGAACCATGGCCACCATGCCAGACCATCTTCGCTCGATCGTGGACCACGATGGCGCGGTCATTCTCGATATCAAGAGAGACCGGTTCTTCAGCTTGAACGTAGTGGGATCTTACATCTGGGAACGGCTTCTCAAGGGTGAAGGGCTCGACCAGATTGCAAGGGAACTCGCGGAGGAAAGCCTCCTACTCCTTCCCACGCGATCACCGCCCCCCGCTTTTCCATAACCTCATCCGCGAATCCAGGCGGTACGGCAAATCCACGCGCAGCCATCTGCCTGTCGAACAATGGAGCCTTCGAACCGGTTGGCTCAGTCACAGTAAGAAAAGCAACCGTCCCGCCATCGGCACTTACGGAGTATTCCGTAACCCCAGTCGGCACTCTTGCGACAAGTACGCTGGAACCGGTGGCCACATTCAACTCAATAATCCTGCTCTCCTGTCTAATGGTTCGAGCTGGTCCGAGTAGGACCAGCAGATGGCGATTGTCCTTGAGCCATCGAAGTCCAGCCGCTTCCTCCCGATAAGAAGCGATCAGGCGTCCATTGTCTACGCCGGCCTGCCCCGGGAGGGCACGAACGCGGACCTCGTATTCGTTGCGATTAGTCTTCGTGTTCGGGTATTTAACGATATACGCGATGCTCTTGCCGTTAGGGGCCAATTGCGGATGATCGACTATTCGCCTGAGAGACACGCAATCTGCAACGCTCACTGGATGCTGCTCAGCATGGCATACCGGTCCGGCCAGCAAGCACAGAGGAATAACTATCGACTGCCAGAGATGAGAAAGTACGCGGTTCCGCACACCTTCAGGGCTACTTCGGACCTGACCCACAGATGATCTCCTCCAAGTGGAACTGATTTCTGTCCAGCGTGCACATTCAATTTGCGATTAGAACGTCAGCCTGAGCATCATCTGAAGCGACCGCGGTCCGCCAATCTGGTAGAGAGGATTCAGCCCGCCGAGTTGGCTATTCAAGGTATTGTAGGAGTACCCGAACATCGCAGGCCCGCTGCTCAACTGGTTGTAAATAGCGCCGAACTGCGGGTGATTCGCTATGTTGAATGCCTCAGCTCGAAATTGGAGATTCAGGCGCTCGTAGATCGGAAACGTGCGATGAAACGCCACATCTGCTTGCAGCGCATCGAATCCCCGCACATAGTTGCGAGGCACATCGCCTTGAACGAAGGCTGGCGCGCTTTCAAACGCTGCGTAGTTGATGACCCTCTTCCCCGGATACTGATTCCCTCGGAGATATACGGGCTGATTCTGCACAAAGTCTGGTTGGTAAAAGTAATATGACCCGGTGCTGGGATCGATAACCGCGGGACTCTCAACGTCAACCGGAAGGGCTGACCGGCCCTGAAATCGAACATCGAAGCCCCAATGATTCACGATCGACGAAGCTAGCTCATTTGCATGGAGATTCGGGACGTCGTATGTCGCCGCAACCTGAAACTGATGCCGGATGTCGAAGTCCGAACTTCCACGCAACAGATAAGGGAGAAGAGCATTTGTCGAAGCGTCGTCAATCGAATGGGACCAGGTATACGACAAGAGCGCCTGGAGGCCATGTGAGAGTGACCGTTGGTATTTAGCTTGGAACGAATTGTATGAGGAAGAAGCGCTATTGCTGGTAATGTAGGCGGGAGTGGTGGCAGCGAAGTTCTGATTGCCGAGTTTGTTTGGATAAAATTCGAAATTCGTTAGCAGATCTCTGCCGTGCGAACCCACATAGCTCAATGTTAGGTTTTGACTAGTCGTCAGTGCCTGCTCAAGCGATGCGTCATACTCCGTCGTATAGGGCAGTTTCAATTGTGGGTTGAATGCGTAGATGACGCCACCCGAATATGGCGCGGCAACCGAAGGTGCGGGCAGCGCGAGTTGGGGCGCGGTCAATGGATAACTCACGTCAGAGTACGCGGAATTCGATACGAAGCCAATGCCGTAATATCCGCCTGAGCCTAGCGCATTGCCCAAGTCGTAAAAGATGCCAAACCCCGCCCGGAGAACTGTTTCATGGCCTGGTTTTTGACCGAGCGTGTATGCGAATCCCAGTCTTGGAGCGAGACCACGCCAGTCGGTCTTCCATAAGGGCGTACCCGCTGGAGCCAGAGTGGCGGTTGCCAGATTGCTGGTTTGCGAGAGAGTGTATGGAGAAGTCCCTGTGGCATCGCCGGGGGCTGGGTTTATATCCCACCGAAGCCCCAGTGAAAGAGTTAGGCGGGAGTCTACTTTCCACTCATCCTGGACAAAAGTCGAGATATTACGATAGATAGGCTGAACCGTTGTTCGTGGAGAGGTTGTGGCCAGACCGATTAGAGTTGAATTTGTTTGAACTTGGTTCGCATTGAAAAAGTAGATACCCTCCTCAGGATTGTTCAGGGCGAAATCTGTTCTCAATTGCCGCCAATCGATGCCAGCACGTATATTGTGTCGACCCATCTGCCAAGAGTATGTGTCAGTGATGTTGTACTGAGTCTGTCCCGATGACGTCTGCCGGAGGTTTAGCTCGGGGTACAGGCCGTAGACAAGATAGAAAACGAGAGATCCCGCCCCCGCGTTGCCGAAACCAGGTAGGCTATTCAGAGTGAGGGGACGCGCGCCTCCAAGTTCCGTAGAACTGCTGTCAGTCGCTTGAGGCGAGTCCCTAGAAAGAGGTACCCGCCCTCGACAATCAGGTCGGTCTTTGTCGTATTCATACCTAGGTATATAAAATCCTATTCAGATCCCGCTGTCAATCACGACGTGATGATTGACATGTCTGCCGCGCGCGTTCACCGCCACAACTAAGACCTGGATGCCTTCATCCAACATTACGCAACCTAAGATGCACTAGGCCAACATCGAACCTCAACAATCGTCGGCTGCGCGGTTGAAAGGGACGTCAGGTCCTCTGGCCATTGGTACACATCGCTTCGTAAGACTGACAATCTCGTTGGGACGAAGCCAGGAGCATTGGACTGCAGCAGATGCGATACATCTGGTTCAGGTGGCGTGCTGAGCCGACCGAGTGTCACGGGTTACAATCTCTCTATGCCGTTTCTGCAGCGGTTCCGCACGCTCCCCACGCCTACCTCCGATTGTTGTCGCCGCGCGCTGCGCTGTTGCTTCTGAGCACTTTCTAAAAGGTGCACAAGCAACACCCCGTATCCGTCGCATTCGCTGGACACACTCCTGTGTTTTATCGGGCTCTCATTGCCAGACGCGATTGCCGATCGCGGTATCGGCAACGTTCGGTCTGAAGCAATTCTCCGCGTTCTCTCGCGGCGTCAGACCTAATGAAACGGAGACTTTGCATGGCGTTCACAATTACATCGCGGCCTATATGTCGACTATTGCCCGGGGGGTTCCAGTATCCGGATGTGCGGCATTGATGCCTTACCAGAACGAGGACACAGCTCATGGGTGACAATGCACATTCTTCTTCGCAACTCGACCTTCGGGAAGCCTCCATTTCAGCGCCTCCTCCCATCGTGTTGCTGGAGAATCTCACGAAGCGATACCAACAGGGCTCAACTTGGTCGAAAGCGCTCTCTCGCATCAGCCTGAGCGTATCGAGAGGCACTATTCAGGGCATTATCGGCTTCAGTGGTGCGGGCAAGACCACACTGCTGCGCTGCATCAGCCGGCTGGAGCATCCCGATGAGGGAAGAGTACTGATCGATGGAGCCGACCTGGCCAATATGAACGGGCAGGAACTACGATCTGCCCGGCGACGGCTGGGCGTTGTCTTCCAACAGTTCCATCTGCTTCGCTCGCGCACCGTGGCACAGAATATCGCTCTCCCTCTGGAGCTTGCTGGAGCCAGTTCAGAGGCTATTGCCGACCGAGTGTCGGAGTTGCTCGCCTGGTTTGGCCTCGAAACCAAAGGAGATCGTTATCCATCGCAACTCTCGGGTGGCCAACAGCAACGCGTCGCCATTGCCCGCGCTTTGGCAACCAAGCCGGCCGTGCTCCTAAGCGACGAGTCTACGTCTGCGCTTGATCCGGAGACAACCGCGTCCGTACTGGAACTTCTGCGCCGCGTGCGCGATGAACTTGGCGTGACGATCATTCTCATCACGCACGAACTCAGCGCTGCCCGCGCAATTTGTGACCGCGTAGCAGTGCTCGACCAAGGCGCTATCGTCGAGGAGGGCCCCGTTGAACAAGTACTATTGCGTCCTGCGAGCAGGACAACACAGCGCCTGCTGGGAAGCAACGTCGGTCTCGAGCATCTGGCTGAATATCTGGGCGGAAGAGCAGCACATCCAGGGTCGGTTTTCCTGGAGCTGCAGTTTCTCGGCGCGAGCACCACGAGCCCTGTCCTCTCGGCCCTGGTTCGCACCTTCGACGTCACGATAAATATTCTGCGCGCCGATATTGGACAACTGAACCGGTCCGCCTATGGCTTCCTCCTTGTCGAATTTGGCGGTACGACCGGAAGTCTCGAGCAAAGCATCGGCTTCCTTGAAGCGCATGGCGTTGTCGTGACACAAATAGACCCATGGTCCGAAGCAGAGACAACAAGGAGACCGGAGTGAAAGAGCTATTGCAACTGCTTTGGGAGCCCACCTTAGAGACCATAGCGATGGTCGCGGTGTCAGCGTTGATCAGCGGAGCGGGCGGAACGGTGCTTGGCGTTTTACTGGTTGCCACCGAGCAAGGAGGCGTGTTGCCGGCGCCGTGGTTGAGCCGGTTCCTGAATACGCTCACTAACATTGGCCGCAGCATCCCCTTCATCATTCTGATGGTCGCTATCATCCCCTTCACGCGCTGGGTTGTGGGGACATCGATCGGAACGACTGCGGCCATGGTGCCGCTGGTGGTTGGAGCCATACCTTACGTTGGTCGACTCGTGGAAGGCGCGCTTCGCGAAGTGAACCGCGGGACGATTGAAGCCATCCTGACCATGGGCGCCACCCCTTGGCAGGTCATCCGCAAAGGTTATCTGCCCGAGGCGATTCCTGCGCTGATTCGAGCTCTCACTGTGGTCACGATCACGCTCATCAGTTACTCGGCGATGGCCGGTACGGTGGGCGGTGGGGGCCTCGGTGATCTGGCGATCCGCTACGGCTATCAGGGCTTTCGCCTTGACATCATGGTGGCCACTGTCATTGTGCTGATCGTGATGATACAAGGAATTCAACTACTGGGTGACACTCTCGCGCGGCACTTCGAACGAACCGGCAAAGCTGGCGCGATAGCAACGCTGCAACGGCAATACTGGTGGAAGATATTTCCCCGATATTCATCTATCGTTCGTTGGGCGGCTCTGAGCGTGCTTCTGGTTGGAGTTTTTGCGACCATTCTTCATGTGCGCTCCGCGGCATTGAACAAGCCACTGCGCGTCGGCGTAAATCCAATTCCGCATGGCGAGATCCTGCAGCATGTGATGCCACTCTTGGAAAAAGAAGGAATCCACGTACAGATCATCTATTTCAACGATTACATTCAGCCGAATCTGGCGTTGGCTTCCGGAGATATCGATGCGAATCTCTTTCAACATGTCCCTTTTATGGATCGCTTCAATCAGGATCATGGAACCCACATCATCGCAGTGGCCAAAATCCATATCGAACCGCTCGGCCTCTATCCTGGACGCACGAAGACGTTAAGCAAGTTGCCGGACGGCGCCATTATCGCGATTCCAAACGATCCGGTGAATTCAGGTCGAGGGCTGCTTCTGCTGCAGTCTGCCGGGCTGATTCAACTGCGTACTGGAATCAATACGCGCGCAACACTTGAGGATATCTCCGCGAATCCAAAGCACCTGAAGATCAGCGAGTTAGAAGCCGCGCAGTTGCCTCGCTCGCTTCGCGATGTCGATATGGCCGTAATCAACACAAACTATGCGCTGGCGGCGAAGCTGAATCCACTCAAAGATGCGGTGTTCCTGGAGAATTCCGCGTCTCCCTATGCCAATGTGCTGTCTACCGTACCAGGAAAAGCGAATGACCCTCGCATCCTTGCATTGATCAAGGCATTGCAGAGCCCTGCTGCGGGGGAATTCATCCAACAAAAGTATCAAGGGGCCGTGTTGCCTGCTTTCTAGCAGCAACCGAGTGAAACGGCCGCGGCCCACTTTGCGTTGCAAGAAAAGCGCAGACTTGCCTTGGAAACTCCTTGATAAACGGGTCGCCAGTCGATAGCGACGCAGGGAGCGAGGCCGAGTTCTACAAGTCGAATCCGGATCGAAATTCGGCAAGCAAAAGACCTAATTCCCTTCTCCATCTCCCCGCGCCTCCGGTTCTCGAATAGTCGATTCGGGTGCACTTCTCAACCGATGGCCGCGATCGGGTCGCCTGAGAATGCAGCTCTTGTGCTCACGTGTACGCCGTGCATGTCCATCGTCCCAATCGCGGCGAGCGATTGCACGATCCCAAGTCGAAGCCTTCAGTGTCTGGATTACAGTGTCATCGCAACTCCACCACAATCTTGCCAAACGGCCCCCGATCGAGGTGATCGAGAGCATCGGGTACCTTGCCGAAATCATAGACCGCATCGATCACCGGCTCGATCCGGTGTTGTTCGAGGAACGACAATAGATCCTCGGTGTCCTTGCGGGAACCAACAGAGAAGCCACGGATGTTCACTGCCTTCCCGATAACCGGAGGAAGCTGGATCGTCGATGTCTTACCTCCCAGAAAACCTATGATCGAGATATGCCCGCCCCAGGCCGCGGCGATGATTGAACGCTGCACCGAATCGCCGCCAACAACTTCAAGGATCTGATCGACGCCTATGTTAGATGTGAGAGATCGAACCTCCTCCTCCCAGTTCGGTTTCTCCGACGTGTTGATCACCTCGACTGCCCCCAGCCGCCTGAGGCGATCAATCTTGTCCTCGTTTCGCGAGGTCGCGATCACCCGAGCGCCGTGGGACACGGCCAGTTGCAGACCGAAGATGGATACTCCTCCGCTCCCCTGGACCAGAACGGTATTCCCGGGCTTGAGTTGGCCATGTTTGAAAAGGCCAACCCAGGCGGTTACTGCAGCAATCGGCAGCGTGGAGGCCTTGGCCGGATTCAGGTACGTAGGATATGGGAGAACGCCTGTTTCAGGCAGCACCACGTACTCAGCCAGTACGCCTGGGAGCGGCCCGCCAAGATTGGCGGCATTGGCCTCCAAGGTTGGGACGCCATCCAGCCAGAGCTGCTTGAAAACGGAGAGGACTTTATCCCCCGACCTGAAGCGCGTCACGCCATCGCCGACCGCGACAACTTCCCCAGCCAGATCCGACGCCAGCACCAATGGAAGGGTTATGGGAATGGGATAAGTGCCGTCCAAGATCGCCTTGTCGCGATAGTTGAGAGAAATGGCCTGGGACCGAATCAGAACCTGACTCGGTCCGGGTTTCGGTTGTGGCTGCTCGATCAGGCGAAGATGCTCTTTTCCGGTACTTTCAAGTTGCCAAACTTTCATGATCCCTCCCACGCTTGAATCTCGCAGGTACAACGACTACGTAGCGGATGGGGAAGTTAGCAGCACGGATTCTTTATTTGTTCGAGTATTATCGAACAAGTGGAAACCGAGAGAGGAGTCCGATGCCGCAGCGCAAGAAGAAAGATGAGCTTTCTTTGACCTCGATACTCCAAGCCTTTTCAGACCCGGTGCGGCTGGAGATCGTGCGGCAACTGGACGAGGCCGGCGAGAAAGCATGCGGGAAGTTCGGACTGGATATGCCTAAATCTTCTTTGTCGCACCATTTCCGCATTCTGCGGGAAAGCGGCGTCATCGACTCGGAGGGACATGGAACAATCCTGATGAATCGGCTGCGGCGGGAGGCTTTGGATGCAAGATTTCCGGGTCTTGTCGCAAGCATACTTGCAGGAGTTCACCGGGAGCGTCGGGCTTCGAAGATACGAGCAAATTGAGTTTCGATCGTGGGTCCGTTTGAGCGCTTGGTTTTCCGCATCGGCGAAGATCCCCCGACCGGAAATCGGAAAACTCTCTACTTCACGGGTTAACGAGCGCTTTCGGCTGTCCTCTGTATCTAAGAATTGAACTTCAGAATACCTGTAACTCGGGGGGGGCGCGCCGAACACATTCTGCTACTGGCGCTTGGCTTCTTCGATCTTCCGTATTTCCAATGCTTGCACGCCTGGATTCTCGCAGGCATCCGGATAAGCAGAAGGATCAGACCCAATGCCTTGCAACTTCCACTCAAGATGTTGGGGCCCCCCGTGCCCGAATGGCATCGATGATTGGGCGCACGGTATCTCCATAGTTGGAGATACCGTACTCGACCCGCGGAGGAACCTCTGCATAGACGGTTCGGCGGACGAGTCCCTCGTTCTCGAGATTGCGAAGCGCTGCAGCCAATACTTTGTGGGAAATACCTGGCATCAATCGGCGGAGTTCATTGAACCTTCGGGTGCCAGAATCCGGCCAATAGAGACAGATCACACTCCATCCCACCCCGATTGCATTCAGTGCTACCGTCATAGGGCACTTTGTCGGCGAGGACGGGAGCGGTGCATCGACGTGTAGTGGCGCCGGGTAGGTTTCCATAAGGAAACCACAGACTGCTGACGAACCCCATCATTTTTGGTGGGGTTTGTTTTTGGTTTTCCAGTTCAGCGCGTGACCGGGCAAGCGCGGTCCAGAGCCTGGTATCGATGGAGTTGAGCGATATAGGCGTCCAGTAGCGCCAACAAGGCCGTAAGAGTCGTATTTGGCCCTGTCCGGCTCAGCAGCAAGGCGATCTTCTTGATGTTCTGGGCAGTGGCGGCGAGCAGGCACTGCTGTTGCACTTTGCTTAAGCCGCGCATCCTGGCGTAGCGATGTCCATGCAGTTGTTTGGCGTCGGCGAAGCTGCGCTCCACCGTCTCTTTTCTTCGCTTGTAAATACGCTTGCCCACCCGCTCCAGGCGGTGTTGATCGATGCGTTCCTTGCTCGCTTCCCATACATGCCGGGTGACGATCTTGGTCGCATTCGCACTCTGCGTACACTGCTGGCGCACCGGGCAGTTGCGGCACTTATCGGCGTCGGAGTGGTACTCCCGGTAACCTTCGCGGTTGGTGGTGCGATAACTCAGCAGCTGGCCGTTGGAACAGATATAGACGTCCAGTTTTTCGTTGTAGCGGTACTCGAGTTTGTAGAAATAGCCCTCGCGATGAGTCGCCCTGCGATAGCCGATCACTCCATAAATGTTGCGTTCTTCCAGACCCTGTGTGATAGCTGCGGCCGCGTAACCGGCATCGATGCCCACCGCGCGGATCGCGAAGTTGAACCGCTCCCGCTGCCGGTCCAATCGGCCAAGATAGGGCACCGAGTCGTGCACGTTGGCCGGCGTCACATGTGTGTCGGTGATGATGGCGTGGCGCCCGTCCACGGTGCGGTGATCGAGATAAAAGAACCCCTTTGGCTTACCATCGCGCACCATGTAACCGGAGTCCTTGTCGGTGCGGCTTACCTTGATTTCCCTGGTCTCGGGCTGGCTTTTCGACTCAGCCGGGTTCGACTTCAGCGGCGCCTTGCCGTGCGCCGCGCGATCTTCCGTGACAGCTCGATCGAGCGCCGCCAGGTACTCCTGCGGTTTCACTTGAACCTCGGCCAGGTCGTACTTGTTCTTGTTGGCGTTGGCCTTCAGGTGCGTCGAGTCGGTGTAAAGCACTGTGCCCGACGCCAGGCCCTTGTTCACCGCCAACAACACGATCTCATCGAAAATCTCCTGATAGATCGCACTCTCGGCGAAGCGCCGACGCCGGTTCTGGCTCAGCGTCGAAGCATCCGGAACCTTGTCGCGCAGCCTCAGACCGAGGAACCAGCGGTAGGCCACATTCACCTCCACCTCCCGCATCAACTGCCGCTCGGAACGAACTCCATACAAATAGCCCAGCAGCAAAAGCTTAAACAACACTACAGGATCAAGCGCCGGACGGCCGTTGTCTTCAGAATAAAGATGCTTCACCCGTTCCCGGATGAAGCTGAAATCCACAGTACGATCGATCTTCCGCAACAAGTGCTGCTCTGGCACCAACGCCTCGATCGATACAAGTTCCAACTCCTGCTGCTGTGATTCCGGAGGCTTCAACGTGATTCCAAAATACAAAAGGCCCTCGATAAAACGAGAGCCTTTCCTGGTACCTTTGTCAGCAGTCTGAGGTTTCCATAAGGAAACCAGATTACCGCAAAGTGCATTCTTGTTTCTTCCGGTTCAGGTGCGCAATTCTGTAAGCCGGGGTACAGAAATGATCATAGAAATGCGCACGTACAAAACCACGCCTGGGAACCGCTCGAGGTTTCTTGAGGTATTCACGCAAAGTCTATCCCAGCACACGCGGAGATCGGCATGAAGATATTGGGTCCATTTCTTTCGTTCTTTCAGTCGAAGTCCCAGACACGCTTTTCTGGATGCGCCGCCTTTCCGACATCGCTTCGCGCGAGCCGATGAAGGCGAACTCTGAAAGGGAGAACTGGAGAATATCCTGCTGCCGATGCTTGATGAGTATGAGGTCGTCCTGGTGGAAGACACGGACAACCTGGTTCAGTGGTAATGGCGGGTGCGCTTTCCTATGTTTTCGATGAAAGCACGCTACTTCAAGACGCGAAAGTGCATTCCCAGAGGATGATTGGAGAGCCGAAAGTTGATTACGGCGGCGCCTATCTTTTCAGAGAGCGGAAAAGATATGCCTCACGGGCCTGTCGGGGAGAGGTTGTATGCAATCTTGCCCAAACGCGGCGCATCTGCCGTGCGGAAGCAAAACCTGCCCGTTCGGCGACTCGTTCCATGTCGAGTTGTGTCTGCGCGAGCAGATCGCGCGCCAGCGCGATGCGGAGACGATTTCTATAGTCAGGGATATTCATACCCACACATTCATGAAAGAGGCGCGAAAGATGGCGAGGGCTTGCCCCCGCAATTCTTGCCAATGCTTTCAATGTCCAATTTCTAGCCGGGTCGGCTGCGATGGCATCCTGCACACGATGAACCGCCGGATGGATATGGTTGCGGCCTTCGAGCCAGGGCGAAAGCTGCGGATCGCCTCCGCTGCGGCGGATATAGACCACCAGGTATCGCGCCACTTCGGCAGCGCACCGATGATCTGTAATCTGGCTGACAAGATGCAGCATCACGTCGATCCCCGCGGTGACTCCGGCGCTGCTGTAGCAACGGCCATCTTCCACGAAGAGACGGTTTTCAAGCACCTTAGCGTTTGGAGCAGCCAATAACAGCTCTGTGCAGGCTGAATGATGTGTCGTGCAAGCGCGGCCATCGAGCAGCCCGGCACGCCCCGCCAGCAACGCCCCCGAGCAGATGGAAATCAGTGTGTGCTCTGTATGGACAGCAGTTCTTAGCCAGCCAACGATCTTCGATTCGGCAGCATCATTATCTTTTCGCTCGGCCCCGGACCCGCTGAGTGTCTGGCTTACATTCCCGGCAAGGAGGATCATTGCGTCGTCGGGGAGAACGTTCGGAAGCTGCCTGATGTCTGTCAGCATCAGGCCAATGGAACTGACAACGTCTGTTGCCGGACCAACATAAGAGACTTCAAATCGCACAGCTTCCTGCACATGGTTCGTCCATCGCAGGACTTCGATTGGCCCTGCGATATCCAGCAGCAGTGTCCGTGGCGGAACCACGACATACACAGGAATCCGCCGCGGAGTTGGCTTTGCTTTCAAGCTGCGACCTCGGCAACCCTTCCGGCTAATGCCTCTTCCGCCGTTGCAATTCGTGCAAAGCGCCCGTCGAGCACGAGTTCGGTCCGCGCCTTGATCTCCTGCGGGCTCCATACCCTTCCAGTTCGGTCGGTCATGGCAAAGGTCAGCGTCGCCTCAGTCACATAGTCCACTTCGAAGCCGCTGTCCGATGCATGCCGGGTCGTCGTTTCGCAGCACTGCTCCGTGCGGATGCCGGAGACGATGACACGGCGGATGCCTTGTTGCGCGAGCCAAACGCCAAGTCCACTGCCAACCAGCGCGCTATGCTTCCGCTTTTGGAAAACTGCATCAGGCTGGATTGATAGCCCGGCCAGAGCCGTAACGTAGCCGGAAGCAATGGAGAATACCCCCGACTCCTCGACATGAAAGATTTGCACGATGGGTATGCCTCGCTCTCGCGCGCCGTCTATCAGAGCCTGCAGTAGGGTTACAAAGAGCGGTACATCCTCTTCGTTCCAGTACGGGCGGTGGCGGAAGGATTCCTGGGCATCAATCACAAGCAGGGCTGTATCTGAAATGGACATAGACATTTCTCCTTTGGCGTAGGTCACGAATTGCGCTGTGTCCGATATTAGGCTTCGATGAACCTGCCGGAAAGTCCTATCCAAGCCAAAGATCGGACAAAATCAGCCACGCTGTAGGGGACCCAGATCCAACTGGCAAGGATAGACCCGGACCGCAATGCGTCGACTTCGGGCACATAGATTTCTATCCACTAGGCCAATTCATGAGTGCTTCGTTTACCTGCTGGGTGCTTCTCTGAAGAGGAGGCGGTCTAACCCGCGCACGAGTCCGGTGGTTCGCATCACCTCTCGAATAGAGAGCAGGGTTCCGCCCACATAGGGGCCGGCGCCCGAGCCTGCATCATGCCGGATCGTGAGTCTCTCCTCGGGCAATCCGAAGATGGTCTCGAACGCAATTGTGTAGCTTGGCAAGCGGACAGAGTGGACAGGAGTGCCTGCTATAAGTGCTCCACGCGCCTCCCTGGCTCCGTGCGTCTCTTCGACGGGTAGCCCAAGATGGTTCTCAGCGATGGCCGCTAGTTCTTCCGCCAGTTCCCGCGTTGTCCCGCTTGGGGCATCAGACTTATCGGCATGAGCGTAGTCCAGAATCTCCCAGGACGGCACATGCCGCGCGGCGAACAGGGCGAAATGTTTGGCAAGCGCTGCGGTAACAGAGAAATTGCCTGCTGCAATGACACCCAGGTTCTGGACCACTGCCTTCCCCTCAATCTCCAGGAAGTCTTCCCCTGTGAGCCCCGAGGTGCCAATGACGACACGCAGTCCTTTATCAAGCGCCCGTAGTGTCCGGGCCTTAACCGATCCGGGTTCGGTGAAGTCAACCAGAACATCGGCCGGATGACTCAGGGCTTCATCCAGGTTGGAAGCAATACGAATGCCCGCCGAAGGGAGCCCAAGCACATCCCCGATGTCCTTCCCGGCGGCTTGGCGCGCAATAGCGCCAGTCAGTTCAAACTCAGAAGAATGCAGGACTGTCTTCGTTAACAAGCTGCCAGTCCAACCGGTTGCTCCAGCGATACACACGCGAATGCTCATTGCCCGTTATTCTCCTGTTCCTCTCACCATCAGTTGCTGCATATCCATTCGGTATGAAGGTCTTGCCGCAGAGCAGCGAGTTGTTGGATGAGCTGATCGGCATGGATCTCTTCAGTTCGCCACGAAGAAACGCTAATCCGGAAGGCGGGGCGTCCCTGCCAGACGGTCGGGCCGAACCAGACATTGCCTGAGGCTTGCGCTGCTTTTCGTATCGCAACAGTCTGTTCATCCGTGGCCGCGCGCACCAACACCTGGTTGAGGAGCACACGATTGAGTACCTCGTATCCCGCTGCGCGCAGGCCGTCCGCTATCCGGCTTGCGAGCGCGCAATGACGATTGACCATCTCGGCGACTCCAACGCGACCGAGGGAACGCAGAGCAGCCCAGATCGGTATACCGCGCGCACGGCGCGAGAATTCGAGATTCAGATTCTTTTGCGCATCGTGGGCCGCCGAAGAATAGACCGCATCGCTGTTCATCGCTGCAGCTAGGGCGCTGGCATCGCGGCAGATGACCATCGCACTGTCATAGGGCGTATTCAGCCATTTGTGGCCATCGGTGGTCCAGCTATCTGCTCCGTCGATACCCTCGGTCAGGGCAACCTTTGAGGATGCGCGAGCCCACAGCCCGAACGCGCCGTCAACATGAACCCATGCACCTGCTGCTTTCGCCTTCGGAATCAACTTGGCGAACGGGTCGAATTCGCCAGTATTTACCTCTCCTGCTTGAAGACACAGGATCGTTCGGTCGTCGAGCGGGGGCAATTGGTCCGGATCAACTCGACCATGGATATCGGTTGGCGCAACGATGATCCGTTTCATTCCAAAGCCAAGAACACGCAGAGCCTTCTTCACCGTGATATGCGCCATCTCGGAGATGACGACCCGTACTTCCGGCGAACCGGTTAAGCCGTCGCCGTCGAAGTCCCAACCCTGCCGCGCCAGCACTGCGCGCCGTGCGGCCGCAATGCAAACAAGCGTGCAGGCAGTGGCGCTGGTGCCAAAGCCAATGGCGCTTTCGCGCGGAAGGTTGAGTGCCTCAAGCACCCAGCCAGACGCAATCTGTTCAATCTTGGCTGCAATCGGCGAGTTGTCGAAGGAAGAGGCGCACTGATCCCATGCCAGCATCAACCGTTCGGCTGCTGCCGCTGCCGGAAGGGAGGCGCCGATGACAAAACCGAAATAGCGTGGATCGTTGGATGCGGCCGTTGCCGGTGAGCCCTTCTCATCCAAGAGGCGCAGAACGTCCGAAGCCGGAAATCCGTGCTCTGGAAATGGCTCATCCAGGTAGGCGAGGCTGGCGATTGTGTCGGAATCAGGAAACACCCGGCGCTTTCCTATCGCCGCAATGTAGGATTGGGCGCGCTCATCCGCGCCAGCAAGAAGTGCCAATTCGTTCATTTTTCATCCTCAGAGGTTTGCAAGATCACGACCGAGCTTTTCAACTCGCTAATGACTCGTCTGTAATAGGTGAATTCTCCAATTCGTTTTTGCATGAACAAAACTGGCATCGACTCTGCATTGAGCGCCAGGAGACCTCCGCCAACCTTGACCAATGATCAATCGCAAAAAGTATCGTTGATCAAATGCGGATGAGGCCGCGCAGCACGATCACGCCAGCCCCGGATAGTTCCGGATCAGGGGTCAAGCGGACTCGCAATATGCTCCGGCGGCCCATTTTGGTGCCTTGCTCGATAGCCAGTTCATTGTTCTTGAGCGTGCCTTCGCTGGCAAGATAGGCCGCCAGTGGCCCGGCTGCGGTTCCTGTCGCCGCATCCTCCCACAGGCCGACAGTTGGGTTGAAGAATCGGGCATAGGCGGCTTCCGGCACATGCTCATCGAATGCGTAGATGTAGCAGCCTTCCGCCTGTGTTTGTTTGAGAACAGCGAGCAATTTGTCAGCCTGGGGACGCGCTTTATCCACGCATTCAGCATTCAGAATCCGCACCATCAGATGAGTGGCCCCCGTGTCTGCAGGACGCGGCTTAGGTTCGGAAAGAATGTCATTGTCATCGAGTCCAAGGGCTTGCGCCAGCGGAGCTATATCCTCCAATCGATCGAATAAACGCAATCGTGCCTGGAGCATTCGGCCATGTACGCGGCCGTTGACCTTTTCGAGCTTGATAGGCAAAACAGCGTCGCCGATTTCTTGGGTGAGGGTCCGCGCGACTTCGAGCGGACCGAGATCGCCATTCTCTCCAAGCCAGAGCCATGCGCCGAGAGCATTGTGACCGGCGCCGGAGACTTCCACACCGCTTGCGGTGAACGAGCGCAATTTCCGATCCGCGCGCGTGCTTTCGAGGATGAAGGTCGTCTCAGCCTGATTGAATTCTCCGGCGATCCGCCGCATCTGTTCGTCGCTTAGCCCATCTGCATTTTGCACCACTGCGAGCGGGTTGCCCGTCAATGGCGCATCGGCAAAGACATCGATCAGGCCCGCAATGAGTTCGGCCACTTTTACCTGCCTCTTTTGATCAAAATGTGACGCGAGTTACGCTAAGATCTCAGCACAGATGCACCAGACCAGCTCTTGACGAATTCGCCCAGCCGGCTCAGGGCGTCCGGGAACTTGTCGTCAACGGCGGCGAAGCCTAGGCGGAAATGTGACGGTGCATCGAAACAATCTCCAGGCGCAAGCAGGATGCCTCGCTCCGCAGCGGCCTGGCAGAAGGCGCGGCTGTTTTCCCCGCTCACGAGCCAGGGAAACGCAGTCATCCCGCCGCGAGGAGGAGTCCAGCCGATCGTCTCCTGATGCTCGGACATGAAACGGCTAAGTTGGTGAAGATTTTCACTGGCTACCTTCTGTGTTCTGCCGAGCACAATATCGCGATGGCGCATGGCGACTTCCGCCAGGAATTCACCGGCAGTATTGTTTGTGATGGAAAAATAGGCGCGCGCCGTCCAGTAGTCCTTGCGGCGCTTCGGATCGTGTTCGATCATCCACCCGGTCCGGATTCCCGACAGAGGAAACGCCTTCGAGAAATCGTGGATCACAGTGGCATTGGGCAGACGGGCGGCTGACGCCGTCGTCAGTCCATGAAAGATAGGATGGTAGACTTCGTCGCTGACCAGTTGAATTCCATGGGACGAGGTGAACTCGTGCAGGCTGTCCAGGTCCGCATCGCTGATCGTGGCGCCAGTGGGATTGTGCGGGCTGTTGATCAGGATCAGTTTCGTATTCCGGTCCGCGAGTTTCTTGATTTCTTCCACATCTATGCGGAACCCGTTCTCCCTTCGGACCGAATAGAACCGGGTCTCAATCCGAAGTGACTCGGGCAAGGCCGAGAACGTAGCGAAGCCGGGCTGGGGCAAAATGACGTTAGCCCCAGGCTCCGCAGCCAGCCACATGAGGATCAGCAGCGCCTCTGAGGCGCCCGTAACGACTTGTACGGCGTCTGCATCAACGTCGTGCATCTCGGCGATTGCCGATCGTAAACCGTCTGCTCCTGCGGGCCGGCTATAAACGATCTTGTGATTCATGAATCGCTGGCGCACCGCATCGCTGGCGAGACTCAGAATCTCGTTCATATTCCATGATGGGCCGGTACTGGCAGCCAGATTGAATTCGATGCCATGTTCGTAGGTGTCCAGCCACACGTCCAGCAGGAATGGTTTCAGTTGCATGCCTCACCTCGAAGAATTGGATTAGGTCATTGTCTGCTCAGCTTCAAAACAATTGGCCGCACTCCACAAGCATGAAGGATCTTGCCGACCCCTCAAACGTTGGCCCTATTCTTCAGGCCATGATAGCGACAGTTTATGGCGTTTCCCCCTTATGTTGTTGTCGCTCCGCCAACCTCTCGCTGGGTGAGTCGCGACGTTCTTAGATCTTGCTGAAGCGCCTTCTCCAAAGCTCATCCGAATCACACCATCGTTTGACCGTGTGTCCGTCAACGATCCGGCAGCACGTCGCCACTTTTCGGCACCATCATCAGAACTCCCGAGGAGCTCGGCGACATTGTTTCGCGGTTCGCTTCGTCGGATGGATGGATGGAGAGAGTACGGCTGTGCGTCGAGAAGCGCTGCTTTGAGAAGCTGTACCACCGTTCGGATCAGGACATATGGGTCTTAAGATGGCTGCCAGGGCAATCCACAGGCTTCCACGATCATGGTGCGTCGTTGGGGGCCCTTGTTGTGACAGCAGGGGTTCTTGAGGAGCGTCGTCCAGGTGAGCTTCCTCAAGTAATTCGCCCCGGCCACACGCACACATTCGGCAGCAATTACGCTCATGACGTCCGCAACGTGTCTGCTGCACCGGCCATCACCATTCATGCATACTCGCCTCCGCTCCGCGAGATGAACGAGTACGAACTGGATGGGAGCCGATTGAATCCGCGTGTAGGTGCTTCTCGCAAAGCTGGATCAATCAACGAGGAACAACCGGCGTCGGACTGGACGTTGGTGGATCGGAGCAGCGCCTTGAGCATTGATCAGGTCCTTTCAGCGCCGCGGGAACGATTGCGACGGCTTAATCCAGATCAAGCGTTGAGGCCTCGGCCAACGCTCAGGCAGTGCTCGTCGATATTCGCCCCGACGCTCAGCGCGCGTTCGAGGGCGCATTGCAGGCGCGCTGATTGTGGAGCAAAACGTACTCGAGTGGCGATTCGACCCGGCCTCCAGTGCTCGATTGCCCATCGCAACCGAGCATGATCTCCATGTAATCGTATTCTCTTTAGAAGGATATTCCTCAAGTCTGGCCGTGGCAGCTTTGCGGACACTCGGGCTCTGGCGCACAACGAACATAATTGGTGGATTTCATGCATGGAGAGCGGAAGGGTTGCCGGTGTGCCCTCAAGCCGGGCTTCGTAGCGTCGGATACGTCGCCGAGGTGTAGGTAGTCCGCTGAGAGTCTTGTGCCCCGATACGCCTGATCGAAAGTTCGTATTTTCCCATGAACAATGAAACACAGTTGCTTCTTTTGAAACAGGACTGGACTTGAGGCTGTGGCGTCGCTCTTGACATGCCCGGCATTGGCGCAGCTACCCGGTAAGACGCTTCTGGTCCTCACGCGCCCAGAGGACGAATACCTCTCGTTGGTTACGCCTAATCGGTCCGGGCCACTTCGACGGTAGCTTGAAACATAAGAATGAATCACCAAGCAGTCGACGGTAGCGTTTCCGCAAGTTACGTGGCGCTTAGTGGCCCGATGACGTCTCCGCGCGCGAATAAGCTGTGTCAATAGCGCTGTGCTGTCTGTGGCTGTATACCGAGCGCGCGGGGAAAGCGCTCGAGTTCCTCTGGGGTTGAACCATCGGGAACGGAGCAGCCCGGTGCGGCGATATACCTGGCTCCAGCTTCCTTCCGCGCTTCCGTCCACTGTTCTCGTATTTCAGATACCGTGAGCTTTTTATAGTCGATCTCGTCTACGCCTCCGGCGAATGGCTGAGAGTACCGCTTACGAACTTCGGAGATTGGGATTCCGCTCGTCTTGACAGAGTATTGAATGACCGGAGCGTTGAAGTCCGTGAACTGATCGAGGTAAGCCCTCTCAAGATAGTGCAGATGAAGAACCGTTAGCTTCGTATCGGCGAGCACATCGAAGACGCGTTTGTCATAGGGCCGCGTATACCGTCGATAATCCTCTACAGAGCCGAACTTGCCTTCCGCATTGAAGATGCTGACGAGCGCGCCAGATGCGCCAATATCTTTGGTACGCCGGATATGATTGATGGTCGACTGCGTGATTGCCTCTAAAGCGTCGTGCCAGGCGTCGGGATTCTGTTGCTGGAATTCATGAAGGCTCTTGATCTGTTGGTCCTGAATCTCTTCGGACTTTCCCAGACTCGCAAATTGCGGCTGCGATTGAAACAGGATCATGGCGGTCATGTAGGGGCCGTAGACCGTGTCGATGAAGTAGGCGTCTCCGTTCAGGCCATCGCGGACGTGCTTGAGCGTTTCCAACTGATCAGGGTACGGCGAATCCAACGGCCTCAGTTCATACCACTTGCCGGTCGTCGACTGGGGATAGTCAAAATCATTCATGACTTTGACTATGTCGGTATTGTAGGTGCGATGGAACTCGAGATGATCCTGTGCTTCCAGTCGCGCTGTCGGCCTCTTGTAATGGTGGTAAAAGGTGAAGGGTGGACGATCGATATCCTGTCCTTGCAAAGCTCTATCGACTCGCTCCCTGTGGCTAAGGGTGGACGAGCCCGTTTTCTTGCCGAAGACAGGCCTCGCAAGTGCGAGACCTGCGGTCGCGGCAGCGGCAGAGAGAAACTTGCGTCGATTCATCGTAGGTCCTCTTGGAAACATGCAACGCTCTTTTGAGGAGTTCATCCTTCAGCATCCATGGGTTAAGGGTTTCACGTACGCGTAGCCGGGAATGGATTATCTGGTAGAAGAATTGCGCTGTATTTTCCCTGTTCAGCTAGGTGCACATGTAGCAAAGCGGCTCCAACACCGGATGCTCCGATGGAATAGCCGGTCTCGGCATTGACATCCCATGGCTTTACGCGCGTCCAGGCCTGGTACCAACGGTCGCCTTTGCCATCGAGGTTTATGGCATGGTTCGCGAGCTGCCCAGCTACGCGTTGCGCAAATGCCAGGTACTCTACGTGCCCCGAGGCTGCCCACAGTCCGAGAAAGAGATCAATGATCGCCGCTGAACCGCAGCACTGGCAAACGACGTTCCAGTAGCCCGGAGTCAGATTCTCCGGAATTCCACTTTGAATGACGCCCTGTGCCAGCCGCTCGGTCCAGAGTTGGTACTCAGGTTCACCGGTGACTCGGTGCAATTCGAAGAACGTGCGCGCAGTTCCGGCCGGTCCGTGGCAGTAACCCAGATAGTACAAGTCGGTGAGGTCGGGAAACCGGTATGGGATGAGCGCCGCATTTCCATCCACTGCGGCGATTGTCTGAAGATGGAGCGCGCCTTGCAGAGCTGCGTCGAGATACCTCTTATCTTTCGTCTCCCCATAGAGACGCGTCAGCACGTAGGCCACTCCGGCAGTTCCGCCTTCGAAGTTCGGAAAGTAAGCATCCTTCGGCAGCCCAGGAAACGCCGGAAAGCCACGCCAGCTGAGACCGCCCCGCCGCTCTTTGATCGCCAGCTCAAGAATGTGATCGCCCGCTCGCTTCGCGACGTCCCGGTACCGATCGTCATGAAACTCGTCTGCGGCGTAGAGCAGGTAGAGGACAATGCTGCCGTCCGCCGCAACGCCGGGAGCGCCTGACCACGCCAAACCCGCGCCCACAGGTCGTGCGGCCTGCACAATTGAGTCGGTCGCTGACTTCGCAGCTTCGCGGTATTTGACATTACCGGTAGCTTTACCAGCCTCAGTAAGCACAAAAGCCACGCCAGAAAGGCCGTTGTAAAGCGACAGGTTCAAACCAGGACCCGACAGCAAGCCCACAGCCGGCTTATCGATCAAATCGCGCCATGTCGCTGCGAGGTAGTCCGCACCCTGGGCGCCGGTATCGAGATACTTGGTGTCTCCTGTGGCGTGGGCCAGCTGGATGAAGAACAGAACTGTCCCCGCGCTTCCGCTATAAATTGCGTTCGTTGCCGAGACCGTTGTCAGTTTTTCCGGATGATCGGGATCGGGAAGCCACCATATCCCTCGCTCGTCTCGCTTCTGAGCGCTCTGGATCCATTCGGCTGCGCTCTTTGCCGTCTCCAGCAAGTCTGCGTTCGGCGCAAACGAGCGTGCGGTTGGTGTGTCGGCGGCGGCGGGCAGTTCCCATGCAGACAGCGCGGGAATGATCGCGGCGGCCAGGGCGCCGGAATGAAGGAACTTACGACGTGTAACGCTGAGACCTTTGTGCTCGTCTGGAATAGTATGCATCGCATTCTCCCGGAGATCCGGTCGCTTCCCCACCGCGTAAAAATGCGGCGAAAAAACGGATGAATCTCATCGTTCAGGTCAATGGATATTTATTGAACCTTGGGGCACTATGCGAGGAGGGGACAACATGAACGAACGGAAGCGCAGGCAAGGGGAGCTGTACGAACGAATGCGCATCGCGTTAGGGTCATGCAACTGTTGATATCACGCATCGTTTGGGCATGTCAACTTAGCGAGGAAGAGGTGAGCATTGGTCCATACGCTTTGGGGAGCAGCAAAAAGAAACTTGCAATGCTTCATGATCAAGTCCTCAGTGATAAAAAGACAGAAGTTCCCAAGAACATAATTCCCATCGCACATTACTCTTCGCCCAAGAAACGCTCTATCTACCTCACTCTGGCCTCGGAATTTCTGCAAGAGGCGATCGCGGTACTCAAATTCTTTGAATCTCTACTGTCCCAGAAGTCGCCGAAATATGGAACAATTCACCACATTGAGGCAGACTGATCGTATGCAGATTCGAAAACTGAATCAAGCTGATGCGGGGGCCTATTGGGATCTCAGGCTGGAGTCGCTCGTTTCCGAGCCTTTCGCTTTCGGAACGGACGCGGAGGAACACCGGAGAATCCCCATCGAAAACGTCATCAAGAGAATGGAGGAGATTCAAGGCCCAAGCTTTATTCTTGGTGGCTACGACTTGGATACACTGATCGCCGTTGGGGCGTTCTCAAGGGAAACAGGGATTAAAGAGCGACACAAGGGGCACATTACAGGCCTATATGTCACAGGACATTACAGAAATTGCGGATTTGGCCGTCAGATGATAGCCGCGCTCCTCAACGAAGCAACGACGGACGACTCTTTGGAATCGGTCCTGCTCTCCGTATCCAGCACCCAGGTGAGCGCGCTCGGTTTATACCGGCAGTTCGGCTTTGAAACTTACGGGACCGAGCGCAAGGCTCTCAAGATCGGAAAGGAATATGTCGATGAGCACCACATGATCATGTGCCTTCGGTAACGCGTCAGGAGCAGCCCAGTCAGCTTGATTCTTACTTCTTCAGGTGAGCGATGACCTGGATTTCGACGATTGCGTTATCGGGAAGGAGCGAGGTTGTTCCTACGGCCGTCCAAGCAGGATAAGGAGGCTTCATAAACTCGTCCTTAACGGAGCTGAAAGCGGCAAACTGAGCGGGACGGTCTCCTTCAAAGTTCGGACCTTGCCAAAGATGAAATGTATTTAGCATGACCACATCATCGAAGGTAGCTCCCGATGCAGTCAACGTTGTTTGAATGCGGCGAAATGCCCGGCGGCACTGCTCCTTAAACGCCTCCGTGTCCTTGCCTTCCCCATCTCTCCGGCTCACTACCACGCCTGAGAGCCTGTTTACGATCTTCTGAGCAGGAGGACGAGGAAGGCAAGGTGAACGAACTGGAGACTGGTATTCAGTTTGCGTTCGCAGTTCTTCCACAGTCTTCGGCACTTTTCCAGCCATCCGAAGGAGCGCTCGACAATCCAACGTTTCGGTAATACGGCAAACGTGTGGAGTTCATTGCGCTTGACCACTTGCACGGTTGCCTTCAACCGCTCCATCACGCCGTCGGCAAAGGGTTCGCCGGTGTAGCCGCCATCGACCAGCACGCTCTCCACTGACTCCAGATGCGACTTGCACCGGTCAATGGCGGCCAGAGCGCCGTTGCGGTCCGTGACATCGGCCGTGGTCACAGCGACGGCGTGGGGCAAGCCCTGCGTGTCCACCGCGATATGTCGCTTGATGCCGGATACCTTTTTGCCAGCATCGTATCCTTTCTCTTCAGCACTGTCGGTGTTCTTGACGCTTTGCGCATCAACAATGATGAAGCTGGTTGTGGACTTGCGCCCCAGTTTCTCGCGGGCCTCGCCAACCGATTTTTTTTAAGGCCCTCTCCAGGGCGCTGATTCCCTGCTGATCGGGTTCTCTCCACTTGGCGAAATACGAATACACGGTATACCACTTGGGAAATCCTTCGGGAAGCATACGCCACTGGCATCCGCTCTTGAGCAGGTACAGCAGTGCGTTGAAGATCTCGTGCAGATTCACCGTAGTCGGCTTGGTGCGCTTCCGCACCGACTCCAGCAGCGGACGAATCTGCGCGAACTGCTCAGGGCTTATATCGCTCGGATACGGCTTTCTCGGTTTCATCCCCCAGGAGTACCGTTCTATACAGCACCTGGAAATAACTACCTTGATGACCCACCCAGATCAGGCCCAAAGATTGTAAACACGCTCTGAGAGATAAAGAGTGTCCCCAACCCGGCGTGATGGAGCGTAATGGTACTCATCGTAAGCTGATTTGTCTTTGGCTGTGGCAATGACGACTTCTCCGCCGGAGGCGGGGATGTGTAACGGCGCCTCGGGTTTGCCTGCCTGTGCGCTGACAATGGCGCCGGCCAGAAAGAGAGGGACAGAACAGAATTTTATGACCGTTCCTGTCCTAATATTGCTGGCTCGATGGGGCGGGAGATTGGAGAAGAGCATGCGGAAACTTTAACATCCCTGAGACGCGCTGGCCATCAAGGGTGGATCAATACCGGCCGTCTGGGGCACCGGTTACCAACTAGCCGACGCTTGTCTGCAAAGGTTCTAAATCTGGAGTATTTAATCTGGCGTATCCAATGAAAGCTGAAACTTCTCGACGAACTGTGCCACATGCAGACCGTCGACGAGAGCGTGATGTACGTGAATCGATACTGGCATTGTGCAGCGGCCGTCCGCCTCAGTGATTTTGCCAAATGTTATGCGTGGTGCGGAATCCTCGTGGGAGAAGTCTCGCGCATGCGAAATGGATGTAAAGTCGAACCAGGGCAGTACAGAAAAACGAATGAAGTCCTGGCCCGGATATCGCTCCAGATCAGTTCTCTGTTTGACTCGCTCAATCTCGATAGAAGCCTCATGTACAAAATTCTCAAGTTGAGGCCGGAAATCGTAGTGACCGAATCCGATGGTTCCGTTGGGCCGTCCTACGGCACTACCTCCATTAATCCGCTGATATTGCCAGATCTCGCCATCGATAATCCGCGTCATGAAGTTCCCTACCTGATGCGCAGCAACCAACGACCGATGGACCAGCGAGAGAAAAACCGAGAAGTGATGGTCTCTGGCGTAGCGGAAAGTCTCAGTGCAATCAACGCGCAAGCACACGCCGTGGTATGGCTCACTGAAACTACCGAAAAACTCGAAGAGGGCGCGGCGTTCCCACGTCTTCAGATCAACCTTGACGGGCTGTTCATTGCATTCTCGTTGCATGCTCATATGATAATTGTCGACGTCTCCCATGGTGTGCTGCATAGGTTCTTAAGGAGCAAGGTCGTACATATTCTGCCCCGCAGGGCACTGAACGTGAGAAAGGTGGGGTTGAACAAAACAGTCCTTTATGTAGTGCGACTCGACATTCTTTCCGATCATCCGACCGGAACCGCAGCCGGGCCACTGGCGGCCTATCTCGCAAGCCAGGGCAAGCTCAAGAACAGCGAGCTGGCTATCGAACAAGACAGGAAGATGGGCGCCGGAGCATATTTCGAGTCCGCATAATCCCCGATCCAGTATTATGCGGCGCAGGCATTGTCGTGCTGCGCGGCCCTATCCGCTCTTGATGAGTGGCTCTGCATCGATCCAGCGGGCGGCCTCGGAAACTAGCGAACTTCGAGGAAGTAGACTACGGCCGCGAGCATCTCGTAACAGTGCGTCATGGCGACAGACAATAGAAAAGTGTGGGCGAAATAGTCGTTGACGTAGGACACCCGGCTTGACAGATCAAGATATAGGTTTTGAGGCGGAATTGCGAAGGATCAGATACAACTTCACCTTCCCCCTACACTGGGGCACAAGGTTGGAAGTACAGTCTTCTAGAGGAGACCCCGGCCTTGGAGGCTTCCCTGCTCCGTTTTCGCCCGGTTTTACTGCTTTATTCCCATCTGCTCGACTCCGTTCTTGTGCAGGATGATGTGGGTGACTTCGCCTCTTTCGTTTGTGAAGAATTTGATTTGAGAGTTGACGGCCTTATAGAAAAAATCATTCTCGGATTCTGCGTAAATCGGTAGCTTGGGCGGATTGGCTGGGTTGTACTGGATGATGGACTGGGCTGAAAGCTGTCCGTGATCGAGAGTGATAGTGATCTTGAAGGTTCGATTGAGCCGGTAGGTTCCGACGTATTCTTGCAGGATCTTAGGGGAGACAGCGATTTCTTTGCGTTCACCAGGCAGAACGACCTTTTCGCCGCGCGCGAGGGCTCCAAGATTCTGAGCGATAGCACCGGGAGTTGAGCCATCCACGTTTCCCAGGACGATAACCGTCAGCTTATCGTCGGGATGGTAAGTCATATTCGTCCGGAATCCCTTGAAGCCACCGTTATGCCAAACTACCTTGCGCCCGTTATCGTTGCGCACGATCAGGCCGCACGCGTAGTTTTGCTCATTCAGAGGAGTGGTCATCTTCTCAACCGACGGAGGCGAGAGAAGTCTGCCGCCAAAAAGTCCCTGCCCCCAGCGCAGAAGGTCGTGCGTGGTGGAAAAGAGTGCGCCAGCAGCATATACGACGCTCATGTCAACGTAGCTCGTGTTATCGAAGCCGCGCGACGTAGGCTGGTAACCGGAGGCGCGATGCGGCAGGACCAGTCCCGCGAAGTCATATCCCGAATCCTTCATACCCAACGGGCTCAAGATGTTTTGCCGCAAAAAGTCGGGATAGCTCAACCCGCTGACCTTCTCGATTAAATAGCCAAGCAGCACATAGTTTGAGTCGCTGTAGCTGTAGTTCGACAGTTCCACAGACTGAAACTCGAGTGGCTTATCGCGGAAGCGTGCTATCAGTTCTTCGGGCGTGGAAGGTAAGCATCGGGTTGCAAGATAGCCCGCAAAGTTGGTGTAATTGGGAATACCCGAGCTCTGGGTAAGCAAGTGATGGAGGGTGATTTTGTCCCAGGCGGCTGGGGCGTCGGGCAGGTACGTTTTGACTGGATCCCCGGTCTTGACTTTGCCCTGGTCCTCAAGCAAGAGAACACTAGCAGCGGTGAACTGTTTGGTCATGGATCCCAGGCGAACTTTGGTTGCAGGAGAATTGGGGATCTGCCATTCCAGGTTGGCGTAGCCGTACCCTTGATCGAGCAGCGTTTCGCCATCTTGGTCGACCAGAATCGAACCCATAAACTGCGGACGATCTTTGTCGGCTTGGTAAGATGCAATGACCTGCTGCATACGCGGAACGGGGTCTTCCTTTAATTTCATCCTTGTGTGCTCCTTTGAATGAGGCAATTCGTACTCTGGATGCCGGACAGGCCCGAATCACGATAGAGCGACAATTCTTTGGAACGAGCGCTACGCGGATCGACCCAACGGAGCCGATCTACGTAGAGGAAGCGTACACGCAGCGATAGACCGCTACCTTCCAACGCTCCTCTGGATGGCACTATTGCGGGAGACGCTCAAGAGGTTAGCCATGATTCTGAAGGAACCGGGCACCCCATTCGGCATCTCTCGGAAGAATGCAAATGCCGAATAGATATAAGTACCCTTGCCGTACGGTGCGTAGAGTAGCCCTCCACGTTGAGGGCTCTGATCCACATCATGCATCTCCGTCGGAGCTTTATAATTGTCGCTCCACATCCTAGCGAAGCCATGCCCACGCTCACTAACCCACCCGTTGAAATCTGCTTCCGTGATTTTGTTTGGGAAGTTGAGAATGGGATCGGCCGAATCAAGCTCCACCTTAGAGTCCTCCTCCGTCACAATCTCAGGATCGTTGGTGAGTGAAAGCGGGTATGGTCCGTAATTATGGTCATACTCTGGCGACTGGTACTGAACAATAATGGTCCCACCATTTCGGACGTAATCCAAAATGCGGTTGTTTGAAGATTTTAGTTCCGGACGCGCATTGTAGGAGCGGATACCTAAGATCACAGCGTCGAATGCTGACAAGTCTCCACTCGTAATATCCTGCGCCGAAAGAAACGTAACATTTACGCCAAGATCTCTGAGCGAGTTTGCTACCTCATCTCCGGTTCCATTCACATAGCCTACTTTCAAATCCGGAGCGATCTTTACATCAACGCCCGACGTTTGGTACCTGGCCTTACGATAAAAAGGGTAAGGGCGTACCCCTGGATAGCCGGTGTTGATAAATCCTTCACGATACTCTTTACCGTCAAATGCAGCGACAGCGGTGATTTCATAAGGCTTGGCCTCTATCGAGACGGGCGTCACTTCGAAGTCTAGGGTTTCTTGGTCTCCATCATTGGCCATTGCAAACTGCGCTTCTGCAGGCTTGGAACTCCAACCCGGAGGCAGATCGAGATGCACTCGCCCCTCGGCCGGTCCTTTGACGCTGCTGCGCACTGTAACCTTTAGTTGGAAGGAGGTGTCGGTAAGGGGAATAACTCCCGCCTGCGGCGCTACCGTTATAGAAAGTGCTGGCGCTAGCAGCAGCGGCTCCGGCAATGGTCCCGGCCCTACATAGGCATGGATGGTCTGCACTGTACCCTGTAACTCAGCTTCTACTCCATGGTATGTGTAGCGGACCTCTGCAGTGAGCGGGTAAGGGGTCGTGGGCAAACCAAGATACTCCGGCGTGTTGATATCATAGTAAGGTTGCTCAACGTTGGACCGCGAGAAGTAAGGTTTGGTTATTTCCGCGCTCAGGGGCGCGGCCGCGGAGAAGACCTGATCCTCTGCATTCTGTGCAGCAAGATCACTTTTCACCGGACTTGCAGGAGTAAAGACCCACCCCTTGCCTGCGTGCGATTCAAGCGCCGTAGAGGTGATCGTTACGGGCACACTACTTTGGTCCGCGATGTGTAGATTGACGTTAAACTCCTCCCCGGGAATGACCGTCTGCGGACTGACCTGAGAAGTGATGTTGCCGGGGAGACTTCCCCTTTCAGACGCGACCGAAACCGTTGCGAGAAGGCTCAGACTGAGGGACTGTCCTAAGGCGTCATTGAACTGCTTCTCCTTGATGAGCAGTTCGTGGGTCATGTTGTACTTGGCTTCGAGGGGCAGTTTGCTGGTAGCGATACTAGAAAGCAGAGCTCGGGTCTTTTCCAGCCCTTGCGCCAGTAACGGTGCAATATGTTCAGGGTGCACGGCGTCAAACGAATCCGAGGCATTCTGGGCCAGGCCACCCAGCTCGGTGAACTTCCCCCGCCATAGCTCGCGTTCGCTGGGGGGCGCGTAGTCCGCAATCGCGGGCAGCGTCGTATCGATGGCATCGAAATATGATTTCTCATGTGCAGGCAAGGTCGCTGTGGCCCGGGACGCGTAGAGATGATACGGCGATTCAAAGGGGCGCGGAGCCGGGATTGCGGCTCCGCCGTACTGCGAGGCCTGCTTCCCATAGCCTTCACGCGAAAGCGCCAGATAGGACCGTCCGATCAGAGGGTTATACGTTCCTTCCTGTATAGACACGGTTGTCGAAGGCACACCGTTAATCCAGGTGTTGTTCGTATAGTTTCTGAATCGGACCGGATTTTCCCAATGACCAGTCGCGTAGTCATAGATTCCTTTTTCCGTAATGCGCGAGAAGGGCACACGCGCATATACCTTTAACGGCGTCCAAGGCATCAAGCCGGCCTTAATCTGGTCGGGAAATACCTTGGGATCGGCTGCCGCACTAAATACTTCCTGAGCCATCACACCTGCGGCCTGATGCTGGCCGTGACCATCCGAAACATTGCCCGCCCACACCGATGTAATCACCAAAGGCCTGGTTATCCGAACCTGCCGCACGACGTCATACAAGATGCGATCATGACCCCATGCCTTCAGCGCTTCATCGAGCGACTTGGAGAACCCGTAGTCTATAACACGACCAAATGCCTGATGGACACCGAAGTACTCCCCTGCCATCAGCAGTTCCTGCGTACGCAGCAGACCGAGTTGGTCCGTGTAGTCGGCCGACATAACATTCTGTCCGCCTTCGCCGCGGTTCAGCGTCAACATTGTGGTGTCAACTCCCTGGTCGCGGCTCTCATAGGCAAGCATCCCACTGTCCTCATCATCGGGATGAGCAACAATCAGAATCAGGCTCGCTCGCGTGCGGAGCTTTTGCAGACTTTGCCAGACAGCCGAGGCGCCGCTGTCTACAGGAAGCGGTACCGCATATCCCGGAGAGTAAGGAAACGGCGCCTGTGCCGTGGCTAGAATCGCACCTCCGCAAAGCGTTGCGATGATAACGAAAGCAATTCGGCCGATGGAGCGAGGGAATACATCAATGTGCATATCAGTTTCCTTGGTTAAACAGTTTGCTGCGGCTACGTTGGCAAGTTCTGGGCAGATTGAATGAACTATCTGAGGTGTCGTCCCAGGAAAACAGAAGATCCCATCTTCTCGCTCGAAATCATCGCTTCAATTCGTAGGGGACTCCATATGCAGACCGTCCTCCCAGATTGAGAGTTGGTAAAGCAACCAAAACCGAAGTGGTGTCCTCCAGAAAGTTCCATCACCCCGGTTCTCTCCGGTAAATGCAGCCAGCGCCTCTCGGTTAACTCTCAAGCTCTCCCAGATGGGACTTCCCTCGATGCGCTCTACAATCAGCTTCTTTTCGTCGCCTTTTATCCACCATGAAAACGGCAACGTGGACGCCATCCTTGTTCTCTTATCGACGCTATCGGGAATGAGATCCTTGAATGCATGTCTAAGAAGATATTTGTTGATGACTCCTGTCCAATCGATTCCCTTTTCCATAACTGAGTTATCAGTTCGGAATTCACGATGCGCCTTAAATGCCAAAGGAGTACCTGCCGCTAACTCTGCGACGGCTCGGTCGTAGAATGGAAACGCTGTCGGCATACCATAAGCACGTGATGCTGTGTCGAGCTCATGCATGAGTACATCCGATGAACGCATTTCGAGTTCGAGTTGAAGCGTGAGGCTCTCGTACTGACAATTCGGAGCTTCTGCATGCAAGTCTCGATAGAGTTCGACGATATCGTCCTCGAGAAGCCCCGCAATATCCAAATCCGGAAATAATGTCTGGATGCACGCCTCCGGGAACGGACTAGTTTTTCCCTTATAGAGCAACTCGGATCTGTCTTTGGATTTTTCACCGAGCAGAAGCGACCAAGCTGTAGTCGTCCCAATCAACCTCGCCCTGAGGTAGAATCTCCAGATTGTCTCTACCTCTTTCATGCTTGGACCGAAAAGCTCATCGCTTCCGGTTCCCAGCATGACGACGTCACAACCGTCTTCAGATGCGGCTCGGGATGTCGCAAGTAGATGTGCTGTTGTCAAACACACGTTCGGAGTGGGTTTGAATGATCGCATGATTGTTGTACTCTTCAACAGATCTTGCAGAGTAACCACGATCTTTCTGATTGGGATCCTGAGACGGCTGGCGGTCTCTAGAGCGTGATTCCATTCACTCGGATAGAGCCCAGGGGCTTCGACCGTATAGCACCTGAGATCGACACCGTCCTGGGCCATCAAAGACGCCAAGAGCGTTGAATCGTATCCTCCGGAAAGCAGGAGCGCAACCCTTTTTCCTTCGGAGTGGCGCCTAACACTCTTCCGGAGTAGCTTGCGCAATTTCGACGCCCTCTCATCCAAACCAAGCCTGAGGTATCGAGAGCCAACCCGCAGCGCGCTCCACTTCCGTACAGGGAACAAATTGCCGTCTGCCGACCTATTGAGCGCATATCCTGGTGGCAACCGAAAAACGTTCGAGAACAGGGTCCGAAAACGGCGTGGCGTCCCTCTAGCCAAGAGCACAGCAATGTCCTCGCGACTCAATCGAGGCTGCAGAGCCGAATCCTTCCAATCAACCGGTGGGGCTGACCAATTTCTCTGTGGGAGCATAGCGGTCTGCATGCGGAGTTGGCGCGTCTGACGATGGCGTGCGGTGGGTCCGGTGTTCGCCGGACCCGCATCTGGAATGCTGAGCGGACTCATCATTGCTGTACTGAGAGACTGGCTTAGAAGTCGATCTTCAAACCGAATTGAAGGATGCGCGCATCGAGACCTCCGGTGTGCGCAAGCGACGGAGCCGCTGTGATGTTCCCCGCCGAATCTGTTGTCGCAGTGGTGCTAAGGGTTGTGAAGTTGCTGCGGTTAAACACATTTGTCGATTCGACGATAACCTTTGTGTTGATACGTTCCTTGATAGTCGCGAACGTGCGGGTGAGACGGGCATCCACCTGATACACGGGAGGCGAAACCAGTGTATTGCGTCCCACAAAAAGCGGCCTGCTGCTCGCAGTCGAATCACCATTGAGCACTTTGCTCGTAGTCTCGTTCAGCGGATCACCGGAGAGGAAGTTACCGAGAACGGCGAGTTCGTTGCCATTGGAAAAGGCATTCACTATCTTGTTTTCAAAGTGAGTCTGCGGGTTGTAGACGGTACTAAAAGTGAATGCGTTCGGCCGATTGATGCTGCTCTTTCCGCGATCGCGCAATGGGTCCGAAGGGTCTTCAACTGAGGAACTGAACTGATAGGAATCGCCCTCGGGCGTATCTGTGATGGAGTGAGACCAGGTGTAAGATGCACTGGTCGTGAGTCCCGCCGACAAGCGGTGCTGATAAGTCGCACTGAAGCCGTTATAAGATGAATTAGATCCGACGTCGATAAGCGTAATATTGTTCAATCCAACGCCGCTCAGCAACTGATAAATCACGCGTGTCGACGCACTCGCAGCTCCGTATATGGGACGTCCATCGGCTAGATAGCCGATGGGATTCGTGAGATTGATGTTACGGAGGAATTGCATGTTACGGCCATTGGTCAATACATAACTCAGGGTCAGGGCGTCATTCTTGGCAAGCTGCTGAGAGAGCTGGAGATTAGCATTCCAGGTGTATTCGTTCTTGAAGTGCTGCGTCAGAGCATAAGGGCTCTGCCGCGGCAAGCAGCCAACAGATACGGTCTGAGGCGAGTTTGGAAAGGTAGGAGAGCAGGCAGTGCCTCCGGCTACCGACGCAATGAAAGATCCCGTTCCAGCCGCGGCGTTGGCATAAAGAGGGTTGTACCAAGTGTTGGTCGGTGTCGCCTCGTAGAAGATGCCACCGTTCAGGCGAATGACTGTGCCACTGTATGGGTTATACGTAAATCCAACGCGAGGAGAAAAATCTCCCTTAGGCGTGTTGAAACTCTGAGTATAGGTAAGCGGTTCTCCGGCGGGAGGCGTGGGGGCTCGGTACTGGTCATAGCGCACGCCGTAGCTGGCCAGCAGGTTTTTGCGCAACCGCCAGGTATCCTGCGCAAAGAAATCGAAAAACACGGAGTGATAGGCTGCGCCAGGCTGGCCAATACTTGCGCTCAGCGAGCTATATGCCTGGAGGCCAGCGGTCGTCGTCGCATTCTTAACTGCGAGATACTGTGCAAGCGAACTGAATGAGTACTGGGTGTAAACATCGGCGAGCTGGTCGTCGTTGTTCTTCTGGAAGCCGACGCCGAATTTGAAGTCGTGCGCACCTACAATAACGGTGAAATTGTCATTGAAGGAGGGAATCTTCTCCTGGTATTTATCTCCAGTACTGTTGGATCCTCCAAAATTGGCAGCGCCGTAGCTGCCTGAGGCCGCGATGCTGATCTCGGGGCCTGCGCCGGTCAATGCATCCGCGACATGGTGTTCATTCCGATAGGGCCAGGAAGCGCGGAACTCATTCAAAAGCCGAGGCGAAAACGTCGTGAGCAACTGCGCGCCGATGTCGTGGGCACGGTCCTGAAAGTCGGCACCGGCGCTGAGCGCATTGGTGCCGCCGGCAGCCGTATTGAATGGGTAGTTATTGCGAAAGTAGTTGTACCTGACGAAGGCCTGGTTTTTCGAATTGATGTTGTAGTCGGTGCGCACGTCGAGCCATTGGGCACGCTGCACCTGGGGCGCGGTCTCGATATCAGCGGCCGGATCCCCTGCGGCCGCGAGCGTGAGTGCGGTCGATGGGTTGATAGGAGCCGGTGTAGCCCGCTTCAAGTGTTCATATGCGCTATAGATGAAAAGCTTATCCTTGATAATCGGAGCGCCGACACGGCCAAGAATGTCGTCAACATGGATGCTTGGCTTGACAATGCCACCCGCATCGGCAGCATTGCAATCAGACAGAATGGGGCATGAGGCCGCAACCTTTGGGCGCCAAATGTACTGGACTTCACCATTGATATGATTCGTGCCGGAGCCGGTAATGACGTTGTAGATGACCCCAGCCGTGTTACCAAACTCTGGAGCGAAGCTGTTGGAAATTGTCTGAACTTCGCTCACGTACGAGTCGGAGATAGCGAAGAGGCGAAGACCGTAGCGATCGGTTTCTGTATCTACCTCACCGTCAAGCTGGTAGTTGACCCGATCAACCAGGCCGTTGGTATTCAGGGTATTGGGGATTCCATTTTCTGTGTTGGGGTGGCCGCTGATGCCGGGCTGAAACAAGATGAAGTTATAAGGATTACGTGAAGTGAGGGGCAGGTTTTCCGTCTCGTCGGCCGTAATGGTACGACCGAGATCGAAACGAGCAGTTTCGACAATCGGAGCATCGGCCGTTATTCGCACTTCAGTGGCTACACTACCCAGTTGTAGTTTTTGGTCGATGGTGGCATCGGTGCCGGCATCGAGATGTACGCCGCTTTGGGTGATCGGGGCAAAGCCATTGGCACTTGATGAGACGGAGTAGGTGCCAATGGGCAGGTTCGGCACCAGGTAAACACCATCTCCGTCGCTGGCTGCCTGACGAGTAAACCCCGTAGCCAGATTCTTCACCGTGATGGTAACGCCTGCAATGGGCGCGCCCGAAGGATCGGTGATGGTGCCGCGGATGGAGCCGTTGATGGATTGCTGCTGTGCGAATATTCGAACCGGGTGGGCCGCGATGCTGAACGTGAAGGCGACTCCCAACGCGAGCGTAGCACTGCGGATGGAATTTAGACGAAAGAAGCTATGAACAGAACCTGCCATGGCGACGGTCTCCAGGTGTAGGGACAGCAATGCAGTGAAGGAATCCCGGTACCTGGAATCTGCAGATGAGGCCAGAGGCAGTGCGAGTCAAGCAAGGAATCGATGCTGTCGATCACGGCTTGTGCACCAATGGCTGCGACGCCAGACCCGGTGAGATACGGGGAGCGAGCTAAGCGCGAGCGATTGGACAACAAAGCTGCAACATCAATTACGCCTTCGAAAAGGACTTAGGAAGTACTTGGGCTTGAGGTTACGATAAACCGAATTGTATGTCAACCGAACAGGCGGACGGGCCAAATGTCCCATAGGGCTATGTACCCAACTATTCGCGGCTTTCGTAGATCAGTTCGTGGCAGCGGTCTCGCCCGACAGCCGAACCGCATGCCATATGTTCAGTCCTTAAACGCCTGCAGAACGTCTGAAACAAGATCGTCGATATGTTCCAGTCCGACACTGAGGCGGATCAAACCATCGGTGATTCCACGTGGTTCACGAATCTCTTTGGGAATGCTCGCATGCGTCATAGTGGCTGGATGGCAGCACAATGACTCTATTCCGCCCAGGCTCTCAGCCAGCGAGAACACACGCAGCCCGGTGCAGAATCGTTTCGCCGCAACGAGGCCTCCTTCCAACTCCAGGCTCAGCATTCCTCCGAAATCTTTCATCTGGCGCTTCGCGAGTTCATGGCCTGCATGAGAAGACAAACCGGGGTAGATTACTCTCCGAACTCCGGTGGCATCTTGAAGAATGTGTGCAAGGCGACGGGCGTTTTTACAATGCCTCTCTATTCGCAGGGCAAGAGTCTTGATGCCTCGCTGCACGAGGTAGCAATCGAAAGGGCCGGGGACCGCGCCTCGGGCATTCTGGAGAAATCGAATACGTTTAAGCAGATCGAATGTCCGAGCAATGACGGCGCCTCCGATTACGTCCGAATGACCGCCGAGATATTTCGTTGTGCTGTGCACCACATAGTCAGCGCCGAACTCGATGGGCCGTTGAAGGCCCGGTGTCGCAAACGTATTGTCGACAACCGTTAGCAGCCCGTAACTGGAGGCCAATGCGCTGAGACCTCCTATATCCACAATGTCGAGCAAGGGATTGGTCGGACTTTCCAGCCAGAGGAGACGTGGCGTCCTGACAGCATGGATAGCCCGTTCAAACGCTTCGGGATCGCCCGACTCCGCAAACGCTACGTCGATGCCCTGCGGGCGAAATACCTTATCCAGAAGACGGAATGTGCCGCCATAAAGATCGTGCGATGCCACGACACCATCACCCGGCTGCAGTGTGTCCAGAATTGCCGAGCAGGCCGCGAGCCCGGAGGCAAAAGCGGCACATGCCTCTCCGCCTTCCAGTGACGCAAGACAAGCTTCAAGGTTCGCGCGCGTGGGATTGTCGCTGCGCGCATAATCGTAGCCGCGCGTCTCGCCCGGCGCGGTCTGGGTATAGGTCGAACTCAGATAGAGCGGTGGAATGGTAGCGCCGGTCGACCGATCAGGATCCTGCCCGATATGAATTGCTCGCGTCTCAAATCTCATGATCTACCTCGATGATTCGGATCTCGCTTTGCTTGTCTGCTCATAAAACTGCATCAAGTCTGCCCTGGTAATCAGGCCGGCGAGCCGTCCTTCTTTGAGCACGACCACGGCCTGATTGCCGGCCAAGAGGAGACGATAAATCTCCTGTAGCAGCACGGATACTTCCACTTCGGGCATGGTCCGCGCCATCACCTGACGTACTGTCGCGCTTTTCGAATCAAGACCGCTATGCAGGGCATGGACGATTGTGATCTCCTGCACGGCGCCGATGATCTTCCCGTTCTCAATTACCGGCATCTGCGAGATTCCGAGCTTCTGAAATGTATCCGATGCCTGTTCCAGCGAATTGTCCGGCAGAAGGCTAACCAGCTTTCCTTCGCGTCCGAGAGCCTGCAAAAGGTCTCCCGCCGTCGTCTGTTCCGGCGCTACTTCGAGATATCCGTTGTGCGCCATCCACGCGTCGTCGTACATCTTGCTCAGATAATTCCGGCCTGTGTCCGGGCAAAGTACAACAATCAGGTCTTCGGGCCTGCAGCGCTGGGCGTAGCGGAATGCAGCCGCAAGAGATGTCCCGCTCGATCCTCCCAGCAGGATGCCCTCCTGACGGGCAACGCGGCGCGCAGTGATGAACGAGTCGGCATCGCTCACGCGAATCCACTCGTCTACCACGTGCGCATTCAGAGTATTTGGAACAAAGTCTTCTCCGATCCCTTCCACCTTCCATGGGCCCGGCGTGCCGCCGCTTAGGATCGAACCTTCAATGTCGGCGCCAATCACGCGTATATCGGGATTGCGTTCTTTCAAATACCGGCCTACCCCGCTGATCGTTCCACCTGTCCCGGCGGCGGCGACAAACGCGGTGATTCGTCCTCCGGTCTGCTCCCAAATCTCGGGGCCGGTCTGCTCATAGTGCGCCTGCGGGTTTTCGAGATTTGTGAACTGGCCGGCTCTCCATGCGCCCTTGATCTCGCGGGCTAGCCGATCCGCTACACCGTTGTAACTCTCCGGTGAATCCGGGGGCACATTCGTAGGCGTGATAATGACCTCTGCGCCGTAAGCCCTCAGTAAGCGCACTTTGTCCTCGCTCATCTTGTCCGGCAGGACAAAGATGCAGCGATAACCGCGAACCGCTCCGACCAGGGCCAGTCCCAGGCCGGTGTTGCCCGCAGTCGCCTCGATGATCGTGCCGCCCGGTTTAAGCGAGCCTTTGCACTCTGCGGCAAGGATCATGTTTACTGCAACCCGGTCCTTGATGCTTCCGCCAGGATTGAACGATTCCACCTTGGCGCAGATGGTCGGCGCCAGGTGTTCTGTGGAACGATGGAGACGGACCAAGGGTGTGTGGCCAATGGTCTCAAGGATGTTGTCCTGAATTTCGCTGCGTAGCTCGACTGCTTGTTCGCACATAATATTCCTCAACTTTTCTCTTTCGCCGCGGGATCTCCGCAGAGTCTGTTCTTAATTTCCTATTCCTGAAGTGCCTGATCTAGGTCCTCACAAAGATCCTCGGGATCCTCAAGGCCAATCGAAGTTCTAAAAACGCCATCGCCAGCGAAACTGCGATAGCTTTCTTCAGCCCCTCCTTTAAGATGAAACGAAGTGCGCAGAATGTCTGAGGTCGGGATGTAATAGATCAGGCTCCTCTGTTTGCCCAGGGAAACAGCGTAACTGAATATTCGTGCTCGTTTCGCGAAACTGCGAGCAGCGTTAAGGCCATCGCCAATCACCTGGAATGTCAACATGCCGGAGAAGTTCTCCATCTGTCTGCGGGCCAGCTCATGCTGGGGATGCGACGGCAAGCCGGGATAGATGACTCGCTTGATCCGTGGATGGGATTCTAGGAAGCCAGCCACCCTCATCGCGCTCTCGGCGTGGGCGCGCATCCGAAAGGCAAGCGTGTGGAGCCCGCGCCGAATGAGCCACGCATTGAACGGGCTAAGCGCACCGCCGAAATGAATCAAGGATGATTGTCGCAGCTCGGCAAGTGGCCTACGCTTTCCGATGATTGCGCCTCCAAGCGCGTCGCCATGGCCATTGAGGTACTTGGTTAGGGAGTGTACGACAAAATCCGCGCCCAGTTCGAGCGGACGTGTTGCCACCGGGGTGGCCATGGTGGAATCAACGACAAGTTCAGCACCCGCTCGATGTGCAATCGTCGATACCGCGGCGAGGTCCGTTAGGCGCAAAATCGGATTGCAGGGTGACTCCGCCCACAGCAGTTTCGTATTCGGTCTGACCGCTGACGCTACCGCGTCGAGATCGGAGAAATTCGCGGTTGTTACCTCAATGCCGAAGCTTGGCAAAGTGTCGTGAGCTAGTTCGGCCACGCCCGCATAACAGACATCGCTGAGCACCAGATGATCGCCCTGCTTCAGAGTGCCAAGCAGGAGCCCGGCGGCAGCGGCCATACCGCTTCCGAAACAAAGCGCGTCCTCTCCCTCTTCGAGATCGGCCAGTTTCTGTTCCAGCCCTCGAACAGTTGGTGTCGACCACCTCGCATAGAGATAGGGATCGTCCTCTTTGAGGTCAGTGGCGGAAAAGCCGGAGCTGTCGGGATCAGTGATGAAATTGGTCGACAATACGAGCGGGGCCTCAAGGGATTTCGTTGTGGGATCGGGGCTTTCCCCGATGTGAAGCGCTCGCGTCCTGAGCGCAAATCGTTCTTCTTCACTCATTGGTCCTCCAAACCAGCGTTCTCGACCCATGCGCCAGCTTTCTGCATCATCCTTTCGGATGATGCTCTGCAGTGGCATGGGGAATCCGCTTCAGCCATGATTGAACGATGTCGAACCGACGATCGGTCTTCCATGGGCGGATCTAATTCACTCTGCGAAAGAGGGTTTGCCGATCTAGCTGTGGAGGGTACACTCTTCTGCCCAAAAGCGTAGATCTGGAGTGGTGGACAGATGGGGTGGGCGCTGCATGATTTAAACCTAAGCCGCTACCCAATCTACGTCAAGGGAGCGACTACCGTTGCCGATACCTAGTCTTCAGAAGTGAACGTGTTGGCCGTCACATGAGCCTCGGATCACAATTGCTGTATATTAGCTCCATGCATTTTCTCGACCGCATCCCGATGGTCTGTTGCCCGGAGCGCATGTGTTGTGTGCTGCAGGACGGGTTGCGGGCTCGCAGATGATCCGATGTGATCAGGATTAGGGAATCATAGGATCCCCTAAAGGCCCACAATCCTCAAGGTTGTGGGCCTTTTTGTATGTGCGAGTGGCCCGGCGTGAACAACACGGCCGTCGTGAGCATCGCAAATGAAAGCTGACAGACAGATCGCAAAGGCGTCCGCTCTCCGCCCAATCGGCGGGCAAATCGAGCACGTGGTGTCCCGCGTACAAGCGGGACACCACGTGCTCGCCGCCTTTCCCGTCTCTGCTGGCCGGCTGCATTGGTGTTGTCGCAACTCCTATTAGTCTTCCAGCCCTGATCAGGGTCGCGCGCTCACGCGGCGTTCCCCTAGTCCGATATCAATTTCAAGTTTGCTGCACGATTCACGACTTACAGGAGAACTGCATCATGACGCACTCTACGACTATCAGACGAACGGGCAACGCTGTGGTAGCGCTTCTAGCACTGCTGACGTTGCTGTCCAACTTCGCCGTTGCCCAGACATTTCGCGGCGGCATCGCCGGTGCCGTAACCGACCAATCGGGAGCCGTTGTCGCCGGCGCGCAGGTAACTGCGGTCGAGATCGCCACCAACGTTTCTTACAGAACTGTCGCTTCCAGCGCGGGCGAATTCACGTTCACCAACCTGCCGCTGGGAGGCTACTCAGTCACGGTGGCGGCGGCCGGATTCAAGATCATCAAGGTAGACAACATTCCGGTCACCGCCGGCACCAACTATGCTCTTCCAGTGCGGTTGAGCGTGGCCTCGGCAGGCGAGACTGTGGAGGTAACGGCCAACGCGCTCGCCGTCGACACAGTTACGGATACCCAGGCGACGGTATTGTCTGAGGAGGCGGTGAAGAACCTGCCCAACAACGGACGCGATTACACGCAGTTGATCGGCCAGGCAACCGGTTTTGGCGGCCTGACCACTGGCGGTGGCGGATATCTTTTCAGCATCAACGGCACACGTTCAAACGACGTTAACTACGAGATCGAGGGAACCGACAACAACGACCTTTGGTGGAACATTCCAGCGGTAAACCAGACGGGCGTTAACGGCATAGCCGGTGTACTGCTGCCCGTGGAGGCTATTGAGAATTATTCCTTCGTGTCCTCCGGCTCGACAGAACTGGGGCGCAATCCGGGTGGCACTGCGAACCTGACCATCCGCAGTGGAAACAATCAGTGGCATGGATCGGCATACTACTTCAACCATAACGAGGCATTCCAGGCACGCAATCCATTTGCCGGCACCACGCCGGAGACGCGCAACCAGCATCTCGGTTTTTCGTTGGGCGGAGCCATTAAGAAAGACAGGTCATTCTTCTTCATTGCTGGTGAAAAGCAATGGTTCCTTCTGGGAGCGGCAGCCCTGACGGGGCTGGAGCCTTCGACGGCCTACCAGAGCGAGGCCCTTGCGGTTTTGAACGCGTATAACGTATCGCCAAATTCGGTTTCGGAAAAACTGCTCGCCACTTTATGGCCTGCGAATGCCCTGACCGGACCTGCCACCGCATCCGGCAACTATCAGTCATCCGGTAATGTGGTTGGATACAGCTACAACAGTATCGTCAAGCTCGACGAGAACCTCTCGAGCAAAGATCATCTGTCCGTCAACTGGTTTGCGGGCGAAGGCACACAAACTGCGCCCACCAGTTCGGCACTGCCCTGGTACTTTGAAACTGCGCCGATCCACGTGCAGAACTACTCGGTGGTTTACAACCACATATTTTCATCCACGATTGCTAATCAGCTGGCGGCGGGCGTCAGCTATTTCCATCAGGTCTTTTCGGACGCCAATACCAGCTTTGATCCGAATTCGCTGGGATTGGATACCGGCTCCACTGTGTCTGGCGCCCCCTACATCAAAATTGGTCCTACGTCAGGGTCCAGTGGCGGCCTGTTCGCCAGCGGCGGCAGTGGCTTCGATCCGGTCGGCGTGACCAACCCATCGGGACGCACGGACGGCACGGGGCACCTCGACGATGACCTGAACTGGACGGTCGGTTCACACCAGTTGCACTTCGGCGGCGAATATCGCCGCGAGCAGGTTTACGACTTCTACCGCAGCAATGCCCGCGGCAGTCTCTACTTTGATGGGACGCAAGGCCCCTGGAGCACCGATACGAGCATCACCGACGCCAATGTTGCCTACCTCGCGGACTTCCTTGCCGGCCAGCCCGACGCGAACTACTCGAATATCACCTGGGGCGACCCGACACGAACCATCAAAATCAACACGTTTGCTCTCTATGCGCAGGATGCATGGAAGGTGCGTCAGCGTCTAAGCGTGAACTACGGCATTCGCTACGACTATGAAGGAGTGCCGTACACCGGGAATCAAGATCTTTCAATCTTCGATCCCTCGCGGACGGCGGGCCTGGCGGTAGTCGGCAAAGATGTCAGCAAGCTTTACAACAACTATTTGACCGCCATTAGTCCTCGCGTAGGATTTGCTTATCGGCTCGACAACACCGGCCAGACGGTTCTTCGCGGTGGCTACGGCCTTTACTCCGATTCGATCTACCTGCGCGAACTGCTCTATAACACATGGCTGACCAACGGCGGCGTCTTCGGACCGCAGTTTAATCCCGCGGGCTCAAACCAGGTGGCCACCGCTTCGGCACTCGGCGGAACTATCGTGAATGGTTCGCCGGTATTTCACACCTATGCGGAAGCTCTGGCAGGCGAGGGTACGGTGGCGCTCTCCACTTTCGATCGGAACTTCCGCCCTTCTTATACGCAGAGCTACAACCTGAATTTGCAGCATAGTTTCGCACAAAACATTCTGTTTCAGCTTGGTTATGTGGGAACCAAGGGAACACACCTGACCGGCATCTTTGACATCAACCAGGGAGCACTGGGGAGTGCGAACATCTCCTCTGCTGCATTGCAGGAGTCGCGGCCCTATTACAACCAGTTCTCCAACTTCGGGGTCATCAACGAGCTGCGCAGCAACCTCAATTCGAACTACAACTCATTGCAAACCACATTGAATCTTGCCAACTACCGCGGTATTACTTCGCAGTTTGGATACACGTGGGCCCATGCCCTGGATTACGAGACCGGCCTGCTGCCCTATCTGCCCCAGGACTCCACCAATGAGCGTGCCGAGTATGGCAACTCCGATTACGACGTGCGGAACGCCTTCTCCGGCTTTCTGAGCTATGCCCTGCCGTATTGGGGCGGGCCTAAGCGTCTGGCCCGCGGCTGGCAGTTCAGCACAGGCTTCAATTTCCACAGCGGCGTGCCTTTCACGGTAGCATCCAGCAGCAATCCGAGCGGCAACGGCGAAGGCAACGACCGCGCTCAGTTGGTAGTCGCCAATCCGTTTGCCGGTGTCAGCCACGCCATCGTCAGCTCGGGCGGGTCGAAATACGTGCAGTGGTTCAGCCCCACGGCCTTCGCGGACGCCGCTCCGGGTTCCTACGCGACAACTCGGCGCAACCAGTTCTACAACCCCGGCTATGACAACTTCGATCTGGCGGTTGAGAAGAACACGCCAATTGCGGAAAAGGTCAGTCTGCAGATTCGCGCGGAGATCTTCAACTTGTTTAACCACACCAATCTGTCTCCGCTCGGAATACTATCGAACGCCTCCGAGAAAGGAACTATTGGCTCGACGGTTGGCGTGGCTCTCGGCAATCCCGGAATTGGGCCGGGCGAGCCCATCAACGCGCAGTTCTCGGCCAAACTCTTTTTCTGAGCAGCACCGGAGATTGACAGAAGCTGCATCATGGAGACGTCCGCTTACGTCGGGCGTCTCCAGGCTTTTTGGGCAGTTAGTACGCATATGCCAAGCTAATAGAAAACCGCGAATGAAGGATACCGATACCGTGAGAGTCAGCAAAAAAGCAGCGCAGTTCACCGAATCCGTCATCCGCGACATGACGCGGCAGGCAATTCACCACGGCGCAGTCAATCTGGCGCAGGGATTTCCGGATTTCCCAGCACCCGATGCTGTCAAGCAGGCTGCTCAGGAGGCAGTCGCGGCGGACATCAATCAATACGCTATTACCTGGGGCGCACAGAATTTCCGCCGCGCAATCGCGCACAAGTTCGAGAAGTGGCAAGGCGTCTCCATCGATCCCGAGCGCGAGATAACCGTCTGCTGCGGGTCGACTGAAGCCATGATTGCAACGTTGTTGGCGTTGGCGGACCCCGGCGAAGAAGTTATCGTATTCGAACCGTTTTATGAAAACTATGGTCCAGATGCCATTCTTTCCGGTGCCACGCCTCGTTACGTGACTCTTTATCCACCCTCAGATCCGGATGGCGAGTGGAAGTTCGATCCCGCCGAGTTGCGGGCCGCATTCAGCCGGAAGACGCGCGCCATCATCGTCAATACACCGCACAATCCGACCGGTAAAGTCTTCACGCGAAGAGAGCTTGAACTGGTTCGAGATCTCTGCGTGGAATTCGACGTTCTTGCGATTACCGACGAGATCTACGAGCACATTCTCTATAACAACGCGCAGCATATTTCGATTGCTTCGATTGAAGGCATGCGCGCGCGTACGGTCACGATCAACAGTCTTTCGAAGACCTACAGCGTTACGGGATGGCGCGTGGGTTGGGCTATCGCGCCTCCAGATCTCACAGCCGCAATCCGGAAGGTGCATGATTTTCTCACTGTCGGCGCCGCGGCTCGACTGCAGGCCGCCGGAGCGGCTGCGCTCGATCTGTGGGATGCCTACTATATCGAGTCAGCAGAGAAGTATAACGAAAGACGGACACGGCTTTTGGATGCACTGCGCGCCGTAGGCTTCAAAGCCTACAAGCCGTCGGGCGCCTACTACATCATGACCGACATCTCTTCCCTTGGATCTGCCGATGACAGAACGTTTGCCACGCGCCTTGTGCAGGAGATCGGGGTTGCGAGTGTTCCCGGCTCCAGTTTCTATGGCAAATCGGGAGGGGGAACGCAACAGGTGCGGTTCGCCTTCTGCAAGCGGTCGGAGACGCTTGATCGCGCCATCGGTAACCTGCAGAAACTCCAGCATAGCTGACTTGGATCGCGGAGCCGGCTCCGATCGAGATCTGTGTCCCCATCGCACCAACTCGGCGATGCAGATTCAGCATCACCATGCAGATGGATCGTGATTCTAGGCAACATGTGTGCTTTGAATATGTTAGAGCGATTCATCTACTTTGGCTCAAATTCGTCAGTTTGGTCTTGTTCTTTGTGGTAACTCATAGCAGAATAGATGCGTCCGCAGTGATGCGGGCCGGCCCAAGGCCGAGATTCACGCAGGAAAGGAAATACCAATGGACATGATGAAGATAGACATGACGTCCATGCGTCGATGTATGGATGACTGCGGCATGTGCATGTCGATGTGCATGGAAACGATGATGATGTGCGGCAAGATCGAGGCCATGACGCCGGAGATGGCGTGTATGCTTCAGGACTGCGCAGCCATGTGCGAAATGGCAATGGGTTGCATGATGCGCAATTCGCCAATGTGCGGCAAGATGTGTGCGATGTGCTCAGAAATCTGCATGATGTGCGCGGACATGTGCACGAAGATGGGCAAAGACGAGATGATGATGCGGTGCGCCGAGATGTGCAAACGTTGCGCCGAATCCTGCGACATGATGTCCAGAGCGACCGTGGCCGCCTAATTGGCCGCTCCCGTATATTTCGCCGAGATTGACTCAATTGGCTTGAGGTGGAGCGGGGTGTGGCCCGCTCCAGCCTCTTCAACAGCTTCGCCTCCTACAAAGATCTTACTTTTGCAGAAGTTTCCGCTGTTGACCGGTGGGCTGCGATGGTGCGTCGCGCGCCGGCATTGGCCATCGGTTTGCCTCCGTTGATGACCTCGAATACTTGTTGGACCCGGCTCTGGCAGACCAGGCAGACGTGGCCGACCTCCGTCTCGATCAGCCCCCGCAAGCAGATGCCGCAGTAGAGATTACCATTGGAATGAGAACTCCAACTGAGTCTGGTGGCGTTGGTTCGCGGGTTCTGCAATACCGCATACGACTTGTCGGCCATTTTTACGTTTCCTTGTCCAATTCCGCCAAATTGCCGCTAACGCAAAACGGCCCGCGATATTGAGATCGCGGGCCGTTGAAACCGATGTGTGAGTTGGTCTTATGAAACCAAATCACCGCAGTCTCCGCGCCCACATAGACAGCGACACATAGCCATGGTCATAGCTGTGCTTCGAGTGGTGGTGGAGTTCTGCATACCGATATACTACTGCAACTCCAGCCTGAGTCCAACCGGTTTCTGAGGTTGATCCCGACAGAACAGAGAGGCGGGTACCGAACCGCCATCGCAGGACCGCTTCGAAAGCGCAGTGGATGCGCTTGCCGGGTAGGGCAAAGATCCCCCTCGCCGGTACATCAAGAAGTTCCTTATCGGCTCAGGATCTCGGCAAGAAATACCCTGGTTCGCTCATTTTCCGGTGAGCTAAACATCTGCGAAGGCGGGCCCTGTTCGACGATTCTTCCCTTTTCCATGAAGAGCACCCGGTCTGATACGTCTCGAGCGAATGACATCTCGTGAGTTACGATCAGCATAGTCATTCTCGATTCTCTGGCAAGGTCCTTCAGCACGTTTAGTACTCCTCCGACAAGCTCAGGATCAAGGGCTGAAGTTACTTCATCAAAGAGCATTACCTCCGGCTGCATGGCAAGGGCACGAGCAATGGCCACGCGTTGCTGCTCTCCGCCGGAAAGCTGTGCTGGGTAAGCTTCATCTCTGCCTTGCAAGCCGACTTTCGCAAATAACTCGCGAGCACGTAGCCGCGCGTCTGAAGGAGATAGACCAAGAACATGCATAGGCGCTTCCATTACATTTTGGATGGCCGTCATGTGGGGGAACAAATTGAATTGCTGAAACACCATTCCAACATCGTGACCACTGCTCTTCTGTAGCTTTCGGCGTCGTTCTCGGCGAGATTCAGCTTCAGAAGGCAAAAGCCTTCCAGAGATAGATATGCGGCCGGACTGATAGGGCTCCAGTCCCATCACCAAACGAAGGATGGTTGACTTGCCCGAACCACTGGGACCAATAATTGCCACTTTTTCACCGCCGAGAATCTTTAGATCGATTCCATCCAAAATCGTTCGGTCTCCATACCTCTTTGAGACAGCCTGGAGCTGAATGACAGGTTCCGATGATTGAGGCATGCCCGCTCCTTCAGGGATTTGCACGCTTGCGCTCCAGACGACGAAACACGAGAGAAGTGGAGTAACTGATCACGAGAAAAATCAAGGCGATCATCGCATAGGGTTCAGTGTACCGATAAGTCATTCCTGTAATCTGGCGCGCAGCACTTAGCAGTTCAGGGATGGTGATGGTGGCGAGGAGCGGAGTCTCCTTGAACATCCCGATCAGATAATTGCCAAGGACCGGTATTACGGGAGGAATGGCTTGCGGCAGAATAATCCGAAGCCAGCTTTGCCATCGGCTAAAGCCGAGCGCTCTGGCCGCATCCCATTGCCCACGATGGACCGCGTCAATGCCGCCACGGTAGACTTCAGCGATGTAAGCACTGTAGTAAAGTCCCATCCCAAGGATTCCAGTTGTCATTGCGCTGAAGCGAATGCCCGCTAAGGGGAGGCCGTAAAAAATAAAGTAGAGCTGCACCAGAAGAGGCGTATTACGCAGGAACTCGATTATGGTTGAGGCTGCAGCGCGAACCGGCAACATTGTCGCACGTAATCCGAGAGCAAGCAGCAATCCGCCGACGAGGGCAAATAGGAAGCCGCTTAGAGTGGCCTCGATGGTTATCGCGAGTCCCCGTAACAGCAGGGGAAGAATGCTTGCGGCAAGATGAAAGTCGAAGATCACGCAGCGCCTCTGACCGATCCTCGATAGACGGTCATGCGTTTCTCGAGCGCCCGGACGCCCCGCGAGAGAGGAAAGCACATGAGGAAATACAAGAAAAGCACGGCGCCCCATACTTGTGCAGGACGCCCTGCGGAGGTGATTACCTGCGTGCCGGCGAATGTAAGATCGGTGAGCGTGATGAGTGACACCAGCGACGTTGACTTAAGCAATTCCACCAGCATGTTTCCAAATGGGGCCAGCATGGCGACAAAGGCCTGCGGCAGAATAATGCGCCGGAAAGCCAGTCCCCGTCCCATGCCCAATGCATGTGCCGCGTCCCATTGACCAGAACCCACTGCGACTATGCCCGCGCGAACGACCTCCGCGCCGTATGCGGAAAAAGTAAGCCCGAGTCCCAGTGCCGCAGCTTCCATCGGTGTGATATCAACCCCGAGCGCAGGCAGGATAAAGAAGAGGAAGTAGAGCTGGATCAGCGCAGAGGTGCCGCGCAGCACTTCGATATACACGGCCGCCACGGTGCGCACCAGCGCGATCCGAGACAAACGCGCGGCGCCGACCAGGAACGCCAGCAGGAACGCAATACAACCGGACGCCGCCGTAACCTCAAGCGTTACGACCATACCGCGCAATAGGACCGGAGCAAAGTGTAGAAGCGTAGATGGCGGCGTCATTCCTGAAGGTTATCCTGCTTGCTGTGCCGAACAGACTTCCGCTGCCTTAACTTCTTTGGGCGGCATGTCTGCCTGAGTATATCCAAAGGCGCCGAGAATTCCGAGCAAGTGGTTCGATGTCAAGAGAGTCTCGATACTCTCATTGACGGCCGAAAGAAGGTCGCTGTCGGCCTTCCTCAGGCCAAATGCCTGGTAGTGATAGATCGGCTTTCCATCGCTTCCTAGCGGCTGCTCGAAAGGCTCCGCACATTCCAGGGTCGAGTCACCGCTAGTGGCCAACAGTCCATTCAACTCGACTGCTGGGAAATAGATGGCGTCTACCCTGCCCGCCTGAAGGCCGGCCAGTGCTTCGGTGTCTTTTGAGAACAGAACGATTTGCTGAGCAGCTACCCCGCTTCGCACAACTTCCTGCTGTTGATCGACTCCGGGTTGTGTTCCGATCTTTACATCCGGTTGCCGGGTAACATCCTTCAAGCTATGAAGACCGCGCGGATTCCCTTTTCTTACCAGGAACGAGCCGCCGATGCGGGAGACGGGATTGGAAAACGCGATCGTATCGCAGCGGGAAGGCCGTATATACATGCCTGCTCCGATGATGTCGATGCGGTTGGCGAGGAGACTCGGTACGAGCGCATCGAAATCCGCAATCCGGGCATCGATGTGTGTGATGCCATGCGGAGCGAGGACTGCCTTGAGCAATTCGACCATGGCTCCTTGCAGGTTCCCATTTCCGTCGACATATCCATAGGGCTTTTCATTCGCGATTCCCACGCGGAGAGAACCGGAACGCTGCGCATGCGCAAATATCGTTCCCGTTGCAGAGGATCTCCCCTTGCAAGACGTAGCCCAGGCTGTCGCAGCCGTGGCGGCAACCTGGAGCAAAAAAGCCCTTCGGCTTGTAGACTTCATCGTTCCCTTTGTAGATTGCGCAAGCCGATGTTCGCTGCGCATTTGAGAGTGCTGTAGCGAACCGCGATGGAAGAGCATGCGAGCCGCTGCAGCGTTAATTAACAAAACTCAGAACAGTATCTTGAGTGCGAACTGCGTATTGAACGGCTCGCCGGGTCCAATGCCAGAATATCCATTGTAGTCTCCAATAGTGTCGCTGCTTTGACCGAAGCCGCCGCCCAGGGTTCCGCTGGGGGGCGCGAGATTGGTGCGGTTGAAAGCGTTAAAGAATTCAGCGCGAAACTCAGCCCTCACCCGTTCTGTGATGGCTGTGTCCTTGATAACGGAGAAGTCGAATGATCCATAGCCCGGACCATCTACCTGGTTGCGACGGGTTGGACTGAAGGTGCCGGGATCAGGAGTCGTATAGGCATCGGGGTTCAACCACTGCACATAGGAGTGAGACACGAGTGCATGTGAGACTCCCGCAGTGGCATTGCCGATTTGGACCGCGCGGTCAGCGTTCTCACCTGTGCCGCTGTAGTCGCCACCAGCGTGCACTGTGACGGGCTGGCCGCTGTGAAACGACAATAAGCTATTCACTTCCCAGCCTTGCGAGAGACGCTTCGGTCCGAAAGACCAAGCGGGAATAGCATGATTCAGATAGCCAGTGAAATGATTGCGGATGTCAAAATCGCTATTGCCGTATTCTCCATGGAAGTTATCGCTGTTCTGGGGGATAGAGCCGAGATAGGCAGTCACTTCGTCGAGCGAGTGACTCCAGCCATAGCCGAACTGGGAGGTCAGGCCATGCCAGCGCACGGTCCGCAACGTTGCTTGCAGTGAATTGTAGTTAGAATTCCCATTGCTCTCGATCTCGTCAATAACTCCATAGTTGGGAAACTGCTGGAAGTAAGGCCGTGTGGATTGCTGATAGGGAAATAAATATCCGTTCGGACCCGTGACAGTCGCAGAGTTAAACCCGCTGCCCAAAGTGGCCTGATTAATGTCGAGTTGCGACAAGAGCTTGCGCCCCAGACCTCCCACATAGGCTAACTGGAAGATTGTCGCCCTGCTTAACGTCTGTTCCAGACTGAGGCTATAGGAGTAGTCGTACGCCGTATGAAGATTCTGACTCACGGAGAAGAGGTTATACGTGTTATTTCCGGAGACTGAAACCGAGGCATTTGGAAATACTGGCTGTTGGTTCACAATCGTGTAGGCATTTCTCTGAATGGTGAAGACGGGATTCGCACCAATCGGATTGTCTTCTACCCCGGAGGGGCCGTTGTTGGCTGAACTATTGCCCAAGAAGTCGACAAGGGCTGGAGTGTCGAAGTAGACGCCGAAGGCTCCGCGAAGGACCGTGCTGCCGCCTTGTTTTGGCTGCCAGGCAAAGCCAACCCGAGGACTCAGGTCGACTTTATCAGCAGGATATAAGGAAGCGATCTGAGCACCGGCGAGCACCAAGCCCCCCCGGTCGGGGATAAATGTCGATAGGTCCTGGTCGTCGTCGTGAAGAGCACCCTGATAGTCGTAACGCAGGCCATAGTTAACATTTAGCGAGCGGGTAAGCTGCCACGCATCCTGAGCGAAGAGGCTGAAAGAATTTACGGTTACCTTGCGTTCCTGGTCGCCGCGCACTATGGTGGACTGATAGACATCTCCGGCCAGAAAATCAGCAAGGGTGGCGATGTTGTTGTCAAACCCATCTGTATTCAAAAGCGCACTCCACGGCCCCTGCGTTCCCGAGAAGAAAAAGGCTCCACGTCCGCCTGTGTTATAAAACGAATCGATTCTCGTCTGCCGAATCTCGGCACCAAAGCGGAAATCATGGCGGCCTAGAACATAGGATGCCGTATCGGATAAGTGGCCGGTAATGTCGTTGCGACCGGAACTAGGTGTAACACCGACTGAGTCAAACCCCGTGATGCTGATTTGGGGAGCGCCGGACAGGCTGAGATTGGTAACTCCTGTATCGAGGCCCAGAGCCGCGGGATCGAAGCTGTGATTGAAGTCAGAATAGACCTGGTTAAAGTAATCAACTCCGAATAGCGCCTGATTCGTCAAGTGCGGCGAGAAGACCCTATTGTAGATGGCCGAGTAGTTTTGGATATGAATGGGAGCAACGGTGAAATAGTACGTCAGCCGGGAGCCTGCGGCGCCTCCGAGTGATGCCACAGGGGCTGTCTGGCTTCCCTGCCCCATAAAGCCGCGCAGGGCAAGCTTGTTGTTTTCATTGAAGTCATGATCGATTTTCAGGAGACCATTGTGGCTGTAGCCGCTCTCCGCATCGGGATTGAAATAATTCCCTGATGCCGCGGGGCCGGTCAATGCTGAGGCTGGCCACAAGGTCTTCAACAGGTTTTCGGAAACGGGATTGGCAGCGACGCCATATTGGTTGAGCAGGGCGTTTGCCTCTGTCTGGTAATCCTGCGAGGGTTCGGTTGATCGAGCCTGATTGCCAATCAGAAACTTCTGTCCCTCATATGCGCCGAAAAAGAAGGTCTTGTTACGAAGGATCGGGCCACCCAAAGATCCGCCGAACTGTTGGTTCCGCAGCTTGTTCTTAGGCGAACCGGCCGGGGCAAAGGGCGACTCCGCGGCGAATAATTCATTGCGGTTGTAGTAGTAGGCACTGCCATGAAGCTGATTGGTTCCGGATTTGATAACAAGGTTGACGACGCCGCCTGGATTTCTTCCTGTCTCTGGAGACGACTGCGTTTGCAAAGAAAATTGGTCCACCGCATCGAGTGGAAGCACGACTCCGGGAATGCTCTGAACACCGCCCTGATTTATCGCGAGGAAGTTGTAGTACTGGTCGTTATTATCGACACCTTCAATTTGAAAATTGATCTGGTTGGCGCGCGTTCCATTGAGTGAGCCGTTCGCCATTCCAGCGTATCCGACGAATCCAGGAGCCAAAGCTGTCAGTTGAGTAAAGTCCCGTCCATTGATGGGAATGTCTTGAACGCTCTGTGTCGGAATCACGAGATTCTCAGAAGTGGCGGATGTTTCAAGCGCAATGCCCGCGGCCGCAACCTCGACGCTCGTAGTTTGTTGCGCGACTCTGAGTTGGATAGGAAGATTGTAGATAACACCAGCGGAGACGTTCACCGCATCGACCACAACGATCTGAAAGCCGCCTGCATTCACTGTCACCTTGTAGGCTCCCAGCGGCAAATCGGCAAATGCGAATAGACCCGCGCCGGATGTGGTCGTTGTGAAATTTTGCTGGGTTGCAGTGGCAAGCGCAGTTACCGTTGCGTCGCGAACGACATTGCCGGTAGGGTCGGTGATCGCTCCCTGTATACCTCCGCGAAAGATCTGGGCATGGGACAGATTTGCAAGAAAGATGATGGATAGAAAAACGAGTATGCGCTTCATCAAAATAGCCTCAAAATGTATTGCTTTCTTCAGAGCAATACGGAACGAATACTTGGATAAATCGATGATGAAGATCTAGAGAGATAGCGTAGACGTTACGCAATATGCCGCAAGCCTACGAAAGTCGTTGGCTCGACTCCCATTCAATAGATCTCAATTGGAAAAAAGATTAGCGTCGACAACCCGGGCAGGTTGGACAGGCAGAACAGCCTCGGTAAATTACATTCAGCGTTCCCATATAAAAGAGTCTAAGGAGGAAGCGGATGTGGAGTCAAGTCTTTGCCAGAGCAGGCATTAGGCTGTTTCCTGTCTTGCGAAACGAATCCGACTACGGAAGAGGCCGTTGGAGGATTCCAATTGGTGATGCTCTGAAGGGCAACACGATTCCGTGCTTTTCCTCGTACAGGTTGGACAACGCGTTGGGTTAAGGTGGAATGCAAATGGAAAAGGAATCCGGCTCTCTTCCGCCCCGACGATCACGGTATAAAAATCCAGTTTCAGCTAACACGGAATCGGCGATCAACTTCACATGACGAATTGCATTCAGCTTACCTTGAGGAGAAATCGAACATGCAAATGAATCTTCGCAAATTGGCGACGCGGCTGCTGCTAGCGTCGGCAGCCCTTCCTGCAATCCTGTTTCCATCGGCCAACGCGCAAGCCACAATCGGCGCGGGAGACGGGAAGAATACTATCTCCGTGGATTTCTACAAGGTTCCGCCGGGCAAACAGGACGAGTGGCTTGCTCTCTACAGGAGATATCATCTTCCCATCATGCAATATCAGAAAGCTCATGGACAGGTCATCAGCGAGACCGTGTACACGCGGGCAATTCACCACATAAGTCCCGACTGGGATTTCGCTATCGAGATCGTCGCGCCGCCAGCGGACAAGCGCCCCAAGCCGGAATATTCGCGCAGCCAATTGATCCGCAAGCTTTTTCCCGACATCGACGATTACGTCAAGGGCGAAAAGGCTCGCTGGTCTCTTACCGTCGCGCACTGGGATGAAAGCTGGGTCGAAGTCGATATCGACAAACACCCATCGCTTTATGAACCCTTCTAGTTGCTAAGCGGCAGTCTTTCTCGATCTAGCAGCAGCACTCTCTCACGAACATTGGGATGCGGAGCCACCGACAAGCCCGTGTCCCGATAGGATCCAAACATGCAGGTCCGATTCTGTTCTCCGCCGTCTTCCATTTCATTCGGCGTCCCATCGGTGCTGGCCAAAGTGCACGCGAGGTCGAATTGACGGCGCGAAATCCGTTCGGAGAGCCTATGGTGCGCCGCGTCGTGCTGCTGGCCTTTCCCCTCATTCTTTCCAACTTGACTCAGCCGCTGTTGGCGAGCGTCGATACCATTCTTTCAGGGCATCTACCCTCTTCAACAGCGCTGGGGGGCGTTGCCATGGGCGGGCTCTCTTTCAATGCAATCTTCCGGAGCTTCGGCTTCCTGCGCATGGGAACCACGGGCCCAGTGGCGCAGGCGCACGGCGCTGGAGATGAAGACGCGCTCGCGGTTCACGTGGTGCGCGGGTTTGTGCTGGCACTGGGGTTGGGCTTGGCCGCCGTTCTTCTACGGGTGCCGCTTATCGCAATCGCCGCCGACGTACGGCGCTCCCGCCTTTCCCGTCCGCAAAGAGCAGATGCTTCCGATCAGCGGGCAAGGCTACTGGCATGCAGTGGAATGCCAGCCGAGAAAAACACTATGCTGCAGCGTTTACGGATCCCTATTCTGCATTGGACGAATAAGTCGCTCTGAATAAATGCATTGGCTCTTGGAGATTGGCGAGAAACGAAAAGATCGGGATTCAGCTCTCAGGATTCGTCCGAGGATGAAATACTGGGACCATCCGACGGGAATTCGGAGGCGCCTCGGCCGACACTCAAAGAACGCTGCGCAAAATCCCTATCATCTGAGTTGGAAGCTCCCGGTGCCGGATGTCTATGAGGAAGAATCCGCAGAAATGCTCTTGACCGATTGTCGAGTTACGCGTAAAGGTGAAACGGCGCGTCTAAGCCGAGGCGTTGGAAAGTGACCGATCTGACATTAATCGAACGTTTCGCGATTCCGTATTCGCCCGCTGCGGTGGAGGATCTGCGCACTCGAATACAACGAACGCGCTGGCCCGATGAGATTCCGAACTCGAATTGGACATATGGATTTGATCTCAAATTTCTTACCGAGCTCTGCATGTATTGGAGCGAAAGCTTCGACTGGAAAGCACAAATAGATCGGATCTCCGCTTTTAGCCACTATAGATTCCAGGCGAATGAGGGCAAGATCCACTTCATTCATGAGAGGGGTAAAGGACCGGCTCCCATGCCGCTAATCCTCACGCATGGATGGCCAGGATCTTTCGCCGAGATGCTTGAGATAATTCCTCTTCTCACTGATCCTGCGGCCCACGGCTTCGATGCCGCCGACTCGTTTGATGTTGTCGTTCCCTCTCTACCTGGATTTGGATTTTCCGACCGGCCTGTGAGCGAGGGCTTGAACGCGCAGCACGTTGCCGATATTTGGGTCGAACTCATGCAAGCCCTGGGCTATGACCGGTTCGCTGCGCAAGGTGGAGATCTTGGTGCCGGTGTAAGCACCGCTCTGGGATTGCGACATAGGGAGCATATGATCGGGATTCATCTTAACTTTGTTCCGGGATCGTATCGACCCTACATCGCCGCTGACACGACGCTCTCGTCCGCTGAAGAAGAATTTGCTGAGAAAGTTTCGCAGTGGCGCGACCAGAATGGAGCCTATGCGCACCTTCAGGGAACTCGGCCTCAATCTGCGGCTTACGCCCTGAACGACTCGCCATCAGGACTAGCAGCATGGATTCTCGAGAAGTTTCGCGAGTGGTCCGATTGCGGAAGCGATCTCTACAGCAGCTTTTCGCGGGATGAGTTGCTGACCAACGTTACTCTCTATTGGATGACAGAGACTATCTCCTCATCCTTCCGCATGTATTACGAAGGCAGACGGGCGCCGTTTCACTTTGCAGGAGGTGAATTTGTACATCCTCCTTGCGCAATCGCTTGCTTCCCAAAGGAGATTAATATTCCTCCTCGAAAATGGGTTGAGCGCGGCTACAACGTTCAGCGCTGGACTGAAATGCCGCGAGGCGGCCATTTTGCCGCCGCAGAAGAACCGGAGCTATTGGCTGCCGACTTGCGCGCGTTCTTTCACTCCCTGCGAACGTAGACAGAGATTTTGATTAAGCGGGGTCAGAGGCGCAATCGCAACTCCCTGAGTCGGTTACTGGTTATTGTTCCCGTACAACAAAACCAGGAACGTTAAGTGGGCGAGAGGTTGCCGATTTTCCTTGGTAACCCAGGTCAGACACTTCCAACCACCAAATCGCCCTTGGTGCCGGGCTGCCGGAGGCATTCCGAAAATTAGGGGAAGATCGGCGGCTCTCAATCAAGGACGGTCACGATGAGACCTTCTCCAATTCCGCCCTATTAACCACTTCCTGTTGATGCCTGCGGATATGGGCGCGGAGACGGGAAACCAGGCTCGGTATCGAAGTTGTCTTCAGGAGGAAATCATCGGCGCCGGCATCGAAGGAAGCCGTCTCGTAAAACTCACCCTCCATCGCGGTGAAGATGAGAACTGGAGCGGTGACCTTTAGCGCGCGAAGTTGGCGAACCAGTTGAAGGCCGTTTCCTGTCCTCGGATGGGCGCGGCGCTCCGACCGGAGGTTGAACTCGACCAGGATTGCGTCGAAGTGCGCCGTCTGAGCACATGCGAGGCCCGACTCAACAGTCGGGGCCACCTCGACCTTGAATCCTAAACCATCAAGGGTCCGTGCAAACTCAGCGCCGATCACCGTTTCGTCGTCCACAAGAAGTATCGAGTTCATGGGGCCTCCAAATTGTCAAACAGAGTTGGCCGCAGCGTTACGGGTGATTCGGGTCGAGACGAAGATATGTGAACAGAAGCGGTTTACCGCTTGGTTTGGCGCTCCCGCCCTCGGGCTCGACCGTGACGAAAACCGCGTCAATTTGAGAGATGGTCTTGGCGTCGTTGAACTTCAATACCCAGCGTTTCTGGTTCGCGTCATCCTTAAAAAGGAGGCCCAAGCTGACAGCGTGCTGCCGGTCAGCGCCACGGCCGCCCCAGGCCTGAAAGGCTGCCGCCTTCTTCACGCCCGGTTGTTGGTCGAGATCATAGCCATAGAAGATGAGCGATTTGTCCTTGGTGTAGAAGACGCGTCCGAAGGGCCTCTGTGTGTCACCCGTCTGTGCGACATCGTAGATCTCGGCAATATACAGGTTGCGGGCACTAATCAGATTCCGAACATCGCGGTCGCGGTCGAGCAACTCCCGTTCCTCGGCGATGGCCATGTCCTTATCTTCTATCTCTGCCTTGAGATCGTTGACCCGCGATTTGAGTGCGAGCGATTGCAGCGTGTCTTGGGAGGACTGATTGCCGATGATGTTGAGTCTAGCTTCCAGACTCTGTGCATTGGCCTGCGCCTGAGCCAACTGCCGGCTCAATTCAGAGCGATCTTCGACGCTCCGATCGAGGTTCGCGTTACGCACCGCCAGTTCCTCTTCCACTTGACCAAGCTTCTCTTTTAGCTTGGTCAGTTCCTGCTGGCTGTGGAGGGCTTGACTTCGCCATGCGGCGGTCGGGTCATCTTCCACGGTGGGTTTTTTCCCCTCCACCGGGATGGTGGCGACTTGGGATTGATCAAAGCGCGACGGACCGCTCGGCGCGGGCGAGCCTGCCGGCACAACGGACGCATCGGTTCGGTAACCCTGGTGGATGCCGATTCGATAGCCGACAAGGCTACAGGCCGCGAGAATCACGGCCGCCACCGCATAACGGCGCTCCCGACGCCATCGGGGAGAGAGGGAGGGAGAAATTGAACGGCCGCGCGAGGGGGCTGGTTCGCCGCGAAGCGACTCCATAAGGGTATTTTCAGCCTCTTCTATCGACCAGGAACCGGGGGCGCTCTCGACGTCTTCCTCCGCTCCGGACTCCGCCGCCAATGCCGGGATCGCCGTAGCGACTACGCGCTCATATTGCCGCTGCGCCTCTCTGCACGTGCCGCAGC
>Ga0224527_1000027_pt1 | contig 113347 bp, 99 predicted proteins | sample CBST0metaG_FD_179882 | JGI IMG/M metagenome (GOLD analysis project Ga0224527, IMG submission 179882) | Peat soil microbial communities from Stordalen Mire, Sweden - C.B.S.T0 | ecosystem: Environmental > Terrestrial > Soil > Wetlands > Peat | place: Sweden: Norrbotten County, Stordalen Mire...
AATTGCGTTGAGACAATGGAGGGCGTTCCGATCGGTAATCCATCGTTTGCATGATGGAAGTATTACCAAGAACGGATTTACTAACGGCTACTCCGGCCAATGCCAAACCGCTCTTTCGTAAAAAATCTCGTCGTGTTGTCATAGTAGAATCAATAAAAACTGATGTTAGAAAAGACAATAAGGTATTGGCCAATAGACCAGAAAGATCAAAGCACAGAAATCAAATCAGAACAAAGATACTGTATTTTTCCCCGATCAATGTACAATTAAAACATCTATGATTACAAAGATTAAGCATAAAAATATATAAACAATATTTAAGACTAAACAAAACCTCAATTACAAGGGGAATTAAATTAAAATCACACTCAGCTACTCGTTTATTTTAATTCAATATGCCAGAATGAGCTATAGATATATATCTTCCAAGCGTTGAACTTATTGTATCTTTATATTTAACAGTCCATTATGCCAAAAGAGGTTAATGTGAAGGAATAAAATAACTCTATAATATATTATCAATTATACTGCAAAGTAACTTTCCAACTCTTTGAGTGTGTCAGTATTGGTTTGCATGTCTTTCACAATATTCCCTTTTTCAAGGACAACGATTCGTTGACACACTTCGGTAACATGGTTCAAATCATGACTCGAAATCAGCATAGTCATATTAAAGCGAGTCTGAAGCTCCGTCAAAAAGCGTTTTAAACGTATTTGTGATGATGGATCGAGAGCAGTAAAAGGTTCGTCCAAAACAAGAAGAGTTGGGTCTCCAATGAGTGCAGCTGCAATGCCGATTTTCTTTTGATTGCCTTTTGAGAAATCACGAATCAGCTTCTTTGTTCCTGTAATCTCTCCATTGAAGAAATCTTGCATGGATTCAATGAAAAGCTTAATATCGTCTTTTGACTTGTTATAAAGCTTACCCACAAAAGCAAAATACTCATCAGGAGTAAGAAAATCAATCAGGAAACCTTCGTCGAGAAAAGACCCGGTAGTGATTTTCCATGCGTCATTACGCGCCACCTTTTGTTCATTAATCAGTACTTCACCGCTTGATGGTTCTATCAAATCAAGAACCAGACGAAAGAAAGTGGTCTTCCCTGCCCCATTATTGCCTACCAACCCAAAGCTTTCCCCTTTGGAAATAATTAATTCAGGAATGTTCAGTACAATTATATTGTTGTACGATTTTTGAAGGTTGGATACTTGTATCATGTAAGTGGGAAGATAAAAATTGAAAGTTCTAAAGTTATCATGGTTATTATTCGTTGCGGTAATTTATCAACATCATTCTTTTTCACGGAACCCTTCGGCCAAAAGGTATTTTCGTCGGTTAAACTGATTAACACAGAGTGTCAACAAGGGTTTGCGAAGCAAAAGTCCGATCAACCCCAAGATTGTGAGTGTCCACAAAGCAACTCCCATGGATGCAATCCACGCAATGACGTTTATAATGATCATGGGTAAAAACATAATGGGTATAATTATCAGGAAGCTTTTATAGGTTGTTCCCTGATAGTTCATGACAGATGCTCGCGACAAATCAACCCGTTTCGTGTTGAAGGTAGCCAAAAACAGAAGCAAAAACACGTTGACTCCAATATTAAACACAAATGCAGCAAGTTGCATATAAACGATTTTCATCCCAAATAGAAAATAGGGAGTGGTCAAAACAAAACAGATGACATTGAAAGCAAGCAACAAATAATAATTGGCATTTATGTACGTTCTCACGGGAATGTTTTTTGTCATCAGGCTGTCAAAATGCGAACTGTCCCAACTAATAGACCACTGGCCATACATAAACATCAAGAACCCGGTCATAAACATCGCAACACAAAAAATCATTCCATCTCCATAAGCATGTTGGGGATTGTTGTAGAACAACAACCCATACAAGAGAAATATCACCGAAAGATAAAGTATGCTCTTTGTACGTTTATGTCGTAGAATGAGTTTAATCTCCACTGAAATCAACTCACCGACAACTCCGAAACGGTTCAAAAACGATAAGTCAGCAGTAGTAGTTCTGGTTGTTTGTATCTTTTGATTAAATCTCTCAGGATAATAATTCTGAGAAAAGAACCATTTGTTAAGTTCGAAGGCCAACACAACAGCACACAAAGGCAATAATAATCCAAACGGATTGAATACTACGAATCCGAAAAGCGCTGTGGAAATGGTAAAAAGCGAAAACACCTTGAAATATTCTAACATGGCAATTCCCGCGAATACCAATATAACCAACAGAAATGATAACAGGGTAGAACCGAATTTACGTTTAAGGAAAGACGCCATGAGTGAATTGAACCACACCATCAACACAAAGCTGATTATAAATCGTAAAGCCACGCCTCCATTATAATAGCCGGAAACCGATCGTATGGCAAATGGGATGACTACCAATAAAGTCAAATAGTTAGCCGGGCTACAGAGCGGTTTCAGCAAAAGAAAGTTGATAAGCGTCGACCGTTTCACCGGCAAAACCTGATAAGATGGTAAATTAATGGTGTTCAACTGTTGCATGATAAATCGCAACGTCATTCCCCCTAACAACAAATATAGCATCGCACCATTAAACAGAGTCGGAGGATTCATTGTGCCAGGCACCTTTTCCAACAATCCGTTAAGTGAAAAACCTAATACAAGAAATATCACAGCTATATACAAAGCAAACACACCCAGGAAAAGACTCACGACCACATTTTTGTAAAAACCCTGAGCCCGGATTTCCTTTTGCCATTCTTGCTTTATCAAATTTTGGACTACCATAATCTTTAATTATACATTTTTCAGGGACAAAGATATGTATTTATTTTATATCAAACCAGAGTATTATTTGGTTATTTATTGTTATTCGACGAATGATTGATACTAAAACAGGTAAAAAACATAGTCCAGATGAAAACACGGGTTAGCGTCATATAATCTGTAAAAATATCAGGACTTGTCCGAAATATCTTTGAATGACACAAACAGTGATTTGCTTATGAACAAATCTTTTCCGTGAAAAATGTACGATATTAATAATTAAGTGTATGTTTGCAGAAAAAAGAGGATCGTATTCGTTTCTGATAGAAATAGAATAAGGCTCATTTACTGACATTAAAAGCCACCTGATTGCAAACCATGCAAAATACCTTCCTTGCAAGATACATTGTTTAGTCCGCAAACTTTCAAAAATAAATTCCACATGAAACGAGTCCCGATATTCGGGACGAGTTCCATACGTCCTTTAAAAATAAATTATTTCAGGTATGAAAACTTCAAAAACAAACATCATTCTTTTTAGTATCTTGTTACTATGGCGTATGAATCCATCTTTCATGGCTGCGCAAACATCCAGGTTCAGTTTTAATACGTATATCAGCGATAAAGGCGATTCGCTCAATTACCGGATGCTTTATCCTGATTATGATACGCTGAGAAGATATCCGCTCGTCATCTTTTTACATGGTTCGGGTGAACGAGGCAACGATAATGAAGCCCAGTTAAAATGGGGCGTCATGAACTTTGCAACCGATCAAAACATGATTCTGCATCCGGCTATTGTTGTTGCTCCTCAATGCCCTGCTCATCAGGAATGGTCTGATTTTAGTGAAGACAACATCACGCATCAACTACAATTGCAAGCCGTACCTTCCATGCCCATGCAACTTGTTGTCCAACTGATTCATCAACTGATGAAAACTTTACCTGTCGATACCAATCGCATTTACATCACAGGTCTTTCCATGGGAGGCTATGGAACCTATGATGTCATTGAACGATATCCAAATTTGTTTGCTGCGGCAGTTCCTGTCTGTGGTGCAGGCGATACTTCAAAAGTTACCTCGATAGCTCATATCCCTATGTGGATCTTTCATGGAGCAGAAGATGCTGCAGTGAATCCTCTTTATTCCCTTTATATGGTCGAAGCATTGAAAAAAGCCGGTGCACATCCCGGGTTCACGTATTATCCAGAAGTGGGTCATTTTTCATGGTTAGCTGCTTACAGCGATCCGCATATGATGGAATGGTTATTCAGACAACATAAGTAGCCAGAGTTGTCTGTCAATATTATTCATAAAGGCGGGATACTCCCGGAAACATTGAAACTTCAACAATGCCTTCGGGAGTCATTGCATCCAAGGGTCACCAATTATTTCTACAGGCGCTTTGTTGTTTCAGGGTTAGCTAAAACTTCACATACTAATCTATCCGCTGCATCTCCGTACCACCTTCGTAACATCTTTACATCACAAAGACAGATAACCTATAGATAACCCATACATAACCCATGGATAACCCATACACAACCCATATTAAATTTAATATGGATTATCCTTGAGTTAATAATAGGTTATTAATAAGTTATATATTATTTTGACTTAAGGGAAATATGGAGATGATGTGGAGATGATATGGAGCAGGTGTTATTCTATTCCGTAAGATTAGCGTTGATAGTTCTTGTTTTCTTATACTCTGCCTTAATGGGAATTCCTGGTTTCAAGGTGCCTATAGCAAGCATGTGCTACTTTTGATGCATTTTTATAATATTTCATTACGCAACGGATGGTTATTGATGTATATTTGTAATGTGTAAAGATGCATATTCTAAAAATATTCATTTTATATTGAGTGAAATATATCGGACTATGATAAACTGCCGGAAGTATACAAACTTTCAATGGAAAAGACACATTCTTAAATAAGAAATATGATGGTTAAAATTCTTACTATTGGCGTGCATGATGATAACCTAATCATCTTGAGGCCTATTATTCAAGAAGTTTTTCCTGATGTTATATTTGTAACTCCCTCTAATGAAAAACAAGAATTTGAGTTGATTGTTGCCGAAGATCCGGATGTGATTTTATTAAATATGGATCATATTGATCTGTGCCGGCAAGTAAAGCAGGACAATCGTGTGGCTTGCATTCCTGTTGTGTTTTCCACCACACCGGATGTATCCAAAGATATGTACAGGAAAGCGCTTGACGTTGGAGCCGATTCATTCCTCTGCTTCCCATTTAACGAAATAGCCATCATGGCTGAGTTTCGTACCCTTATAAAATTCAAAGCTGCAACAAAGCACCAAAAAGGACAGCAGTCAGACATTTCAAAGCTGTTGGAGGAACAAACCTGTGAATATGAGCAAAACCAGGTTGCAACACGCGAGTTGATTGGTGCGTTGCATGCAGAAATTGAAGCCCATCAAAAAACAGAGGCCGCACTTAAAGAAAGCGAGTTCTTTTTCAAAGAATCACAACGAGCAGCTTTCATAGGTTCCTACTCATTCGATTTTATCAATGACAGATGGGAATCGTCTGAAGTGCTGGATCAGATTTTCGGCATTGACTCTCAGTATGACAAAACAGTTCAGGGATGGGAAGATATTATACATCCGGATGACCGGGAAAGAATGAATCGATACATAAAGAAAGAAGTGGCGGCAAAACACCAACCTTTTAGCAATGAGTATCAAATTATTCGCAAGGCTGATGGAGAAGCAAGGTGGGTTTTCGGCTTGGGAAAACTCCATTTTGATGCCGAAGGTACACTTATTTCCATGATAGGCACTATTCAGGATATTACAGACCGAAAGAAAACTGAAATAGCACTAATAGAAAATGAAGAGTTATTATCCAATTTGCTGAATACTATTCCTATACCTGTAATTTATAAAGACAAAGAAGGAAAATATATTAACGTCAATGATTCAAACTGCTCATTCTTTGGCTATTCTAAAGAACAACTAATTGGCAAAACAGCTTTCGAGGTTTACTCACGAGAAAATGCCGAACTATTTTTTGCTAAAGACAAGGAACTGTTTGATACAGGAGGAACTCAGGTTTTTGAAGCTAAAATCACAGGATTGAATGGGATCGAACATTACCTGCAGTTTCATAAGGCAATATATCGAAACAGACAAGGCGAAATTGCAGGAATTATTGGTACCATAATAGATCTTACCGAACTCAAAAAGGCAGAAATAGAATTACGAGAAAGCGAAGAAAAGTTTCGAATGATATTTGAAAATCACGCTGCTGTTAAACTGTTAGTGGATACCGAAACCGGCAATATTGTTGATGCCAATAAAGCTGCCGTACATTATTATGGCTGGTCACTTGATGAACTGAAACAGATGCGTATACAACAGCTAAACATGCTTACTCCAAATGAGGTAAACGACAAGATCAAAGAAGTTATTGCCAAAAAACGTAATCATTTTGAATTTCGCCATCGTCTGAAGAATGGTTCCGTGAGAGATGTCGATGTATTTAGCAGTATCATATCAATTAGAGGAAAAGGCTATCTACATTCCATTATTCATGATATCACTGACCGTAAACAGGCAGAAGAAGCATTACGTGAAAATACGGACAGATTGCTGCGAGCTGAACTTGCATCCAAATCGGGCAATTGGGAATTTGACCTTAAAACAAAAAAACTAATATTTTCCGAAGGTGCCAAAATGGTTTTTGAGCTCGAGAAATATGACTATGACTATGTTGATATTATTCAGGTTGTACTCCCTGAATATCATTCGTTACTGAAAAGAAGAATAAATAATTTGATTAAGCATCCCTTAACAAGGGGTTTAGATTTCAAGATAAAAACAAGAAATACTGGCGAAATAAAAGATATTCATTCCTTAGCGATATTTGACAAAAAGAAAAGAAAGGTATTTGGCATTTTTCAAGACATTACCGATCGTAAAGGGACTGAAGAGGCATTGACGGAAAGCGAGAGGCAAAAATCAGTATTAATTAGCAATCTGCCAGGTTTTGTATATCAATGTTCGAACGACCACGACTGGACTATGCTCTATATAAGCGATGGGTGCGAAAGCATTACCGGATACAAACCGAAGGATTTTCTTAATAACAACACACTGGCGTTTAACGATATTATTCATCCTGATTATCAAGAAAAGCTTTTTAATAAGTGGGAGGGTTTGCTTAAGGAAAAGAAAATATTTAAGGATGAATATCCTATTATTACGAAAAACGGAGAAACACGTTGGGTTTGGGAGCAAGGGCGGGGCGTTTTCGATATCAACGGTGAATTATTGCATCTTGAGGGCTTTATAACTGATGTTACCGACCGTAAGCAAGCAGAAAAAGCACTCCGTGTAAATGCTGCCCGAATGAAACGGGCAGAGTTGGCAGCTAATATGGGTAATTGGGAACTGAATCTTGACACACAAATCATGGTTAGTTCCGAAGGAGCTGAAAAAATCTACGGTCTTGATAAGAATCAATATGATTATGAAGTAGCGAAAAGAATCCCTCTCATGGAATACCGTAAGAGTCTTGATGCTTCGCTAAAAGATTTGATAGAGAATAATAAACCTTATGATATTGAGTTCAAGATAAAAACAGCAGATACCGGGGAGATAAAAGACATACACTCCATCGCCATATTTGATAAAGAAAAAAGAAGGTTATTTGGCATTATTCAGGATATTACCGATCGCAAACGGGCAGAAGAGGCTTTGATAGACAGTGAAAAACGATATCGATATTTGGTTGAGAAAGCTCCTATAGGCATTGTTATTCATCAAGGAGGAAATTTCGTTTATGCAAATCCGGCAGCTCTTGCATTAATCGGGGTATCTGATCAACAACAATTGATGGGAAAACCGGTTTTTTCGGTTATTCATCCCGAAAGTCTTGAAGCTGTAATGAAGCGAGTCAATCAAGTTGTTAGTGGAGAAGCTGTTCCCTTAATAGAAGAAAAACTTATTCGACTTGATGGAATAATAATAGACGTCGAAGTAACTGCGTTGGCTACCACGTTTAATAACAAACCAGCTGGCCAGGTCATTGTATCGGACATTACCGAACGCAAAGAGGCAGAATTGGCCTTAAAAACAAGTGAAGAGCGCTATAATACGTTTATCAATGAAAGTTCGGATATGATTTTTATTAAAGATGATCGATTCCGGTATATTGTGGTAAATGATGCGATGACACGGTTTTTTGGAAAAGCAAAAGAAGAAATCATGAACAAAACCGATCAGGAATTAGCTGGTGAAACAGTTATGAATCCATGCTTTTCGTCTGATCAAGAAGCATTAAATGCAGCATCTTCATTTACTGTTGAAGAAAGGATTGGCGATCGTGTTTATGATACCACAAAATTTCCAATGCTTATGAAAGGAGGAAGGAAAGCAATTGGAGGTATTATGCGTGATGTTACTGAACGCAGGCATGCCGAAAACGAAATCAGAAAGCTGAACGAGGAGCTGGAACAACGCGTTATTAAACGAACGGCACAACTTGAGGTGGCAAACAAAGAACTTGAAGCGTTCAGTTATTCGGTTTCACACGATTTACGTGCCCCCCTTCGGGCATTGGACGGCTTTGCAAAAATCTTAGTAGAAGATTATGGTGCCACGCTTGATGCCGAAGCAACCAGACTTCTTGGCATTATAACCAATAATGCTCAAAGAATGGGAACATTGATTGACGACTTGCTTTCTTTTTCCCGCATTAGCCGTCAAGAAATTAAATTTACAAAGATTGATATGCAAAATATGGCTAATATAGTATATCAAGAACTTGTTCAAGAAACTGAACAAGACAATATTGAACTTATTTTACAGGCCATGCCTGATGCTTATGGCGATCCATCGATGGTGAGACAGGTATGGACCAATCTTATTGGTAACGCTTTAAAGTTCACATCAAAGAAGAGTTCCCGTATAATTGAGATTGGACATAAAACAAAAGACAACCAAGTGGTTTATTACATAAAAGATAATGGGGCAGGATTTGACATGGCCTTTTCTAATAAACTGTTTGGCATGTTTCAACGTTTGCATTCCGTAACTGACTTTGAAGGTACCGGTGTTGGGCTCGCCATTGTACAACGTATCGTGAATCGCCTGAATGGCCGCGTGTGGGCAGAGGGAAAAGTGAACGAAGGAGCCACCTTTTATTTTACATTGGCGGAGAAGTTATAGTAACTGCAAGGCAAAGGTAAAAGGAATCGGACAATTTGAAAATTTGAAAAGTGTCAATTAAAACCTGTCAGGTTTAATCAACTATTCATTTAAAAACACTTTCGTATGAAAAACATGTTCATTGATATTCTCATAGTAGAGGATAATCCAAACGATGCAGAGTTGACGTTGCGTGCATTGAAAAAGAATAACATTGTAAATACCATTCATATAGTTACAGATGGAGCTGAGGCACTTGACTATTTTTTTGCAACCGGAAAATACAGCAATAGAAATAGTGAAATCTCTCCAAAATTAGTCATTCTCGACCTGAAACTTCCAAAAATAGATGGGCTTGAAGTTCTCCGCATTGTAAAAGCAGACGAACGAACGAAACATATTCCAATTGTTGTGTTAACATCATCAAAAGAAGAATGCGATATTGTAGCAAGTTATGAACTGGGAGCAAATAGTTTTATCGTAAAGCCGGTAGACTTTAATAAATTTATAGATGCAGTAAAAGAGCTTGGCATGTATTGGCTGTTATTGAATGAAACGCCGAAATGATTTATTGCCAGATAGTGTCGGAAGACGGTAGGAATCCGAAAGGCAAAGAAGAACGAAATATATTGACAATTTACATTTGACGATACAATCTGAATAATAAAACAACATTTTCTATGGAAACAAATTTACGCATTCTGATAGTGGAAGATCTCCCTTCGGATGCAGAGTTGATCAAGCGGGAAATTAAAAAGAACGGTATTGTTTTTATCGATCAGGTTGTAGAAACAAAGGAAGACTTTATCAAGGCCATTGTAGAATTTAAGCCTGAAATAATTCTTTCCGACTATTCATTACCCACTTTCGACGGCATGCAAGCGCTCTTTATTCTAAAAGAAATGAAGCATGACATACCGTTCATTTTAGTCACGGGAACCATTAATGAAGAGACGGCAGTAGAAGTGATGAAAGCCGGTGCTGATGATTATATTCTCAAAGGACACATTACGCGCATTGGCGCAGCCATAAAAGCAGCTCTTGAGAAAGCAGAAGTAGTCCGCTTGAAAAAAGAAGCAGATGATAAACTCAGAATATTTTCGCGCGCTGTAGAACAAAACCCTGCTAGTATTGTCATTACAGATATTTATGGAGATATCGAATATGTCAACAGGAGATTTGAACAGCTAACGGGATATAGTTTCAATGAAGTGAAAGGAAAAAATCCCCGTATCTTAAAATCAGGCGCCACTTCAACAGAAGAATACAAACAGCTTTGGGAAAGCATTACGTCAGGGAAGGAGTGGCAGGGAGAGTTTCAAAACATAAAAAAAAATGGTGAGTTATATTATGAATACGCTCTTATCTCACCAATTGCCAATGAAGAAGGAATTATTACACATTTTCTGGCTGTAAAAGAAGACATTACCGAGCGAAAGCGAGCAGAAGCCTTATTACGAAAGAAAATAGATGAACTTGAGCGGTTTCATCGACTAACGGTCGGGAGAGAACTGACGATGATTGAATTGAAAAAAGAAGTAAATACATTACTTCAACAAATGGACAAGGAGGCAAAATACAATATTGTTGAGTACTGATCAATGAATACTTCGCCTCGGGATTAACCCAGAGAGAGAGATTTATCATTATACAACTTGCCTGACATTCTATCAGCGAATATCGATGAGTTGTTCCATAAACCGACATTCAGCATCAGTCATCGCCATCGGCTTTTTCACATACGCTGCTTTTCCGGTCTTAATGACTTGAATGGCATCATCTGCATGTGTTTGTGGAGGTGTAGCTACATAGATCGCGTATTCATTTTAGAAAAGACAGAACTGAATATATGGATTAGGATCAACTCACTTTTTTCGTGTAATAGTCTAACACATACCTGCGAAAGAAAATTAACCCCGCAACGCATAATAATGCACAGAATAAGAACGCAATGGAAAGAGAAGTGCGTTCAGAGATAAAACCAATTACAATCATACCGCTACCCATACCAATATCCAAAGCGGTGTAAAGGGTCGAATTGGCAGCCCCCCGATGTGAAGGTTCCGCCAGATTATTTACCATCGTTTGAAAGATTGGAAAGACTACTCCATTACCAAATCCAATGATCATAGCCGACAAGTAATAACCTAAGGGATTTTTGATCAACGCAAGCATGACAAATCCGATAATGTCAAATACCAAGCAAAAGGTTAAAATGCGTGCAGGGCCATGTTTGTCGAATACCTTCCCTACTGTGATCCTTGCAACAGCAATACCGATAGCAAAGACAAGAAAGAACAATGACGTGTTTTGAACACCAACCTCACGACCATAAAGCGCCACAAAAGAGAGTAATCCACCATAAGCCATCATGATAATTAACAGATTGAATGACGAAGATATTGCTTTAGGTTCAAAAAGGTTCTGCAGATTGAGATTGAGGTTAGTTGCTATTGGAAGGCGCTTGGGTATTTTTACCAAATAACCGCAAAGGGCACCCAACAAGCTGATGAATAACATGCCCCAGAACATGATCATGTAGTCCCATTGGTGTGCCAGAAATAATCCGATGAGTGGTCCAATAGACATGCCAATCGTTGTGGATAAAGAATAAAAACCAATACCTTCACCTCGTTTATTAGCAGGTATTATATCCACTGCCATCGTAGAGCCGGAGATGGTAGCTACACCCCAACCTAATCCTTGTGTAAAACGTAATAAAGTAATGAACGCTATTGAAAAGGCAACCACGTAGCCAATGAAAACAGCCGTATAAAGCAATAAAGCTGCTATGAAAATCATTTTACGTCCAAACTTATCAAGAGCAAATCCGGAGAAAGGACGAACAGTGACAGAGGCAATAGTATAAACTGCAAGTACAACACCAATGGCACTATTATTCGCATGGAGATCGACTGAAAGATAGATAGGTAGGGTGGAAATAAGGGCGTAATAGGTGATACACAACAGAAAATTAGAGAGTGTCAGTAATATAAAGTCTCTGTTCCATATTGTTTTATACATCTTTGTTTGTCATGAAATTGAAAGTGCAAAGTTATATTGCTTTTTACAAGATCGTGTCATAGCATGACTACTTTGCGTTTTTTTTAACTTGTGGTTCTTACTTAAGTTTGTCATCTTTGCATTTTATTACTACATGATGAATCCTTTTATTTCTCTTATAGATGTTATTCCACGGATGGTTGACAATCCCTTTATTGCACCCATCAATTGGCAGATGAAAGCGGGTGAAGTATGGGCAGTTACGGGGAATAACGGAGCGGGAAAATCGTTACTGGCAGAGATCATCACAGGGAAACATGGGTTGCAACAGGGAGAAATCTTGTATCCTTTTTTGGATGAGATACAGGATCAATTTCCAGATAAGCACTTTCATCCATGGGATAGAATTCGTTTTGTGAGTTTTCATGCAGCTTATTCGCTGGTTGATTTCCGCACACTATATTATCAACAACGATTTCATCAAACAGAAACGGACACCTCCCCTTTTGTACGCGATCTTATATCTATTCAAAATGCAGACGATAACGTCATGGAAGCGTTACAAATCAAAAAAATATTCAATAAACGATTGATTCAGTTATCGAGTGGTGAGTTGCGTAAGTTGCTGGTTGCAAGAGCCATGATTGACAAACCTGACATGATGATTTTTGACAATCCATTTATCGGTCTCGATGCAGTATCGCACACTCAGTTGGATGAGTTGTTTACGCACATACATCAGCATGGCATACAGTTGTTCTTTTTATGCCCAACGGAGGAAGATATGCCAATATGTACCACACATGTCATGACAATGGATCGATGTGCTATTGTTGATAAGATGCCCATTGAAGTTTATAAGACAAAACAAGAGAAGCTTCGCATGCAATTGACAGATGTAAGTTTAAACCAAGTAGTTTTCAATGAATCGACTACTCAGACAAGTGATTATGAACAAGTGGTAAAAATGGAGCATGTGGATATTGTGTACGGGACACAACTGATTCGTCAGGATGTGAATTGGACGATTCGTAAAGGAGAGAAGTGGGCTTTGCTGGGACCGAATGGTTCAGGAAAATCGACTTTGTTAAGCTATATCTTTGCCGATAACCCACAGGCATACTCCAAGAAGCTGACCCTTTTTGATCGACGACGTGGCAGTGGTGAATCAATTTGGGAAATCAAAGCGCGTATCGGGTTTACTTCTTCCGAAATGCATCTCTATTACCGTGAAAATGTTTCGTGCCTTTCCGTTGTGGCTTCCGGGTTTTTCGATAGTATCGGGCTTTATTGCAGATGCAGTGAGCAACAACTTCAACAAGCTGAGCAGATGTTGACAATATTGGAATGCAACCATCTTAAACACCGTTCTTTTTTGAAAATATCTTCCGGGGAACAACGTCTGGTATTGTTTGCAAGAGCCTTAGTCAAAAACCCAGCCTTATTGATACTTGATGAACCCTTTCACGGGTTGGATAAAGGCAAGAAACACCTCTGCCGGCAGGTGGTAGAGCAATATGCTTCACAACCGAATAAAACACTGATCTATGTTACCCATCAACGCAAAGAAATTCCTGATTGTGTAAGCTATTTTATGGAGTTGGCATAGCACTTTTATGGGCAGCTGGAGTTCACTATAATTTCTTGTTCTTAGTGAGATAGTAAATAATTGTTGCATATTTATCTGCTGCCATATTTTGTGACATACTACGCATTTCAATGCGGGTATAATTGGCCGGAAAATTCCATCCACTATGCGCAAATACTTGCTTAACAGCATTCTCTTCTCCTTTGAACAAAATAAAAAAAGAAGCAGGTTGTGATGGTATGTGGGAGTACTGAGACCAATCATAGACAAGACCTCCGGGAAAATACCCTCCTGCAATATAAACAGCCATCAAGTTATCTGCAAAAGCGACTATTTGATCACCAGGATGAAACCCATGTACATTTAGCGTATCGCATACATCGCGATAATATGCTTGTTGATATGAACTTACCAGGATTGATTTGAAACGCACATTGTGCTCTAAAAAAACTTTTGACGAACGAGGAGTATAGTTGTACTGATAGCGGCTGAAATTGCCTAAATAGATATATCCACAAACTAAGAGAACTATAAAGGACAGTGATAGCGGTTGAAAAATTTTGAGAGAATCTCTATTAAACTGAGCAAAAACCATCCAATATGCCACCATCCAAAAAGGCATAAATAAAATAGCTTTGGCAAAAATAGATTGATCGGTGCCAAAAATTCCCATGAAAGGAAGACCAATTAATAGAATAAGTAACCAAAAAGGTTTAGAATTGAAATAATCTTTGAGTTGTATTGTTTTTTGTGAGATCAAGACACTAAATAAAATAACTATTGGAAATAAATAAAGAAGGCTTTCCAATTTATATATAGTTCTCATTAACAAAAGAATAACTATAAATATCATCCAAAAAGATAGTTGCATTACCTTGTTAATCTTTACGTGTTTATGCATCCAATACAGGATAAAAAGTATGGGGATGTAGGTGATAAAGGTTATTCCTATTGCTGTAACCATAGCTGTTAAAAGGCTATGGTTGTCATGATTCGAAATCCCGGACTGAGCAAGCTTGAAAGAGTCGATAGCCCCATGAATATAATGAAACAGATTGTGAATGAATACATGATAAAACATAGCACCTGCAATAAATCCTACTATTAAGTATATTAATTTTCTTGGCAAAGTTTTTACTCCTTGTTCGATTCCGATGAAAAGCAGAATTGACATTCCTAATAGAATTCCTGAAGGCAAATAATTAGTCAATGCAAAAACTAATAGAAATCCCATCAACAATAGAGCGATATAATTACGTTTACGAGGGTGATTTAAAAGGTGAAATAAAAAAGCAAATACAGTGAGATAAAGTATTGCTTGCATATTGTCATAATATAGAACCGGTGTTCCAAATGTAAATCCAATTCCACCGGCTAAAAATATCATGATGGAATAAAATCCATAATTGTGTTTGAGGGCAAACCGGTTTTGTAACCAATTAAAGGATGTTATGGTGAACAAAAACAATGAAAGAAAAGTTAGAAGTAAGCGAATGGCACTCAATTGTATCACTGAGTCATCAGGTAAAAATCCAAATAACCCTTTGATGATATATTGAAAATCGATGATCAAATTCCCATTAGGCTGATGTTTTAGATAGCCTAACAAATAATACCCTTCATCACAAGAGATGCCTCTATTCAATGTGCTGATAATTAAATAACCAACAAGCAATAAACCTGCAAGAGCAACGGGTTCAAGCCGCCAAACGAGATGAAAGATTTTGTTTTTTTGTAGTGGTATCATGAGATAGTAATATTGAGTTGCAAAGATCACAGAATTACAAGTTGATATACTGACTTTTATATGTATCAATCACGATGTCAACTTCAAACGTTAATTGGTATCCTGCAGAAGGTTATTCATCAACATGATTATATAATCAACATCCTTTTCTTCCAATTCATAATACATGGGTAATCGTACCAGGCAATCGGCAAAATGATCACAATTCGGGAGTGCCCGTCCGTCATGTTTATCACTATAATAAGGGCTACTATGTAAACTTAAATAATGAAAAACTGCAAATATATTGTGCTCTTTTAGATACGTAATCAGCTTGGAACGCTCTTCTAAAGAGTTGCAAACAATGTAAAACATGTGGGCATTATTAGTGGCATACTCAGGTAGCATTGGCAAAGAGAAACAGCCACTGTCTGCAAGCGTCAGTAATCCATTGTAGTAGTGATTCCAGAGTAGTTTGCGCCGATGCTGAATCTCCCCAAGATGTTCAATCTGTGCCCATAAAAATGCAGCAATGATTTCAGAGGGTAAGAAAGAGGAGCCAATATCCACCCATCCATATTTATTTACCTCACCACGAAAGAATTCAGCTCTGTTTGTCCCCTTTTCCCAAATAATTTCGGCACGATGCATCAACCGTTCATCATTGATTACCAGCATTCCGCCTTCACCGGAAATAATATTTTTAGTCTCGTGGAATGAAAATGCAGCGAGATGTCCGATTGACCCCAAAGCAGTGCTCTTCTCAATTTCACAAGCTGAACCCCTACCAACAATTAATGATTTAGGGGTATAATACGAATCTATGGCTTGTGCAGCATCTTCAACTACCAATAATCCATATTTATTAGCCAATGACATGATCTTGTTCATATCACAAGCCACACCCGCATAATGAACCGGCACAATAACTTTTGTCTTTGACGTAATAAGCGATTCAATTTGATCCGCATCTATATTGGGATGAATTATCTGACTATCGGCAAAAACTATCTTAGCCCCCTGACGCACAAATGCCAATGCAGTGGATACAAAAGTATAACTTGGAATGATAACCTCATCTCCAGGCTGTATATTACATAAAATAGCCGCCATTTCTAAGGCATCAGTACAAGATGTTGTCAACAAACATTTCTTGAAACCATATTTCTTTTCAAAAAATTGTTGGCATCGCTGAGTAAACATCCCATTCCCGGATATTTTACCGGAACGCACGGCTTCCTCAATATAAGTTGTTTCCTTGCCGGTGAGGTGGGGCTTGTTAAAGTCTATCATCTTGACATTAAAGTGTTAAATAGGTATAGAAGCCCTTACTTTGCTCATAGAAAAAAATATTATTCCTTTTTCCTAAAATTACTATAGCTATTCATATTAGATAGCTATTCCATTTTCAAATTATAGATAAAATACTACCATCCCAAATATGATTATAAAAGTACCAATTAATTTCTTCCTGGTTATTTTTTCTTTTAAAAAGATCAATGATAAAATCGGAACAAAAATATAGCTTAAAGACTCAATAATAGGCATATCCTTAACTCTAACGCCATTTTTAAGAGCTATCAGATTTAGAAAAATCGAAAATACTAATAGTGAATAGCCAATAAAGACCCTAAAGTTAATATACTCCTTTATGAAAGTAGCATGCTTTATTAAACTACTTTTCTTTAAAAAGAGTTGAGATACAGAAGCAATAAATACACTTACAACAACAACTAAAATAAAAACACTCATTCTCCCTTAAACATTAATGTGATACCAACCCCAATGATTAAACACCCCAAAATATTATATAATGTAATTTTTTCATAGAAGACAACATAAGATATTATCATAATGAAAATGATACTGCTACCTTTAAACATAAAAGCCGTTGATAACTCTACACGTTTCAAAATTTGTTGCCATAAGATAGCGTAAACAAGAAGCATTCCTAATACAATGCCATATCCTACAAGAAACTTGAAACTTCCTATTTTAAGTTCTGAAGTTTTTTTTGTTGCTATTGAAATAATGGAATAATAGAGGTTTATTGACAATAGGTAAAACCCCATTTTTACTCTGCTTGCCATAGCTTTGCAAACCTATTAATTTTCATCTCGTTTTTCATGTCCAGTAAATAGTTGTGATAATCATACTTCGGAATATAGTTTAATTCTCTTTTCGTTTTTGAAATATCGAAAATATACTGTGGAGAGTTAGGTTTATCAGGTCGATATATTATTTCGGAACGTTTATCTTCAGTGAAAACATTAATAATTCCCTTGATTTGATTTTCGAATGACACTCCAACACCTGTGCCAACATTATATATACCTCCTTCAACATTTACTCTCAACGAATTCACGACTATTTGAGTAAGGTCTTTCACATAGACAATATCTCTTAGTCGGGTTGGATCGCCCCAGATCTCTATTGGATCGCCCCTGCGTGCTTTTTCAATAATTAAACGATAGGATTGCCATTTCTTAATACTATCAACATAATAATAAGGATTTGGATGATATAAATAAATATTGGGTAACCGCAAAATGAACCGTTTTATCTCATATTTATGGTAATAATGTTCAATTAAATTTACAGCAGTGTTTTTGCATATAGAATATACGGAATGATCATCATTTAATGGGAATCTTCTTTCTATGTCTGCATCAATCGGTTTTGTACTACCGCAAGCGTAAGCAATATCTGATATAGATTGAGCATATATAATTCTATTCACGCCAGTTTCCTTTACATAATCCAGCACATTTAATGTGCCGGTAATAATAGAATCAATATATTCCTGAGGATTATAAACCTGCATCCTGGCAGGCATACTTCCAGCAAAATGAATAACAGCAAAAATATCTGATTTTGGTAACTTATTAAAATCGTCTTTATGTGAAATATCAACAGAGAAATAAATGGCTCCTTCATTCTCAAAGAATCCATTATCTGATTTTCGGTGACCTACAGCAATAACATTATATCCTGCTGAAATCAAATCCATAGCAGTATAAACCCCTACTGTTCCTGTTGCTCCAAAAAGAATGATAGTTTTTTTCATGCATCTTTGTCATTTACATTTATCATTTCTTCAACAATGAACAACGGATACCCTTTTACTTGATCAAATGTTCTGCCAACATAAAGACCTACAATTCCTAATACAAAAACATTGATTCCACCTACTAACCATATTGAAATTATGGTTGAAGTAAATCCTTGCACGTTTACATTTCCTGTAAGATACAAAAGCAGATTGTACAAAGCGAATAACACAGCTATTAATGACATTGCCATTCCCAGCTTCACTGTCATAATTAGAGGCTTATTGGTGTTTGACAATATTATATCAAAAGATAATCTTAATAATTTTGATAGTGTATATGATGATTTCCCTTCAAACCGATCGGAATGTTCAACTGTCAAAACACACTTCTTAAATCCAAGCGAATTCATTATGGTATAAAATGACCGATAATAGTTTTTAGCTTTATTGAATTCCGTAATAACCTGCGAATGGTAAATGCCAAAATTCGCAATATCTTTATCGGATTTGCTCCCGCTTAAATAGGAAAAAACTGCGTGAAACAAGGCAGATGAAGTTCTCTTAAAAAAATGATCTTGTCTTCCTTTCCTACGAGTATAAACGATTTGAAAACCTTCCTGAGCTTTATTGTATAAATTAGGGATTTCATCAGGTCTATCTTGCAAGTCGCAATCCATAAGAATGACCCATTCTCCTTTTGCAAATTTAAATCCGGCTGAAATAGCATAATGCTGGCCAAAATTACGACTTAATTTTACTCCTTTTACTCTAATATCTTTAGCACATTCTTCCTGTATTTTCTCCCATGAATTATCGGGAGACCCATCGTTTACCAGAATTATCTCAAAATTTTCAGTAATTTTTGACACATAGAAGACAACCTCTTTTACCAGCTCTTCAACAATTTTCTCGGCTTTATAAACTGGTGAAACAACCGATATTTGAATTTCTGATTTCATAGTTTTAATCGTTTATTCCCTTGGTAAATTAAATATCCACTTCTATCACTACTACATTGAATTGGACGCAAGACGGGATCCATAATTTTGGCTTCAACTATTTCTTTATTTTGAGACGCATTTTGAATAAATGGTAATAAATAACTTGTCTCTGCACTTAAGAAATAGACTCCTGAGTATTCCTGTTGAGTTAATAAGGGCTCTTCGAAATGACCCAATGAAATTTCAATTACTCCCTTAACAAAATCATAACCTGTAGAAAGTTTAACCAAGTGTGAACCTATAAAATCACCTCCCATGCGAGCACCTACTTCAATAGCAAAAACAGCTCCATCATCAACAATTTTAAATTCAGCATGACTGGCCCCATAATTGATATTCAATGCTGTAAGGGCTTTCAATGTTTCAGATTTCAGTTTCTGCAAAATATGAAAAGGTAATTGACTTGGTTGATGATGTTCCAGCTCTACAAAATAAGGTTCTTCTGTCGTAATCTTATCAGTTATTTGCAGAATATAATGTTTCCCTTGCCAGGAAATGGATTCAACACTCACTTCAGAACCAGAAATATATTCTTCAATAATAACCTGCTTATTAAAAGATTCATTTTTTGCACGTTCAATAGCATCTTTCACCCCTTTTTCTTCGTCAACTTTTAGCACACCTCTACTACCAGATCGATCTGTGGGTTTAATAATAACAGGAAATCGGAAATCAGAAACAAGGGAATTTTCAGTAGCTATTATATATCGAGGTGAAGATACATTACATTCAGAAAAACGTTTACGCATGAGATATTTATCCGTAGCTATCAAAGAATCAGAATATGTATTACTAATTAATCCTAACTCTTCAGCAATGAAACAAATAGTTGGTACAGCTGCATCGGAAGCAATGGATGTAATTCCATTGATATGTAATCCTTTACAAACTTCTAAAATACGTTTTTTATCAATAATCGAAATGGGATAAAAGAAATCGGCAACATCTTTACATACAGCGCCCTCTTCCCAGGCAAAACAATGAGTTTCAATACCCATCTCTTTTGCTTTTGCAACCAAGGGCAATTGTAAATAACTTGCTCCAATAATAGCTAATTTTTTCATTTCAAGATCAGTTGACTGCAAGCGGTGAAAACTATTGTTGCAAAAACAGAGAAATAACGCAATAAATATTTAGTTATTAATGAAGTCGTCTTGACTTTTTGTTTTTAGAAAAATTTCCACTGACTTTCATGTTTTTTCAGCCTAATTTTATATCATTTTCAGAAGAAAACGGACACAAAAAGATGATTTTACTATAAAGAGATGGCTTCTATGAGTTCAAAAATATCAAAAATAGCTATTATCGGAAAAGTCAAGACGACTTCAATGAATAATCCAAATAAAGGATCTCACATTTTAGTTTAGAGCGGATCAATGAACAATTCATTGTTGATTGCCAATCTGCCTTGATTTTTTATTTGATTTAGTGAGCAATAGTAATTGAACGTTCAAAGTTACAATATTTCGTAAATATATAACACAATTGTTGCAAATAAATCAACTGATCAAAAAGCAGGTAAGCATAACATAATCATTCGGAAAAAACTACTTAAAATCAACAACTCTATGTTATAACACAAAAACATTAATTGTATTGGAACAAATAGATCAAACACTACTGGCAAAGACGAAATACAATTTTCAACAGGCTGCGTTTTTTCATAATCTCAGATAAGCCTTTCTAAATCATCAGAATTAACATTGCTACTAATGGCAAGATTAAAAAATTATGATCGTTTTTGGATGTCAAACATCAGAATATATTTTCACGTTGTGTGAAGAATTTTGATTTGCTTAGTTTTCTCTTACAGAGCTGAAGAAAAGATACTGAAATCTATTAAAAATGGGATTCAAAAGCATCTTTACTTAGCAAGGGAAATATTCTTACAAAAAATATCGACTAAAATTGTTTGTTCATGAAAAAATAATTACCTTTGCGCTCCCATTCTGTGAGAGAATAAATTATAAATTAAGCATACGATATGGCAAAAACATGTCAAATTACCGGGAAAAAGGCTATGACGGGAAATAACGTTTCGCACTCGAAACGCCGTACAAAGCGAGTGTTTGATGTAAACTTGTTTACGCGAAAGTTTTATTGGGTAGAACAGGATATGTGGATTCGATTAAAGGTTTCTGCAGCCGGGCTTCGTACCATTAATAAATTAGGCCTAAATGAAGCCATCCGCAAAGCAGCTGACAAGGGGTACTTATACGTTTAATTAAAGGAGGCATCATCATGGCAAAAAAATCAAAAGAGAGCAGAACTCAAGTAATCCTTGAATGTACTGAGCACAAGGATAGTGGAATGCCCGGCACATCGAGGTATATTACTACCAAAAATCGTAAAAACACACCGGCTCGTTTGGAATTGAAAAAATACAATCCCATTTTAAAACGAATGACCGTTCATAAAGAAATTAAATAAATAGTATAAACTATGGCAAAGAAAGCAGTTGCATCGTTGCAAACAGGAGAAGGCCGTGCGTATGCCAAAGTGATTAAGATGGTGAAGTCACCTAAAACAGGTGCTTACGTCTTTAAAGAAGAAATGGTACATAACGACGAAGTAAAAGCATTTTTCTCAAAGTAAATGTTTTTCTATTCCTCATAAAAAAAGCCGCCTTAATAGGACGGCTTTTTTTATGAAATCATTTTTGTTATGTATGAAACACAAGCATAGGTGTATCAGAATGAAAAATCATTTTGTGAGCAATACTTGGATTAAATAAATGAGTGAATATATTTCGTTTGTGTGAATTTATAACTATTAATCCAATTCGTTGTTTTTGTATATAGGATTCCAGCTCTGAAAGCAAATCAGCTTCTTTAATTGTTCCATACTCTGTTTTGAACAGTGGATAATGATGATTTACATAATCACGCAACTTGTTTATCAACTTTTCGTTTCCGGTATTGCCTTTTCGTGGAATAATTTGGGTGAAAAAGATCTTTTTCTTGAAAGGTGTAAGTAGTTGCATCATTTTCTCGAAAGCCATAAGATCTTTTTCATCAATGCTGTTTACAAATGCAACATTCAGCTCTTGCTCAAAGGTGGAAAGCGGAACGTTTTCGGGTACTGCTAAAACCGGTTGACGACTTCTGTCAATAATTTCAGCCGTAACACTTCCGATTAAATCAGACTCCTTTTGATCTTTCCCTCGAGTCCCCATAATAATCAACAACGGATCATGTTCTTTTGCATACGTTAAAATAACATCTTCAGGAACACCTTCCTGGATTTCTGTGGAAATGGGTACAGTTGGTAGTTCGTTGTTCCCCATTTTTCTTTTGAGCAGATTGAAAAGATTATGCATGTCTGCTTCAGCCTTTCTCACCAACTCTTTTACAGTTTCATTTTCATAGATATCGTATGATAAAGTCTCAGTGAGCTGCATCATTGAGAATGTCATGCTATAATAGCTATGTATCAATACTATGCGGGCTTTCATTGAAGCTGCCATTTTGATACCTAAGTCACATGTACGTATTGAATAATCGGAAAAATCGACAGGAATAAGAATCTCTTTAGGTGTTGTTTTATTTAAAACATCTTCTCCATGATGTTGAGCATATTCCATCTCTTCAACGACTAAGAGTGCATGCGAAAGATCATTCTCAGAGATTCTGACACGAACACCTGCTGATAAATCATTAGATAAAGCATTTACAGAATATAGTTTTACTGTAATTCCTTCACGTTCTAAAAGCGTTTTCAAAAGTTGTGCACGTTCATGTGTATGAATGGCAATGGTTACAAAGTTTGGTTCCATAAGAGTTTCTGTTTTGAATGTACACCTGCTATAGGTGTTACAAATATAACTCAAAAATAATGATCTTGTATAGCCTATTGAATTTCACAATATTTTAATTTATTTATTTGACAAATTAAAATATTATTCCCATATTTGGCAAAGAAAATATGGACATAAAATACGTTATGAATAATTCAAATTTACAATATGTAAATGGAGTGAAAAATCAGCAGATTTATTACTCGAAAGTGATCAAAGCTGGTAAGCGTATTTACTATTTAGATATGAAGAAGAGCCGCTTTGGAGATTATTATTTAGCTATTACTGAAAGCAAGAAATCAGTAGTGGAGGTAGATTCTGCCACTCAAATGGTTTCTTTTGAGAAGCATAAGATCTTTTTGTACAAAGAAGATTTTGATAATTTTCTTCAGGGGATCCACGAATTGATTGACATGATTACAATTCAAAATGAGCAACCAGTTCTTTCAAATAACGCTGAAACTGATATATAACTTATTTTTCAAGGTTTAGTTACATGTATAGCAACCTTGGACAGTCATTTTATTCATACATAAACACTAAATAACCAAAACCTTCAATTCTATCAGTTATTCAATAGTCGTCTTTGAAAATGGGGGCAAACTGATGTCACAAAATTGTTTGTTGAGATACTTATAATAGCCTGTGATAGCAATCATAGCTGCATTATCTGTCGTAAAGGCAAATTTTGGTATGTAAACGTTCCAATGATATTTTTCTCCATGCTCTATAAAAGCTTTTCGTAAAGCAGAATTAGCTGATACCCCCCCCCCAACAGCCACTTCACTTATAGCCAAATCAGCGGCTGCTTTACGTACCTTTCCCATTAAAATGCTAATAATTGTGCTTTGCAATGAAGCACAAAGATCATTTTTTCGTTCTTCGATAAAGTTTGGATTTTCTTTCATTTGATCACGAATAGTGTAAAGAAACGAAGTTTTTAGTCCGCTAAAACTATAATCATATCCTTTGACCTGAGGTTTACTGAATGCAAAGGCTGATGCATCCCCTTCTTTGGCCAACCGATCAATTACGGGGCCGCCCGGATATGGCAATCCAAGCACCTTTGCACACTTATCAAAAGCTTCACCAGCAGCATCGTCAATTGTTTGCCCAATGATTTCCATCTCATAATGTGATTTAACCATAACAATTTGAGAGTTACCCCCTGAAACAAGCAGACAAAGGAAAGGGAAAGAGGGAGGTGCCAAGGGAATGTCTTGCTCCCGAACAAAATGAGCTAATACATGACCCTGCAAATGATTAACATCTAATAAAGGAATATTTAGCGACAACGCAAATCCTTTTGCAAAGGAAGTCCCAACTAATAGTGATCCCATTAAACCCGGCCCACGCGTAAAAGCCACAGCATTTAATTGATTGGGCGAAACCCCTGCACGCTCCATGGCTTCGTGTACCACAGGAATAATATTTTGCTGATGTGCGCGTGAAGCCAATTCAGGGACAACTCCACCATAAGCACGGTGAACGTCTTGATTGGCAATCACATTAGACAATAAAATACCATCCGAAATGATGGCAGCTGACGTATCATCGCAAGAGGATTCGATGCCTAAAATAATAGTTCTCATTGAAAGAATATAAAATAGAATCAGTTTCTATTCCTTACTAAAGCAAACGAATAGAGCGATTCAGATTATTGTGTACAAAGGTACGGCTTTTTTACAGCCTCAACAGTGTGTTTATCGATCAAATAGAATATTAAATGGATAGTTTTTCATTATTAATGATGAGAAAATTGTATCTTTGCAAAGTACCAATTAATCGATAGTTTTTCAAATGGAATCATCTCCTTCTCGATTTCATGACATTGCTCCGTTAAGCGAACAAGATGTCCCGGCCGCAATTCATCAGTTGCTTGCCGAACCAAAGTTTATTCAAATACTAATGTATTTGTTCCCTAATCAATCTATTGATAAGGTAAAATCTCTCTTTCAAAGCGTTAAGTCTGTTCACGATTTTCAACATAAAATTGATTACCCATTTTTATTAGATGTTGAAGCGAACACGACATTCGGTATTCATTTAGAAGGAGCCGATCGTTTAATACCAACTGAAAATTATCTTTATCTCTCAAATCATCGTGACATTATTTTAGATGCTTCTTTTTTGTGCATCAAACTGATGGATAAAGGATTTGATACTGTGGAAATAGCTGTTGGCGATAACCTTCTCATAGAACCATGGATTGAAACCTTGGTGAGGCTAAATAAAAGTTTTATAGTTCGACGTGGTTTGCGAGGTCGCCAACAATTAGAAACTTCACGTCTTTTATCTGAATATATCCGTTATGCAATTCAAAGCAAACATCAATCTGTTTGGTTAGCTCAACGAGAAGGACGAGCCAAAGATAGCAATGATCTAACTCAAGAGAGTTTGTTGAAAATGCTTGCTATGTCTGGGGATGCTTCACCCATTGAGAATCTTGCATCACTCTCAATCTGTCCACTAACTATTTCTTATGAATATGATCCATGTGATTTCTTAAAAGCAAAAGAGTTACAACAACGACGCGATAATCCTTATTTTCAAAAGAGTCCTAAAGACGATTTGCGGAGTATGCAAACAGGGTTTACAGGATTCAAAGGAAGTATCATCTATGTTCTTGGAGAGAAATTGCAAATACCGATAGAACGTTTGTCATTACTTCCTCGATCGGAACAGTTTAGTGAAATAGCTAAAACAATTGACCACGAGATACATCGTAATTATCATATTTATGCTTCCAATCGAATTGCCTACGATCAGTTGTTTCCCGATCAAGCAATGGGAGGTTATACCGATGATGAAAAAGCACAATATGAAAGTTACATCGTTGGGCAGATTGCAAAAATTGATTTACCGAATAAGGATGAGGCATTCCTGAAACTCAAACTTCTTGAAATTTATTCCAATCCATTGGTGAATTATCGCATAGCGATGATATAAAAACTCATAATATGAAAAAACTTGTAGTCCTAACCGGAGCAGGTATTAGTGCCGAAAGTGGCATTCGTACATTTCGAGATGCAGGGGGGTTATGGGAATCATATCGGGTGGAAGAAGTTGCCAGCCCCGAAGGATGGGCAGCAAACCCCGAGTTAGTGTTGAATTTCTATGCTAAACGACGGGAAGAATTACTTAAGACAGTTCCCAATGAAGGCCATTTATCCTTAGCAAGATTGCAAGACTCTTTTCAAGTTGAAATAATCACTCAAAACATAGACAACTTACATGAACAAGCAGGCAGTAATCATGTTCTGCATCTTCATGGGGAACTCAATAAAGTATGTTCAACAGGCGATTCATCTTATATAGTAACGTTGCCTTCACAAGCGCCGTACATTCATTTGGGTGATACCTGCCCACGTGGTTATCAATTGCGCCCTTTTGTGGTCTGGTTTGGAGAACCTGTCCCGGCTATTGAGCAAGCTATCGAGATTGTTCAACAAGCCGATCTTTTTGCCATTGTAGGTACTTCAATGAACGTTTATCCTGCTGCCGGATTGATTAATTACCTTCCATTAGAGGTTCCAATATATTTGATTGATCCAAAGTTAGTTACAACGCCTTACAACCGACGAATCACTTTTATTCAGCAACCTGCATCGATAGGAGTCCCTTTAATGGAAGCCAAATTACTTTCGTAAATATTTTTCAATCAATGGATTTTGTTTATTGAGTCTACCAACACATAATGGAAAGATATAGATTGTCAATTATTTGTTTTGCACCGTTATTTATGGGCAAGAAAAAATGTTATTTCTTCTTCTTTTCAGCATAACCAGCAGCTCCATAGCCATAATGATAACCATGCCCAGCTTTCATATCCATGCCATTGATCACGATACCCACATTAGACAAGTGCTTTTGCTGAACTAAATCCAGTAATTGAGCCACGTACTGTTTCGGCGTAACGTTTTGCCTGCAAATATAAACAACAGCGTTTGAAATATGGTTCAAAGAAAACGTATCAGCAACCAAACCAATTGGAGATGAATCTATAATAATATAATCATAAAGCGCATCTAATTGATCAAACAATTCCTCAACTCGCGATGTAAGAAGTAATTCCGTGGGATTGGGAGGTATTGGACCTGACTGTAAAATTGCTAAATTAGAATGCACTTTTGAAGGGATAATGAGCTGTTCGATAGTTGCTGAGGTATCGGTAAGAAAATTTGTAACTCCACCATTGACTTTCACATGCATGTATACGGCTAAACGAGGAACCCGTAAATCCATACCCACCACCACCACACGTTTTCCCGTCATGGCAATAGACAATGCAAGATTGATTGCCACGAGCGTTTTCCCCTCACCAGAAACACTTGAAGTCACCAACACTCGCTTACCTTGCTCTGCTGCTAAAAGAAAACTCAAATTGGTACGAATCATTCGAAACATCTCCAAGAATGTTGAATTGACGCTTTCTTTTACCAAGATGCGTTCATCACTTTTGAATATCCCCACTTCACCCAATATTGGCAGAGAAACCAATTTCTCGACCTCTTTTCTCGTAGTAATCTTATTATGAATCAATCCGTAAACATAAAGATATGCTACCGTCAAAAAAATTGCTAATAGGAAAGCTACTATCAATACCATACTCTTTTTAGGCAATACAGGCAGAGGAGCAACAAAAGCTGGATCGACAATCTTAGTTGAAGTAACTGCAGCAGCCAGCGATAAAGAATTCTCTTCCCGTTTTTGGAGCAAAAAGAGGTAGAGGCTTTGTTTGATTTCTTGTTGTCGCTTAATCTGGGTATATTGTCGTTCAATGGTGGGCACCTGATCCAATTGCGAAAGAAATGAATTATTTTTATTCATCAATGCAACTTTTGCGATGGCAAGTCCTTTACGGACATTCTTGATACTTGACAAAATATTGTTCTGTCCCATCTTGATTTGTGTTTCCAATTGCGTTAAAACAGGATTGTTTTCATTAGAGGAACGTAACAACTGTAGTCGGTGCAACAATAAATCGTCATAAGATCCGATAATTGTTGCCAAACCTTTATCTTCAATGCCAAGATTAGCAGGTATAGCCGGATACTGGCTTTTGGAATTTCTAAGTTGCTGTTCAATCCAATCAACACTATTGAGCTGAATCTCTAAAGCAGTAAGTTGTTTTTGATAGCTGCTGTATGAAGAGATTGCATCTTGTGTTTGCATTGGAATATCCGCAATATTATGTTTTTTTTGATATACTTCAACATTACTCTCTACATCCGACAATTCCACTGTTATTTTTCTCAACCGCTCATCAACAAATTCAGCTGTTTTTTCTGCCATTATGCTTTTATCATTGAGTGCATCTGCATTGTAGAGAGATATCATCGTATTGATAATGTCTTTCCCCTCTTGCTTATTAGTTGCAATAAGAGATAAATCAATCACATTTGACTCTTTCTTAGCTAGTGAAACAAGAAGGTGTTTTAAATAATATTCAATCTGAATGGATAAAGGAATAAACTGAATTTTTAGCTTATCCCCATCTTTCAAAGGTCGGTTTTCATGAAAGCAAAAACTTCCCCAGGACGTCATATACGTTCCATTTATCTGATGGATAATACAACTAAAGTACTCATTCTTATACTCAGCTTTCACTGCATAAGTATCTCTCTCTTTGGTAATAATCATTTCAATCGTTCCCAACAAACTATCTTGTAAAGATGAAGGGATCGTCACGGTGATAGGCGATACCGGATATTGTTCTTGATATTTCAGCCCTTTCTTAAGAAAATATTGTGTTTGTAGGCCTAAGTGCTTCACCATTTCACCCATTAATCTCTCGGATTTAATCACATAAATCTCATCATCAGCTTGTTTTTGACCAAAAGAAAGTCCAAAATCGCCCAACTGTGACAACTTTGACTCCAAATTGTTTTTATCGTCAGAACGCAATAGAATTGCTCCGGTTACCTGATATTGTGGTGTAGCAAGTTTCAGATAAACCACTGACAACACTAAACAAGCTATTATAGCAATGGCAAAATAACGCCATTTAGTGAAATAAAAAGACAATAGCTCAACGATATCAATCTCTTCGCGTTGATGTGTTGTTTTTGTATTGAGTTGAGGTTGCATACTGAAGGGTTTCTTTTAAAATGAAAAGAAAGAATAGCGAATGGCTATTTTATTTTAAGCAATGAAATTAATACGGCAGCAGTCGTCACTATCGTTGAAACAATAGAAATATAAAGTGTAGTGTTTTGTGTATCCACACTCATCATTCTAGCTTTATTAGGTTCAACATAAATCACATCATTTTGCTGGAGATAATAATAAGGAGAATTCAACAGATAGGAATCATTGAAGTTAATTCGCGAATACTCTTTCCTTCCGTTATGATCACGAATTAGCAGCACATTGTCACGTTTCCCATAAACGGTCATATCACCAGCATACCCCAATGCTTGTAAAATAGTGACCTGTTCATTGGGTAAGGTGTAAGTCCCAGGATGGGCTACTTCTCCCAAAATGGTCACTTTGAAATTCATAATTTGCAATGTGATGACAGGATCTTTTAGATAAGAGCTCAACTTTTGTTTCAGCAAAGCAATCACCTCGTCCTTTTTTAATCCTACTACATAAATATTTCCTATCACAGGAAACGTAATCATACCCTGTTTGTCAACAATGTAGGGTTGAATAGTCGGCGAGGCATAGATCTGGTCAGAACCGGGAGAAGCATACGAAACTAACGGAAGGTTAAATGGGATCACGGCTGTTGGGTCCAATCCCGATACTAAAATAGTAAGGATATCTCCAATATTTATGCGCATATCTTGGGGTAACATTGTTGTGTCAGAAAGAATATGAGCATTAGAAGGTATGTCTCTAAAATAAGGTATATTTTTGTTGGAAGCGCACGAAAAAATAAGTACAGAGACGAATGCTATAAGAAGTGTTTTTTTCATCCAACAGTGAGTTTATGGTAACATGAAAGTAATAGTAAGCTTAGCAATCTATTAACACATTAGATATAACAATTACTTTTATATCATAATTCATGAATGAGTTGAGTAGCAAGAATTGTATAAAACCGAAAAAGCGGTAACAGGATAAACAACCTCTTTTATAATCCCATCTATATTAATATAGGCTTAAATTTGTCGGCTCGCTTTCAATCCGGCAATCACTGCACGTGTAAATCCGGCATCTTCCATTGCATTTAACCCTTTAATAGTAAGGCCTCCAGGAGTAGTCACTTTGTCAATTTCAGCTTCTGCATGACCATGATTATGAAGCAAAAGAGTTGCTGCACCAATCAATGTTTGTGCTACCATCTCTTGTGCTTGAGCCGGCGAAAAGCCCATTTCCACACCTCCTTCTGTTGCGGCGCGAATATATCGCAAAGCATACGCAATACCACACGAAGTGAGTGATGTAGCAGCATTCATTAATGATTCAGGAATAAGCAATACTTTCCCCAACTTTTCAAAGAAACGACTAATCATCATATCTTGTTCGTCAGTGGCATTTTGAGATGCAATTAAAGTCATGCTTGCGCCTAAAGCAATTGCTGTATTTGGGATCAGGCGGTAAACAGGAAAAACATATTGCAATCTCTGATTAATAGCCTCTAAAGATATTCCTGCAGCCACAGAAACCAAAATATGTCGTTCCGGATTAAGATATCCATTAATTTCATCAAGTATGATGTCAACCAACCATGGCTTCACTGCAATAATAATGACGTCTGCATCTGCTATAGCCTGTACGTTGTTCGTGAATGTTTGATCACAATAAGAAGCAACTTGTTTTACTTTTTCTTCATTCACATCTGACAAGCATACACGTAATTGATCTAAGCTGTTTTTTTGTTGAAATAACCCTTTAGCAATAGCTCCACCGATATTTCCAGCTCCAATAATTGTAATTTGCATAATAATAAGTTTGAAGATACAATTTAATTTGTTGTTATTTATCAATTTCCAACCCAATTGCAGCAATGCCTACTAAAACGTCATCACGCATTCCCTGACGAATGACGAAAGTGTAATTTCCCGCATGTTTAAACTGTTTATCATGAGCAATTAATACAGGCATGGAGAAAACACTAAATCCTCGTCCCAACCATCTCCCCCGTTCATCAGCCAGATAACATTCTACCGTGTCTTTCACAAGTGTTCCATCCGAAGAAGTTTCATTAATAAACATCCAGAAATTTTGATAAGGATAAGTGGCCAGATAACGCAAATTCACAATCACGTTGTAACGTGACAGCGTATCATGAACAGCAAAGCTAAAATGAGCAACACTATCTTTGTCCCATCCGTCAGAATGGAATGTACGGTACTGGTTATAGAGAGAATTAGAGTTGCAACCAATAAGCAACAAACCCAATCCAATAAAAAAGCTATGAATTATCCGTTTGGGTGCGATTTGTGGGGCCATGTTTTTTAAATCGGGATTTATTCTTCTTCTTTTTAGTAGGATCAAAACGCGTAAGGCTATCTTGCCCTACTACATTTTGAAAACCAACATTAACAACAATCTGTTTCTCTTCTTTTTCTTCTAATGCATTTACCTTTTCACCTTTTCGGTTAAGGGCAAGAATCTCTTTCACACGATCGACAGAAAGCACCACTAAATTAGCAGCCATTCCGGGTGCCGACGAATAAGTCATCTGACGCTTAAACACATCGGTTTTGAAATGATAAAAGGTTCCTGTCTTTGTCTCAAGTGGCAACTCTTTCGATGGAAAATCCTTCTGAACGTCAATATAAGTGTCTAATTCGTAGTTAATACAACATTTCAATTTAGCACACTGCCCTGCTAATTTTTGAGGATTTGTTGATAAGTCCTGATATCGGGCAGCGTTGGTAGCCACAGAAACGAAATTACCCATCCATGTAGAGCAACACAATTCACGACCACAAGGACCTATTCCGCCAATGCGACCTGCCTCTTGGCGTGCTCCTATCTGTCTCATCTCAATCCGGATGCCAAATTCTTCAGCCAGCACTTTTATCAATTGACGAAAATCAACCCGTTCATCAGCAATGTAATAAAAAATAGCTTTGTTGCCATCACCTTGATATTCCACATCACCAATTTTCATGTTAAGATGAAGATCAGCAGCAAGGCGACGAGCCTTGATCATTGTTGGGTGTTCTTTTGCCTTTGCCTCTTCATATTTCTCAATATCAACAGGACGGGTTTTTCTATAGACTCTTTTAACCTCTGCTTTTTTAGAGTTAATTCCATTCTTTCGCATTTGCAGCTCAACTAAACGACCAGTTAGGGTTACCTCACCTATATCATGGCCTGGAGTCGCCTCAACAGCCACCATATCACCCTTCTCAAGTTTCAACTGATTACTATTCAAATAATACCCTTTACGCGTGTTTTTAAACTGCACTTCAACAAAAGGGCAATCATCATGCGTTTCCTGTAAGTCACATAGCCAATCGAATGTGCTTAATTTTTTGTCTGAATTTCGTTGAGTTCCTTTTCTATTCATCCGACAACCACCGGGGCATGATATATAATCCATTGTAAAGTGTTCTAAATAAAAAGACATGTTGCTGTTCTATCACTTATAGAAAATGTCATGGCATTAATACCACAAACGAAAAAAAAATAATCTCATGCAACAACAAAAGACAAAGTTACTACTTTTTCAACAAATGAGTGAATTGTAGCGACAAATCGAGAAAGATCATCTTTGCCTGTACATTGCTTTTAATATGCAACTCGGCTAAGGTGATTTGTTCCATCATCTCTTCAATGTTACGTTCATTGACAAAAGGTGAAAACTTTTGAGAAAATTGCATCTCTTCCTGATTCAAATAATTCAATTCTTCCGCATGAAGATTTAATATAAAATTCTCCCGTAACATCCGTTGAGCATATCGCAAAAAACTCTTTTGTTTTTCTCGTCCTATTTTCGCCATCATATCCGACCAATTCTTCAATTCAAAAATATGACGCTGATATGCCTGACGCATAAACAAAATGAATTGTTCATAATTAAAGCGTTGCTCTTCACTTGATTCTATTATCTCGATAGCCTTATGGAAACTTCCGTTAGCAATACGAGCGACATACAATGCTTGTTCTGATGGCAAACTAAATCGCTGTTGAATAGCCTTCGACATATCTTCCCGATCAATCAACGGCACATTAATACGTTGTGTACGTGATTGAATTGTCGTTAGTAATGCATCCGGTTGTTCTGTGATCAAAAGGAAAAGCGTTTTCTCTGGAGGTTCTTCTAAGATTTTCAGCAATTTATTGGCACATACTGCATGCATACGTTCAGGTTGCCAAATGATCATAATCTTATATTCCGACTCATACGTTTTGAGACTTAGCTTTCTAACAATCTCGCTGCTTTCCGCTTCGTAAATTACACCTTGTTTACCCGAAGCAATTCGATTGATCCACTCATTGTTAGTTCCATACGGATTACCAAGTACAAAGCGGCGAAAGTCAAATACAAAATCATCACATACAGCAGTCTTAGACCCTTCTGGTTTTATGATAGGAAAAACGAGATGAAGATCCGGATGCTCCAGTTTTGCAAACTTGACGCAAGATGGACATGTTCCGCAAGCATCTTCCGGAGTACGCCTCTCACAATTCACATATTGCGCAAAAGCAAATGCCAACGACAATTTACCAACGCCTTCGGCGCCGTTTATCAACAAAGCATGAGGCACTCGCTCTTCATGTACTAAATTTCTTAAACTCTGTTTGATGGCTTGCTGACCAATTATATCGTTGAAAAGCACAATGTAAATTAATTAAAAGCCCGTTATTATCTCATAAACACTGCTCACTTCTGGATCAATTTATAGGTTGTTCTGCCGCCAGCGCTTTTAGTCGTCTCACAAAGATATGAATTTCTTCCTCAGTTGTATCAAAAGAACACATCCAACGAGCTTCTATTCGTTGTTCATCCCACAGGTAAAAGGGAAATTCCCGTTGCAATGGTTCAACAATGGAAGCTGGCAAGCGCACAAACAAAGCGTTGGCTTCTACAGGCTGTGTAACCTGAACAAAAGGTAGTTGTTTTATTTCATTCTCAAGCAATCGTGCCATGCGATTTGAATGACGCGCCATCGTGAGCCACAAATCGTTTTTGAACAACGCTATGAATTGTGCAGAGATAAATCGCATTTTAGAAAACAATTGGGTCGTTTGCTTCCGAATATATTGCGCATTCACGGCTAATTCCGGATTGAAAATCAAGATTGCTTCCCCCATCAACAATCCGTTTTTTGTTCCTCCAAAGTTCATAATATCTACCCCGCAATCCTTCGTGCAGGTTTTAAGGTCAACCCCAAGAGCCGCAACAGCATTGGAAATTCTTGCTCCGTCCAGATGTACCACTAAACCATGTGCATGAGCAAAATCACATAAGCGCGTCAGCTCATCAACCTGATAAAGTGTTCCCATCTCCGTTGTTTGTGAAATGGAAACCACGCGTGGTTGTGCATTATGCATATTGCCGAATCCTTTCAAATAAGGTTCAATTAATTCAGGTGTTAATTTTCCATCCGGCGTAGCAATCGGGCACAACATAGAACCTGTTGCTTTGACCACCGCTCCACATTCATCTGCATGAATATGTGCTGTTTCGGCACATAAGATCAAGTCAAACGACTGAACAACACATTGCAGGCTTACCACATTGGCACCAGTACCGTTAAACGCAAACAACACATCAATTGCTTCTCCAAAAAACGATCGAAACATGGCTACAGCTTTTTCGGTGAACGGGTCAACCCCGTACGATGAGACATGGTCTTGATTCGCATCAATCAATGCCTCTAAAATAGTGGGATGAACCCCCGAATAATTATCACTTGCAAAACTTTTCACGATAGTAAAAAATAAATTTCATTGATTAATACCTACAATTTTCATTCTATTTCGAATAAAAACAGATCAAGAATGTGAATTGCCTACAAAGGTAGCTATTTTCTTAAAAGCAGCTAACCTGTTTTTCTTATTCAATGCATGCAGGCAAAAGATTATTATATTTACCAACAACCAACAAAAAAATTGGGGATCTAAAGAAATAAGAAACGCCTTCACTTGCTCGAACTACAAGGATTACTTATAGTTAAACAAAGCGTGAAGGCGTTGAAGGTGAGAAGATGTAAGAATGAGTCAAGGAGATGGCTCAGTAGTTATTCAATCTTATGATGCTCCGGCTCTGACGATTCGGCAAGAAGATCTTTCTTCAGCTTCTCAACGAAATAGAAAGCAACTAAAGCCAACACAGCAATAAATCCGCCGATAAAACCACCTAAGATCAAACCTTTCAGTTTTCCTAATTTGTGTTTCTCTAACGGAAGAATCGGCCGGTCGATAACTTGTACCAAAGGAGTATCCTGATCAATGCTCATCTTTAAAACTTCTAAGTTTTGATTCATTGCCATATAGGTAGAAACAGCAATTTGCATATCAGTGGCTTTTTGGGTAACACCAATACCGGCCGATTGTCGTACCGCGTTAGGTATATTATCTGCCATATGAGCACGGGCAGCAAGCGCATTATTATAAACAGCTTTGACAGAATCAGCCTGATGTTTTAGTGCTTCATAGTTTTGACGCGCAACCTTAGTTTTGGTTTGCACGTAAAAATCAGTAGCTTCTTTGATCAGATTTTCTACAAACAGTTGGGAAAGCTCTTCATTTTGGGAAACAAACGTGATATCCCCTATGCTTAATTTCTTATCGCGATTCTTAGCCGTTAACAATGGTTTTTTGACAATCGTAGTATAAATCGTTTGTAAAATACTGTCTTGCGCACGGGTAAAAGTAGACCGTTGCTGATTTAACGGAAATTGCATGGTACGTATTTCAGGCTTATCGCTTTTAGTCCATCCTTCCCTTAAATGATATGTGTCAATATAAAGGTTAAGCAGATTGTATGCTTTCCCGTCGATTTGCATGGGTTGCAGCAGGGTGTTCTCGATTAGATGTTGGGATGTGAATAACTCGTATAAATTATCCCCTCCGAAAGCACTGTTAGATCCACCACCGAGAGAAAGCCCGAATTGACTGGCAACGCTGGCAATACCTGACATGCTGATTGATTGACTATCTTGCATGGCAAAAGATAGCGTAGCAGTATAGGTAGGTTTAATCATAAAGGCAGCTATAATGCCTATGGAAGCACCTGCAAAAGCAATGCCTACTACCCAGTACTTCTTTCTCCATATCAACCTTTTGATCTCTTTCAGATATGCAAGAATCTCCTTTAACGATATCTCATCATTCGTTTCTATCGGTTCCATTATATAGTATAGTTGGGATGTGAATAAATAATTTTAGATGCAATTCGTTCCTAAAGAAGCGATTAAATGTTATTTATTTTTTGAAGAAAGTCAATAACACAATCATAAGTGAAACTAAAGTAGAAGTAATGGTTATACTTTCAGCAGTGTTTAATCCTTGTTTTATTGGTTTAGCAGGAACCACAATCCGTGATCCCGCAGTAACATCAGGATAAGCTTTGATGCCTAAGAAACTGGAAGTGGCATCCATCGAACCGTTAGGATAAATGACATAGGTTTGACGCTTCAATGCGTTTGAGGAGAACCCGCCGGAATGCTTGATATAGTACTGTAACGATTTGCCTTTTTGATAACGAATAATTGCAGGCATTAATACCTCTCCCGATATGGTTACAGTTTCGGGCGTTTTAGGAATTGAAAGCACATCTCCTTCCTCTAAGACCAAGTCATTCGGTGATCCTGGATGCATCATGATCTTATGAAGATCAATAGCTACCATATCAGGTTCCTGAAGCAAAGCCTGAGGCACCTTTGCGTTAGTTGAATCAGCCATTTCATTTTGTTGCTTTATAATAGCCATTTCAGTCACGTCTTTTAATAGTTTCTTTGACTCACTTGTATTGCTATTCCTGATTAACATAGCTCCGGAGGGATAGGCATAAGCAGTAAGACCTCCCGCATCTTTCAGTAAATCGGATATATGTTGACTCCTTGAAGTCAGTATATAGTTTCCAGGGTTAATAACTTCACCTTGAATGGTTACTTGTTTCAAATCTTCGGCTCCATAAATTGCACGCACCATCACATGATCTTCACGCTTTAAATTAAAGGCTTCCGCATCATTTAAATCCATATTTTGATCCATCCTGATCTTAAACGTTTTTGCCTTAATAACATTTTCGTTCAGTGTCGTAATGTCGGTAATCTGACGGTAAACCTCCACTTCAGCCAAATTTGCTTTATGATTAAAGCCATTGGCAAGCACAAGCAGATCTTTCAATGTCATACCATCAGCAAAAGGATAAACATTCGGTGAAATGACTTCGCCCGAAATATATACGGAATTTTCCTCTTTCATGGTCAAAATAGATGCAATGTAGACACTATCATCTCTTTGCAGTAGAATGTTATCAGAATCGTTTAATACTTTTCTGGGGCAGAATGAAGCCATCTCAGGAAGTCGCATGTTGTTTTTTCTGAATATGACTGCCTGGTTAACAAAAGCATCTTCGCGAAGCCCATCTGCTTTCATTATCAGGTCTTTGATTTTCATATCATCAGTCAGAGCATATACGCCTGGCCTATACACAGCACCACTGATCTGGACCCTGTTTTCAAATCTGTCTAAGAGTTTTCCAACAGTATATGCATCACCCGGTTCAGTCTGAAAGGTGTCAAAATCCTTATTGTCGATATCGATTACTTGTTTTTCTTTCAAGGTATTTCTATAAGCCGTAATACTTTGACGGTATGCGTTCTCAGTAAATCCACCGGCAAACTCAATCAGATTTTTAATTGTTTCTCCCTCCTTCATCTCAAAGATAGCAGGATTCTTCACATCTCCGTTCAAAGTAACACGGTTTTTATAGGGTAAAACTTTGATAACATCTTGATCTTGTAGGCGAAGGTTAGCCTGTTTACCATATACCAGAAAGTCGTATAAATCGACGGTTGCAATTACTTTATTTTCACGGATTAGTTCGATATTACGGAAAGAGCCGCTTTCTTTGGGGCCTCCTGATTGATATAATGCATTGTAAACTGTTGCTAAGGATGGAATTGTATAAGATCCAGGTGATGTAATTTCTCCAACAATAAACACCGTAATGCTACGAATATTTCCCAGAGAAATATTGGCAAAAGTATTTCCGGTCGTTATACCACGATAAATAGTAGATAGTTTGGCTTTAATCAATTTCTTGGCATCGGCTATGGTCAGACCATTTACATTAACAGATCCCACGTTTGGTATCAGAATGGTTCCTTCAGGACTAACATAGAGTTTATAACTTACTTCCGATACGCCATAAATATCAATCAAAATTTGATCGTCAGGTCCTAAAACATAATCTTGCGGTGTTGCCAACCGCAAATTAGGTTCGAAACTTAAATTGGCATTCTTAAAAACAGAGGCTCCGAATATCTGAAGGGGGACACCGATAATTGTTGGTTTTACTTTATTAGCAGTGAGTGATGCATCTGACATTACATTTGGGTTGCCTGTTTTAGCCGTAATCGGAACTTGATTGAATGTGACGAGGCGTGCTTTTAATTGATCGACCTTATCTTTAGATATACCTTGCGAAGCAGCATATTGATCAAGTTGATCCATGTTGACTCCTTCTGATTGCATTTTTTGCTGAATGGCACTTATTTGTGCATCCGTGAGGTCATTCACATTTACATTTTTCAGCATACTGAGAGATTGCGATTGCAGTGTACAGGTCACTAAGAGTCCAAAGAACAATAAAATCAGTTTTGTTGACACATACTTTTTTGTAAAGGTCATATCACTAAAATTTTAAATGGATAATGCAATGAATATATACATACAGATAAAAGCAGCTTGTTTATCCTCAATTTTATCTGTTTATCGGATTTCAGCTTATTTTCCTGTCAAGGAATGGTTGTCTGATTTTCAGAAACCATACATAACTCAATAGAAGATATCTTGACGGGTTTATATTTGGCCACAAAATTACACAATTCTTTGTAGAATACACATTAAATAAGCAAAACCTCCATATAGGGCATTTGAAATTTAAAATTACAAGAGTCTGTTCAACAAACTGTTTCAAATAGACATAATCAATTTTATAATTAGCTAATTATCAAGTGAATTTGACTGAAGTTCATCATGCAATGGGTGAATAGGTACCAATAGCTTATCATCAGTGATTTCTTATTCATTTATTAACATTTTACGGCTAAGTCTGAAAAGAATAAGTGTGAAAGCATAACGCCTTTTAAGGAACCAGAAATGTGTTTGTTTTGTTTTGCTATTTTGAACAGGCATAATGATGTCAATGAGTTATTCTTTCACAAACCTGCTAGTATGAACGCTGTCTGCCGTCGTAACCCTCAGAATATAGATGCCTTTTGCTAAGACGCTAACGTTAATCATGTTGCTTGTCAATTGTTTACTCATTACCATTTTACCACTCACATCAAAAACAATCACCGTTGCCGTCTCATCATTTAGGCCATTCATGTATAACATATCAGAAACCGGATTCGGATAGACGCTCCATCCTGATGTTGTCACTTCAGGAACAGCTGTATTCGTATCATCCAAATAAAAAGACAATTGTGCCGAACTAGCAGGAGTGCATTCCACCCATCCACCAGCGTAGTAGAATAGCCCAAAGAAATATGTCCCAGGATCCAAATCAATCAACCCTCTTAACGTGACGGTTTGCGTTCCAAGGCTGTCAAGATAAATGGTCTTTGGATCGAGGGTTGTTAGTGATTGGCCTCCTGCCTTTGGGAAGACAAAAGCAACAAGCGTCGAATCGAAATAACCTCCTTTATTCGTGATATTTGCTGTTAGGGTGATTTCCTGGTTGTTATAGACGGTTGTTGATGTTCCTCCGTTTGTAAAAGCCAAGACACTATTTAATGTCAATTTTGGCGATGAAGGCGTACTCAGGATATTGAATGAAACCGCGTTATCAGCAACCGGACCAATCTCTTTATATTTATATTTTTTATTTGAATATGAGTTCGTACTATCAGCAAGCACCGTAGCATAATAAGCTCCGGGAGATGTTGTAAGTGTTCCCGAGAAAACAACGGTTTGTGTTGCTCCGGCAGGAATACATACAACATCAGTGTCAACATACTGATTTAATGCCGAGTTAGTTTTCGAATGGATATAAAGTCCCAGATAAGAATAGAATTCAGTTCCGGTGTTCGTTATATTTACAGTAAAGACACCCGTTTTGTTTCGATATGCATTTTCGGAGACCTGAACAGGCTGAGAAAGCGTCAACACGGGTGATGTTGCCGGGGCTTGAATGGTTGCGGTAGTCCCGCTTATTGCTACATTCAGATAGTTGCTGAAACCTGTGCTTTGTTTCATGATTGACCATGAGGTAGAATCTGACGGTTCATAAATAGCATAGATCTGATAGCTACCTGCTGACAATCCCGATAGGGATATGTTTGAGAAGGGATAACTTTCATAATAATAATAAGGTTGAAGACTGGATATAGAAGCGGAGGATAATGTTTTTTGAAAAACACCATTTTTATATAGCCCGACACCTACATGACCTGTGTAATTATTAAGAGCATAATTGATAAAACCAAAGCTAAGAGATAAACTTTGCGTTGAAATGGAACTCAGTGAAGAGACTGATGAAGTTAACCCCTGATAATAAGTGCCTAATTCATAAGAAACATGAGAAGTTGCAGTCGGCTTCTGTATTCCTGTAAGAATTTGTTGATATTGCGTAAATCCTCCTGTCTCCCCCCCGCTTCCCGGCCAATCAGGATTTAAAGCGCTCAATTGAAAATAACCGTTGAAGAGGCCGCTCCAACCCCAGTTGATGTGATATAAATCATTGCTGTCATATCCGTCACATACAAAAGCATGACCATCGACATCTGTATCACCAGAGTAAAGTATCGGTCTCAAAGCATTTAATTCAGATTGAATCAAATTTTCCCACTGGCTTTCCGTGAAGAGGCTTCTGTCATACGATTGCAGCCCGGTGTCATATCCGAAGTTATTGATCAGGGCTGTTCCTGCATCGGATAAAGTGGCGGCGCTTCCACCGTTTTCTGCAATATCATATTGCATTTTGGCAGCAACCCCGCAATCATACATTAAAGTAGCCACTGCAGTGTCTTGCTTCGCGGTTGTAGTTGCTCCATAGCTGTTCTGCATATCAGTCCAATCGTAGGTTACCTTACTAAAGTCAACAGACAGTGTCCCGTAAGGGCTATCACTATAACTTTCAGAACCTTTCCCGGTTACCGGCCATTGATAATACTTCATAATCTGTGCCATAGCTGTAGCAACACATCCTGTCTCCGTATATTCTTTATACGTTTTATTGTACGGGCAAAACAGGTTGTAAGGAGAATCCTGATCCCACAAGATGTCTCCTAATAAAGGAGCGACTGAATCAGTAAGTTGCGGTGAAGTATTAGATGTTGTTGATGTCGTTGCGGTATTAAGAGATGCAGTGCTTTCTTTGGCTTTCATGGCGTATTGAATCTCCTTTTTATACAAGTCTAACCACCCTTGCACATTGGAGGGAATGTTCGTTGTCGAAAAAGAACCCTGAAGTGCATACCCAAGAACAGGCTTTACTGCATCATCACCCGAAACAATGACAAATCCCTGACTGCTTCCCACATTATAGACATAGTAGTAAGCCGTGCTGTCAGTAGTAGCGGTAGATGAAGAGGTGGTTGCAGCAGATGCTTTTACGGTTGGAGTTACATCCGTACGAATATAATTCAACTTGAAATCGGAACGTGTAACACTTTTTGCATGAAGTCTTTTTGCCGCAACAGGCCCAAGCCTTACCAGGCGTTCCTGATAAAACTTTTGAGCTATATTGAGTGCATTATCATTTGTCACATGTTTTGCCATACAAAATATGGCTTGCGAAATGAACAACATTATGACGATGATCCGATTGAATGTCAATGACCTGACAATAACGTCCCATGCCAAGGTTCTTGAAGTTGGTTTTTGGTTAAGTTCCATAATAAGATGGGGACTGAATGGTTTTTGGTAAATACTATCACGTGTAAGATGAATGTTGACATTATGCACATTCACTCTCAAATAAAGCAAAAACGCAAATGCTGATGCTTGTTGTTATCTAAATATATTCCCAAAGAAAGCATTTTTTACTTATTGGCACGTATCGTACCTTAGCTTCCATACGTTCTGATTCAACGTTTCAAAATTACTCCTTTTTTGTTCAAATTCAACCAGTCAGATCAATATCATGCAAAAAATATATAAATGCATTCCCCCAAAAAAGCAACAAGTCCTATTAATCAAGTAATCATCTATTATATTGTGAATTGCGTTTATTCGGATCAGGATAAAAGGGGTTTCGTCTTGGCATCCATCGGGACACATTTTATTGATTTTGTAATTTTAGCAGAATATTTTTCCCAAATAAGGCTCTTCATAAATGATAAACCACAGCGTATTAATAACAAAAGGAACACATTGCCAAGATAAAAATATGAATTTACATGATTGCAATGGATTCTCCTATCAACACGGTCAATACACCCTTTATTACTGAATTTCTGACATATTCATACATCCTGTCTACAACCAATTTCTTCAGTGGACTATAGGCCACCAACGTTCCTTTCCCCTTTCTAAGTAAGTAAAAACAATACAATGTTGTTTTGTTTTTCATTGAGAGTTTTGGAATTTTATCCAGTCCTTTTCAAAAAACGATGTTTATTCATCGATAATTCTCCAGTGCTTGTTCTATATTTGGTCTAATCCCATTCAGAGATAAAACCTATATAATACGTATATAATACCTACTTATATGGATAGGTATTATATACGTTTTATCTACGTGTCATGTACGTTTATAATTCGTAGTATCTATGAATCGGTTACGGGGGAGCATCGAAGGAAAGACGATGTTACTATTCGTGAATGTCAGTTATGAACATCTCGATGAGTTTCATGTGTCCCTTATGTACAAAAACAAACAGGATTGCATGAATCATTTCAATGAAAAGCGGATCTGATTTGGAAAGTGGCTGACCCTGTATGAAGTTGCCTCGTTCATCCTGATTATTCGAACCTGAATCAGCGTTTTATTTATGCAACGAAAAGAAAAACTCTAATCCGCCGCCGGGACGATTGTGAGCAGTGATGGTACCTCTATGTAACTCGACAGCATTCTTTACAATGGACAAACCTAATCCGGTTCCACCTGTTTTGCGCGAGCGACCTTTATCCACCCGATAGAAACGATCGAACAAATGAGGCAAATGTTCTGCAGGAACACCCATCCCGGTGTCTGAAAAGGCAAAAAAGTAGTGCGAGGCATCTTCACCAGTGATTTTAATGATCAGTGACACACCTTCGCCTGCGTAGGACATCGCATTATCCAATAGGTTGCGGAAAATAGAATAGATAAGCATCGGATTTGCTTTTAACCAAACATCACCCCCTAAGGAAATATCGATGTGCATATTTTTCTGTTGCAGCATCAATGCCACATCCTCAACAACCTGATTAACCGTCTTATTCAAACAGAGTAGTTCCATCTCAACCTCTTGAGGAGCTTCATTCATCTCATTAAGTAACAAAATATCCTGTAACAATTGATTCAACCGTTGTGCCTGAGCAAAGCTACGTTCAATGAAAAACTGTTGACGTTCTGCCGGAAGAGTCGGATTGTCGTGCAACGTCTCCATGTAACCGATAATGCTGCTTAAAGGTGTTTTCAACTCATGAGCCACTTGATGCGTCAATCGCCGTCGAATCATTGCATCGTGATCAATCTGCTCACGTTGCATTTGTGAATTGATGCGATTGGAGAAATAAAACAACACAGCAGTTACTACAAATGTCAGCATCAACCAAAAATAGAAATAAAGGTTGTCGGGCGACAAAAGGGATGCAACCGTAACGTTATAAGGCAACGCAGACCTGACATAACAATTGTTGAACAAAGTGGCATGATAATAATAACGCTTCCCAGTAGTATGTGATGTGCGAATATCGGAACCACTACCCTTTTCACGAGCTAATACCACTTCGGGACGTGTAAAATGATTTTCCATTCTTTCGACATTGTTCACTGCATTGTCGTAGGCCACTTTCCCATTCAGACTAATCACAGTAACCCGCTCATCGGTATATGGGAAAAGAGTGATCAACGAATCAAGATGAGACAAAGAACCGTTGTGTAAATTGATGTAATGAAACACCATCTCATTAGTATCGTTCAAAATAGTATTGAGCAAATTGGCTTTATAGCGTTTCTCCCGATGATACTGAAAAGCTAATACCGAGATAGCAAAAACTAAAAACAGCAAGAGATAATGGAGGAACAGATGTTTTTTCATATAACAGGGACTAGGGAACAACAGAGGCAATTGACAAATACGTAAGGCTGAAGAAATCGGATAATTTGAAAATGTGATGATGAGACGATATGATGATTAAATCAGTTCATTGGCTAATCTGCTAATTAATAGTCAATTGCCAATTTTTGGTTTCTTCCTTATCTTCTCATTTTCTTTAACGTATAAATTCAAACCACGAACTACTTAAGTAATATGAACAATATAATGTCGTGTTTTGAATTCTGGCCGTTGGTTTCCTTTCTGACCTCATCCGCCCTTCGGGCACTTTCTTCAAAGGAGAAGGAAAATGGATTCGTTTGGTTTATGTGGAACTTTGCCGATTCAACTATGAAGGTTTACGACACTATTTATTTTCTACTACTTACTTAGTGATCATTCCAAAAAACAATATCCATAGCCGGAACGGGTGACAATGTTTTTACCGTAAGGCACAATCTTTTTCCGTAAGCGGGTAATGTGAACATCGACCGTACGATCGGTAACAAACACATCATCTGCCCACACTTCATGCAAAATAACATCGCGTGAGAAAACTTTAGCAGGGTTTTGCAAGAAAAGCGCCAGCAATTCAAACTCCGTCTTCGTCAACACAATTTCAAGGCCGTTAATAGAAACTTTTTTGCTTGTTAAGTCAATGGCTAACGTTTCAAAGGTAATCACATTTTCAGGCGAGATCTTCACAGAACGGTTAATCACAGCTTTGATACGGGCAGCAACTACTTTCACAGAGAAAGGTTTCAGGATATAATCATCTGCTCCGGCATCAAACCCACGTAGTGTATCTTGTTCTGTTCCCCTTGCAGTAAGAAAAATAACAGGAATGTGTTTGGTGTCTTCTCTACTCTTAAGTAGTTGTGCTAACTTGAGACCATTCATTTGACCCATCATAATATCCAACAGGAAAAGATGAAAATCGCTTAAGTCCTTCTTCAAAGCTTCCTCTGCCGAATTTGCCACCTCGACATGATATCCCTCTTTCTCTAAATTGAATTGAAGGATTTCGCACAAATCCGGTTCATCCTCCACCACTAACAAGGAATATTTATTTTGCATACAGAAGTTATTTAACTTATTGATGCAAAGATAACCAAGAATTTTTGAACTGAACACAAAAACGGCAGAAAGAATGCGTTTACACACATTTCCCTGCCGTTGACAGCATGAAATAAAGGAGAAAACCTTTTTATAAATGGCTGAAGCACCACACCAACAATGCACCTCCAAAGAAGAGCACAAGGAATAGCACACCGGCTAAAGCAAACGCTTTTCCACCTGCTTCACGGAACTTACTCCCTTCACTTCCAATCCCAAAGCAGTCATCGTCATTAAAAGCTACTTGTACCTGCAACAGGTACGATCCAATCTTCTGAAAAAGGAAAATAATGCCAAGCAGCATTGCCCGATCCATTTTCAACCAGTGCAATATCAACCTCATGATTCAGCAATAAATTCTCCATTGCAAGAGAGTTACCTGAGACTACACTCATTTGTAATTTTGGATGTCTTTTTTGAAAATCGGCTAATACTTTCGGAAGAACATATTGTGCAATGGTTAAGCTTGCCCCAAAACGTAATAAATCTTCACTCTCACTTTTCAATGAACTTATTTCATCATCTAATTGCCGTATAATTGACTGATTTTATGCAAATTATCATATAATAATGTGCCTGCTTTAGTCAAAAACACATGACTTCCCTGTCGAACAAAAAGTGTAATACCCACTTTTTGTTCCAATTCTTTCACATGATTTGTTACTGCAGGTTGAGAAATGAACAAAACAGCAGCAGTATTTGAAAAACTAAGATGCTCGGCAACAGTCATAAAAACACGTTCACGATAATCGATAACCACACAATATTTTTAATATGATATCTTTAATTTTCAATAAAAACATCCACACTGACATTCCCTTTATGCATCAACCGTAATTCTATCTCCAAATATTCTCCGTCCGGAAAAAAAACAATTGAAAGTAAGATAGACAAAATTAGCGTTTTTACTTCAGAAATTTATTCGTTACTTTTGTACTTTAGAAGGAAAGTGAGATAACATGTTGACAAGCTTATAAACCCACTTTATCAAACAACGTTCCCAAAGAACATAATTTTTAACAGATGAGGTATTTGACGATTACTTATTGCTTCCTCTTATTCAACTTTTTTATTGGCACGCTTTTTGCTAATTCGTTCACCGTTACCATTGATGCAGGACATGGGGGAAAAGATCCCGGAGCGCTAGGCTCTTTTGCCAAAGAAAAAAACATCAATCTGGACGTGGCTTTGAAATTAGGTGAATTAATTCAAAGAAACTGTCCTGACGTTCGAGTGGTATATACACGTAAAACAGATGTCTTTATTCCATTAGAAGAAAGAGCCATGATTGCAAATAATGCCCATTCCAATCTATTTATCTGCATCCACACAAACTCATCACCCAGTCCTTCGGCATGCGGGGCTGAAACCTATACATTAGGATTGGCAAAAACAAAAGCGAACATGGATGTAGCACGACGGGAAAACTCAGTAATCTTGCTCGAAAATAATTATAAAGAGAAATATCAGGGATTTGACCCAAATTCCATTGACTCGTACATTATGTTTGAATACATGCAAGATAAATACATCGATCGTAGCATTCAGTTTGCCGCTGATGTGGAAGAGCAATGTACTGCCAATGCTGATCGTTCCAATCGGGGAGTAAGACAGGCAGGCTTTTGGGTACTGCATCAAACTTCCATGGCAGCTGTTTTGATCGAATTAGGTTATATTACCAACTCATGCGAAGAAGCTTTTTTAACCTCAACAGATGGTCAGAATCGTTTAGCAGAATCCATCTTTAAAGCATTTAAGGCATTTAAACATGACCATGAGAGACGTTCGTCAGCCAAACTAACATCAAATAATGCCGATCGGCCAAGTTCAACTGATGAAGACACTGCTCAAATAGTAAAAGCAGATTCAATCAAGCCAACAAATGAATCCAGTAAAACGAGAAAAGAAAAAGAAAAGGAAGAGCCGGTTGAAGCCTCCTTACCCGAGAAAAAGAAAAGTGTAGTTACAATCAAATCACAAGCAGACAACGTTATCAAAACAGGAGCACCTATATTCAAAGTGCAGTTTTTGCTTTCCGATCAAAAACTTCCTGACAATAGTCCAAAGTTTAAGAATCTTGATAACGTTAGTTTCTATCAGGAAAATAACCTCTATAAATATACCTCAGGAGACACACAAGACTTCAATCAGATCATTGCTAAACATCGGGAAATCAAGAAGCTCTTTCCAACAGCTTTTATCATTGCTTTTGTAAACAATCAGAAAGTACCTCTGCAACAGGCCATTCAACTTTGGAAAACCAACAAGTAAAACGCAATTAAATAATCCACATCAGATGAAACCACTATCAATCAACCAAAAACGAGAAATCAGAATTGGCCTTATGGCCATTATTGCCATCGGGTTGCTGTTTTTTGGAATAAATTATCTAAAAGGAGTCAATATTTTTTCACCTACCAACTATTATATTGCCATTTACAAGAATGTGGACGGGTTAGTGCCTGCAAATGCAGTAACTATTCAAGGCTATAAGATAGGACAAGTACACAAAATCAAATACAACTTTTCGCAAGATAGTGCATTTCAAGTCTATATTAGCATCAATAAAGACATAAAACTTCCGAAAGGAACTTATGCGGAGCTAAAAGATGCAGGATTGATGGGAGGTAAATCCATTGAGTTGGTATTTCCGAAAAGTTCAAAAAGTTATTATAAATCTGGAGACATTATACCTTCTTCAATGGAAGAAGGATTTATGGCAATACTCAATAAGAAAGTAATGCCAAAAATCGAAGAACTGTTGCCAAAAGTTGATTCATTGGTAGATGCGCTCCATACAGTTGTTGCAGATCCTTCCATAGGAAAAAGTTTAGCATCCATTGAGAGAACGACTAACAATTTAGATCAAACATCCAATCAACTAAGAATGTTGATGAACCATGAAGTTCCAAACATTTTGACAAAAGTCAACGTCATGGCTGACAATTTTGACGCTGTAAGCAACAACTTACGTGACATCAATTTTGCAGCAACAATTGCCAGCGTCAATAAGACGTTAGTGAATGTACAATCAATCACCGAGAAGATCAACAGCCACAATGGGACATTAGGTCTGCTACTAAATGACACTACATTGTATGTATCGCTCTCTCATCTGACGCAAAATACGAATACGCTTATGGTTGATCTCAAAGCTCATCCTAAAAGATATGTCCATCTTTCGTTGATTGATTTCAGTAAGAAATAATAATTATAAAAACTATGACAATATGAATTTCGAACCACTTAACATCACCAATAAAGCAGGTAACACAACTCCAGCCAAAACGGAAAAGACCCGATGTTTAATTATCGGATCAGGTCCTGCAGGCTATACGGCAGCTATTTACGCCGGACGTGCCAATCTCTTTCCCATACTCTATGAGGGAATGGAACCGGGTGGACAATTGACAACAACAACCGGAATTGAAAATTTTCCGGGTTATCCTGAAGGAACGACCGGCACACAAATGATGGAAGATTTGAAAAATCAAGCCACACGTTTTGGTGCTGACATACGTTTCGGCATTGCCACTGCTGCTGATCTTTCATCATCTCCTTATAAAATAATTATTGACGATAAAGTCATCATTGAAGCAGAAACCCTTATCATTGCAACAGGCGCAAAAGCCAAATATTTAGGGCTCCCGGATGAACAAAAATATGCTGGAAGCGGCGTTTCCGCATGTGCTACTTGTGATGGTTTTTTCTATCGTAAGAAAGTGGTAGCTGTAGTTGGCGGTGGGGATACAGCATGTGAGGAAGCTCTTTATCTGGCCGGATTATGTAAAAAGGTTTACCTCATTGTGCGTAAACCTTTTTTGCGTGCTTCTATCATCATGCAAGAGCGGGTAAAAAACGCTGACAACATCGAAGTGCTTTTTGAGCATGAAACCTTGGGACTGTTTGGAGAAGGAGTTGTCGAAGGAGCTACTTTGCTGAAAAACAGAGGGGCAAACGAGGAAACCGTGAAAATTGCTATTGACGGCTTTTTTCTGGCCATTGGTCATCAACCGAATACTGAATTATTCAAAGGCTTTATCACATTGGATGAAAACGGATACATTGTTACGCAACCAGGTATCCCACTTACCAACATTCCAGGTGTATTTGCTGCAGGCGATGTGGCAGATCCACATTATCGTCAAGCAATAACAGCAGCTGGAAGCGGCTGTCAAGCTGCCATCGAAGCAGAACGTTATTTGTCACATCACGGCTAATGGGAATTACCTGTTTTTATCATCCGGGTGCATTCCTGTGTATTCGGATGTGTTACGAATACTCAATTGACAATAAAACATACATGACAAGACTCTCATGCGTTGATACATAAAGGAGTATATTAATGATTTGGAGCACCTTATGATTATTGGTGAGAAAAAACACAAACAGATGAAAAATGATTTTGTCAACATTACCATTTCAAAGCTCCGCAATTTACGAGAAAGTAAAACCCCACCTTATAGATTAGGTCTTGCCTTGAGTGGTGGGGGAATTCGTGGATTAGCTCATTTAGGCATTATTCAAGCCATGGAAGAGCATGGATTGAAACCGGATATCTTGTCTGGAGTTAGCGCAGGTGCCATAGTTGGAGCATTGTATGCCGATGGGCATTCTCCGAAAGAAATTGCTCGTTTCTTTCAAGAGTCAAAGTTCTTTCAATTCGCTAAAGTCTCCCTTCCAACAAAAAGTTTAATGACATCCGAACGATTTTACAAAACCGTCGGACAATTACTTTGTGCCACCACATTTGAAGAGTTACACATCCCATTAATTATCAACATTACCGACCTGACAAACGGGAAACCAGAATATGTTAGTAACGGACCCCTCCTCGATATTGTAATGGCATCATCCAGTATTCCCATCATCCTCAACCCAATTGAAATTGGAGGAAAACAATATGTAGACGGAGGGTTGACTTGTAATCTACCAGCTAAAATCATTCGTCCGCGTTGCCAACAACTTATTGGTATCCACGTCAATCACATCCCCATATCGCCTCCGTTACATTCAATATGGGAGATAGCAGAACGCGCTTACCACATCACCCTTGAAGCAAATACATTGGAAGAAAAGAAAGTGTGTGATTTAGTCATTGAACCTGTGAAGGTGCGTAAGTTTGGCCTTTTTGATGTCGGCAACAGTGAAAAAATATTCGAACTTGGCTATGAAGCCGGTATGAAAGCGTTGGAAAAATACATGAAAGACCCCCAATAGTGCATCTTTTGAATTTATTGGCGAAAAATATATTGTTCTGCTTTAATTTTTAGAGGTGATGACTATTTCTCATTGCATATATGCGAACAAGCGTCGTTCATTACAAACAAAAAAGCCATTGTCTTAAACGAACAATACTAAACACCATCAATGATATGGACGCAATCTCAAAACAAAGAAGCACCAACAAAAAGGGAGCAAAGCCTGCCAAACAAAACATTTTTCAGCTTAATCAATCTGTAAATGTTTTGTTTTTAATACTTTTCTCCTTTGTTTCCGGACAAACCGCTTTCTGCGTAACGCCCAAAATTCTGGATTATTATTTGCAAGAAGCTAAAATTAACAGTCCCTTGATTCATAGAGCTATCAACGACAATAAAGTGGTGGCTTTAGACCTTCTTCAGGTAAAAAATATCCTTACCCAACCCCAAATCAACCTTAATGCATCTGTTTTATTGGCTCCAATCATTTCGCATGATAACGGCACCAATCAAATTCAACTTGCTTCAAATAGTGCTACCCGCTATAATGGTTATGATCTCGCAGTTACTAATGGTGGGCAGTATCAAGCTTTATTGTCTTTGCAACAACCGCTTTTCACAAAACCTTCTTATCATGCTTATGAACAGAAAGCTTCCATCAATCGTGACATTAATGATAACACGATTCTCCTGACACAACATGAAATAGAACAACTTGTCGGTCATCAATTTCTTCTTTGCGTGAACAGTTTCATGCAACTAAAAACAAACTCACAGTTGCTTCAGGAAATCGCCGAACAACTTCGCATTATGCATCCATTGGTAGAAAATGCCATTTATAAACAAACAGATGAGATGCTTTTGCAAATTGAATACAAAAATTATCAGGATGCTTACGCCACACAACATGCAGATTATGTCACAAATCTTTATGATTTGAATGCACTCTGCGGAATTCACGATACTACTATCGTTGAACTGGAGCCTACACACCTTCAACTGAATCATTTGCCTGTAAAACAATCCAATTTTACAACCGCATTTACCCTTGACAGTACAGCATTAACTGCCGACTTAAAAATAAACAATCTAAAATACATACCTCAAGTTAATCTTTTTGCCGATGGTGGGTTAAACGCTTCATATCTGCCCACACTCAATCGTTTTGGTGTGAGTGCCTGGGTTACTTTCAGTTGGATGCTTTTCGACGGGCATCAACGAAAAATTCAGCAGGAAAAAACACATTTCGGGCTACAAAACATTTCTTTCGACAAGCAAAACTTCATGACGCAGCAGGAGATGAACAAAGCAAAAATAATTCATCAGATCAATGCACTCGACGAACGGATGCAAAACCTTCAAGATCAACTAAAGATGTATGCAAAACTTGTGTCAACGTACGAATTGCAACTATCGCGTGGTAATATTTCTATAATGGACTACAAAAATCTTTTGAAGGATGTCGCTGCAAAACAACAAGAGGCTACTCTGGCACGCATTGAAAAAGAATCGCTCATTAGTTCCTATAACTATTGGAATTATTGACCAAAAATAAAATCAACACGAAAATAATAATAGCTTTAATGATGATGAAAAATCAGTTTGCCATTCTAATCATAATGTTTGTTTCGATAAGCATTGGTTCGTGCACAGGGAAAAAACAATCGGATAGCCAAACGGAAGTTCCACCCAAAGTTTCGGTTCATATTGTCTACCCGACTCAAGGGAATATTGTTAGTTACATTACCGTGAATGGCAAGACTGTTTATTTGAAGAAAGACATCATCACGGCTCCATTCTCTGGCTATGTCACCAGAGTAACGATTCATTTAGGAGACAGAGTGAAAAAGAATCAAGCCTTGTTTACATTGGCAACAAAAGAAGAACAAGCATTATCGTCGTCATCCGGATTATCAAACAGCGTTGGAAAGATCAATTTATTGTCTCCTCTTACAGGATTTATCAGCGATCTATCCATTACTACATCTGGAGCTTATGTAACTGAAGGCTCAACGTTAGGAAGCGTGGCTGAAAGCAAACAAGCAATCATTCAAGTGAACATTCCCTTTGAATATCATGCACTACTAAAACAAAACGCAACATGTTTGGTGAAGTTACCCGATGCAACATCCATAAAAGGGGATATCATAAGAATCCTCCCAACAATTGATCCCGTTTCGCAAACACAAACCATCTTTATCCAGCCATTGACAAATCGTTTATTACCTGAAAATCTAAATGTTACAGTTCAATTTGTCAATACGCAACACAGTCATGCCCTGTTACTTCCTAAAACAGCTATCTTGACAAACGAAACGCAAGATCATTTCTGGGTAATGAAAGTTATTCACGACACATTGGCCATCAAAATTCCTGTAGTAAAAGGAATAGAAAACGATAGCGTCATTGAAATTCTCAATTCTACGCTATCTTGTTCCGATCCGGTCATCACCGATGGTGGATATGGATTAGCCGATAGCACAGTGGTTAAAATCGCCCACTAAGATGGAAAAGCTATATATTCGATTCAAAAGTCCGATAACAGTTATTCTGTTATTGATTTTAATTGGAGGTGCTTACTCGTATAATTCAATGAAAACCTCCCTGTTTCCTAACGTCACCTTCCCAAAAATCAAGATTATTGCCGACAATGGCGAACAACCCGTTGATAAAATGATGGTGACAGTGACGAAACCACTTGAAAACGCCATTAAACAAGTCGAAAACTTAAAACTTATCCGAAGTACAACCAGCATGGGAAGTTGTGAAATATCCGCTTTCATGGAATGGAGTTCTGATATCAACTATGACCAACAACAAATTGAGTCACGCATTGCTCAAATAAAGAATTCTCTGCCTCCAGGTGTACAAATCACGGTGGAAAAGATGAATCCCTCGATACTTCCCGTCATGGGTTACTCATTGCAATCAGATACCAAAAACCCGATTGAGCTTAAAATGATTGCTGAGTATACAGTTAAGCCTTATCTCTCCCGTATTGAAGGTGTGTCTGCTGTTGATGTAATCGGAGGGAAAACCAAAGAATATCGTATCGTTTTAGATCAACAAAAGCTTGCTCTCTTGAAAATAAATCCGCAGGATATTGCCAATGCCTTACAACAAACCGATTTTATTCAGTCCAATGGCTACACTATAGACTACGAACGACTTTATTTAACAGTAACCGACGCCACATTAAAAACTATTGAACAACTTGAAAACCTAATACTGTTCAATAATACAGGTCGTCAGGTGAAAGTTTCCGATATTGCGCATGTTGAGGTAGCCGAACAAACAGAATACGTCAAAATAAAAGCAGACGGGAAGAATGTGCCCTTAATTGCAGTTCTGAAACAACCTAACAGCAACTTAGTCGACGTTGCTACACAAGTAACTACACAAGTAAATGCCATAAACAAAATTCTACCAAAAGACGTTGTACTGAAACCCTATTACAATCAGGCTGAATTTGTGAAAAACAGCATTCGAAGCATCATTGATGTACTTTGGATAGGATTATTGTTGGCTATTGTAATTGCCATCATTTTTCTGCGTTCGGCCAAAGCGAGCAGCGTGATTTTAATCACCATTCCATTAACATTATCGTTGACATTTATCGTGCTGCGCTCTATTGGTTTCGATTTTAATATTATGACTATCGGAGCCATTGCAGCTTCGATCGGGTTGATTATTGACGATGCCATTATTGTGGTGGAACAAATTCATCGAACACACGAGCAGTTTCCTGAACGTAAGCCAAAAGAATTGATCGGAAAATCGATACATTATCTTTTCCCGGCAATGGTAAGCTCATCGTTAAGTACCATTGTTATTCTTATACCCTTTGAACTGATGACAGGTGTTGCCGGAGCTTATTTTACAATATTGACCGAGACAATGATTATCACGTTGCTTTGCTCGTTCTTTATCACATGGATTGGGCTTCCTGTCATATACCTGTTATTTTCTAAGGATAAGGCAAAATCAAGTTTGGCTGTTCATTATCAGGCAAGAAGTTATCGTTGGATGGTATTCTTTGTAGGAAAACCATACTTCAGCTTTGGCATTATTGCACTGTTGATTGCAGCTATTTTATTCAGTATGCCAAAACTTAAGACAGGGTTTCTTCCCGATATGGATGAAGGCTCTATTGTTCTCGATTACAACACACCTCCCGGTACTTCTCTGGAAGAAACCAATTATATGTTGAATGAAGTAGATAAAATATTGGAAAAAACACCCGAAGTAAAGAGTTATTCGAGACGTACAGGCACGCAAATGGGGTTTTTCATCACAGAACCCAATAGTGGCGACTATTTAATTGAACTCAAAACCAAACGTAACAAAACAACCGATAAAGTTTCGGACGAGATCAGGCAACAAATCGAACATACATTGCCATCTCTCACCATCGATTTCGGACAAGTGATCACAGATATGCTGGGTGATTTAATGTCAAGTGCTCAACCGATCGAAATAAAGATATTCGGGAACGATCATACAAAATTGATGGCGCTTTCACGTCAAATTGCAGACAGTATAAATACGGTTGAAGGTACCGCAGACGTTTTTAACGGCATAACAGTGGCCGGTCCCATGCTTCGGGTGATTCCAAATGAAGCGAAATTAGAACAATTCGGACTAACGGCTGCCAATCTGCAATCTCAGCTCGAAACACATATTGCAGGAACTGTGATTGGCACCATTCCCGAAAAAGAGCAACTTACAAACATTCGGATGATTTTCCCGATTAACAACCAAACGTCAATTGATCAGTTGAAACAAATCAAAATATTTACCCCTTCAGGAGATTATTTGCCTTTGAACGAATTCGCTGACTTTTCCATTCAAAGTGGAGTAACAGAAATTAATCGCGAGAACCTTCAAACGATGGGAGTTGTCACCGCACGACTGAATAATAAAGATCTGGGAAGTGTGATGAAGAATATTCAGCATAAATTGAGCCAAATAAGTTTGCCACTATCTTATCAGATTATTTACGGAGGTTCTTATGAACAACAACAAAATTCCTTTGCCGAATTGCTTAAGATTTTAATACTTGGAGGACTTTTGGTATTCACCGTTGTGCTCTTTATGTTCAAAAGTCTGAAGCTATCACTCACTGTTTTATTCATAAGTATCTTGGGAATTTCAGGCAGTATGACCGCATTACTGCTTACCAACACACCATTAAACGTTGGAAGCTATACCGGCCTAATTATGATCATCGGTATCATTGGAGAAAACTCCATATTTACCATTCAACAGTTTTTATCGGAACTAAAATACACTGATACAAGCAATGCTCTAGTTAAAGCATTGTCTGTACGGTTACGCCCCAACCTGATGACAGCCTTAGGAGCAATTGCCGCTTTGTTTCCATTAGCATTAGGCATTGGTACAGGCGCACAAATGCACCAACCCTTAGCCATTGCAGTTATCGGAGGCTTTATCATTGCACTTCCTCTTTTGTTGATCGTGTTACCAGCTATTCTAAAGCTCATTATCAAAAAAACATCCTGAAAAAAGTCCATTTATACTGGAAGATATTTATGAATACATTGCCAATAAGATGCATAAAAACAAAAGATTATTCATCGGAGAAATGAACTAACATACGGCGATAGACGTTGAATATGGCAGCTTTGGAAACAAACCCAACATATTTTCCGTTGTCAACAACTGGAAGATTCCATGCTCCTGTTTTTTCAAAGGTCTTCATCACCACATCCATAGAATCCCCGATAGAAAGTAAAGCCGGAGGAGAAATCATTAATTCGCGTAAACGAAAACGTTTGTATAAATCGGAGCGAAACATGATGTTACGCACCTCATCCAATGTGATAATGCCCAGCAACTTATCATTTGAATCAACAACAGGAAATAAATTGCGATTTGAAGATGAAATGACATTCACAAGATCTCCCAACATATCATCAGGATGCACTACATCCAGATCAGTTTCAATAACATTCTGCATTTTCATGAAGCCTAAGATCGCACGATCTTTATTGTGAGTCATTAACTCACCCGATTTAGCCAAACGCATGGCATAAATACTGTGCGTTTCAAATACATTCATCGTTAAATAGGCCACCGTTGATGTAATCATCAGAGTCATAAAAAGTTCATATCCTCCAGTAACTTCTGCAATTAAGAATATTGCAGTCAGCGGGGCATACATCACTCCCGACATCACACCAGCCATACCGGCAAAGGCAAAATTCTTCAATGGAAGATCAAAGCCCAAAAAGTAATTCATTGCATATGCCATTACATAACCGGTAAGACCTCCTACAAACAGGCTAGGAGCGAAAAGACCTCCTACCCCACCACCACCATTTGTGGCAGCCGTTGCAATCACTTTAAACAAAATGATGCATATAAGATAAATGATCACCACCACACCATCTGCACGAAAATTATAAAAAAGACTTCGATTAAACAAAGAATCCGCACCACCACCTGATAACAAAGCGCTGATTGTTGAATAACCTTCGCCATAAAGTGGTGGAAAAAGAAAAATCAGAGCACTTAAAATGACACCACAAATGAGTAATTTTTTACGCGTGACCTTTAATTTAGCAAACATTTCCTCCATTCGATTTGTCATTCGCGTAAAATAGAGCGATACAAACCCGCAAGCAATACCCAAAACAATTAAATAAGGAATACGTTGAACTGTGAAAGGTGCAAAATGAGAAAATTGAAACATAAAATGATCACCGGAAAGGATATAGGTTACCGAAGCAGCAGTTACCGAAGCAATTAACAACGGAATAACAGAAGCCATTGTCATATCGAGCATCAATACTTCAAGAGTAAACAAAACACCAGTAATTGGTGCTTTGAAAATGCCGCTTATGGCACCTGCCGCACCACATCCAACCATCAACATCAATGTCTTTTGGCTCATCTTGAAAAACTTCCCCAAGTTTGAACCAATTGCCGAACCGGTAAGGACGGCAGGCGCTTCCGCTCCAACAGATCCACCGAATCCAATTGTGATAGCACCTCCCACTATCGAGCTCCACGTATTATGCAATTTAATGATTGCTTTTCTTTGAGAAATAGCATATAAGATACGGGTCACACCATGACTTATATCATCACGCACAACCCGCCGAACAAACCATCCTGACAAGGAAATACCAATAATAGGTAAAATAAGATACCAATAATTTGCTTTTTCAAGAGAAAAACGCTCTGTCAGCAATGTTTCAATAAAATGTATAAGCCACCTTAAAATAAAAGATGCTAATCCTGAAAGAAGGCCGACCGCAAAACTAAGCATCAATACAAAATGCCGCTCCTTGATGTTTTGCTCGCGCCAATGAATCAATTTTAGATGCTTCTTAGTTCCAAGAATAGTTGTCGGGAGTTTGAAATGAAATGGGAATATAAAATGTTTCATTCCTCAATCAATAGATTAAACTTCATCTTTCTTTACTATGACATTTCGATAAGGATAAGGAATTTCAATTTCTTCTTGATCGAAACGTTCTTTAATGGCTTTCAGCAGGTCACACTTCATCACGAAGGCATTTCCACTATTGCTTGCCCAAGCCCAAGCACGCAAGGTAATGGACGAATCGCCCAATGACATCACGCGCACAATAACCTGCGGTTTATCTTGTGCTTTATCTTCTATACTACGATTATCGATAAGTAAAGGATGTTGCATTGCCTCCTCCCGCATGCAAACCATTGCTCTATCTATGTTTACATTATAACCAATCCCCACTTCGATGAATGCGCAAACCGGCTGATCAACAAAAGTGGAATTCACAATGGTTGCCGAGTTGATAGTCGAATTTGGAATAATAATACTCTTATTCTCAGGATCGCGCATAACCGTGTGTCGTAATGTAATATCCTCAATTATACCTTTATTTCCATCCGACAACGCAATCGAATCTCCAACCCTGAAAGGCTTAAAGAGTATGATGAAGATGCCACTGATAATATTCCCAACGGCTTGTTGAGCAGCAAAACCAATAGCTGCCGTAAGAATGGCAGCACCAGCTAACATAGCAGATCCAACTCTTTTCAACTCGGGAATTTTATTGAAAAGAAAAATCACTCCCACAATTACCACGAAGAAATTGATAGTGTTCTTTAAAAAAGTGTAATTCGTGGGATCCATCTTCATTTTTTGGGCTGCCCGATGAAAAGCACGCTTTAAAATGTAAGAAGAAAGCTTAACTAACAAAAAAGTTCCGATGATAGCACCTGCTACCCAGATCATTTCTTCCAAATATCCCATTGATGGATGTACCATTATCTTAATTCAAGATTTATTACGTATAACATTCAAAGAAAATTGCATTACAAATAAAATGATACTCTTCATCGAAAAAGGAAATGAACGAATCAATATTTATGTTGTAAATTTGAAGTCCAAAATTAGCATAAAAAAATGGAACCTCTTTCAATCTTACAAAAATATTACAACACCTCATCTCTCGCATACACTATTTTAGTGACGCATAGCCAATCGGTGACACGAAAAGCACTAGCGATAGCGCGCGCTCATCCCGAGTGGGATGTCGACATAAATTTTATAGAAGAAGCCTGCATGCTGCACGACATCGGAATCTTTCTTACACACGCACCTTCCATCGGTTGTTTAGGTGAACACCACTACATAGAACATGGATATCTTGGCGCCGATTTATTGAGAGAAGAAGGATATTCACGACACGCTTTGGTTTGCGAACGTCACACAGGAGTCGGACTCAGCAAACAAGAAATCATTGAAAAACATTTGCCAATTCCTCACCGTGACATGATCCCTATTAGCCTTGAAGAACAAATTATTTGCTTCTCCGATAAGTTTTTCTCCAAATCAAATATTGAAAAGGAGTTTTCACTCGAAGAAATACGTTCTTCTCTCACTAAATTTGGTAATAATGTTGTGAATCGCTTTGATGAGTGGTTATCTATGTTTCTTGGCACGAATGTTGGTGAATTGATAAGCAAAACCAAAACTGAGTAATTCCTTAAATTGCCAATGATTTGGTACAACACCATTCACAGGAAGAGAACTATTATCAAAACGAGGATGTATAGAAAGGCGAGCGGACAGAAATCGGTTCAACGTCACATTGGCAATTGTTTCCCAATCAAGTTGCATCGTTTTATAGTTTGTGAAATAAGACAATCGCGAACTAACGCTCAAATCATTCGAAACTTTTTTGTTATATTCCAAAAGTAATGAACTACCAACCTGATGTAAACTGTTTTGGCCGGGTAAAATACCATACAATGCAGTATTTAAATTGGCGGTATCAGCAACATGAATGTATCGATAAGATAGTGGAGTAATTAAAGCAGATAATTGGTCCTTATATTTATAGTTCATCCCCAATCCAATATCAAGCTGATATGGAGAAAAGAACCCATTCAAGCGTGTACGGGAATTGAGGGCGGCAAAAGAGGTCAATGAATAGGTTGTCAACTGACCTGATAAACTATAATTCCAATTTTTATAAGCTTTTACTCCAAACGTACTGGTTAAGCGGATTAAATTATCTGTCACCGAATATCCCCTTATCGAATCAGAGACCTCACTTTGAAGTCCCATATGATAGGTAAAATCATTGTCAAACTGAATATGTTTCTGATCATCATAATTAGCATCCGCATTGACAACAAATAGTGCTGCTACATTGCTTTGCCCACCTTGATACCAATTTGATGATGTGTGATTTTGAGAAAACTGTGCCAGCACACTTCCGCTTGTCATCCAAGGTGCTTTCACCAATGTAGCAACCTTCATTTCCCCGGGGAAGTGTAACTCGTATTTATGCCTCAGCTCCAATTCACGGCGATCTGGCGATGAGATATGATGATTTACAAATTGTTCAGGGCTGGGCAAAGACCAAATATCGGCCGTATAATATCGTGGATTTGCCAACATGAGCTGGTTCTTTTCCCAATTGCGTAAACTATCAATATATCTTGCCGCATAAAACGCAGGATGAAAATAAGAAGAAGCCGAACTTCCAAATGAGAGGTAGTTTTTGTACATTCGTTCCACTACAGGAGCATGTGCAGGACTAAATTCAACATGGAGTCCTGTAAAAATCAGATCTATAAATAACGGATTCGCTGCATAGAACGATCGATCCGGTAACAACGCGTAATTAATCTCATTAATTGTATCAAGTGATGGTTGCTGATTCTTTTGCAATAGATTAATCGCTAATGAATCAATATTATAATTCAACTTGTTTTGCATTGAATTTCGGGTTAAAACAACGGTATCTTGTTGTCCAAAACAAAACCACGCAAATCCTGTTAAAAGAAAAGTGATCCAAATCTTTCTCATGTTTTATATTTGTTCGATTTTTGCATTAAAGATTTAAACTTTTCCCCACTCTTGGGGGAGAACTCACCTGTTAATTCACTCTATGGTTCATAAACATTGGTTCATGCTCATTTTATAAGCATTTCCAAATTCATTAACTTGCAAAAATAACTATTTTGTATCATGAAAAACAATCTATTTACGCAAATAAGGCTCTCAATAGAGCATAATCAATTAGTTTTGTGATTTTTAATAATCATTTTAGTCTTCCATTAATGATTATTAAGTAAAGCCAATTAATAAACAAGCAGCATTTCAAACTGTACAAATGAAAAATAAAAATGAAGAATTCATCTCAATACCTTCTCTTTACGTTTTCTCTTCTCTCATTGAAACAATGGTATCATTGGCTTCCATGATCAGAATAAAAATGCTATTCTTTTGTTTCAAAACAAATTCATTGACTACTAATGCGTTTTATTTAAAGAAACTTTCACAGAAACATATGCAGTGCCTGATCTCTTCTCAACCCAACACTCATATTTTTAGGAGAGTCATCGAAAACAAAAAGAGCTACCTTTGTCACAAAAGGAATCAAAGTCGTTGAGTAGTATTCAAATCATATTTTTGTATTTCATTCCCGAGATTATGAATCAAAATTTAAAGGATCATCAAAGCTGTCATATGAGCTTCGGCAAACAAGAAATTATACTCGTGGCTCCGCTAAATTGGGGGATTGGACATGCTGCACGTTGCATTCATTTGATCCACAAATGGAAAGAGGAAGGACATAGCATCTACTTAGCGGCAAATGGAGAATCTTTTCATTTACTGCACAACGAGTTTCCTATGCTTCCGTTTCTTGAACTGCCCGAATGCAACATTCGTTATTCGCACTCGCATTCGCAAGTAGGAGCCATACTGTTACAGCTTCCCGTATTATTCATCTCCATTCTAAAAGAACATAGACTTTTACGTAAAGTAGTAAAAGAACACGCCATTTCACTTATTGTATCAGATAATCGATTCGGATTATGGCATCGACAAATAAAATCGATCTACATTACTCATCAAATAATGATTAAAGCACCAAAAAGCATTAGATGGACAGAACCTTTACTCTGGTTGCTTCATCATTGGGTAATTTCACAATATGATGAATGTTGGATTCCAGATGTTGCTGGTAATGACAATTTATCAGGTGATTTAGCGCACAAATATTCTCTGCCACATCATGCTCACTTTATCGGTTGGTTATCACGATTTCCGGTAACCGACATTCCAATAGTCAACAAGCACTATCAAACAATTTGTTTACTTTCAGGACCCGAGCCACACAGGACATTGCTTGAAGAGAATTTGATCAACCGTTTTTGTAATATTAATGAGCTGACTTTGATTGTGCGAGGAAAACCTTCTTTGCAACAAAAACGAATTTCCATTGGGAATGTGGATCTCATTTCGCATCTCGAAACAACTGAAATGCAAGCCTACATACTTGACACGCCAGCCCTTATTTGTCGATCCGGTTATTCTACATTGATGGATTTAAAAGCATTGAACAAAACAGCCACCGAACTGATCCCCACACCCGGGCAAACCGAGCAAGCCTACTTAGCACAATGGAATGACCCATTACGAAAACATTTATAGTAACTTTGTTCCCTCAACCGCTCATCAACTTATTGTTTCATCATGAAACCTCTCAATGCAACTTTTGTGGACGCCATGAATAATGGGAAAAAGCTTTTTCTAGTCTTGATTGATCCCGATCATTTTACCAATCAAGAACAGATAGTCAGGTTTGTTGAACAGATAAATCAAGCACAACCCGATATGATTTTAATCGGCGGAAGTCTCACCGTCGAAACGACAACAACCATTATCCGACAAATTAAGAAGCGATGCCCTCTTCCACTCGTCCTATTTCCGGGAAATACGTTTCAATTTACACCCGAAGCAGATGGACTTCTGTTGCTCTCGTTGATTTCAGGACGTAATCCAGATTTGCTAATCGGTCAACATGTTGTGCTTGCCCGGACCATTAAACAATCTGGCATAGAGACGATTTCAACCGGATATATTCTTGTAGAAAGTGACCACACAACTGCAGTTGAATACATCAGCAACACGCATCCCATTCCACGTACAAAACCTGCAATAGCAGCTGCAACGGCCTTAGCTGGGACGCTGTTGGGCAATCGACTCATCTATTTGGAAGCCGGAAGTGGTGCTTATCCACCAGTGCCATCAGCAATGATCACGGCTGTAAAAGAATCCATTGATGTTCCCTTGATTGTCGGAGGAGGATTACGATCAATCAACGACATTATAAAAGCATTAGAAGCCGGTGCCGATGCCATTGTTGTTGGAAATATCCTCGAAGAAAAGTCGGAATTGATGGACTCCTTTTCAAAAACCATTCACCAATTTCATAAATAATGAATTTATAAACAACCAGTTAAAATTATACCAAAAAGAATTTAGCATGAAAACGAAGATAACTTTTTGGAGAATCTAAAAAAAGCGTTACCTTTGCACCGCTTTTGACCATAATAGATGTCTAATTGATTCAGTAGCTCAGCTGGTAGAGCACATCCCTTTTAAGGATGGGGTCCTGGGTTCGAATCCCAGCTGGATCACAAGCAAAAACGCTAATTACTTTTTATATAAGTAGTTAGCGTTTGCCATTTATACCATTTGCACAACATTTGCACAACACGTGCCAATAAACCTATTCCCTTTATCCAAAACTTCTTCTTTGACTAGTTTTTAGCTTAGCATTCAACGTGTGTTATTGAGATGCTATTATTTGTTGCCTAAAAAGAGATCAATCCAAACTGTGCATTTTTATATAATCCGTTGCTAAATTTGCTATGCATTAGTTTTTTAGGATACCGAACCTCTTTAAAATTCATTTGACTAAATATTTTTTATTTTCAAATTTCGCTTAAGGCGGTGTTGGAGTTTTTGTGCTAAACTATAAAAGAAGTTCTCTTGGCTCATATTCTGATATTCTGTTACATGGCAACTTGCTCCCATTTGTTTTGACGTTTACAATAAACTCATCACATTCTTGTTCTGTCATTATTTTATTTATATAAGCTTGCCAAAGAAAATCCATTGTAGTCACATACTGAATTGAGTTTTCCTCACAATATAATGTTATATCAGTAATATTGCTACTTGCAATTATATCCTGATTATATTTACAGTAAACCATTGAAGCACTTTCACCCAACCCATATTTTTTACACAATAAAGCAAAGTCATAAGTCATATCAAAACCAGGTTCCCATTTCTCAATTTGTATGTTGTTAAAATAATGTAAATAATTATCGAGATACCTTTGAGTAAGTGCGTTTTTGCGTAATTCTTGATTTAACACAATGTCCAATATTACACATTGATAACATGGGAATATTTTATGTAACAATGGCAGAGAATTACCTTTAATGAAATGAATAATAACATCTGCATCAAGAACTATCTTAACCTTTCTACTCATTAGTATTAAGTGTTGGATCAATGCCTATGTCATTCATCAATTCATAATAATGACTTTCTGAAATTCTCAAATTAATAAATAATTCTTTTGCCCTACTTCCATAATCACTAATAATTAATCCCTGATTACCAGATTCATACAAATCTAATCCAAATCCGTATTCTTGTGCCGTCTTTTTAATTTGCAACAAACCTAACTTTTCACGCTGTTCTGCTGTTATAAATTTCAAAAACTTCAACCTATTAAGCATTGCTAAATGAGAAACAGAAAAATATTGTTCCATCTTTAATAAAGTAGGTATCGAAATTTCTTTACGAGTTAACTCAGGAAAAGGAATCATTTTTTTCAAACCCATTTCAGGAAGTAAAAGTTCAGATGCAAATAAATCTGCTTTTTTTTCATTTACATCTTTACTCTGAGAATATCCAGGATTACATACGTGCGGTTTAAATTCATTCTGAACATACAAATGATAGAATTCGTGGGCAATAGTAAAGTGTTGTCTCCCTCTTGGATTATTAGAATTAATCATCATAAAATTCTTATCTCCAGTTTTTAGACACATCCCTGAGAATGAATCAGACAATGGTCTATATATAGTATGGACATTTAATTTCCATAGGAGATTTTTGCAATTTATAGATTCCACATCACTTAAATCCACCTTCTTTCTAAAGTTATGTACATCAATTGATATTTCTTCAACGCTTACATTTGCCATATCAATAAGAACTCATTTTAAGGTAGTTTCTTACAATAGTTTTGAATTTTGATATCTCTATAATATCTTCTTTATGAGGAAAATCAAGTCTAAATGCACATGCTAGTTCATTTTCAATTTTCGATGGATCTTCTTCAAAAAGCGACAACAAAGAAATACCATATAATTCACATGCTTTGACCATAATCTCATAAGGCATTTCCCTATTCCCAGATTCATAATTAGCATAAGCACCTCTATCAATGCCTAAGTAACTTGCAACATCATTTTGCGAATAATTAGACACATCTCTGAATCTTTTAAGATTCTCAACAACAATAGTTTTCATAACGGATTAATGGTTTTGTCTATCGGTTATTTTTTCATGGAGATCACAGAAAGGCGTTGCAAATATAGATATTATATTCGCTATATCCAAATTTTGCAACGCTTTCTTCATAATAATAATATTCACCCCTGAATCATTCATAAGATGAGACACAAAACACAAACGCTGGAGAGTGATGAAGGGTTATTGGTTCATTATCAATTTTGATGTTTTTTGTTGCATATAAAAAGACCATCAAATACAAAGAACAAATAGAATTTCAAAAAGTAAGAAACAGTGAAGAATTAGAAAAAAACAAAGCACCTTTCATGGAGTCTCCCAAACAAAAAAAAGGATGTCGCCTATTTTTTATAATTGCCATGATTTTCATGGTAATTATTATTGTCTTGACAATTATTTTTCCCTCAACTAAAACAAACAAAGTAGCCATTGCAAAAGTTAACATTGATAGTCTTGTTAATGCTGTGAAAAAGGATTCTTCTTTTGGAATTGGAGATGTCTATTATAACCCTGAAGATAGCAGTTTCAATATTGCGATTACAAATAAGTATAATGTTATAAAGGAAGGGGACTATTCCACAGCCTATTTTAATAACACTTATCATATTGACAGTTTCCCATGTTTTGAAGGTGTATACTTGTATGCCTATAAAAAAGGGAAATCACTAAAAAAAGGAGATTATAAGGAATATCTAACGTGTGACAGCAAAAGAGCAGCGGTACTATATGACACATTTGAAAAAAAATATTGTTATGGAAACCACTGCACACCTTTGGAAGAATATTTAAAAGAAACCCTAAACGATCCAGATAGCTATAAAAGCGACAAATTGTGGGTTAACTGGAAAGAAGGGAATTCGTTTGATGTTACTAATTCCTTTAGGGCTAAAAATGCTTTTGGGGCAATGGTTTTTAACAAATGTAGTGCAGTAATTGATATTGACGGGAATGTTTCAGATTTTCAAATAGATAATTAAATTCCAAACTTTCTTTTATGGTTTGTCTGCAATTGATAGAAAATAAATTTTTATCACAACCTATCATTAGAATGATTGTTGTTTTATTTGACAATACAAAAGCCGATGCAAAATGTATCGGCTTTTATTTTACCCCCACGTGTGCATAACGATCGTATTAAAATCTTTAGATAGGTTTCTTTTAGAATATTCGATTAATCAACCTCATCAATTGGGATTTCAGGGTATAGGTGTTTTTTGCCATAATCTGAATTCAAATACTTCATCTCGCTTGCGATAATTCCATCTATGAATTTTTGACGTGAAGGGTCGTTTAATGCACGCCTAAAAGAGGCGTTTGTGTCTTTTAAATATTCTATTACTTCTTCTTTAGTCATTGAATTTGTTATTAAAATAGTCCATAAAGTATTGATAATCTTTGTACACATCAAACAGTTAGCTCCATTGCCAATTTCCCATCAATAACTTTCCATTCATCACCACGAATCCAATATTTATTTTTTGACTTTTTAGGATCAAACGTATTTGGATATTTCTTTAAGAACTTGAATTCTTCAATACTTATCATCTCAACTTTTGCCATCATCACGCCATTTCGTTTGTATTCAAGAATAAAAGGAGCTGCCACGACAATAGGAGGTTCGTTTTTATCCAATCCGTTTTTCGTGATAAATGTGTTGAAGGTAGTATAATCAACTAAGTACATAGATTTAGTTTTTAGGTTCGTAAACTATGTTATTCTTCTGTCCTTCCAGTGGTTTTGAATGATCATTTTTACCAAATGTAATTTCATCCGGTATTTTATCAAATGCCTTGCATTTATCGTATAAAATATGATTTTCACACGAATTACAAATCACCTTTTGTAAAGGTTCATTTTTTCCAATTATATCGCTCATAGTAGTATTTTTAGTTACTCAAAGATACAAAAAATATTTCATATTATTTTTTGATTTGCCCCATTTACTCATATATTTCATCTTCTAATTCCTTACCAACCTTAATTTTACCTTTTACCTCATTCAATTGTTTATTCTTCCAGTTTTCGGGATCGGTATTGCATAGAGTAAAGATGATGGCGGCTGTATCCGGTTGAAAATACTTATCTGTGATGGTTTGCTCTTTGATTTTCGGCTTTTTGTCCTTATCATCAATATAGACAGTCTTTTTTTCTTGTACCGTATAGCCTTGAATCTTTTTGATCAGTGATTTTTTGGCCTCAGCGGTGAAAAACTTTAATCTATCATCCTGTGCCTTTTTAATAGACTCGCAAAACTCTTTTTTTTCTGATTTCCAACGATAAAAAGTTGCTTCATCAATATAAGCCATTTTGCATATCTCCGCTATCGTGTAGGTATCTGACTTAATCAAGTCAGTAATTCGTTCTACAATTTCATTGTTATATTTTGCCATGATTATTATTTATTGTGGCTAAGATTGATTGAATAATTGCTTTTTGCATTGGTGCAATTTTTGGTAGTTTATTTACCGTAATATTTACCGTAATTTTACCCCAACCCATTACATTACCGTAAACCGTAATCCCCCTATATAGATAGGGGGTTATTACGGTACGGTAATATGGTAGGTTAAAAGGGTAGGTTTTCATCTGAAATTTCATTTACTGGTAAGTGATAAAAACCCGCTTCACTTCTTACAATGATACCGGACTTTGTCGCTTGATTAATTCTTTTTTCTGCCATAGATACTTTTACATTGCCAATCTCCATGACTTTCTTTTTTAGATCAGAATAATTCAAAGAGGTTGGTATAGGAAGAATTTCAGAAAACAGTTTATCAAGTTTTGGAGACTTTGCAGCTTTTGGCTCCGGTGCATATAGTTCCGGTAATGCCTCAACATTGATACGAAAACAAAAACCATCTATTGGCCTGTGTCGGCTGTCTATGGGTTTAGCTTCGATATAAGGTGTTGAGCCTTCAACTTTGGTAAGTAACAAGATTAATTCCCCTTTCTGCTTTAAGAACGCTCCCAGATGCCCTCTAAGCTCATTTGTACCCTTATTTACATGGAGCGCAACACAGATATGACAATTATAAAAACTTGACCATTTAGCCAATTTCATAATGATACCCCTACTTTCTACAATGTCGTTGAAATTATCCACTAAGTCCACAACTCCATCAATTAGCACCATGTCCGGTACAAGGTCTATTATTGCAGCCTCAATGATGCTTAACCGTTCGGCTGTGGCATATTCCCTAAGATTCAACGCTGTAAATGATGGATTGCTTTCATTCGTTGGCCAATGTAGAATAGTATGCACACGTTGTGCAACGATTTGAGTATCGCTACTATCCTGCTCTGTGTCCACAAACAAAACCTTCATGTTCTCTTTCGGACAGTACATGTCCAAAAACGTATCCTTATGAAGGGTTGCGGCTGCAATAGCAGAAATGAGAAACGTTTTACCCACCTTTGCGCTGGCTGCTATCGTGCTAATGTTTCTCCGGTGCAACATGGGTATCTCCGTACTGGTTTGAATGAGTAGCGGCTCCAGAGGTTGTACCGGCCTGGATAGATCAATTACAGTATTACGCCAATCAGTCACGGCCTTGTCGCCTGCATGAAGAAGCGCCAATCCTTTTTCCATTGTGAAATTATTAGGCTCCATATTCATACGATTTTAGGGGTTTTGTTCCAAAGATCAACAAATACAGATTGGTTTGTAGGCTCTAATTTCAAAGGCACATAGATTATAGCAGTTGAGGCTTTAGGTGTGCTTTTTAATGTCTCACGGATAGCATCGGAAGCAAGTTTCCACGTTGGTAGGTCGATACCAAGCAAAGAGAAATAGCATCGTACAACTGTTTGGAGTTCGTTTGAATTTCGCTCTACTATGTCACGGCGTGCGTCCGGTCGCATCATGTACGAATTGAGCCTTTTTTCAAGTGTTGTGCTAATTCCCTAAGTGGTGGCATCGGATCGCTCCAACCGTTTTGAGCTTCATATATTTCTGCAAAATCAGAGTCCAGTATTGAGAAATATTTATTACCTTTGTATTGCTGGCTAAGGTTTTGAGTCTCCGTTCCTTGCATGGGTTCGGGGACTTGTTTATTTTTCATTTTGTACGCCCTCCACCGTTTAATAAGGCCTTTACTTCACTCATTTTATACCTCACTTTGCCGCCAACATTTGCCGGTACTAAATAACCTTTTCGCTTCCATCTCCACAAAGTGCTATTGTCCACTCCTAAAATCTCACATACCTGCTTTGGTGTCGGATATGTTTCCATCTTTTCACTAACAACAACATCCTCCAATTGCTTTTTAGTGTCTTCAATAACTTCTTTGTGCCATTCCCGTAAATCATTCAATCCGATTGAAAGAGTAATATTTTGCCCTCCTTCAATTAATAAATCTGTTAAGTTCATCTCAATTATTTTTTTGAATAGTAACCAACAATAGGAGGCCTCTCTATCATTGATTTCACCATCAAAAATACATTGATGTTGCTATGGGGTTATTACGGGGTTTGCAAAAAAATAGCGTTCTAATAAATTGATTATTAGAACGCTATTAAACATTGAAAAAAATATTTTGTGGGGTTGGTATGGGGTGCCTTTGTTTTTAGTCAGAAAGAAGTTTTTTTATACTTTTCGTCCAAATATCAGTATCTGGAACGGTTGCACGTGAACAATCGTTATATCCATCTTCATCAATATAACCAACGCTCCTTGCAGCTTCGTAATACCAATTTGCCCCCATTTTTTTTGAAAGGGTTTTGATAAGCCATTTCATTTTGGCTTTTTTGTTTATTGTAATGGTTGAAAAGTTAGCAGCTCCAACACATTCCATAAATCCAATGTCAGTACATGTAAAAATATTATCGGATTTTGAAAGGTCGTATGTCTTACCAATCAAAGCAGTATCATATTTATATTTTAACTCTTTTGGCTCCGGTTGAATAGGCTTGCTTTGTGTCGGCTCCGGTTCGTTTATCTTTAATTTGTTTGTGGTGAGTTCTTTAATTGAATAGTCAGAAAAGAAAATTTCAAATTTTAATGGGTTTGATAGAATTATTTCCCATGCTTTATAATATTCACCTCCTTTTATGCCTTGTTGAAACATCAAATCAGTATCAATATAGTAAAAAAACGAATCTAAATTTTCATAGTCCTTAAATTTCCCATTTTCTACATTGATGCTTCCTTTATTAATATTCTTAATTTTCCAAACCCTTGAAAACACTTTGTACCAAAAATTAGTAACATCAATATCAAACAATTCATTTCCTTTTATTGATGGGACAAATTCTGAATAACCTTTTGAAAATCCTTTTGCATAAGATAATACATAACTTTCACTGGCTCTTAATCCTATTAGTTCATCATTTTCATCTCTTAACTCCTTATTTCTCATCCTATTTATAAATAAATTCCAGTCTTTGATAAATAAATAATAAGTATAAATCTGGTCTCCTTCTATGCTCTCTTTTTGAAGGCTAAATGGGTAAACATGGACAAAATCAATTTTATTGGGTTCTTTCTCCATTAATGAGATAAAACTATTGTAAATTACTTCAGGTAATTCTTCGGGGTTAAATTCCAATCTATTTATTTTCATAATATTTTAGTCTAATAAATTTACAAGTTCGGTTTTTATCTCATCGTCTATTTCACGATAACGGGCAAAGGCACGGCTGCCCTCTTTATGTCCGCTTAAAGAGCCTACCAAGTTAGGGTCTTTCACTTGCTTATAAAGGTTGCCTATGAAGGTACGACGTGCCATGTGTGAACTTGCTACCATGTTTAACGGTTTCTTTTCTTCTTTGCCAGTAACGGGATTCAATATTGTTACGGGTCGGGTTAAGCCGGACAATGCAAAAACTTCTTTGATAGCCACGTTGTATTTTTGATCACTGATAAACGGCAAAAGGGTATCACCTTCAATGTCCTTGTATTTTTCAAGTATCTCCTTTGCCGTTGGGTTAAGTGGTACGCGTATTGTTACGGGTTTCTCTTTTTTAGTCTTTTCGGGAACATATTCTAAAACACCATTCACTACATTTGCTTTTGTAAGGCTTAATAGATCGCCTACCCTGCACCCGATTAAGCACTGGAAAACGAAAATATCTCTTTGAACGACTAAGGCTTTGCTTTCTATAACGGTATTATAAAGCTGTTTTCTTTCTCCCATACTGATATAAATAGGCGTGCCATAAATCGCCTGTGGCATGTCGAATTTTCGGAAAGGGTTGTTTGTTGTAAATTCGTTATCAATCGCCCAAAGAAAGAACGTCCTTAATCTCGAAAAGATACCGTTCAATGTGTTTTTGCCTTTTGGCTCCGGTTCCCTGCTTTTAGGGTTGGAGTAAATTTCAGGATATTCAACAAATACTTTGTGTTCGTTTTTTAGGTACGTCTCAAAGTCGCGTAATGTGTCGGCTGTAATCGTGTCCAAATCTAATACAACCGGACTATATACTTTTGCCTTGTATTGTTCAAAGTGTTGTAAGGCTCTTTTTGTAACGTTAAAATGTCTCTTTCTGCCAATTGAAAAAGATTGAGTACTCAAAAAGTAGTCGTAAACATCAAAAAAACCTTTTTGAATAGTCGGGGTTTCATATTTCTGTGGGTTCAATGCCTTATCAATCGCTTCGTTTAGCCAATCACTGGTTAGGGTATCTTTGTTCAATTCTGCATCATACAAGGCTATAATAAGCCTTTTGCGTTCATTTACTGCATCGTTGAGGTATGTACGTTCGCTTTGGTGGCAAATGATACGTGCCCTCATTTGTTCTTTGTCAGCGTCCCATTTTTCGGGTTCAATCTCTATTTCTGATTTGTGGAATAGTTGCAATCCACGCCCTGCACTAAGACGAAACCGGACATTTGCTTTGTCTGTTTTTGTCGATGTTCGGATAAATGCTTTAATCGTTGCCATGATGTTATATGTTGGTTGTGCAAAGATACTACATTTGCACAACATCTTTGCAATATCGTGAAAATACATGCCATGTTGTGCAATATGTTTACATTACTTTATTGCCTTATTATCATTGTAGTATATACATAAATGCCTTGTTTGGCCGTTGGTTATATATTCGTACTAATTGCATATTTTGGATCCCAGCTGGATCACGTTAAAAATAGCCTTGTAAGAATACAACTTACAAGGCTATTTTAATTCTTCTGAAACCCATTCCAAACCTTCCATTTGATCCATTGTTGGTTAATGTTGCGTTTTGCGCCAATATATCTATCACAAGCGATAATTTCGTATAATCGAGCGTAACATGGAAGGAGTGCCGGCAATGGTATAAAGCACGACAGACAAAAAATAGAGATAGCTTCCAGAAAGAAACTATCTCTATATATTTTTCATCGGATAAGTCGGTATTACAACCGTGTAACGCGAATAACTCCTTTCACTATCTCTATTTTTTTAATAAGAGAGGATAACTGGGCTACATCGCTCACCATCACGGAAATTGTTCCTTCGAAGAATGTTTCACGCGAGTTAACCATAATGGAACGCATCTGTACATTTTTTTCTTTAGACAATACGGAAGTGATATTATTGACAATACCAATATCATCATTGCCAATTATTTGCAAGGTTGCCAAATCAGATTTACCCGACTTCCCTGTCCAACGCACTTCAATGATGCGATAACCAAAACGTTCTTTAAGTTGCTGTGCATTGGGGCAATTACTACGGTGAATTTTGATACCTCCCGAAACAGATACAAACCCGAAAACCTGATCACCATAAATAGGATTACAACATTTTGCAAAAGAATATTGTACATTGCGGACATCATTACCTATCACCAACACATCATCTTCAGTAGTGATTTTCTCAAGATCGGTTTGCTTGGTAAAATGTTCTACACTACGAAGTGTTGTCACTTCAGTTTCATCAGTTCGCCTTGATGTGTCTTGCAATTCATCACATAAAGTAATGACATCTAAGTGTTCGAATGAAATAGCCTGATAAAACTCGGACACAAACTTAAATCCATGCTTTCGTGCTAAAAGTGTAATTTGTGATTCATCAAATTCAACTTTGCGATTTTTCATGCGACGTTGCAATGCTTCACGTCCCAAGTCAGCAGCTTTATTCTCTTGCTCCTTGATGGATTGTCTGATTTTCGCACGCGCTTTGGATGTGACGGCAATTTTCAACCAGTCAGGTTTAGGTGTTTGTGAGGGTGAAGTCAGAATCTCGACCTGATCGCCATTTTGTAACACATACTTAATGGGAACATTATGATCTCCTACTTTAGCACCCACGCAACGACTTCCCAAATTTGAATGAATAGCAAAAGCAAAGTCAAGCACTGTGGCTCCTTTCTTCAACTTAAACAAATCACCATTGGGGGTAAACACAAAAACATCATCATCATAAAGATTCAGCTTAAAGCTATCCATAACTTCAGCTGCATTCATTTCAGGATTTTCAAGAATGTTTCGGATATTCTTTAACCACTCATCCATGCTATCCGATTCGCTTTTAATACCTTTGTATTTCCAATGGGCAGCCACCCCTTTTTCTGCAATCTCATCCATCCGTTGTGTTCGTATTTGCACCTCCACCCATTTGCCTTGAGGCCCCATAACGGTTATGTGTAAGGATTCATAACCGTTCGATTTTGGGATAGAGAGCCAGTCACGCAACCGCTTGGGGTTTGGAGTGTACATATCAGTGACAATAGAATAGACTTGCCAACATGTGGATTTCTCTGCCTCAATGGGTGTGTTTAATATGACCCGAATGGCAAACAAATCATAGATAGACTCAAAGGACGTATTTTGTTTCTTTATTTTATTCCAGATAGAATGAATGGACTTCGTACGTCCTTTAATTTCAAATTCAAAACCAGCTTCCTCTAATCTCTTTTTGATTGGTTCAATAAACGCATAGATATATGCGTCGCGTGAACGTTTTGTTTCATTCAACTTCAAAGCAATCTCACGATAAATATCCGAATGTTCATATTTCAATGCCAGGTCTTCCATCTCGGTTTTGATGGCATATAATCCTAACCGGTGTGCTAATGGAGCATACAAATGCGACACCTCGTATACCACTTTAGGGCGTTGCTCACCATCAACCAAGTGAAGATTTCGCATCGTATCCAACCTATCAGCAATCATAATAAGAATGACACGTACATCTTCAGCAAAAGTGAGCAGCAATTGCCTGAAATTTTCACTTTCAATGGCAATATTTCGTTCGTATAAGTCGTGTGCACGATAGAGACCTTGCACAATGACCGCTACAGATTTCCCAAAACGCTTTTCAATCGTTTCAATACTCTCCGTTCCAGCCAATAAGCTATCATATAAGATTGTGCCCAAAATGGCAGATCTTCCGAGCATAAACTCATTCACAAGGAGCTGAACAATACGTAAATTACGAATCAGTAAATGATACGAAGAGAGACTTTCGTTTTGTGTAAAAGATAGTGTAACCCACTCACGTAAAGTCGACAATTCATGAGGGTTTAGTATATTGGAAACGGCACGTAAAGCAGCACGATAATGCATCACCATTTCACGACGTTCCGATTCTGACAATTGCATATTCGGTGTCATAGCTGAAAAGAAAAAGGACTATTATAAAAACAACTACATTGAATACGAAAAGAGATTCATCTTTTCGCTAACTATCACGATGATATAGATACGTATTTGCCTGACGAACAGGAGTCAACAAGATGTCATTAATATTCACATGCGGAGGACGCGTAACAATAAACTCAACCGTGTCAGCAATATCTTCCGCATTCAAAGGCACTAATCCTTTATAAACAGCATCCGCTTTCTCCTGATCACCATGAAAACGAACCAATGAAAACTCTGTTTCTGCAGCTCCGGGAGCAATGGAACTCACTTTGATGTTTTCTTTCAGCAAATCAACTCGCATCCCTTTTGTAATAGCATTCACAGCATATTTCGTAGCACAATAAACATTCCCATTGGGATAAACTTCAACACCAGCGATGGAAGATATATTAATGATATGTCCTGATCTTCTCTTTACCATCAATGAAATCACGAAACGGCTGATATATAACAGTCCTTTCACATTGGTGTCAATCATGCGTTCCCAATCATCAATATTACCATCCTGAATGGGAGTTGAGCCTGCTGCTAACCCCGCATTATTGACCAAGAGATCAATCTGCTGCCAACGTTCAGGCAATGAATCAACAGCCTGTTGGCATGCCTCACGATCGCGCACATCAAAACAAAGCGGCAATATATCAACCCCAAAATGAGTCCGAATATCGGCAGTCAATGCATCTAAACGATCTTTACGTCGTCCTGTGATGATAATATTATACCCTAATGAAGCCAATCTATTTGCAATAGCTAATCCAAATCCCGAAGTTGTTCCTGTAATAAATGCAATTTTTGTACTCATAACGAATTGTATTTTAATGCCTTAATAACAATTATTCTTATTCAATCAATAAAGATTCAATCAGGTATCGGTAAATAACAAAGATACAGTTTCGTAGCCTCTTTCGACAACACATCCAAGTTAAACATATCCGAAGAATCCGTAATGTCTTTCAATTCTCCATTTTTGAATTTAATCTTTATGCCGTCATCGTTAGCAACATACGTTTCGTTAGCAACTTTTTCTTCTGCCCAAAAATAGGCTGCATCTTTGACATCAACATCAAAACAAGCTGCATAACGCAGATTTAATTGTAGAATTTCTTCTGAAGATAGCGGTTGCCGGAGTACAGAGACTTTAAACAATCGTCTATTTATAAACGCATTGCTCAATGTTGACAAAATTGTATCGGGATATGACATCCATACTTTGATAGCAGAAATTACGTCATTGTCATCTAAGAAAGCATATTGATGCAGTGCCATAGACGAGTGATAAAAATCACCTTTTGTGATATGTTGACTAAGAAAGTATAGCAATGCAGGAGAAGCAAATAATGTATGACCTGCCATTACCAATTCTTTTGCACGTGAAAGTACATGAATCAACAATTGCTCAGCAGCAATCGATGTTTTATGCAAATAGACCTGCCAATACATCAAACGTCTGGCGAGCAAAAACTTTTCGATGGAATAAACTCCTTTTTCTTGTACCACAAGTCGTTCCTTGTAAAGATCAAGCATACGAATGATTTGTGCAGAGCCAATGGCACCTTCGATAACACCTGCATAAAAACTGTCGCGGCTCAAATAATCCAAACGGTCCATATCCAACTGCCCCGAAACCAATTGATGAAGAAAATATTTCGGATAAGAACCATCGAAAACAGAGATAGCCATTGGCAGACACGCATTCATCTCTTGGCTTATTTCCAGCATCATGAGCAGCGAAATCTGTTCGTGCGTAATGCCAGACACCAAGCTGTTTTCGAGTACATGCGAAAAAGGCGCGTGACCAATGTCATGAAGTAGAATAGCAGCCAAAGCCGCCTCTTCTTCATCAATACTGATGTTTGCTCCCATCAAACGCAACTGACGAATGGCTTCGCCCATCAAATGCATGGCACCTAATGAATGTTGAAAGCGGGTATGTTGTGCTCCCGGGTATACAAAAGAAGATAAACCCAACTGTTTGATTCTTGTCAAACGCTGCATGTAAGGATGCTGAATGATATCATACAACGTTTCAGTCGGAATCGTAATAAATCCGAATACAGGATCATTGATTATTTTACGTTTCTTTGTCTGCATAATCAGCCCTTTCTTATTCGTTGCTCCTTAATCTCGTGAAGAAATATACGCTCTCCAACGTTCTATCAATAATTGCATGTCGGCCGGCAACTCACTGTCAAAATTAAGCATCTCGCCACTTCGTGGATGTACAAAGCCTAACGTTTTAGCATGCAATGCCTGTCGAGGACATGCTTCAAAGCAATGAAGCACAAATTGTTTATATTTGGCAAAAGTAGTTCCTCTCAAGATCTCATGTCCACCATATCGCTCATCATTAAACAGTGGATGTCCGATGTATTTCATGTGAGCACGAATCTGGTGAGTACGTCCGGTTTCAAGTCGACACTCCACCAACGTGACATAACCCAAGCGTTCCAACACGCGATAATGTGTTACAGCAGTCTTGCCATGCTCTCCATCAGGGAAAACCGTCATTACTTGTCTGTCTTTCAAATTTCGCCCAATATGACCTTCAATAGTACCTTCTTCTTGCTCCATGATACCCCAAACAAGTGCATGATAAAGCCGATGCGTGGTCTTATGAAAAAATTGCTCAGCAAGCTTCGTTTTCGCTATCTCATTTTTAGCAATAACTAATAAACCCGATGTATCTTTATCGATACGATGCACTAATCCCAAACGCGGATCATTTGGGTCAAACAAAGGTTCATCCTTCAAATAATAGGCTAACGCGTTCACCAGCGTACCATGATAATTACCATGACCAGGATGCACTACTAAACCTGCCGGCTTATTGACCACCAACAGATCGCTATCTTCATACACAATGTTCAATGGAATAGGTTCCGGAGTAATGATCACTTCGTGAGGTGGATATGACATTACCACCGTGATCACTTCAGCAGGCCTAACACGATAATTGGCCTTTACTGAGATGCCGTTTACCAATATAGTACCTGCTGCTGCTGCTGCTTGAATACGATTACGAGACACATTCTGAATGCGATCAAACAGAAATTTGTCTATACGTAATGGAGTTTGTCCTCTATCAACCACAAATCTGAAATGTTCATAAAGTTGAGGTTCAGGGCTTTCACTCCAAGTGTCGTTCTCTTCTTGTTCATCTTCAAACAATGACATCATATAGTCTATATGTAACACTTCATGCCATTAAAAGAACTTTTCGATATCTTTCTTCTTTTTTTGTTTCACCTCTTTTTTGGGGGTGGAAACGACAGAATCCACAGTACTCGCTTTATCTTTATTCCTTGTTAACCATATTGTCACTGATTTCCCTGCAGGAATGGAATCACCGGCTGCAGGCAATTGCTTATCCACCACGAAATTTGCTTTATCTTTATCTGCAATAGGTTGCTCATCAAAATTTATAGCTCCTAACGTGAGCATATCATTGTTTACCAAAGAGGTAGCCTCTGCAAGATTCATCCCCGTTAAGTCAGGCATCATTTGAAGTCCATCCGAAGGCAGTGCTTTTCTGCCTACTACTAATGTAACAGAACTCCCTGCAGGAATGGTTTGTCCCGGCGCTAAGATACGCCCTTGATACTTGATATCTTTGACCAAATTACTAAATTCTGATGGTACATATTCGATATTGGTGACATGTATACCCATGTTTTGGAGCAATGCTTGTGCTGGACGTAATGACAAATCACGTACATCAGGAATGGCCGTTCCGGGAGGTTTCCTTGCATTGATAGTTAAATACACATCACGGTAGCTTTTAATAAACGAACCTGGTGATGGTTGTTGCTCTACGACCATACCCGGCTGCTTGTTAGGCTGAAAAACGGAATCAACAACTTGATAATGCAACTCGTTATTGGTTAATAGCATTGAAGCATCTTCCAATCGTAATCCTATCAAATTTGGAACTTGTTGAGCCTCTCCATGATGCGTATATATACTCAATGAAAAGAGCACTAAAACAAACAAAAGCACCAAGACAAAAAACGCAAGTATAAGATTTTTAAGCAATAAACTATGCTTAAAGAAATGCAAGAATCGAGAAAATTCCTTCTTATCCATATTGTTACGGCAAAGATTGATTAATTAAGAGTACAAAAGTAGCGTTTTTTTCGGAGTTATAGCTTTAAGTAATGAATTCTTCATCAGTCTTCCTTCCTAAAACAGACAACACTAATTCAGAGATTATTCATTCACAAAAACCATTGAACAATGGGCACAAACTCTTTAAGGATCACAATTCCGAAAAGCAGGACACAATAAATTATAAAAATAAACATATTCATGGAATCCCTTATAAGAAAAAACGAATGAAGAATGAAGAAATAGCGTTACCTTTGCAGGTCATAAAAAGATGAGATAAAGTGAAAATTTAAAAATAAATCATTCCTGAATCACTCATTTTTTATATACAACAAGAGAACAGGTAACTGCTCGTTGTACTTTTTACAGAATAACGTAATGCAACAAAAAGAATATAACCCGCATCTTTAGACGAAAGCAAGTGGCTCATATTACAAAAAAACAACGTTTGTCACACAAGACATTTATTATACCTTTGCAAAAATTTTACGAATGGAATTTTCTGCTCAACAGATTGCTGATTTTTTAGAGGGAGAAGTTGTGGGTAATCCCCATGTTATGGTTAGCAATTTATCTAAGATTGACGAGAGTGTGAAAGACACACTCACTTTCTTATCCAATCCGAAATATACTCACTTCGTCTACAATACGAAAGCAAGTATTATATTAGTCAACAAAGATTTTTTTCCTGAACAACCTATTTCATCGACTCTTATTAAAGTAGAGGATGCATATCAAGCACTGGCAAAACTACTTCATTTGGTGGATAGCTCCAAAAAACAGCAAAGCGGTATTGATTCGCTCTCATTCATTTCTAGCTCGGCACATATAGGTGAGAATGCCTATATAGGTGCCTTTTCTTTTATTGGTGACAATGCAGAAATTGGAGATAATGCCCAGATATACCCACAAACTTATATTGGAAACAATGTCATCATTGGGAATAACGTGACTATCTATCCCGGTGCTAAAATCTATGCCGATTGTGTCATAGGGCATCGTTGCGTGATTCATTCCGGCGTTGTTATTGGAGCTGATGGGTTTGGATTTGCGCCAAACGACAATGGTGGATATGACAAAATTGCTCAAATCGGAAACGTTGCTTTGGAAGACGATGTTGAAGTTGGTGCCAATACAACCATTGACAGAGCAACTATGGGATCAACTTACATTCGTAAAGGTGTTAAGCTGGATAATCTCATTCAAGTAGCACACAACGTTGAAATTGGAGAAAACAGCGTTTTAGCAGCTCAAACAGGCATTGCCGGTTCTGTCAAAATCGGAGAAAACTGCATGTTTGGTGGTCAGGTAGGTATCTCAGGTCATTTATCCATTGGAAATAATGTCAAATTAGCGGCTCAATCAGGTGTCATAAGTAACATTCCACACGATTCAACTTACATGGGAGCACCTTCTATGCCATACGTTCAATACACTAAAGCGTATGTAATTTTTCGCAAACTTCCGGAGTTAGCTAAAAGCATCGATACTTTGAAAAAAGAAATTGAAGAGTTGCGTAAAATTATACACTAACTTAGGAAAATCATCCAACCAACATGCCAAAACAAAAAACGTTACAACATGCATTTACCCTGAAAGGGAAAGGATTACACACAGGGATAGACATTAAACTGAATTTTCTACCAGCTCCCGAGAATCACGGGCTTATAATTAAAAGAGTAGACTTAGAAGATCAACCAACCATTCCGGCTTTAGCAGAATATGTCACACAAACTACTCGTGGAACAGTATTAACACACAATAATGTACAAGTAGGTACCATTGAACATGCGATGGCCTCATTGTTTGCTTCTGAAATTGACAACTGTCTGATGGAGGTAAATGCACCTGAATTTCCAATATTAGATGGTAGTGCAAAACCATTTATTGATCAAATTCAACAAGTTGGGGTTGTTGAACAAAATGCTGAGAAAGATTATTATGTTGTAAAGAAAAAGATCGAATATACAGACCCAAACAGTCATTCTTCAATTGTTATTCTTCCAGACGATCACTTCAGTATTCAAACGCTTATTGGATTTAAATCTTCCATCTTATTTAATCAATTTGCCGTTCTGGATAATCTGAACCAGTTTGCAACAGAGATAGCTTCTTGCCGCACCTTTGTGTTTGTTCGCGAATTAGAACAACTCCTCAAAATGGATCTCATCAAGGGGGGTGATTTGGAAAACGCATTAGTTATTTACGATGAAATCATTGATCAGAAAGAACTTGACAGAATTGCTGATCTATTGTATCATCCACATAAAAAGGTAGATGAATTGGGATATTTGTCTAAACTTCAATTTGAGAATGAACCGGCAAGGCACAAATTATTAGATGTCTTGGGCGATTTAGCACTTATCGGGAAACCTATCAAAGGAAGGGTTATTGCTACACGACCAGGTCACAAAATCAACACAACGGTATCAAAACTCATTCGCAAAGAGATCAAACACCAAGAAGTGCCCATTCCGGATTATGATCCAAATAAAGAACCATTCCTGGATACGAATCAAATTAAAAAGATGCTGCCACATCGTTGGCCGTTTTTAATGGTTGACAAAATATTAGATATTAACGATACGGTCATTATTGGATTAAAAAATGTCACTGTTAACGAGACCTTTTTTAATGGACACTTTCCAAACGAACCTGTTATGCCAGGTGTACTTTTAGTAGAAGCCATGGCTCAAACAGGTGGTCTTCTGATTCTTCATCAAGTGGAAGAACCTGAGTTGTACTCGACCTATTTTATGAAGATTGATGCTGTGAAATTTCGACAAAAGGTAGTTCCAGGTGATACGGTCATTTTCCGTTTAGAATTGGTTTCTCCCATCCGCCGAGGATGTGCTATTATGAAAGGTTATGCCTTTGTAGGCGATAAGATAACAACAGAGGCTGAATTTATGGCTCAGATTACCAAAAACAAATAACTAAAAACGAATCCCTGTTTTATGAAACAACCGTTAGCATACATCCATCCGGAAGCAAAGATTGCTTCGAACGTTGTCATTGAACCTTTCGTGACAATTGACAAAAACGTTGTTATTCTTGAAGGATCGCATATTGGTTCCAATGTGACCATTATGGAAGGTGCGCGCATTGGTAAAAATTGCAAAATCTTTCCCGGTTCTGTTATTAGTGCAATCCCTCAAGACCTTAAATTTCAAGGAGAAGACACTACTGCTATCATTGGAGACAACACGACCATTCGCGAATGTGTCACCATTAATAGAGGAACTGCATCCAAAGGGCATACCATTATCGGTAAAAATTGCCTCATTATGGCCTATTGCCACGTTGCACACGATTGTACAGTAGGTGACAATGTGATTATGTCGAATGCTACACAATTGGGGGGTGAAGTAACGATAGGTGATTGGGCAATTATCGGAGGCGGTTCGCTGATTCATCAATTTACGCACGTCGGCGCTCATGTGATGATTCAGGGAGGCTCAAAAGTCAACAAAGATATTCCTCCTTTTGTAAAAGCAGCTCGCGAACCCATCTCTTATTGCGGCATCAACTCGGTAGGATTACGCCGTCGAGGCTACTCCAACGAACAAATTAGAGACATACAAGAAATCTATAGGTTTCTCTATCTTTCAGGATTAAATAATAGCACTGCAATTGAGCATATTGAAGCTGAATTACCGGCAACTAAAGAACGCGACGAAGTCATTTTATTTGTTCGTAACTCACCACGTGGTATTATGAAAGGATATTTCGACTGATCAATGACGTATGTATATCACCGATATAAACTAAAAAAGGAGGATCTTCTTATCACAAAGAAGGTCCTCCTTTTTTAATATTCTATCTGCCATTTATCAATGCTTGCTCAAATAAGCAGCAACTCCTTCATTGGTAGCCTTCATAGCTTCTTTTTCTTTGCTCCAGTTAGCCGGACAAACTTCACCAAATTCTTCAAAATGCTGCAAAGCATCAACCATTCGTAATGCTTCTTCCACACTACGGCCTAATGGCAAATCATTGACCACGCAATGGCGAATAATTCCTTTTTTATCAATTAAAAACAATCCACGATAAGCAACAGGATCTCCAATTGAAAAAACATTTCCTTCATCATCATAATCAATTTCCGAAGCCAACACACCAAAGTTTTCTGAAACAGTTTTCGAGAAATCAGCAACAATCGGATAAGTAACACCTTTAATGCCACCATGGTTTTTATCCAACGACAGCCAGGCCAAATGAGAATACTCTGAATCAACAGAACAACCTACAACAGCCACCCCACGTTGCTCAAATTCGGCCAATTGTGCTTGAAACGCGTGAAGCTCTGTTGGACAAACAAACGTAAAATCCATAGGATAAAAGAAAAAAACCACATATTTATTTCCAATAAACTGTTCAAGCGAAAAGTCGTTTACAATATCTTTTCCGTTTACAACTGCCGGTGCCTTAAATAATGGCGCCTGCTTCCCAATTAATGATCTCATATACTCTGAATTATTTATATGTTTATTAAAAAATTATGAGTAAAGATACTCATTGAGGAAGCAAAAAACAACATATATACGTTAATATTCAACAAGGGAAAAACATTAAGACAAACCTATAATCAAATATCTTCTTATTTATCAAGCTATTACTATTATAGAACAAGGTGCCTTTTGAATAACGACTTTCAGAGTAAAAAGTTTACAATACCTTGACGATCAAAATCACAGTTTAACCATTGCGTATCAATGGTAGCTCCGCCCTTACGATAGAGTGACAATGCATTTTCATTCCAGTTCAGCACTTGCCAGCGTACGCGATGACAATTCTCATTTCGCGCAACATCAAAAACAGCTCGTAACAATTGAGTTGCAATACCTTGCTGGCGATAATTCTCTTTTACATACAGATCGTCCAAATATAGCGATTTACCAACCCATGTATAGTAAGCAAAAAAATAAAGTGCAATGGCCACAGGTTCATGCTCTTCTGTTTCTGCTAATAAACAATGGAAAAAAGCTTTTTCATCTTTCATCTGTTCGATCGTATTGGTAACACTCTCTTCAGCCTTTTCAAAAACAGCTAACGCTTTCACCATCTCTAAAATAGAAGGAAAATCATTGGGGGTAACAGTCCGAATAGAAATACTCATAGAAAAATATTGAGTTAAACATTAAAAACACAAAGATACGATTTTGAGACTAAAGAAATATGAATATTCGATGTAATACTTCCGTTTCGTATTTACATTGATTTTGCATAATGTTATTCCACCCTATCACACCTATCTGATTACAAAAAGGCCTATGATCATTATGACTTCATGCAGAAAAAAAGCCGCCCATTAAAGATTTAATAGGCGGCTTTTATAATCATCATATTTCAACAGATAAGTTATCCTTGTTCTTCAACGGTGTATATCTCAGCAGCAAGGCGTTTATAGGAGTTATAACGCCATTTAGCATTCGTCTCTGCTGCCTTGAACAATTCTACTGCTTCAGCCGGGAATTGTTTCAACAATGAAGTATACCGCACTTCTCCTTTCAAGAATTCCTGGAATTTTTCCCATTGTGGTTCTTTCGAGTCAAGGATAAACGGATTCTTACCTTCGATAGCCAAAGTTGGGTTATAACGCCATAAGTGCCAATAGCCGCACTTTACTGCGTTTTCTTCTTCTTGTTGCGTCTTACCCATGCCACTTGCTAACCCATGGCTAATACACGGAGAATAAGCAATAATCAACGAAGGTCCTTCATAAGCCTCCGCTTCGCGAATAGCTTTTAAAGTTTGAGCTTCATTTGCACCCATTGCTATTTGAGCCACATATACATACCCATATGTTGTAGCCATCAACCCGAGATCTTTTTTACGGACACGCTTTCCCGAAGCAGCAAACTTAGCAACTGCTCCTATCGGTGTTGCTTTAGATGCTTGTCCTCCTGTATTTGAATACACCTCAGTGTCAAGCACTAAGATATTTACATTCTCTCCACTGGCTATGACATGATCCAATCCTCCATAACCGATATCATAAGCCCAACCATCGCCACCAATGATCCATTGTGACTTTTTGATCAGGTATTGTTTTAATGTGATAATGGTTTTGCAAATATCGCAATCACATGCATTCAACAAAGGAAGAAGTTTTGCGGTCAATAACACTGTAGCATCTGCATTTTCACGACTATCTATCCATTCTTGACCAAGCGATTTAAGCTCATCTGAGCAGCAAGTACATGTTTGCATGCTTTTCATCAGATCTACCAAACGTTCACGTATTTTACGCACTGCAAGCGCCATTCCCATTCCAAATTCAGCATTATCTTCAAACAAAGAGTTTGCCCAAGCCGGACCATGACCTTGGTCATTAGTTGTATAAGGAGTAGATGGAGCCGATCCTGAGTAAATAGAAGAACATCCCGTCGCATTAGCAATCATCTGGCGATCACCAAAAAGTTGCGAAATTAATTTCACATACGGTGTTTCCCCACATCCGGCACACGCACCCGAGAATTCAAATAAAGGCGTAGCAAACTGCGAATTCTTTACATTCATTTTGATGTCAACAAGATGTGCTTTAGATTTCACCTCATTACGCAAGAATGTCCAGTTTTTCTGTTCATCTAATTGAGTTTCCAATGAAACCATTTCCAGTGCTTTCCCGTTTTTATTCCCGGGACATACATCAGCACAATTGCTACATCCGGTACAGTCAAGGACATCTACCTGAATACGAAACTGCATGTTCTCAAATTGCTTTCCATTAGCTTTCAGGGTTGCAAATTGTGGAGCTTTTGCCTGTTCGTCAGCATCCAACACAAAAGGACGAATCACAGCGTGAGGACAAACATAAGCGCACTGATTACATTGAATACAATTTTCGGCCTTCCAAAGAGGGACATGTGTGGCAACACCACGTTTTTCGAAAGCTGCAGTACCGAAATTCCATGTACCATCTTCACGTCCATTGAAAGCTGAAACAGGAAGATCATTACCCAACTGAGCATTGATAGGACGAACTATTTCATTGATAAAGGCTGGAGCTTTAATTGATGGAAGTGAGAATGTAGCATCAATAGATGCCCACTCGGCAGGCACTTCCACTTTGATTACTTCACTACCACGATCAACAGCGGCATAATTCATATTGATCACCTTCTCTCCTTTCTTACCATAAGTTTTCACGATGAATCTTTTCATCTGTTCAACTGCCAGGTCATAAGGTATCACACCGGTGATTTTGAAAAAGGCTGATTGCAAGATCGTATTGGTACGATTTCCCAATCCAATTTCCTCTGCAATCTTTGTGGCATCAATGATATAGAACGAAATCTTGTTTTTCGCTAAATAGGCTTTCACACTGTCAGGTAAATGTTTTTTCGTATCTTCTTCATTCCAGATGGAATTTAGCAAAAAAGTACCTCCTTTTTTCAAACCACGCATTACATCATATAACCGTAAATAAGCCGGTACGTGACACGCCACAAAATCAGGTGTATTTACTAAATAGGTTGAACGAATCGGATGATTACCAAAACGCAAATGAGAACAAGTAAAGCCACCCGATTTTTTGGAATCATAATCAAAATAAGCCTGACAATATTTATCGGTACTTTCACCAATAATTTTGATAGAATTTTTGTTGGCTCCAACAGTACCATCAGCACCTAACCCATAAAATTTTGCTTCATAAGGTCCACCCTCAAACACTATTTCTTCTTTTTTAGGCAATGAAGTGAAAGTCACATCATCCACAATGCCAATGGTAAAACCATTCTTAGGCTCGTTCATGCTCAAATTTTCATACACTGATAGTATTTGTGCCGGTGTAGTATCTTTCGACGATAAACCATAGCGGCCTCCCACAATGATGGGCTCATTGGCAGAACCATAAAATGCATCTTTCACATCTAAATAAAGAGGTTCTCCTGCTGAACCGGGTTCTTTGGTACGATCGAGTACTGCAATACGTTTAACTGTGGTTGGGAGTGCTGCTAATAAATGTTTTGTCGAGAAAGGACGATATAAACGTACGGCTACCAAGCCCACTTTTTCTCCTTTAACAGCCAAATAATCAATCGTTTCACGAATAGCTTCCGTAACCGAACCCATTGCAATAATTACACGCTCAGCATCAGGAGCACCATAATAATCAAACAAATGATAGCGACGTCCGGTAACACCTGCCAATTTCTCCATGTACTCATCAACAATAGCAGGAACCACTTCGTAGAATGGGTTACTTGCCTCACGAGCCTGGAAAAAAATGTCAGGATTTTGTGCGGTACCGCGTGTCACAGGATGCTCAGGATTAAGAGCCCTGTTACGAAATCCTTGAAGAGCATCCCAATCGATAAACTGAGATAAATCCTCGTTTGTCAACGATTCAATCTTTTGAATCTCGTGTGAAGTGCGAAACCCATCGAAAAAATGTACAAAAGGAATACGTGTTTTTAAAGTTGCTAAATGTGCCACACCGGCCAGATCCATTACTTCTTGCACAGATCCTGTTGCCAACATAGCAAACCCTGTTTGGCGAACAGCCATAACGTCCTGATGATCACCAAAAATAGACAAAGCATGTGATGCTAATGAGCGTGCCGATACATGAAATACAGTCGGAAGTAATTCTCCGGCAATTTTGTACATATTGGGTATCATCAACAACAATCCCTGAGATGCTGTAAAAGTTGTCGTTAGTGCTCCCGCTTGCAACGATCCGTGAACGGCACCGGCAGCACCGGCTTCCGATTGCATTTCTTGCACCAACACGGTTTCGTTGAAGATATTCTTTCTTCCGTTTGCAGCCCATTCGTCAACATATTCAGCCATCGCTGAAGAAGGCGTAATGGGATAAATGGCAGCCACTTCGCTAAACATATATGCGATGTGGGCAGCGGCCTGGTTTCCATCACAGGTCAAAAATTTCTTTTCTTTTGCCATAATTGTAGATTAATTGATAATTACTTTTCCGTGTCTTGTAGGGTATTTCGTTCTTTACTTGTTGTTCAATATAAAAACCCAAACAGCCATAAAGGGATGGTATTGTCATGTCCAACCTCAATTTTATCAGTTGCATAGTAGTTCTCTGGCTTCACTTTCCTCCGGTATGCCGGGGTATTCACCACAAAAGGAAGTCTTCCATCCACCAGAAACTGAACCTCTTTTTCTCCTTTGAAGAGATGATGATCTTTATTAAGTGCGTTATAAAAAAAAGTCTCCCGTTGTGCTTGTGCATCTACATTACCTGGATTAATCGCATGCATTAAATTGGTATTCTGCATATAGACCATAGCCGGCTTTTTGGGGAATGACTCCCCTTCCTGATAGAGCAAGTTCAACAACCGGGCTTCACTTAAATATTTGATATAATGCATCACCGTTGCACGCGAAATATTAATTTCTGTGCTTAGCTGACTCACGTTCAAAACTGTTGGAGCCTCACGAGCTACCAAATAAAGCAGCTTCCTGATTTTAGGCAAATATTTAAGCTCGATTTGCTTGATCAACAACACATCGACCTCTAACATCATGTTCATGGTTTTCAATAAGTTCTCGGAGAAATTGCGTTTCTCCAAAAAATAAGGAGAGAATCCATGATGCAAATAATTCTGGAAATAAGTCAATGGCTTTACTTTTGAAGCAATCTCGGAAGCAATTCTTTGGTGGTACTTCAGCAAATCATCCAACGTGTAGGCAGGGAAATCCCTCTCTGCCATCAAATTCAAAAACTCACGAAATGAAAAACCTCTCAGGTTATACGAATGAACACAGTCGCACAATAACGAGTTTTCCTCTTTCAAACGCATCACTGAGGAACCTGAGAATACAATATTTAATTCGGGAACCCGATCATAGCATTCGCGCAAATCCGCCGACCAGTTCGGCAGCTTAAACACCTGATCAATAAGCAAAGTTTTCCCACCAATTTTTGAAAACTCACTTGCAAAATCAGCTAATGAACACGTTGTAAAATAAAAATTATTGATATTGATATAGAGACAAGAGCGATCATCGGGGCCAAAATATTGTTTAGCATACTCAAGTAAAAAAGTAGTTTTCCCAACGCCACGGCAACCTTTAATGCCTATTAAGCGATAATTCCAATCAATTTCGTCCATCAACAAACGCTGTACAGGCGATTTGACATGGTCCACCAAATACTTATGAGTTCTGAAAAAAGTTTCCACCCTAACTTGTTTAGGGAACAAAGATAAATCAAATTTGGCAATTTGACAACTCGACATTGCAAGTATAAAGATTTTTCACTCTTTCCAATGCGGGCTAACCTACTATCAACCCGAAAGAAACCGCTGTTTTTCATCTTCAAAAACCCCTAACTCGATGTTCTCGGAAAATAAGAAAAAGACTTATTGTTATCCGGAAATGATTCCCTCAAATCAAAGCAGGAGCTTCCTTCATGAAGCATCACTCCATGTAAGAATATCTTCAAACAAGAATCAGAATCCGTTATAAACGATTTCTAAACGAAGAGGTGAAACACTTTTGCTGGTTCGTAAAGTCACCGCATTTAGATTCACTAAAGGAACCAACCCTGCAATATATCCGGATGAGTTTCTTGATGAAATGCTGACAGGAATTACCAGCAACTGATCTATAGCCGGAGGATTTGCACTGCGCAATTGACGCGTTAAATAGCTGGAAAGATTAAAACTATAATAGTGATCAACCGAATTGTATGCAGCCGTAATCAACGTGGTATCTCCAACCCGAAAACTATTCATATTTTGCTTGGGAACTAAAACCAAATATGATGGAATCGACAATACATAGTTATCGACCGTATCTCTTTCAGTGACTTCCATCCGTAACTCTGCATGATTAATGCTATTCACTTTACCGCTCCAACGATTTTTAATGCGTTGTACAATACGGCCTACTGGTATGTTGAGCTGCGTATAAATGCCTGCAGGAGAAAATACATAGGTCACACTATCGGGTGGAGCTGGCATCCTGTTAATATCCGGATGTGTAATACGATTAATTTGCCGCACATCTTTACTGGCAGGAAATATTAAGCCGGAGGTTAATGTCGTGTCTTTATTATTCACAAAGGCATGATAATGAAAGTAAAGTTGCATGTACAAGCGGTTAACATACCACACTGCACCATTACCATAATCAGAAGTTAAGTAAATCCCTTTAAAATAGTTTGTAAAGGCACCCTGACTTGCAAACGAACCATTTTTTGCTGCTTTATAAATCTTCTGAAGTTGTGCGTTTGAAAATTTATAGGTGATACGTGGTTGATAAGTACTTGTATCAGCAACAGGAACCGTATCAGGCACTGAAACCATGATACGACTTCCCAAAAGTATACTTTTACTGCAATAAGTGGGCACATTTAAATCCGTGTAATAGGTTGTATTATACGAAAGAGGGGTACCATCCATCTCATAGGCGCTGATCCTCAAAGGAGAATGGGGATCTCCTGCCCATTTATTAAATAAGATACAGAGTGACAACGAATCAGGTTGAGCTTGTGAAGGAAACTGGAAACCAATAGGGCAGGTAAACTGTGCTAAAATCTCTCCGTTTGTCGTTCCATATTTGGGATCATAATAACTTCCTAATAAAAAAGTATCGGTAGGGGAAATCATATTCGGAACCTGATAATCAACAGAACTAATCCCAAAGGTATCTGTAGCTACTGTAATCAAATCGCCTGTTGGCTGAATAGTGAAACCTAAACCATTAGATGAGTCAGTACAAGATGACAAGATTACTAATGAAACAAAAGCAACGACAAAAAGAAGGTATTTCATGTTTGTGTGTTATTTTTACATTAAAGGCTCGTAGAATCGGCCCCGACAATCGGAACTTGTTTCAGCGAAAATAAGTTAGTTATGTTATTGCCAAAAGGGATCAGTACGATAAGAAACAATTTATAAAAGTGATTGATACAAGTCTAAATAAGCATCTGTATAAGTTTCAGGCGTTTGATATGGTAAGAACGAGCACTCAGGTTTTGATGCAATATAACCGGCCAAAGAATCTTGCAACGTTTCACTTCCTTGAATGACAGCATCCGAAAAGTCAATAGCTAATTTTGTTAATGCAACATAATCGACTGCTTTTGACTTAATAGAACTCAAATGTTCTTCTTTCACCCCATCAATTTTTAATATCTGATCATATCGACTTTGAAACGGATTTGAGAATCCATCCTCATAAATGGAATAAACAATTTTTGCATCACGAAAACAAGGATCATCTGCATACGCCTTTTTAACATACAAAGGAACTAATGCTGTCATCCAACCATGGCAATGAATGATATCCGGAGCCCATCGCAATTTTTTAATCGTTTCCAAAACACCTCTGGCAAAAAATATTGTTCGTTCGCCATTGTCTTTATATTCAACCCCTTTATCATTTTTTGCTATATTTCGATGATGAAAATAGTCTTCGTTATCAATGAAATAAACCTGCATACGTGCTGCCTGAAGGGATGCGACTTTAATAATTAATGGGTGGTCAGTATCATCAATGATAATGTTCATACCTGAAAGACGTTGCACCTCATGCAGCTGATTCCTACGCTCGTTGATTGCCACAAATTTGGGCATAAAAGCACGAATTTCATTTCCTCGGTCCTGTACTGCCTGCGGAAGATAACGGCAAATAGTAGCAATTTCCGATTCAGGAAGAAAAGGTGTAATCTCCTGTGTAATAAACAAAACCTTAATAGCTTCCCCCATTATATTAGTTTAGCGTGATGTTGGTCAAAAAACAATACAAAGGTAGATAAAAAAATTTGTTTTACCTCACAGGCTTTTAGCCGACAAAATAAGGCGGAAATTACAATTTCTCACGAAACAACCCCTATCTGACTCAATTTGCCTCCACGACCAACTTGCTAATCACTCTTTCAAACATCTTCGACCGGAAATGCCCACCCCTTACTTATCCCGATGTAAATCATCCGTAGCATCATCTTTTCTTATCAGCGAAATGGGGGAACCAATATTCGCGTTAGGAAATCCTGTTTGTAACAACCAGGTAAGTGTTGGCGCCAGGTCTGTGATTGCATGATCCGGTAATTGTTGTGACTGAATGGCATCACCAAAAAACAGCAAAGGCACATACGAGGTTTTGCCATTATTAATGGGCAACACATTCCCCTTATTATCGGACTCAACCCAACCTGGCATCAGGGTAAAAACAACATCCCCCGATCGATGTTTGTTGTACGAATTCTTCATTCTCGCAGCTTCATCGCGTGCATTGCCATCGGCAGTCATAATTTGCATCGTGGTGAATGCAGTTTGAATGCCTTGCAAGTCGAGCATAAAACTGGCGCAGCGTTGTTGCATCTCATCCAAAGAGATTCCTTTTTGTTCTATAGCAGCATGATCAAGATAAATGTTCTTATCGTGATAGCCGACAATCCATTGGTGTTGTCCGTAAATAGCCATGAGATAAAGATTCAACAAAGCCATAGACCGTGTCGGAATAAATTGCCCTGAAGGAATATTATAGGTTTCCATCGTTTGTTGCCGGTGAGGTTCTCCCTGGTTACTCGTCAACACAATGACAGTATGATTTAAGCCTACAGAATTGTCAATCTTATTGATCAAATCGGCAATGTTATTGTCTAAACGAAGATACATATCTTCTTTTTCTGCCGATACCAGTTCATGAGAAGGATCGCCGGCAACTTGCACGGTAAATTCAAGGCCTAAAAAGTCAGGATAATTATCCTGTCCCAAATGTTCGTCTGTAAGGGCTTTAATCGCCAGATCTTTCACTAAGTTATTGACAAAAGGGGACTGCTTGTAGTTTGCTATAGCCTCGGGCACCGATGAACCATTGTTCAAATAATCAAAGCCTTGCTTAGCATCCGGATGAATAGCAGGGAAAAAATAGGTTGAGATATTGTACAAAGGTGTCCATTCGGTGCGAATACCATTTTCCACCACATGATCCACATTGTCCTGATCAGCCCATCGGGGCAAACCGGAAGCAAAATAGGTGCTCGTAGCCAGATTCGGGGTGTTATCGTTTACCCACACAGCCCCATCGCCTGCATGCCCGGACAGCAACATCGTTTCGACAGCTTGAATACCGATGGCAAAAACCTTCGACTTCCCGGCAGTGTTCATTTTAAGCTCATCAGAACAGGTCGTTGCAAGCAAAGGCCGCAACGATAACATTGCATCGGTACCGATACCATTGTATTTGTCATCCTGCAGGCAAGGCTGCGTTTCGTTAGTAACCCGGTTGTAAAACGTATTTCCCACAATGCCATGGTAAAAAGGGGTTGACCCTGTTACAAGCGAGGCGCAATCCGCCGCACTACCGGCGGAAAGCATGGGATAATAGGCATGGTTACATACAGCGCCTTGCGTATACATCCGTTTAAATCCTCCTTTGTTAAGGTCGTTCCAAATGGTCATGATATGCTCCGATTGAAGCCCGTCAACCATGATAAAAACCACCAAACGTGGCCGCTCCGGTTCGCTGGCAACAACCGTCTGAAAAGTAAGTAACTGACATAAAACGAGTATTGGAATAAAAATCTTTGTCATCAGGAATCGTTAATTTTGAGAATCTACTTTCATATATTCTCCTGAACTTTATGAGAAATGACGGGCGGAAACTGCCGTCCTCCTATATGTGTTTTGCGAAGCTGCTTTTGGCCGAAGATATTCTTTGCGCAGCCGGATATACATGACTGAACGCAGTCCCATCGCTACAACAAGGAGTATCTCCGAAAAAAGAAACGTTTGCGGTAAATAAAACAATGACACCAAAATAAATACGACACATACCAAAAAGAAATATTGCAAATAAAAAGCAAAGCGGTGCAAAGCCTTGAAAGGGAGTAACAAGGCAAACACTAAATCAAGTGGGTTCGTCCAAACTAAATTCCAGTTATGCGACACCAAAGGATGCAGCGAAAAGAAGTTCATGTAAAAAACAATGATTCCGACTAACCCGACGACACCAAATAAAAGACCGTCAAACCAAAATGAGAGTGTTTGATTACGCTTATCTACCATTGACAGATATAAGACGAACAACAGCAAAAATCCCATTATCCATGGCATGTAGTCAAACGACGGGTTATGTTCATGCCCTGTAATTTTAACTGGTTGCGATGTGGCAATCACTAACGGCACCTCTGCACTGTCGCGTTTAATCATAGCCGTAGCGTACCCTTGCATCAACTTCTCAGGTAGAAAGAAACTTTGTTGAAACGTGGCAACTTTATCAGCCGGCACACCGAAAACAAGGTGCATGCCAAATAAAATGGCAGGAGTCTCTGCCGTATAATGATCAATAAGTTGCAAAAAGGTATCGCTACTCTTTTCTAATGAAGAAGCAAAAATCACCTTGCCATGAATCGCTCTGGATATCATGTCGCGGGGACGCGTGGCGCAATTGTCAAATGCAAAATTATAGCGATAATAGCGATTTTCCGGACGATAGTTCACTAACAAAGCATCAAACAGGGCTTGTTTCTCTTTTTGTTGCAGGTTGAGCACCTGTTCCCACATGTTGATATTACGCATTCGGTATTCTAAAATGAAATCGGGCGTATCGACCACACCAATCTGATAATCGGTTTCTCCTTTGACAAACTTATAGTAAAAGTTAGGAATGTTGAAATCGAAAAAACCATAATTGAAACTTATGTCAATATGATTGACAGGGTCAAAAATCCGAATGGCTGAATGACCAAATTTAGCATACAATTCATCACCAGGCCCGCAGGTAAGCAAACTGATTCGGGCGGAATCTGACAAAACAACGGCCGTTGCCTGTGCGGCAAACAATAGTAAAAACAAAGAAATCAGGATGTTGCGCATGTAACTATTCCTTTGACTGCCTACGAAAGACACCCGTTTAATATTTCCCGGATCAGTTCAGGAGTAATCAACTGTTTCTCTCCCAGCTTCCACCCACGTTTTGCAAAGCGTTCCACGATGGTGTCAAACAATTTATCGTCGATACCATACTCACTTAGTTTTGTTTTGATGCCAACGCTCCGGTAAAAAGCCTCCGTTTGCTTAATAGCAGCCTCTATACGCTCATCTTCGCTACCTTGCGTAATATGCCATACCCGGTCTGCATATTGCAACAACTTGGCATGTTTTTCATTCCGCATCACCCGCAGTAAAGAAGGTTGAACGATAGCTAACGTGACAGCATGATCAAGTCCGTAAAGTGCGGTCAATTCATGCCCTATCATGTGAGTCGCCCAATCCTGAGGAACACCCATGGATATAAATCCGTTGAGAGCCATCGTTGCGCTTAACATAAAATTGGCTCTTAAGTCATATTGCGGTTTATCATTAACCACCTTATCTCCTATCTCCGTTAATGTGGAAAGGATGCCTTCGGAAAAACGATCTTGAATCATCGACTCGGAAGGAAACGTGAGGTATTGTTCCATCACATGCACGTACGCATCAACCACCCCATTCGCCAACTGACGCTTTGGAAGCGAAAAAGTCATTTCGGGATCAAGAATTGAAAATTGAGGATAGGTCTCCGAAATAGCGAAAGCAAACTTCTCGTGAGTAGCTTTTTTTGAAATAACCGAGCCATTATTCATTTCCGATCCTGTAGCAGGCAGCGTGAGCACCGTTGCAAAAGGAAGCGCATGTTTGGCTTTCGAGGGATCAATCATAAATTCCCACGGATCGCCATCGTAAAGCATAGCGGTAACAATAAATTTTGTTCCGTCAATCACCGAGCCTCCCCCGACAGCCAAAAAGAAATCGATCTGTTGTTCTTTGGCTAATGCAACAGCTTTCATCAAAGTCTCATACGTAGGGTTAGGCTCAATACCTGAAAATTCAATAACACTGTAATTATTCAGTGCCGCCTTCACCTGATCATACACTCCATTGCTTTTAATACTGCCACCGCCATACGTCATCATCACCCGTTTGCCTGCTGGAATTTCTGTAGACAAAGAAGCAATTGTACCTTTCCCAAAAATAAGTTTGGTAGGATTTTTGAACATGAAATTAAACATATCGTTTGTTTTTTAAGTAATTAAGTTATGGAGAAACCTATTCCTCAATCCGTTCAACATCACACGGTCGCGTGTATCAAAAAAGAGGAAACATCACGCTTGTGATGTGCTACAAAGATACATTATTTTTTATAGCGACTGTTCATTAAAAAGAGATACTTTTGCATATTGAATTTTTATCAAGGTTACAATGTCACGCTTACATACTGACGAGCATAATTTTTACTCGAATGAAGGAAGCCCTCTTTTTTGGACGTGGATAGAAGACGCCCCGTACGAAAACTACGATCGGCTTTTCAAACTTTATGCCACTCACGGAGTTCGCGGCATTCAATTCAAAGGCAATGCGCCTGCGATTGAAAAAGTGATCCCGTTTGCTCAGAAATATCATATCGATCTCTACGTGTGGTGGTGGGTGATGAATCAACCCCTGTTAGCCGGACAACATCCGGAATGGCTTGATGTCAATGCCGAAGGTGATTCTTTGGCCGATAAGAAAGCGTATGTCGATCATTACAAATTCTTAAATCCGGCCATTGATGATTTTCGCAACGAGCTTGATCATCAGGTTAAATACATATGCCAATTAGATGGAATAAAGGGTGTTAGTTTAGACTTTGCCCGCTATGTGGATGCCATACTACCCGTGAATTTACAGCCTAAATATGGCATTGTGCAAGACAAGATATACCCTCAATGGGACTATGGTTACCACCCTATTGCTATTGAAAAGTTTAAAACCATACACGGATACGATCCCCGAACCACGTCTGATCCGTCGCAAGATAAGACCTGGCTTGATTTCCGATTACTTCAGGTGGCAGAATGCGTGAAAAGCATTGCTGACATTGTACGAAGCCATCAGTTGAAGGTCAGCGCTTCGCCTTTTCCGACTCTCCCCATAGCACGACAACTTGTGATGCAGGACTGGAAGAATTGGCAATTGGATTTCTATTTACCCATGGCCTATTACAAATTCTACAACCAAACAATCGATTGGGTCTATACCACGACGCGCGAAAATGTCGCAGCCATTCAGCCTGCTTCCATTATTACGGCCATTTACGTGGAGGATATTTTGCAAGACGGAATTGATGTCCGGCAAATGACGCAGAATCTTCTGGACAACGGTTCGGCCGGGCTTGCCTTTTTTGGTATTCCCGATACAAACTTTCTCCATGCGCTCGCTACATTTAAACGGGAAAAGCCTTAAAGTATTAAACCTAACTAACAGAAAACAGGTGTTCTGCTTAAATAATTCAAAATAATTGATTAAGTATACGACTTTTTACTCCCATTGTCATTTGAATCTCTATCTTTGTTGCCCTGAAATGGTGCATGAAAAACAATAGAGTCTTTACATTCTACCTCTCTTGATCATCTCATTATTTAACACCTCTATCCTTATGAAAAAAATCGTGTTCATATTTGCAAGTGTAGGAATTCTCATTTTTAGTTCATGTATTCCGACAAACTCAAAAAATGACATTGCGCCTGAAATGGCTTATTCAGATAACGTCACCCTCAATGGCACAGCAATTACCACGCTTGGCACACTCTCTGTTGGCGACACGCTCTTACTACCGCTTGCTCTTGAAGGATATTACAATATATTAACAGGCTTTCAGGTCAGCAACGATACAGCAGTCTCAAAAGTCTCGTATCCGGGTATCTCAGCGCTCGGGAGTCTCATTCTTAACAACGATACGACTAAATTGAGCAATGGATCTCTTTATCTTTATCTCAAACCGGCCGGCTTATATGTAATAACAAGTGGATTAACCGTTCAGTATATTCCCACCAAGCCGAGCACAACAGCAACGTTGAATTTTACCTTATCGTCCACTTCACAATACTCACCTACAACAGTGTTATTGTCGGTACCTGCCAACGCAAAAAACAAATAGCGCTGCTGCACATCTTTTCATCTTCTTGCCGCCACAATCCTTTCAAAAAGAGGGTTTGGCGGCTTTTTATTGCCCTGTTTCATTCGCTTCACAACCGTATCATCATCACACCATAAAGTAAGATAATTCATACATAACCCATAGATAAGCCATACATAACCTATGGATATCTCATATCAAATTTGATATGGGTCATCTATAAATTATTTAAGGGTTATGATTTGAAAAACTATCTTTTTAATATGATTGAATTACATAGGTAATAGGAATGAGAGACGAATCAATCGGTTGTCATACTCTCTCCTTTCATCAGCACCCTTCTTCCTGATTAAAATGATGTTATGCACATTTAGTCCTGCGGACAAATTTGGCAAATGATTGTCTAAAAATGACTTTAAGATAAATATCGGATATTCATATAGAGTAAACTTATTATTATCGTCAATTTTGTGGTAACAAGCTTGTAATGCTGACAGTGAAATTATTTTATCTCCACTGGAGTAAATCAAAGTGTTTCAACGGCAGGAAGGTTATATTATTTTCTATTTTAAAAAAAACAAACGATTGCAAGATTGAATCTCTATTTTTGCTATCTTTGAAACCTGAAAACACGATTGCTTTTTCTCCACAAAAAAATGATTCAATTGTAAAGAAATCACATCAATATCTGTTATTTTATTTATTCAATTTTAAACTGATATGAAACGAGTCCTGATGTCCGGGACGAGTTCCATACGTCCTTTTAAAAACAAATTATTTACGCATGAAAAAACTAACCTTTACTTTCTTATTGTTGACCGCTTTCACGGTGGTTTCATTTGCACAAAAAAACCGGTCGCTTGCTTTAACTCCTCCCATGGGATGGAATAGTTGGAACACTTTTGCTTCGAACATCAACGAAACAATGATTAAAGAGATGGCTGATGCCATGGTTTCTTCGGGAATGCGCGATGCAGGATACAAATACCTCGTGATTGACGATTGTTGGTTGTCTATGGAAAGAGACTCCCTGCAAAACCTACAAGCTGATCCGAAAAAGTTTCCTCATGGCATGAAAGCTCTTGCTGACTATGTTCATTCGAAAGGATTAAAGTTTGGCATTTACAATTGTGCAGGTACAAAAACATGTGCAGGCTTTCCTGGAACACGTGGACACGAATACCAGGATGCTCTTTTATATGCTTCCTGGGGTGTTGACTATTTGAAATTCGACTGGTGCAATAACGAAGGTATCAACGCCAAAGAAGCTTACGCTACCATGAGTAAAGCGTTAACTGAAACGCACCGTCCTATTATTTTCAGCCTTTGCGAATGGGGAAGCAACCAACCATGGCTATGGGCAGAACCTGTCGGTCAATTGTGGCGGGCTACAGGTGATATCAGTCATAATTGGGAATCAATCACCGGAATCATTGATCAAGTAACAAACTTACGTCAGTATGCCGGCCCGGGGCATTGGAATGATCCCGACATGCTTGAAGTTGGTAATGGATTGCCACAAAACGAAGATCGATCACACTTTTCAATGTGGGCGATGCTGGCTGCTCCTTTGATTGCCGGTAATGATTTACGCAATATGAGCGAAGAAACAAAAGCTATTTTAACCAATAGAAGAGTCATTGCCGTCAATCAGGATTCGCTGGGTATTCAAGGTCTGAGGTATGAAGTTAAAGACAGTGTTCAGACATGGGTGAAACCACTTAAAGGAGGCGATTGGGCAGTTTGTTTCCTGAATACGGCCTCAAAACCACAAGCTATCGATTTTGACTGGAAAGCCAACGTAGTGAAAGATTCCTTATCGAATGCCGAGCTGAATGCAAACGCACATCCTTACGTGATAGCGGATTTATGGACAAACAAAACGCTTGGAAATACTAACAAAGCACTCAAAGCCACCGTATCTTCGCACGATGTATTGATGATTTACTTATCAAAACAACAAAAAGCAGTTAGCAAAAAGAAACATCGATAAAAAACAAGCTATTTTCATACGTAAATAATTTGTTTTTAAAAGGACGTATGGAACTCGCATGTCAACCATTATCATGCTCTTGGATGTAAAGAAATTACATGCTTCGTTTCATCATAAGACGAGCATCATGAAACTCCACGAATCTTTTCTTAATTCGTGGAGTTTTATTTATCTGTTGAGATCGAACAGAGCAGGCAAACAATTAAAGAAAAAGTAACCCAAGTAGCTCATTCCTTGGTTAAAAACCCTGAAATTCGAAGGAAACGCTTTCATCTCAAAAATTGTTGCTACATTTGCACAACCATATTGCTATCGCGCAATGTTTCGTGAAACAAGCATCCGCAGTCTTTTGCCCAGGAGGATGAAGTTGAGTGCGAGGGTTATAAGTCATCAAAGTAAAAATAAAATATGTTCAGATGAAAATAATAAAGGGTCTATTCATTCCAATCGCAATTCTTGGGTTTGTACTGCTTCATTCATGTTTAAGCTCCACCACAACCACCTATTCGACTAATGGACATGTTCTTACCTTCTCATTGAAAAGTGATAGTGTTCCTGCTTTAAAAAAAGCGGTTTTTACCATTAATGAAACGAACGGAACAATTTATAATATTGATTCCCTCCCTTATCACACGAATGTGAGGCAAGCGATTCCTGTGGTAACAGCATATTCCACTGCCGCCATGTATTTTAATGACAGCCTTTACACAGGAACTGATACCGTTGATTTTTCCCGCCCCGTGATCTTAAAAAATTATGCTCAGGATGGAACTACCATTCGCCAATATATTGTTAAAGTGAATGTTCACCAGATAGATCCGGACTCTATTGCATGGCAGCAACGCACTTATCCTTCTTATTCGTTTGCGACTATTGATCAAAAAGCGGTCTATTTCAACCAACAACTCATGTTGTATGTCAACGATGGAAGTCAAATGCACCTTTACACTTCTGTAGATGCAAGAAGTTGGTCGGAACAATCAATAGCTGGCCTACCTGCCACAGTGAATCTACAACAACTCGTGGTCTACAACAACATGCTTTGTGTGGTTGGAAACGGGCAAACCATCTTAGAATCGACAGACGGATCGAACTGGAACGCGATTACAGTGAATAGTGCATATCCTCTGACCACATTAGTAAGCTCCATTAGCCAACAACTTATCGGAATTCAACAATCGGGCAGTACCTATTATCTCTGTTATTCAAATGATGGACAGAAGTGGACAACCGGAGAACCATTGACCAATGGCATGGCTAACTTTCCAATAAGTGATTTTGCCGCTACTTCCTTTCAACCCAATGTTGGAAATCCTAAAGTACTTGTTGTCGGAGGAATCGATGCAGCAGGAGAAGTTGTTAATTCTATTTACAGTTATATGCTGGGTAGCAGTTGGGCTGATTTCTCATCAGGGAAAACACTTACAGAATTTCCTGCCCGACGTGATGCCACCGTAGCATGGTATAGTACCCGGGTGCTTTTGTTGGGAGGAAAACTTGCTACCAATCAATTGAAAGACGACACCCTGTTATGGTCGAATAGCGACGGATTGTTTTGGACTAAAGCCGACTCGTTGACTATGATTCCAAAACCGTTGCATTATCAACCTCGTTACAAACAATCTATGTTTGTAGATAGTGGTTATCGGATGTGGATTATTGGAGGGAAAGATGCTAATGACAATTTCCTGAAAGAAGTATGGGTGGGACGCCTCGGTAGTTTGGGCTTCGGGATAGCACCTTTTTAATAAATCCAGCAATCTTGCTACATTCACTGCTCTTTTAATAGAGCAGTTTTTGTTTTATTTCGTCATGATGTACTCTCTTACACCGCCTAAACAACTTCAGGGAACCATTAATCTCCCAACCTCAAAAAGCATCAGCAATCGTGCTTTATTGCTTTCATCGCTGACCAAAAACAAGCTACCCGTTACACATATTGCTACCTGTGACGACACACGCGTCATGCAAGCAGCCTTGCAACAGGCTGATCACTACATCGACATTGAAGCTGCAGGAACAGCCATGCGCTTTTTGACGGCTTATTTTGCAACACAGGAAGGCACCTGGACGTTGACAGGAAGCGAACGAATGAAACATAGGCCAATCAAGCTATTAGTAGAAGCACTCAAACCATTGGGAGCAAACATTCGTTATCTTGAAAAAGAGGGATTCCCGCCGTTAGAAATAACAGGACAATCATTACAGGGGGGGAAACTTCACCTGCGGGGTAATGTTAGCAGCCAATTTATCTCCGCACTGTTGATGATAGCTCCCACAATGCAACAAGGTCTGAAGCTCAGACTCGAAGGGACAGTGATCTCTCGTCCTTATATCCACATGACGCTGAAAATGATGGAAGCGTATGGCGTAAAAGCGGAATGGGTGGATCAATCCATCATCGTGAAACCACAACCTTACTGTCCTTGTGCATTTGCTGTGGAATCAGACTGGTCGGCCGCCTCGTATTGGTATGGTATGGCTGCATTGATGCCAGATAGCCGACTCCTATTGCAGGGACTTAAACAAGATAGCTTGCAGGGAGATTCGAAATGTGCTGCTCTTTTTGCATCGTTAGGCATTGTTTCCCTCTTTTCATCGGAAGGAGTTACCATCACCTCAACAGGCAGCACCGTTTCGTTTATGTCGTACAATTTTATCGACCAACCCGATTTGGTACAAACAGTTGTCGTCACCTGCTGTTTATCGGGTGTGTCTTTTCATTTTGAAGGATTACACAGCTTAACAATCAAAGAAACAGACCGTATCGCTGCTTTAATAAATGAATTGGCGAAGATAGGATATGCGGTTAATAATCCGGAAGAAGGTGTTTTGGAATGGAACGGAGAGCACACATCGTCATCGCCACCCGCTATTATTGACACATACGACGACCATCGCATGGCTATGGCATTTTCCATCGCCTCATTACGTCACACTTTTAATATTGCACATCCGGAGGTGGTGAACAAATCATATCCCGCATTCTGGGATGATTTAAAACAAGTCGGATTCACTATTCAAAACAAATAAAAACTTCAGCATTTGCTTTCAGGCAGGCAAGCCGGAGCCAACAGTTTTTTGTCCATTGATTCTAGAACAGTATCTCAATAATCACTTTCCTGATGCACAAAAAGAGAAATGTTGCCGTAACAAAAAACAAACACTACTTTTGCATCATCGCTTCCTCAAATAAACAGTAAGCTCTATCTATGCTCAATTATATCTGGATCGGTTTTTTCTTGGTTGCCTTTGTTGTAGCCGCCATACAGTTTGCTTTTACAGGTGACTATGCCGTTTTTGAACGCATTGTAAAGGCAACGTTTGACATGGCAAAGTTTTCAGTCATGGATATTGCATTGCCTTTAGCCGGGGTAATGACATTGTGGTTAGGATTAATGAATATTGGAGAACGTGCCGGCGCTATTCGTTTTTTATCACGACTTGTTGCACCGTTTTTAGAAAAGCTATTTCCCGAAATACCCAAAGGACATCCGGCCGGAGGTCAGTTAGTGATGAATTTCTCCGCCAATATGCTGGGACTCGACAACGCGGCAACTCCCATTGGCTTGAAAGCCATGCAAAGCCTGCAAGATTTGAACCCCAATAAAGATACCGCATCCAACGCTCAAATTATGTTTTTGGCGTTGAACACAGCAGGGTTGACCCTCTTGCCTATCTCCGTCATGGCACAACGCGCCATCTTAGGCGCTGCGAATCCCACCGACATTCTGTTACCCATTTTGATAGCTACATACGTATCAACACTGACAGCCATCCTCTATGTAGGCATCCGGCAACACCTCAATTTATGGAATCGCATTGTTGTCGGTTGGTTAGGAGGAATCTCATTAGCCATCGGATTGATCGTATTTGGATTTTCACACCTTTCGCCCCATCAAATGACAATGGTTTCGAGCGTTGTTGGAAATCTCTTATTGATCATTATCATTTCGGCGTTTATGATAGGAGGCTTAGTAAAAAGGATTAATGTTTATGATGCCTTTATTCAAGGTGCAAAACAAGGATTTGAAACAGCATTAAAAACAATTCCCTATTTAGTGGGAATGTTGGTTGCCATCGGTGCTTTTCGTGCATCCGGAGCCATGGACATACTAATCAATGGCATCGCCTGGGTGTTTCATTCTATGAACCTAAATACCGACTTTGTAGCTGCCTTACCTAACGCGCTAATGAAACCGTTAAGCGGAAGCGGAGCCAAAGCGTTGATGGTGGAGACTATGAAAACGTACGGAGCGGACTCATTCGCGGGACATCTTTCGTGTATTTTTCAAGGAGCAGCCGATACAACCTTTTACATTGTAGCCCTTTATTTTGGTTCCGTTGGTATTAATAAAACACGCTATGCCATATCAGCCGGATTATTGGCTGATTTAGCCGGTGCAATCATGGCAATCATTGTTGCTTATTTGTTCTTTAAGTAAGATAATAAAAAACTGTCGTTTTAAAGCTCATACAAAATGAGCTTGTTTTGTTTCACTTAAAATAGTTTGTTTATGAAAAAAATGGAAAGAATGAAAGCGCCTCCCTGCTTCCGGCGATGGACACGAGCGCCTTATGCCGTATTCAACAGCTTACATATCACCGTCAGAATCGGTGTGTTAGGTGCAGCTATGCTTACGGCATGTAATCAACCCATATTGTCGCAAACCTATCAATCAGTCGACAACGATCCTGCCATCCAGTTGAAAGAAGTGCAGGTTAACAGTGATTTGCCACCAACTACGCAACAATTGGTAAAAGTGGTGGCTGTGTTGACACGTCAGGAAATTGCGCAAGCGGCAGTTCAAAACCTACAAGATCTGATGCGTTATGTGCAAGGTATTGACTTACGTACACGCGGATCAGAAAATGTACAAGCAGACATTAGCCTTCGCGGGGGCACTTTCGATCAAACCGCGATCCTTCTCAATGGAGTGAACCTCACCGATCCCCAAACAGGACACTTCAACTTAGACATTCCTATCGATTTTCATCTCATTGACCGCATTGAAATTCTCTATGGCCCTGGCGCATGGACAGCAGGTTCTATCGCTTTCAGCGGTGCCATCAACATCATAACGCGGCAAGTGTTCCCTTCATCATTGAACGCGCAATTATCAACCGGAGCAAACAACTATCAACAAGCCGACGTTTACGGCTATTTAAACACTGGGAAATGGCGCATTGAAGGAGGAACAAATGGAACTCAAAGCACAGGCTATGCGCCAAATACCGATTTCAAAATTTTCAATGCCTACTCAAACATCCGGTTTCTCACCAATCATTCAGGACAATGGATGATGCAGTTGGGAACACAAAGCAAAGACTTTGGTGCCAACAGCTTCTATTCACCCAGCTTTCCCGATCAGTATGAAGAAACCCGTACGTTACTGGCATCCCTTCAGTATAAAATTCGGTGGCAAAATTGGTTGTTCACCGCTAATACCTACTATCGGCGACATCATGACATGTTTACTCTTTTCCGTTATCCGGATCAAACCCCTTCGTGGTTTACAGGACCAAATTATCATTTAACCGATATTTTCGGAACATCCCTTCAAGCCTCTTATACATGGATCGGAGGAGTCACTTCTTTTGCCGGGGACTTCCGCTCCGAACACATTTTCAGCAACGCGTTAGGAACCCCGCTTGCACAACCGGTGTACGATCCCTACTCAGGCAAAACGGTTTTTACGTTAGGCGCCTTGAGACAATATGGTGCATTTTCGATTAAACATCTAAAAAAAATCCGTAAATGGACACTCGGTGCAGGTGTTTTAGGTAGTGGAAATAGTGATTATGGGTTCCATTTTTATGCCGGTGGTAATGCCGATTATGCGTTTACTCAAAACATGACACTCGGGTTATGGCTCCACAACTCGTATCGACTTCCAACATTTACCGATCTTTATTATAACAGCCCGACACAAGTCGGCAACACACAGCTCAAACCTGAAGAAGCTTTCAATACCGATATGCACTTCCTGTGGACACCATCCAACTGGACAATACTTGCTGCTTTTTTTCAGCGTGACGGTCATCGTATCATCGATTGGGTGCGATTGCCTTCCGATCCCGTTTGGCACAGTGAAAACCTGACCAATGTGCAGTCTATGGGCACTGAGTTAGCTGTTGACTATCGCCCTAAGTTGAAATGGCTGAAAACCATACACGTCGATTACACGTATCTGAACGTAACTAAAAACAGCAATACGTATGTTTCATTATATGCTACCGATTACCTGAGAAATGAGCTAAAAGTACGGTTCGTAAACCCTATCTGGGAATCATTGGAAGCAGCCTGGCAAGTAAGTTACCACGATCGTGCCGGTACCTATCTGAATGCACCGAACAATCAGGAAACAGCTTTCACACCTTATTGGTTATGTGATCTGAAACTGATGTGGGACAAACCATCATATCAACTGTTTGCCGAAGCCGACAATTTATTGAACACAACCTATTTCGATTATGGTAATTTGCCACAACCGGGACGATGGATTAAAGTGGGACTATCAGTAAAAATGTGATCTTGTTTATGCATCCGATGATTTCAAGTCATTGGATGAATTGACACAACAAGGAAAAGCCCTTCATAATGTAAGGGCTTTTTTTTATCTTTGTCGGACAAGAAACTAAACAATATAACATTATCAAAACAGATGAAGGAACTTAACACATGGTGGTTTTTTGCCTTACTATCAGCATCTTTTGCTGCATTAACAGCCATTTTGGCAAAAGTAGGCATTCGGGGTATTTCTTCTGATTTAGCAACCGCGATACGCACCGTTTTTATCTTGCTAATAGCCTGGGGTATTGTGTTTGCACGAAATGAAAGCGAAGGTATCACTTCCTTAAGCAGAAACAACTGGATATTTTTGGGGCTTTCGGGCGTCGCTACCGGGTTATCCTGGATATTCTATTTCAAAGCACTTCAGATAGGGAAAGTGTCGCAAGTTGCGCCGGTTGACAAAATGAGTGTTGCCATAGCCATCGTTTTGTCAGCTATTTTCTTAAAAGAAGTCATCACTTGGAAAATTGCACTTGGAGCTTTGCTAATCATCAGCGGTACATTAGTATTGATATTTTGAATGCTTCATAAAATAGCATATAGGTGTAAGTTACGGGAAGATGAGAAGTTTATGAAGAAACCAAAAAATTGACAATTTGTTATTAATTAGCAGATGAACAAATGAGCTGATTTAATCATCATATCGTCTCATCATCACAATTCAAATTATCCGATTTCTTCAGCCTTAACCTCTTAATTCATTTATCCTTCATCACATTAACACATTTGCAAATCATCTAATCAACTCATTACCCTATGTCAACAGCAGCATTTATCCCGTTTTTACGCGAACTGCGTGATAACAACAACCGGGAATGGTTTACCACAAAAAAAGAATACGCCACCGGGTTACAGCATGAATTTCTACAATTCACGCAGCAAATTATTGATGGTATTGCTTTATCCGACCCGGAACTTAAAAGCATCGATGCAAAAAGTTGTGTCTTTCGACTCTATCGTGATATTCGTTTTTCACCAGACAAAACGCCTTACAAAACTCATTTCGGAGCTTATATGGCTGCAAACGGCGGACGCAAAAGTCCCCGTGCAGGTTACTATCTGCATATTGAACCTGATGGATGCTTCATCAGTGGCGGCATCTATTGCCCTGAAAAAGATATTTTAAAAGCAGTACGCCAATCCATTTTCGAGAACATGGACGAATGGGAAGAGATCACACATGACCTACACCCTTATTTTCCTGAACAATTTGGCGACACAGATAAACTTAAAAAAGTACCGCAGGGATTTCCTGTTGACGGCATAGGAGTTGACTGGTTAAAATATAAACACTATATCTTCAGCCACCCTTTGAATGACTTATTTTACGAAAAAGAGAACACGGTTTCAGAGATTGTCACTCTTTTTCAACATTCAGTGCGGTTAAATCAATTTATCAACTTTACAATAGATGAGCTTCACAATTGATAAGCCACATTGAAAAAACTGCCTCTTTTTAGTAAATAACGCATCAAAAATGGGGAGTACGACAAAAAAACAACTTTCTTTCATCTCTTCAACTGAAAGCAAAAAGCAGGATTCTCTTTCAAACTGAAAGCAAGAAACCTCTTTTCAGGAAAATAATGTCACAAATCTTCAGTTTGCTATTGCAGAAATAAGCTTAAAGGGTTATTTTTGTGATAATAAATGATGCCCGAATAACCCTTTTATTTCCCTCGCCATGATTGTTGATAACTTAGCAGAATCTACACTTTACGAAGCATTGCACCCACGCTTCAAACAAGCCTTTGATTACGTCAAGCAACATGATTTGTCCAAAGCATCAGTCGGAAAAATTGTGCTCGATGACGACAACTTGTTCATCTCCGTCGCTGAGATGGAAGGAAAAGAGGCTAAAGCTGCACACACGGAAACTCATCAACAGTATATTGATATTCAAATGCCTTTATCAGGTTCCGAAACCATCGGATGGATTGCGACAGATGACTGCAAACATGTATCACAATCATACGATGCGATCAAAGATATCGCTTTTTTTGAAGATCAGCCAACTACTTATATCTCATTAGAACCGAGACAATTTGCCATTTTCTTTCCTCATGACGGTCATGCGCCCGGCATCACTTCAGGCAAACTCAAAAAAATCATTATCAAGATACGCATTATCCTCTGAAAAAAGAGAGAAATACCTCCTGCCCGATTCACAAAAGAGATAATAAACAAGCACATCATGCCATCACTTAAGATTCTACAACAAGATCCATGGCTTCAGCCCTTTGAAAAAGCCATTGAAGGAAGACATCAACATGCCATTGATAAAGAGAAAGAGCTGACTTTGAACAAAATCACGCTTGCCGATTTTGCCACAGGTTATCTCTACTTTGGGTTGCACCGCACACCCTCAGGATGGATATTCAGGGAATGGGCACCGCATGCGTCTGCTATCTATCTGATAGGTGACTTTAATGGTTGGCAGCAACTCCCCGACTTTCAATTGCATCCCTCCAAACATGGCATTTGGAAAATCAAACTACCACTTGAAGCGATTCATCATGGGCAGCTATTCAAACTTAGCATGCATTGGCATGATGGATCAGGAGAACGTGTTCCTGCATGGGCAAGACGTGTCATACAAGATGAAAAGACCAAGATTTTCAGCGCTCAAGTGTGGGAGCCGGAACAACCGTATAAGTTTCAAATCAATGATTTCAAACCTAATAAAGATCCACTACTCATTTACGAATGTCATATCGGCATGTCGGGCGAATCGGAATCCATAGCATCGTATAATGATTTCCGCGAAAAGATACTGCCACGCGTAGCGGGGTTGGGCTATAATTGCTTACAAATCATGGCCATTCAGGAGCATCCTTATTACGGCTCGTTTGGTTATCATGTCTCCAGTTTCTTTGCCGCCTCTTCGCGATTTGGCACGCCCGACGAACTGAAACAACTCGTTGATGCAGCGCATCAATTAGGCATGTCGGTCATCATGGACATTGTTCATTCTCATGCCGTGAAGAACGAAGTGGAAGGATTGGGGCGATTTGACGGCACTCCCGATCTCTATTTCTATCCTGGCAACAAGCGCGAACATCCCGCCTGGGATTCCTTGTGTTTCGACTATGGGAAAAATGAGGTGGTGCACTTCCTGCTTTCCAATTGTAAGTTTTGGTTGGATGAATATCGTTTCGACGGTTACCGTTTCGATGGCGTCACCTCCATGCTTTACTACAGTCATGGTTTGGGCGAATCATTTACCAGTTACAATGACTATTACAACGGCAACCAGGATGACAATGCAATATGTTATCTCACGTTAGCCAATCGCGTGATTCACGAAGTCAACCCGAATGCCATCTCCATTGCCGAAGAGGTGAGCGGGCTGCCCGAACTGGCATCTTCCTTTGAGGATGGCGGCATCGGATTCGATTATCGCATGGCTATGGGCATCCCCGACTATTGGATCAAATTGATCAAAGAAAAAAGGGATGAGGAGTGGTTGCCCGGGCAGATCTTTTATGAACTTACCAATCGACGGATGAGTGAAAAGACGGTAAGTTACGCCGAAAGTCATGATCAGGCATTGGTAGGAGATAAAACAATTATCTTCCGGTTGATCGACGCCGACATGTATTGGCACATGCAAATAGGAGATGCCACCCTTAAAGTGAATCGTGGCGTTGCGTTGCACAAAATGATTCGCCTGATCACGGCAACCACCATAAACGGGGCTTATTTGAACTTTATGGGCAATGAGTTCGGACACCCCGAATGGATTGATTTCCCGCGTGCCGGCAACGGTTGGTCATACAAATATGCCCGCCGCCAATGGAGTTTGTTGGAAAACGAACGGCTGCTCTATCATTGTTTGAATGATTTTGACAAAGCCATGATTCACCTAATCAATCAATGCCCGCAGTTCAATTTAACCTCCATCACGTTGCTTTGGGAAAAAAGCGACGATCAGGTGCTTGCTTACCAACGAAATGATTTGGTGTTTATTTACAACTTCAACCCCACCCGCTCTTTCACTGACTATGGCATCCTGACAACTCAGGGCACTTATAATATTGTGCTCAACAGTGACTCAAAACGTTTTGGAGGATTCGGACTAATAGATGAAGCTATTCCTCATTTCACACAATTCGATCCTTTGTACAGTGCCCAGCACAAAGAATGGTTGAAGGTATATCTGCCTTCGCGTACAGCCTTAGTGTTGAAACTTACAAAATAAGCATCCATCACAAAGAAGCCGGCGAAACGATCTTTCTTCGTCACTTTGTATAGAAATCGATCATTCTTTGAATCGCTTCCTGACAAGCCGGGCAAAATATATCGCCATTGAAGGTTTTCATCAAACAATCCTGAGTTGCGCGATACATTCCTTTCGGTTCATACCCGCCACCTTCAAAAGCGCCAACAGTACTGATGTATTCTTTGGTAGCCGGTGTAGGAACAGGAGTTCCCGGTTTGACCAGGTGTTTCCATTTTCCACCAAAATTTTTCAATGTGGTGATGTTCGGTTCCCAGGGTTCTATGTTTAGATTGTAGAAAGTCCCGTAGGTGGTGGAATCGTTGTAATATTCGTCAGCCAGTCCTGCAAAGCCATGCCCAAATTCATGAATCAGAATTTTAGCTGATGCTTTGTTGCTGTTGACAGCCACGTTGTAGTCATTGTAAATGGCGCCACCTCCGTATTTCGGACTGTTCACCAGAATATATATCTGATCATAAGGCGCATTGGCAGCCAGGTCACGGACACTTTTATCGTCCATCGTCATGAGGTAACGCTCGCTGTCGAAAGTATAATAGCTGGTGTTCAGAATGGTGTTTACCCAAATACCCTTGGCAGGAATGTCAGAACCCGACTCTTCCGAAGGCGCCAGGATCGCCCTGAAATTGAACTTATCCTCATTGTTCGTGTAAGGCGCTACCGTGAAGAAGTCCTTCACAAACTTGCGGCAATCGTTGATAAACTCTCCCATTTGCGCTTGAGTGTACCCTTCGGGCAAGATAACGATATCCACTTTTTTAGCGGGATCGCCCGTGATTTTGACATTAAACGAAGGATACACCAGGCGGTGATCCTGTTTTATGAAATAACTGCCGGTATCGACGACATAGGCAAACTTCTTATGAAAGATCCCGTTCCAATCGCGGCTATATAACTCAATACGGACATTTTCTTTGGGATAAGGGATGAGTATGGTTTCCGAAAAGGTACGGCTTGTCTTTTTCGCTTCGGCTATGGTTTGCCATTCCCTGAACAGTGTGGAATAGCCTCTTGAATAAAGCAGTGAATCATTGCTGACATTAAACACTTTGACGTAATAATCCCCGTAGTTTAAGGTATCGATCATGTTGACATGCGATCCGCCCCAATATGGTTCCTGAATCAGTTCGTCGAACGTGTAAAACTCGGTGGTGTCTGTGCCGCTATGATAATAATCCATACGCAGACTTTTGTTTTCAAAGAATTTGCCAAACTGCGCCTGAACGGTGATTGTTGACAGTAACAGGGCTAAAAGGAAAATATGCTTCATGTTGTTTTCGATTGAGTCCACAAATGTACATGAAAAATCAGAATCGGGAAAGACAATTAATAGGCAATAGGCAGAGGCAAAGGCAAAGGCAAAGGCAAAGGCAAAGACAAAGACAATAGAAACCACGAGGCTGAAGAAATCGGAACCTGTCAATTTTTGAAGTTCATTGTCAATTGTCAACTGTTAATTATCAATTGAAAGATGTCGTAGCCTATGTTATAACTGCCGAGGCTAAAAGCAGGAATAACCGAACCTACAAAGTGATTGACAGATGGCACCTTAGACTTCACCCCCGACGTGATGAAAGGGTTAACACAGGAAACTGAATTTGACAACCGGCTAATTATTCATATTTCACGCCGAAAAAACACCCTTTTCCATATCCCATTTCTCGCTTTTTTGGCATTGTATAGTTTTTTAAAAACAGGCCTCAAATAATTCATTTATTTTCAAGCACATATAATAGTTAATATATGTATTGTAAAGTTCTTGTTTTTGAGAATTTCATGGTTTTCATTTTTCTTATTTGTAACTTTACCGAACAAGATCAATAAAAGACAAAAATAGGCGGCAATTTTATTCTTATAGCATAATATGAAATTGCTTTTTCCAAATTGGAAAGAGCTAATGTGAAATAGCATCAGAAGTAGCCGACTGCTTTGCTTCGTAGTAACATAAAATGCACGGCATACATATATGAAGGCAGTCCTAACCTTAAATTACAATTCAAGTAAACGAAGCATATAATAGAAAAAAGACTTGTTAAACGGCTAATTCTTGATCTCATCTAAATTTAATACAATATATAATTTAACTATGTCATGTTCAATCGATTTGATCCAACTGTAAAAGCGGTCATCGCTTTTTTGAAATTACTCAAAGTAGATGTCAATAACACGACCGTGGATGAAACGTTGCAGAAACATCCCGACTGGCCCAGTTTACTTTGCGTCAGTGATTCTTTACAATAGTTCGGTAACAAAGCATTAAGATTAAGCGGCGATAGTGCCATATAATAGGAGCTCTTTGACATTTTGGTTATTTTTGAGTACGTTCGGTTTAATAGCAAACATGACAATAAACTTTTCAAGGAGTAAAGTGTTGTGATTGATGGTTTT
>Ga0224527_1000028_pt1 | contig 111851 bp, 107 predicted proteins | sample CBST0metaG_FD_179882 | JGI IMG/M metagenome (GOLD analysis project Ga0224527, IMG submission 179882) | Peat soil microbial communities from Stordalen Mire, Sweden - C.B.S.T0 | ecosystem: Environmental > Terrestrial > Soil > Wetlands > Peat | place: Sweden: Norrbotten County, Stordalen Mire...
TGGCCAACTACATTACGGCGCTCGGTTATGGCTCCGATGACGCCGAGGACCAGAAGAAATTTGAGAAGTTCTGGCCGGCGGATATGCACCTGATCGGCAAGGAGATCAGCCGCTTTCACTGCGTGTATTGGCCGGCGTTTTTGATGGCTGCGGGGATTGCGCTGCCGCGCTCGGTGAAGGCCAATGGGTGGCTGCTATTCGACGATACCAAGATGTCGAAGTCGCTGGGCAATATTGTGCGCGCGGAGACGGTGGACACGGTGTTGGGTGCGGATGCGCTGCGTTACTTCCTGCTGAGGGAGATTCCGTTTGGGCAGGATGGAAGTTTTAGTTTCGATGCGCTTGTCCGGCGGTATAACGGGGACCTGGCCAATGGCTATGGGAACCTGGTGAGCCGCGTTGTGAATATGGTGCACAAGTACTTCGGTGGCGTGGTGCCGGAGACGGGCGAAATCACGTCGGCGGAGACGGCGCTGAGGGCAAGCGCGGAAGAGGCGATTGCCGGGTTTGGGCCGGAGTTTGAAGCACTTAACTTCTCCGAAGCGCTGAAGGGATTGTGGGTCCTGGTCGCGGAGACGGACGGTTATCTGACGGCCAACGCACCATGGAAGAAGCCGGCGGAGCGGTCGGAGGCGGATCATGAGGCGCTGCAGGCGCGGGTGCTGGCAACGGCGGCCGAGGCGATTCGCATCATAACTGCCCTGGTTTATCCCATATTGCCGGTGTCGGCGGGCAAAGTCTGGCAGCAACTGGGTCTGGGCGATTTGCAAGACGCGGCGAAGAACGCATTTTTGAACGAACTGGCGTGGGGTGGGTTGAAGGCCGGAACAAAGTTTGGCGAGCCGGCACCGCTGTTTCCCCGAGCGGAGAAGGACGCGGTAGAACGTATGCAGAACCTTGAGAATGAGAACAGTAAGAGCGCAGTAGAAGCGGCGGCCGGGCAGGCGGAAGACGCCCAGGCGCCTTCGTCGACTTCGGTATCTCCGACGTCGACAACCGGTAACGCCCCGCAGGCGGAAGGCGACGCGCTGACGGGAACAACCTCGGTTCCACACGATGGAAGCCAGCCGGTGGATACGGCCAAGGTACACGGCGTGCCGGCGGATGTGGAGAGCGCTCGCTTGAGGACGACGCCGTCAGAAGCGCCGAGCGGGTCCCCGCTAGCCAGCGAGGAGAAAAAGCCGGACCCTCCGGCGGCACCGCAGCAGACTGACCCCGCGACTGCGACGGGACAGGCTGAGCACATCACCATCGATGATTTTGCCAAGGTGGAGCTGCGGGTAGCACAAGTGCTGGTAGCGGAACGGATTCCTAAAGCGGACAAACTGCTGCGGTTAGAGGTCGATCTGGGGTACGAGAAGCGGCAGATTCTGGCGGGGATTGCGCAGTTTTACGAGCCGGAAAAGCTGATTGGGCGAAAGATTGTGATCGTGGCGAACCTGGCTCCGCGCAAGATGCGGGGGCTCGAGTCGAATGGGATGTTGCTGGCGGCGTCGCTGCCCGATGGTGCGCCGGTGCTGGCTGGATTTCTCGAAGAAGTTCCGCTGGGGGCACGGCTGAAGTAGGCTGGTCGGCTGCAGGTGGATAATTTTTTGGGGGTATACACACGAATCGTGGTATTGTTACACATTGGAGGCGCGAACCCATGCGGACCAATATCGACATTGACGACGATTTGATGCGGCAAGCAATGAAGGCCACCGGCGCACCCACCAAAAAAGCGGCGGTAGAGGCGGCGTTGCGCCAAGCGATACAGCTTAAAGAGCAGACCAAAATCCGCGATCTCTTTGGCAAGGTCAAGTGGGAAGGCGACCTAGACGCGATGCGCGAGGGCCGCTTTGTCAACTGGGAAGAGGAATCTGAAAAGCTCGAGGACCCTGCCGCCTAGCTCCGGTTGCGGTTATCTCGGACACCTTCGATCCGGGCCTAAAGGCCTTCCTGATTTGGGGCATTTTTTTAGGGGCCTGAAGGCCCCTGCTCCCTCCGAAATCCGAATCTGCGACTTTGGAATTAGGTTCCGCGAAGTCGGAAGTAAGAAAGCACAAGATCTATGGTGATCGTCGATAGCAGTGTGTGGATCGATGCATTGAACGGAAAGATCACGCCACACACCACTTGGCTCCGCGTCGCCTTGGAGCGGGAGATGATCGGCCTCACCAGCTTGATTCTTTGCGAAGTGCTCCAGGGTATCCGATCGGATCGGCATTTTCGAGAGACGGAAGAACGGCTGCGGATATTGCCGATTTTTTCAGCGCTCACGCCGGAGCTGGCGTCGCGGGCGGCGCAGAACTTTCGCACGTTGCAGCGGCTGGGAATCACCGTTCGCAAGACGATCGACTGCCTCATCGCGACGTTCTGCATTGAAGAAGGACACCAGTTGCTGCACCACGACAGCGACTTTGAGCCCTTTGAAAAACACTTGGCGCTGCGCACGGTGCATCCTATGGCGATTCCATTCAATTAAACTGGATTGATAGAGGAAAAGACTCACCTATGCGGCGTTCCCTCAGGCTCTCATGCTGATCGATTCACATGCACATTTAGATAGCGAACGGTACGCGGAGGACCGGGAACCGATGCTGCGCCGCGCGTGGGACGCGGGCGTGGGCGCGGTGCTGGCGATCGGGATTGGCGAGGGGCCGGCGCAGATGCACCAGGCGCTTGAGATTTGCAGGGATTTCAATGCGAAGCCGGAGAGCGGGGCGGGGATTCCGCGGCTCTATGCGAGTGCTGGAATTTATCCGCACAATACGCCAGAGGCCGATGAGGCCGCATTGAACAAGCTCGATTCCCTGCTGCAGGAGCCGGAAGTGATTGCCTGCGGCGAGATTGGTCTCGATTATTATCACGAGGGCGCGGCGCATGATGTGCAGCGGCAAGGGCTGATCACGCAACTGGAGATTGCGGCGGCGCGGAAGCGACCGATCCTGATTCATTGCCGGCCGAAAGACGGCGCGACGGATGCGTGGGAAGATCTTTTTGTAATTTTGGAAGAGCACTGGAGAAAGACCGGTCTGGGCGGCGTGATGCATTGTTTTGGCGGGGGTTGGGAGCAGGCGCAAAAGTCGCTGGACCTGGGATTTTTGATTTCATTTGCGGGGAATCTGTCGTATCCGAAGGCGCAGCCGTTGCGTGATGTGGCCGCGCTGCTGTCGCTCGAGGGGATCTTGGTGGAAACGGACGCGCCGTGGCTGGCACCTGTACCGAATCGGGGCAAACGCAACGAACCGGCGTTTGTGGCGCAGACGGCGGAGGTTTTGGCGGGGGCGATGGGGGTTTCGAGGGAAGAAATTGCGGCCGCGACCACTAAAAACTTTTCACGGCTGTTTCACATCCAGTCTGGCATGGGAAACTGATAGAGGACTTGCTGGTTAGCTGGCTGCGACCGGACGAGTGAACCAGATCTGTGAACAAGGGTAAGTACGGGGGAAGTATGGCGCAGGAGAATTCTTTTGATATTGTGAGCAAAGTCGAGATTCAGGAGGTCAGGAACGCGATTGACCAGGCGCTGAAGGAAATCAAGCAGCGCTTTGACCTGAAGGATTCGCACACAGAGATCGACCTGGTGGAAGGCGACAAGGAGATTCAACTGGCCTCGGCGGGCGAATATAAGCTGGAGGCGGTGAAGGAGATCCTGGGACAAAAGCTTGTGAAGCGCGGGGTATCGCTGAAGAATCTGACATATGGGAAGTTGGAACCGGCGGCGGGCCAGAGCGTGAAGCAGAAGATCACGTTGCAGCAGGGGATTCCGACGGATAAGGCCAAGGAAATTGTTCGCCTGGTGAAGGACTCAAAAAAGAAGGCGCAGGCGAGCATTCAAGGCGATACAGTGAGAATATCCAGCAAAGATCGGGATGAGTTGCAATCGATCATAGCGTTGCTGCGCGGCAAGGATTTGGGCGTGGAGCTACAGTTTACGAATTATCGGACGAACTAATAAGCAGGGCGCGGCACACACTTCCCCGTGCGAGCTATTTAGCAGAAGAAAGCGAAAGCAAGAACCGGAGAACATTGAGCACACTGGCGATAGCGACGGCGAGGGAGGTCTTTGATCTGCTGCGGGATGACCTCGTGGCGGTCGAGCAGGAGTTGGGGCGAGACGCTGCCTCCAGCGTCAGCACGATCACGGAGATTGCGGAGTATCTGCGCGAGGGCGGCGGGAAGCGGATTCGTCCGTCGCTGCTGCTGCTGGCGGCACACATGCTGGGCTACGCGGGGACGGGCGCAATCCGCCTGGGCGCGGTAGTGGAGATGGTGCACACGGCAACGCTGGTGCACGACGACATTATCGACGGGGCGGATGTGCGGCGCGGTCGGCCGTCGGCGAACACGACGTGGGGCAATGAAAAATGCGTGCTGGCGGGCGACTGGCTCTATATGCAGGCGTTTCGGGTGGCGCTTGAAGAACGAAACCTGCGCGTGCTGGATCTGCTGATCGGGTTGACGCAGCAGATGGTCGAAGGTGAACTGCTGCAGATTCAGAAGCTTGGCAAGGCGATTTCAGAAGCCGAGTATTACGATCTGATCTTTCGCAAGACAGCCTGCCTGTTTTCCGTGTGTATGAAGCTGGGCGCGGTGCTTTCGGACGCGACCGAGGCTGAGGAAGCCAGCTTGTCGAACTATGGACGGGCGGTGGGGTTGGCGTTCCAGATTGTCGATGACGTGCTGGACCTGACGGCGACCGAGGAAGTGCTGGGCAAGCCTGTTGCTAGCGATTTGCGCGAGGGCAAGGCAACGCTGGCGGTGATTCACTCGCTCGATCATGGGACGGCGGCAGATCGGCAGGCGATCCAAAGGGTTTTGGACGATCGCAGCTTTGAAAACACGAGCCGAGAGCAAATGCAGGAGATCCTGACGCGAAACGGATCGGTGGCCTATGCGATGAGCGTGGCGGACCGGTATGCGGAACAGTCGCGGCAGGCGCTGGCTTCCCTTCCCGACTCGGAGTTTAAGCGGGCTTTGTTGTGGGTGCCGGATTTTGTGGTGGCGCGGGATAAGTAGGGCGGATCGTAATCTTTTTCGCACTCTGCCTGATCTATCAGGCCGCTGCGGAGTTGGTCATGGGCGATCTCAAGGATTACTTCTACCACCCTATTCATTTTCTTCGTCGTGATTTGCGCGTGTTCACGCACTTTTCGCCAATGAACGCATGACAAATTCGGGGTCGGCAGCTATGACGATAAGAAGCGCGCGCGCAGCAGCTTCCGGCTGGCGGCGTCCCGACTCCCAATGACGAACCGCATCCACCGACAAGCCGAAATTATCTGCGAAACGCCCCTGGCTTAGGCGGAGGCGCTTACGGAGAGCCCGAACGTCCACGGTCTCCGGCAGAGTGATCTTGTAACCTTTGCGCTCACCTTCCATGTAGGCGCGGGCTTCAGCCGTTCCTTGTGCCATCTCTTCAAACAATTTGCTCATCGCTTCTCCTTGTAATTGGCGAAGAGACTCTTCGCCATTTTTGCCAGGACGTTTTGCTCGGCCTTGCGCAAATTGCCCTTTTCCGAATTGGCATACACGGTAATGAGAAAGATCGGCAGATCCGCACCTCCGAACAGATAAACGACTCGCGCGCCTCGCTATAGATGGCTTCAGCGGCTCTCAGATACATCGGCGTTTCGACCACCGTTTGCGTAGTCAAATATATGCCAATGGCATATAGAAATCAACGGCAACTAGCGCTTTTCGATGAGTTCGCGGAGGGCGGTGGCGTATTCGTCGGGCAGGGGCATTTTATTCAGGTCGGCATCGCAGACGACGTGGACCGTTTCGCCTTCGGCTAGGAGTTTGGGCTCTTCCCCGTCTTGGGAGGCTTGGCGGAGGATGCGATAGGCGAACTTGAGGACGGAGCCTCGTAGTAGCGCTGGACGGGTCTCGATGAGGATCTGATCGTCGTAGCGGGCGGGAGCGCGGTAGCGGCAAGTGGCTTCGACGACGGGGAGGATCAGACGGTGCTCGATCTCCATCTGGCTATAGGCGAGGCCGAGTGAGCGAAGGAGCTCGACTCGGCCTATCTCGAACCAGACCAGGTAGTTGGCGTAGTAGACGATGCCCATTTGGTCGGTTTCTGCATAGCGCACCCTCACGGGGGTAATGACCGGCATTCGACTTCTCCACTGGACTTTCGTAATGGCGACAGTTTCGGTCTAGTTTTCCACGTGGAACATACCTGATTAACACTGTCAATGCCACTTCTTAGTGATTCCCGAGAAAAACTTCTTGACAATTCAACGATTTCACGTTTAACGGCAAAACATTCTACGGCTTCAAGTGAGTGAAGATGGGCAGCTTAGTCACGTCGTTAAAGATGATGAAGGCAAAGAATACGACGAGGACAACGAAGGCCGCCTGGTAGATTCTCTCCTTCACGTTGATGCTAATGTCGTGGCGCAAAATGCTTTCGATCAACAAAAGCAGGATGAGCCCGCCGTCGAGAATCGGAAACGGCATGAGGTTGAGGATGCCGAGATTGATGCTGATGGCGGCGGCGAGGCCGAATTTAGGCAGCCAGCCTTTCATCTCCGCAGCTTGACCGGCCATGCGGGCGATGCCGACGGGACCGGATAGTTGGGAGACAGCGACTTTGCGGGTAAAGAGGCGGCCAAGCACCTCAATGATCAGCGTGGAGTTATCGACGCAGAAGGTCTTGGATTGGGCGACCGCTTTTCTGAACGGCAACGGATCGTTGCGGAGCGGCGTGGTGGCAGCCTGGAAACCAAGCTTCCAACCGGAATCGAGTTGGGCGGGATGCGCGACCAGGGTGACGGGCACGCCTTTGCGAAGGACGCCCAGTGTGAGCGGTTTGCCTTTGCCGTCCTGCATGTAGGCAAGCAGGGTTCCGACGGTGTGGAAGGCATGGCCGTCGACGGTTTGGATGAGGTCGCCACTCTTAAGGCCGGCTTGGTCGGCAGGGGTGCCGGGCTGGACCTGATCGACGCCGATGGGGCCCGGCATGAACTGGGGCAGGATGCCGGCATCGCTGAGGTCGAAGTCCTGGCCGCGAACGATGGCAGGGAGATGTAGGGAAAGCGGGATTTGCTTGCCGCCCCGGTCAACGGTCACGGGCACGACCTGGTTCATGTTCATCGACGCGCGTTCGCCTACCTGCATCCAGTCTGGATTGTCGACGGTATCGAAGTGGCGAATGACGTCGCCGGGCTCGATTCCGGCTTGGGACGCAGGTGAACCCGGAACGACCCACTCGATGGTGCTGGTGTTAACTTCAAAGGCTGTCACTTCGTTGAAAAAGCCATAATAGAAGGCCATTAACAAAAAAGCCAAAATGAAGTTAGCCACGGGCCCGGCCAGGCCGATGAGCATGCGCTGCCAGCGGGGATGAGCGGTGAAGGAGCCAGGATCTTGGCCGGGCACAATGTCCGGTTTTTCGGTTTCGTCGCCGCTGATCTGATCGGGAGTTTCCCCGGTCATTTTGACGTAGCCGCCGAGGGGCAGGAGGCAGATCTTGTAGTCGGTGTCGCCGTGCTTGATGCCGAAGAGCCGGGGTCCGAATCCGACGGAGAACGACTCGACGCGCACTCCGCAGAGCTTGGCCACGGCAAAGTGACCGAATTCATGGACCACGACCATGACGCCAATCAGAACGATAAAAGCGACGATGGCCACAACGACTTCATGAAGATTCTGCATAGTTTAGTGGTTCTTCCCTCGACGCAGCCTTAGTTTCCTGACCGCGCAACTGAACTATTACGCCAGCAACGAATGAGCGGTTCGACGCGCTTCCTGGTCGGCGGCGAGCACCTCGGCAATGGTTGCCGGATGAGCCTCGGACGTGGAAGCGAGCACCTTCTCAATTGTATCCGGGATTCCGGTAAAGGGGATGCGGCGATTGAGGAAGGCGTCAACGGCAACCTCGTCGGCGGCATTGAGGGCGATGCAGTGGGATCCGCCGATGCGGGCGGCCTCGAAGGCCAAGCGCAGGCAGGGAAAGCGGTCGAAGTCCGGCTCCTCGAATTCAAGATGGCGGAGGGCGGCCAGATCAAAGGTCAACGAAGAGGCGGGGCGTTCGGGAAAGGCCAGCGCATAGAGGATGGGAAGACGCATGTCGGTGACGGAGATCTGGGCGAGGATGGAGCCGTCGACGTATTCGACGAGAGAGTGCACGGTCGATTGGGGATGGACGGTGACGCGGACCTGGCTGGGGGGGACGTCGAAGAGACGGCAAGCCTCGATGACTTCGAGGCCTTTGTTGAGCATGGTAGCCGAATCGATGGTGATGCGGCGGCCCATGACCCAGGTCGGATGCTTGAGGGCCTGCTCCGGGGTGATACTGGCGAATTGATCGATGGGGGTTTCGCGGAAGGGACCGCCGGATGCGGTGAGCCAGATGGTTTTAACTTCCGTGTGTGTACCTACACGCAGACATTGATGGACGGCGTTGTGTTCGCTGTCGATGGGGAGGATGGGGACGTTGCGCTGCTTGGCGGCAGCGGTGAGGATTTCGCCAGCGGCGACCATGCATTCCTTGTTGGCGAGTCCGATGGGCTTGCCGGCGAGGATGGCGGCGTGGGTGGCTTCGAGTCCGGCGACGCCGACGATGGCGGAGACAACAAAATCAGCTTCTGGCAATGTCGCGCAGGCGACAGTGCCGGCGGTGCCGTGGACGACCTCAATTCCGGTGACGCCAGCTTGGGTGAGGCGATGGGCGAGCGCGGAGGCCAGCTCTTCAGTGGCCATCGAAACCAGGCGTGGACGCCAGCGCGAAGCCTGGTCAAAGGCAGTGTCGATATTTTGGCCGGCGGCCAGAGTGGCAACGGAATAACGGTCGGGAAACTGCTCGACGATCGAAAGGGTAGATTGTCCGATGGAACCTGTAGAACCGAGAATTGCTAGTCTTTTCAATGCCATAGATCCCGAGTCCACCGGAAATTGAAACGGGATGGACACACTGACTATTTTAGAACTTCTGGTGAATGATTTGAGCGTACCAAAGCACCGGAGCGGCGAGCAGGAGTGCATCAATGCGGTCGAGGACGCCGCCATGGCCGGGCAGCAGAGTGCCTGAATCCTTGACGCCGGCGGAGCGTTTGAGGGCTGATTCGGCGAGGTCACCGACCTGGGCGGCGACGTTGACGAGTACGGCAAGGCCGAGCCAATACCACCAGGCATCGTCGGCATAGGAAAGCTTGACGGACTCCCATTGGGCCATCAGTTCAGAGAGGCCAAGAAGGCCAGCGGCGACGAGAACGCTGCCGGCAATCGATGCGATCGAGCCTTCCCAGGATTTGTTGGGGCTAAGGGTCGGGGCGAGCTTATGACGTCCCCAGGGACGGCCGACGTAGAGAGCGGCGATGTCGCCGGCCCAGACGACGCAGAGCAGGAAAACGACCACCGAGGGGCCGTTTGATTCTTCACGCAAGGCGGGGAGGGCGAGGAGTGTAAATCCAACATAAAAAAGGCAGAAGATGGAGTTCGAGGCATCGCCGATCATGTGCGAAACGGGGCTCGAGAAGGTGCAGTAGATCAGCAAGCTGACGCTCAAGATGCCGAGGATCGGGGCGAGCTGGTCAGGCCACTGGTAGTTACCGGCGAACAGGGCAAAGATGGCAACGACGACCGCGATGCGAGGCGGGTTGGCTCCGTTGTGCTTGGCCAGATCGAGGTATTCCCACGCGGCGAGGGCCGCGACGAGGGCAGTCGCCAGGGTGAATAGGCCCTGCCAACGTGGGCCCAGGAACACGAGCACGAGAACGATTGGAACTAAGACAACCGCGGTCAGGATTCGTTTCATTCAGGGTTGAGAATACACCGCCGACCCTAGCGCCCTGTCTCTGAAGTTCTCTGTAGAATCCGCGAAAGAACAAAAGCAGATTCTTCGCTCCCCCCCCGAACTGAAGAGCGTTCGGGGCCCCGTTCGTTCAGAATGACAGCCTCCATTTTTCAATGAATTCAGAGACTGGACACTACGGGGAAGATCAGGTTGCACGAGTGAGTTGGCTTAGCGAGCGGCGATTTTGACTTGTTCGACTTCGTCGCTGGTTTCGCCGGAGCGTTCGCCGAGTCCGCCGAAACGGCGTTCGCGACGCTGGAAGGCGGCAATGGCTTCAAGCAGGTGGATGCCGCGAAAGTCAGGCCAGAGGCGATCGGTATAGAAGATTTCGCTATAGGCGATCTGCCAGAGAAGGAAGTTGGAGATGCGCATTTCGCCCGAAGTGCGGATCAGCAGGTCGGGGTCAGGTATGTGAGCCGTATAGAGATGCCGGTGGATGTCTTCTTCGGTAATGTGATCTGGGGAAATCTGTTTTTGCTTCATCTCGAGAGACAGGGAGCGCACTGCGTCGACGAGCTCAGAGCGGCCGCCGTAGTTGAGCGCCAGGGTGACGTTGGTACCGGTGTTGTGAGCGGTCGTGGTTTCCGCATACTGCATGGTGTCCTGGACTTCGGTCGGCAGCTCGTGGGTGCGACCGATGTAGCGGATGCGGACGTTGTTGCGCATCATGCGATCGATGTTGCTGGTGAGGTAGCTGCGCAGGAGGCGCATGAGGAAGTTGACCTCAGCCTTGGGGCGGCGGAGGTTGTTCTCAAGCGAAAAGGCGTAGAGGGTCAGCCAGGGAAGGCCGATTTGCGAGGCTGTGTCAATGACGGCCTGGGCACTTTTGGCGCCCTGGCGGTGGCCGAGGAAGCGTTTGAGAGAGCGGTTTCCGGCCCAGCGGCCGTTGCCATCCATAATGATTGCAACATGTTGCGGCAAGCGCTCCGGCTTGAGCGTCAGATAGACGGCGCGCTCTTCCGGGCTGAGTTCATGGATACGCAACGTGTCTGCAGGATACAAAGATCTGCCTCTTAATCACAGCCTGCCGACGCTGACGGCCTCTTGCAGGCGGACGCCTCGAAACCACGGGACGCCGATGGTGAACCCACGATGTTTAGTGTACTCGGGGATCAGGAGTGAAGACCAACTCACCCCAAATGGCCGATGTTAAATTCGGCGCAAAGGGCAGGGTGGCTCACAGATGCCGGCACATAGTTCCGGGCACAGAAAAGGCGTTTGCAGGCATAGTGACCCATGCTTGACGGCCACGGGCCGTGAGGCGAGCTAACCCCAACCAGATCCTTGGCTTAGGCAGTGCGGCGCTGGCCGGTCGCTTTATCGCGGAGAGCGCCGTAGAAGAGCGTCCTCTGGAGCGAATCGAGCTGGGGCAACAGTACCGCAATTTCTGCCAGGAAGGGATCGGCCATGATCAGGGCGATCTCTTCCTCGCGCCGGCTGCGGGAATCGCGGACCAATTGGCAGACGTCTACCTCGAGGGCATCGGCCAGCCTCTCCAGCGAACCGAGGGTGGGGATTGCTTTCCCATTCTCGATTTTGGAGATATAGGTGCGAGGAACCTGCATGCGCCCGGCGAGTTGTCGCTGGCTGAGGTGGCGCGCCCGGCGAAGGTCGCGGACCTGACCCGCTACCTGTAGACCGGCCTCGGCGATGGCTTGCACGGGCTGGCTGGGAACAGGTTGCGGACCGAGGACCACGGGCTCCTCAATGTCGAGGGGCCTGCGGCATCGTCTGCAAAGGGAATTGCTGGTGCGGAACTGCACGAGGGTGCAATGTTCACAACGCACGACCTCACGTGGGTCGAGACTGACGAGTGCTGTTGCCATCGGTTGTGCGCGGAGTGCCAGAGCGGGCTCTCCGGTGTGCATTTCTGCACCACCATGTGTGCTACTTTGGGGGAGATGAACCATAATTGTCAAGTAGGGACTTAGGATCAACCCTAAGTTTCCCTCATCATACCCTGAAAAACCCTAAAAAACACGAACCTTTTTGTGCAACATGGAGAAAAAATAAATGTTTGGTGACACAAATGGGAAAGTTTGCTATGGCCGGACCGAGGCCTGGGAATTGCTGACGGAGTGGACCGAGAGCGAAAGCCTGCGGAAGCATGCACTTGCAGTCGAAACGTGCGTGACGGCGTATGGCGAAGCGGAAGCGGACCGGAGGGGGCTCTCGGGCGAGGAGCGAGCAAGGCTGGTGGAACTCTACTCGACCACTGCCCTGTTGCACGACTACGACTACGAACGCCACCCTACGCCGGCGGAGCATCCGTTTGTGGGCGTAAAGGAGTTGGAACGACGGGGATGGCCGGCGGAGTTGCGGACGGCGATCCTGGGTCATGCGCAGTATTCAGGGGTGCCGCGGGTGACACATCTTGACAAGGTGCTGTTTGCGTGTGATGAGCTGGCGGGGTTTCTCACGGCGTGCGCATTGGTGAAGCCGACCAAGGCGATTGCCGATGTGGAAGTGACGAGCGTGCGGAAGAAGATGAAAGATAAGGCGTTTGCGCGCGGTGTAAACCGGGAAGACGTGATCCAGGGAGCGGCGGAGTTGGGCGTGGAGCTCGATGCTCATATCGGGTTCTGCCTGGCGGCAATGAAGCGGCGCGCGGGGGAACTGGGGCTCTAACGAAAGCGGCGCCGGACCTCAGCCGGCCTTTGTTTTCCACAGCACATCGTTATCAGACCATGGACGCTTGCCCCCAACGCGACGCCTGCATCGGAAAGCAGGTGCGAGACTTTGGTGCGATAGGGACTTGCATTCCATGCGCCGGGGGCCGCAAAACCTCCACCTACATCTTTGCCGTTCGCTCGGCCGCCTCCAAGGCGCGCGAATGAGTGCTAACACCGTCAATGGCGGCGTCCAAGAAAGGGGCGGAGACCGCGAGGGTGCCATTGTCTCTCAAGAGCGACGTGGAGAACTGGCTTGACGCCTGGATTCTTAGTACTACTTCATCGAATACCGACCCAATTATCTTCTTTTCGTAGACGGATTGGGCCTGGGCCGTATTATCTCTTCGCAACTCGAGCACCGTGTGCATCACAGAGTTTAGATCGGAGGGTTTGACCTTTGCCGCAACTAAGGCCTGGAGGGCCTCACTTTCGCATTTATGGGCCATTTTTCGTACTGAGACCAGCGTGTCAATCCATTGTTGCTCTCCCCAACTACCTCCATCCTCAAAGAGAACTGCTCTGACTGTGATTTTCCTTCGAGGTTGCTGATCGGGAGTTGAACTTGGGCCAAAGAAAATAAATCGGTAGGTCTGTCCACTCTTAATGGAGTCCTGGCCGTGCGGTTCAACTACCGAATCGGTTACATTCCACCAAAAACTAACGGTCCGCGAACCGTCGTAATTGTCTTGATAATTCCAATCGATTGTCTGTGACGCGGTTATGAAACTCGCCGGTGCGGTGGCACAGTCACAATACTGGAAGCCGCCGAGGCAGAATCCCGCACCGGTATAGCTGCCTTCGTCGTCTTGGTCGTTGCCTCGTACTGTGGGCCTTGAACTCCCCACGTGGGACTGCCGCAAGTATCGAGGCTCCCCGCTTCGGTTGTCGTGGTTTGATCGGTTGGTGGCACAAGGCAATCTGCGAGGCTACGGGCGGGCATCGAAATACTAGTCAATGTGATGGTACAGAGAATCGCCCATGAGACAGGTCTGAAAACTTTCCTCATTCCTAGAAGACTTCTTTGTCTTTAGGATTGTCGTTTTCCAGAGTCAGCTCGCTCAAAACTCAATTAGGACCACCTGCAGCGACAGCTTTTCCTTGTAAACGGGAGTCACTGATGGAGAAATATTGGCGGCGTTCAATACTTTTTGTCAAGAACAAAAAGAACGGTAGCTACGCTCGAAAAAGGGAAATCGCAGTTAGTCCCCAAAAGTGACTTCCTCTTAATTGAGAGCAACAATGCTGCAGCCTTCATCCTTAACTTGCGTTCGCACAGATCACGAACTCTTGCGAGCCCGAGTGATCCCGGATGGATCGGGAGCGTGGATTGTTTTGCAACAACAAGTGTGCATCGCGAACTTTTCAGCTAAAAATCCGATATAACCAACAAGATTCAATCTCGCGCGAGATCGCGATGCTCATGCCTGCGCTGCAATGAAGAGCGTGAGTCAAGGCAGTGCCAGTGCATTGGCGGGAGAGCAGGCTTCATTGGGAGAAACAATGGAAACGATGACGTGCGTCGTTATTGCCTCCAGTGAGGACATTCGTCAGATTCTGGCGGCGTCATTACATGCGCTGGGAGTTGACTCGATCCTGTTGGAATCGTTGGGGGAGTTGCCGGCGACACTGCATGAGTCTGCTGCCTGCGGCATCCTGCTGGAGTTGACCAGCGCGATCAGGGCGACGCCGCAGGAAAAAGTAGCAACCCAGGAATGGATTGAGCTCTTTCCGTTCGCGAAATTCAAGGTAATCGATCACGAGATTCGCATAGCCGGCAAATCGCTCGAAGTATTTGTGGACGAGTGCCACGAATTCAACCCGAGAGTCATTCGAAAGAGCCCGCGACGCGTGGGTTTCCTGGGAGTTTATCTTTCGCCGGACGGCGACTTCGACACGGCTGAAAAGACCATCACGACCAACATCTCGGACCAGGGATATTTTATCTATAGCTCACGGGAATGGACCGTTGGCGACCGAGTATGGCTTCGATTTCCAGGCAATGAATGTGATGTTTGCGGCACGGTACGCAGTTGGCAGCAGTGGGGCAACAATAAGACAATCCCCGGCATCGGGGTCGAAGTCGATCCGGGGAAGAACTGTCATTAAAATACGTGACGGGTCGCATTCCCTTGAGAAAGCCTCGCAGGGAGCGTAGCCCGAATCAGAACCTGGAGTGGTTGAACCTTAGGGCCATGGCGTGATTCAATCGGCACAACGAGATTGTTCCCCATCGTTGAACAATTAAGACGCCCGAGCCCAGGAGGTCGCCCATGCACGCATGGTTGCAGCAGATCCGCATCGCCACTCGCCAGGTTTTGAAGACGCCCGGATTTAGCCTGACGGTGATCCTTACGCTGGCATTAGGGATTGGTGCGACGACAGCGATTTTTTCGCTGGTTGAGGGAGTGCTGCTGCGGCCGCTTCCCTTTCGCGACCCTAACCGCTTGGTACTGATGGGCGACCATGTCGGAAATGCGACAGGCATCTCAGTAACGGCGCGCGAAATCGACACCTATGCCAGGATGGCGACGGCATTTTCGTCGATGGGCGCATTTGTTGCGAATCATTTTGAAATTTTGACGGATGCGGCACCGGTTGAGATCAATGCCGCGCGGATGACGGCCGGCGTGTTCAGGACGCTGGGCGTGGAGCCGGTGGTGGGGCGCGTTTTCACGGAGCAGGAAGACCGGGCGCATCAGCTTGTCACGGTCATCAGCTACTCGATGTGGCTCAATCGGTATCATCGCGATCCGCACGTGGTGGGGAGCACGATCGCACTCGACGGCAAGAGCTATTCGATTGTGGGCGTGATGCCGCGGAGCTTCGAATTTCCGCTGCAGGCGGGACATCTGGATCAGGCCGAGGTGTGGGTGCCGCTGAGTCTGAACCCGGAGGAACTGAACGACCAGAATGCGGGGATGTGGGGCTTTCACATTGTGGCGCGGCTGGGGGACGGGGTGAGCGATGCGCAAGCGGCACGCGATGCCGACCGGGTGGCGCAACAGGTGGTGCGAAACTTTCCCGCGACCATGGCGTCGATTCACATTCGCGGCGATGTGGGGTCGTTGCGCGAGGACGCCGTAGCCGATGCGCGGCCGTTGCTGCGAACTCTGCTGATTGCGGTATCGATTGTGCTGCTGATTGCGTGCGCGAACGTGGCGGGACTGCTGCTGGTGCGGGCGATTCGACGGCGGCGCGAGTATGCGGTGAGGCTGGCGCTGGGCGCGCAATCGAGTGTGATCTTGCGCGAGTCGGTCGTGGAAGGCTTGTTGCTGAGCATGACCGGAGGCTTGCTGGGAGCGGGTTTGGCGGCAGTGGGAGTACGCGCCGCGGTGCGCCTGCTGCCGGAATCGATGCCACGGATCGACTCGATCGCGGTGGACGCGCCGGTGGTAATATTCGCGCTACTGCTGGCGATGGTGACGGGCGTGGTCTGCAGCCTGGCGCCGGCGTTTGCCGCACTGAGAACAAATTTAATTGACAGCTTGAAAGAGGGCGCGCGGACAGGCTCGGGCGATGCGAACCATGCCTGGCTGCGCTCGGCACTGGTGGTGGCGGAGATCGCTGTGGCGCTGATTCTAGTGACGGTTTCAGGAGCGTTTCTGCGCAGCTATCAGAAGATGCTGGCGGTCGATCCCGGCTACGTGCCTGAACATACGGTGGTGGGCAGTTTTCATTTGCCCGTCAAGCAATATTCGACCGAAGGCGCGGCAGATCGATTTAACCAGCGTGTCGAAGAAGAGCTTTCGCATAAGGCCGGCGTGACGGCGGTGGGCATCGGCAATAGCCTGCCTGCCGCGGGGGCGTTCGCGGAAGCCGGATTCACCGTTGAGGGAGTACCGGTGGAGCGATGGAAGCTGCAGTTCGCCGAATTCGCGATTGTCGATGGCGACTACTTTCGCGCGGTGGGAATTCGCCTGCTCGCGGGACGATATTTTTCAGTCAACGATCGCGCCGATGCGCCGCCTGTAGTGATGGTGAATGAGTCGATGGCGAAGCATTCATGGCCTGGGCAGAACGCGGTGGGGAAACGAATGCATTCCGGCAATCCGCGCAAGCAGCGGCCGTGGGCAACGGTGGTGGGCGTGGTGGCCGACACGCGACTGGGCTCGCGCGATCAGCCAGGCGGCGATGAATGGTATGTGCCGATGCAACAGCCTGCGATCCTGACCGGTGCGTCTGCGGATGACAAGCCCACCGCGGCGGCGGGCGGCTACCTGGTGATGCGATCGGTGTTGGCTGCGGATGAGGCGGAGCGGATGTTGCGCGCGACGTTGGCGGGGATCGATGCGCATGTAGCACTTGAACAAGTGCAGCCAATGACGGATGTATTGACCAACGTCGAGGCTCCCAGGCGATTCAATACGGGGCTGATCACGGCGTTCGCAGTGGGCGCGTTGCTGTTGGCGATCATCGGCATCTATGCGGTGGTGGCGTTCTCGGTGTCGATGCGGACGCAGGAGATCGCGATTCGCATGGCGCTCGGTGCGCAGCGAACGGGGATTGCGCGGCTGGTGCTGGCTTCGAGTGTCAAGCTGGCGGCGCTGGGATGCGGCATTGGCGTGGTGGGCTCGATGGCGATGTCGCGATTGGTCAGTGCGTTTCTGTTTGGCGTCGACGCGATCGATCCGCTGATCTATGCGGCCAGCGTGGCGATCATGCTGTTGATTGCGCTGGCGGCCGCGGCGATACCGGCAACGCGGGCTGCAACATCCGACCCGGCCAGGGCTCTGCGGTCGGTGTGAATTTGGATAGAGCGATTTGGTGACGGTCGCCATCGCCTAATCCGCCCAATGCGAAAGACCCGTCAGATCGTTCCACTGTTAGGACCCCTGACAGCGAGCGGCAGACAAATCAGGCGCGCATATCAAATGAGCCGGGAAGATCGTCGGCGACAGGACTGTGGCCGCGAAGGACTGTCGCCACGCAGAATGTGAGAAGCACTCGAATTGACCGCGCCCGCACCGCTCTGAAAAACTCACCTACATGCGATACAGCGGACGGGTTGAATATGCCGATGAGCGAAAGATGCGTGTGCGTAACAAGGGCTACTATCGAGTACTTCATTGGCCGATATGGATTTGGGTTTTCTTTCTGGCGCCGGGGCCGTTGACATTCAGCCTGTTTGCGCATGGGTTTGGGTGGGCCAACTCGGCTTGGCTGGCGGCAGTCTTGATCGGTACGGGCATCGCGGGACTCTATGGACAGATGCCGGGCGTGGAACCGGCGCCGTATATTCTGCGCTTTGATGAAGACAAGCCTAACCCGCTTTATCGCAAGGTGTGCTACACGTTCGCATGGAACGCGGTGCTTAACTTTGCGCTGCTCAATCTCGCAGGGCTTATCTACGCGACCATCACCGGCGTGTGGATCATGAGCCAGCTTTACCACTACGTTTATTTGCCGCTGTGCGCGGTGATTCTGCTGCTGGGCGCGGCGGGATTGCTGCCTCGGGTGGGACGGTCGACCAAGGGTGAAGGCACGGAGCGGCGTTATTTCTATGGCTCGGTGTGGGCGGTTGTGACCGCGCAGACGTTGCTGCTGGTGCTGTGGAAGGCACTGCCGGCGGAGTTGGCGCATACGGGCACCGGGAGCCTGATCAAGCTCGTCGTATACGCGGGCGCGTTGCTCGGAATGGGACTGGCGACCTGGTGCGGGCTGTTGCCGCGGACGCGGCCGATTCTTCCTGGCGAATTGATGGTGGACTGAAGCAAGAAAGAAACAAGACTGGAAGAAGCAAGGACCCGATGATTGACATTGAGCCTTAGTGGTCTCCCACTCATCGCGATAAAGCCGCGATGAATGGGGCACAGAGTTTCATGCGCAGGGGCCGGAAATACGGTGAGGGACTGATAAGAAACGAAGGAAAGACTCGACGATAAGCCTTTGTGGTCTCCCACCCAGAGTTTCATTCCCAGTGGGTCGGAATCACCGGCGAGGGCTAGAATGGCGACTGGGCCGCAACCTGCACGGCTTCGGCTTGAACGCTGTGGCGAAGCTCGGCGGGTTCAAGTACGCGCGCGCCGGTGCCCAGTCCCATCACCACAAATTTGGCTTCGCTGATGCCATCGAAGACTGCCTTCACAGCGACCCAGCCTTGAGGGATCGAATGGTCATTTTTGGCGGGGTGATGTTGTGTGCTGAAGCCCCATGCGGCGAGCCTGCGTGCTACTTCTTCAGTAACTGCAAGCGCGACGGGATAACGCATTCTCTGGCGGTCCAATTCCGCCGTCGAGCGTGCCCACCAGGCGGCGAGGTCAAATCTCGCAGGCCTTTCGAATCCGGTGGCGAGCGGGGTGACGCCGGTCATTCTTGAAACTTTGAAGGTGCGCATTCCCTTGGGCGTGTGCGCAACGAGATACCAGCTCGCACCCTTGGCAACCAGGCCGAGAGGATCGACAGTACGCGCACTTTTTTCACCGTCGCCGCGGATGTAGTCGAAGGCGAGCTTCTTTTCGCGTGAGACTGCGTCCTGCACCACGGCGAGCATGGAGAGATCTTCACCAGTCTGGCGCCAACCGGACGGATCGACGTGAAGACGCTCGCGCATGATGGCGGCCTGTTCACGCATGGGACCGGGCAGGGCGGCCATCAGCTTGTTGAGCGCGCTCTGGGCAGCGGCGGCAAGGCGCGGATGCCCGATGGCGCGCGGCTGGGCCATGAGCAGTGCGTTCAACTCCGCTTCGTCGAGACCCGGGACTTGAGTGCGCCAACCCTTTTCGAGTTCCCAGCCGCCTTGTGAACCGCGCAGCGCCGACACGGGAACATGGGCCGCGCTCAGGGCCTCAAGGTCGCGGTGGATGGTCCGCTGCGAAACTTCAAGCCGCTCGGCGAGCTCGCGTTCCGTGACGCGCCCCTTGGCCTGCAAGAGGAGCAGCACGGAGAGCAGGCGGTCGGATTTCATGAATGACTCAATTCGAATTTCAAAACATTTTCAGAATGCCGGATTAATCATGACACATCTTGTCATATATGCACGCCTAAGCTGGATTTGTCGGGCGGAATGCCAGACAACAGGAGGACACAGTCATGTCACAGACGATTTCAACTCTCCCCACCGTGAAGGATTTGCTGCTCGCCCAACTCGATCGCGAAGCCGTTCTCACTCGCAAGGCCATTGAACGCGTCCCGGAAGGGCGAAACGATTTCAAGCCGCATTTGAAGTCGATGGAACTCGGCTACCTGGCGGCGCTGGTAGCCGCAATGCCGGGCTGGATTCCGCTGATTACCGATCGCGACGAGCTGAACCTCGACGACCCCTCGAACGGAGTCTTTCGCACCAAGGCCGCGGACACGAATGCCGAACTGATTGCCAACTTCGAGATCGCAATGACGGCTGGGCGGCAGGCGCTCGAAGCAACCACCGAAGAACGGCTCATGGGTCAATGGGGATTCAAGATGCGGGGCATGGAGTTTCCGAGACAGGCTCGGCACGTTGCGATTGCCGATAGCGTCTTCAGCCACCTGGCACATCATCGCGGGCAGTTGACGGTCTACCTCCGCCTCAATGAGGCGGCTGTGCCGGCGCTGTATGGCCCGTCGGCCGATGAGCAAGTCTGACCAGTTTGATGCGCCCGAATTGGGACGCGTACTCCACAGGGATAACGCGAGACATACGGGCTGGCTCTGCTAAACTCGACCCGTAATGCCTCTCGAATCGCTTTGGATTGCCGCTGCAGCTTACCTGCTGGGATCGATACCCGTGGGGTATGTGCTGATGCGGCTTTTTCGTCATGAAGATATTCGCAAAGCAGGCAGCGGCAACATCGGGGCCACCAATGTGCTGCGCTCCGGCGGCAAGGGCCTGGGCGCAGCCACGTTTGTCCTGGATGTTTGTAAGGGGGCGCTGGCGGTGCTGCTGGCTCTCTGGATCGCCGCACCGCTCATGCCCTCCGTGCAGCCGCGCAATGTGGAGGCGCTGGCAGCTCTCTGCGCCGTGCTTGGGCACATGTTTCCTGTTTGGCTGCGGTTTCGCGGCGGCAAAGGCGTGGCGACAGCCTTCGGAGTTTTTCTGGTGGCAGCGCCGCTGGCAGCTTTGGCGGCTATCACGGTCTTCGCACTATTGACGTATGCAACGCGCTACGTTTCGCTGGCTTCGATTGTCGGAGCGGCCAGCTTTCCGGTGTTCGCTTATTTCATGGTTTCCGGGACCCGGCCAGCGTTTTTCATCGCGGTTCAAGCCACCGTCGCCGGCTTGATCATCATCAAGCACCACGCCAACATAGGCCGCCTGCTCGCGGGCCAGGAAAACCGCATCGGAGCCGCCAAGACCGCATGACAGTTTTGCCAATCGCACCCAGAATCGCCGTGCTCGGCTCGGGAGCCTGGGGAACCGCTCTCGCGCTTTCGCTGGCGCGCAGTGGACGCAATGTTACGCTTTGGGCGCACAGCCCCGAGGCTGCGCTCGAGATTATCGATGCGCGAGAAAATGTGCAGTTTCTGCCGGGCTTTCCGTTGCCACCGAACATCACGGTCACGGGCGACAACTCCGCCATAGCCCACGCGGACATCGTAGTTTCGGTGGTGCCATCGGAGTTTTTGCGGTCTACCATGGCTCGGCTCAGTCCGCATATTCATGCCGGCCAAATCTTGTTGAGCGCGACCAAGGGCGTCGAGAACAGTACATATCTGCGCATGACGCAGGTGATTGCCGATTGCCTGATGCCGGGTGAGGCGGCGAAGGCCAACGATTCGCAGGAGACGCCCGAGCCAAGACACGATATCGGGGCAGGCGCAAAGCCGGCGCTGGCCACGGAGGCGACGGCTCCCGATGAGAGTTCGCCCAAACTGCGCGTGGCGATTGGAGCGCTGAGCGGGCCGAGTTTTGCGCAGGAAGTAGCCGAGGGGCAGCCGACTGCGGTCACCGTGGCGTTCGACGATCCGGCGGTGGCAGCACTGGTACAGCGCGAGTTTTCATCGGAGTCGCTGCGCATCTACACCTCGACCGATGTGATTGGAATCGAACTGGGCGGCGCGCTCAAAAACGTCATCGCGATCGCTGCCGGCATTGCCTCGGGCATGGGACTGGGGTATAACTCCTCGGCAGCGCTGATCACGCGCGGCATCGCGGAGATTACGCGCTTGGCTGTCGCTTGCGGAGGCCGTCGCGAAACCCTCGCAGGACTCTCGGGCCTGGGCGACTTGGTGCTTACTTGCACCGGCACGCTGAGCCGCAATCGCACCGTGGGCGTGGAGTTGGGACGAGGCAAGAAACTGCCTGAGATTCTTGCTTCGCTGGGCGGCAAGGTTGCCGAAGGCGTGCTGACCACGCGGGCGGCTTTAGGCCTGGCGCGACAAAGGCGCATCGAAATGCCGATCGCCGAGCAGATGGAGATGATTCTCGAAGAGGGCAAGGACCCTCGCGAGGCCATCAAAGACCTGATGCTGCGGCCGGGCAAGCACGAGCACTAAATCCGTTCGGGGTTGGTGTACTCCTAAGGTGTGTCTAGGATTTCAGGCTCGCAATCAAGCTTCCCATGTCCATGTGATTCCACCCTTCCAGGATTTTGCCGTCGCGAACCACCACGAATGTTGAGCCGTGCAGGGTGGCGGTCTTGCCGGTGGCCGGAAAGCCTAATTGATCGCCTTGATGCGTCATGGTCGCCTTGAAGCGCGCCGCGACGCGATCGCCATCGCAGAGAACGTCTTCGACGGAGACGTGAAGGTCAGGGAAGGCGCCGCAGAAGTTGCGGTGAACCGCTTTGAAGGCTTCAACGCCGCATACGGTCGCGTCCGGTTCTGGAAAGCCGTGGATCAAGCTGTTCGAAGTCCTCATGGCATCGATTGCCGATTCGCTCTTTTGATTCCAGACCTCTTCAAACCACCTCTTTACTAGCTGCTTGTTGGCTTCGGACATCGGGGGGCCCTCCTGAAGTGCCGACAAGGATAGCAGCAAAAAGTCTCGGTTGAACATGTGGGAAAAGTCCAAAAACGGAGATCTGTACCGCGGCAAACGTCAGGCGCTCTTCGACTGGGCGTCATCGGCTGAAACGATCTCGCGCTCTTTATAGCGAAAATGCAGGTAGAGACCGATGACCAATGCAATGCCGACAACCCAGATCGCCAAAGCGTAAACGGGCCGGACCAGCAGGCTGTCGGAGACCGCGGGTGGAACCGGCACACAGTTCGGCACTGCAGGCGTGATTGGAGCGCCGGTCGGCGCCGGGAGCCGGAGGAAAAAGTAAAACACCGGACCGAAGATCGATGCGCCGATGCTGGAACTGATCGCAGCCATGGTGCCCAGGTTGAAGGTGTGTTTCTCCCGTTGCGCGGCGCAGCGATTCTCATAGGCCTGGAGCACCGGGTCGCCGGCTTCTTCGCGCAGGAACTTGGCGATCACCAGGGTCCGCAAGCGGTATTGATAGTCGTATAAATCGACGTAGGCGCAGACAAACGGCACCAGGAAGAGCAGCCAGTAGGCCGGGGCATTGTCCTTGGACAGGCCGAACGCCACGGTTCCCAAGGCGGCGGTGACGCCCAGTTTCCACTTCGCAAGATCGTGTTCCGCGTCTTGAGTTTTGTTGATTTCCTCTTTGAGCAATGTTGGAGAAGAAGAGCCCATGATCCACCTCGAATAATGGTGGAAGACTATCGCGACCCACCTGCGATTGCACCAATAATCAGCAGCGGCTCTCGGCCCGATGCAACGGATTCCGGAAGCGGATCGTCGGGGGAGTTATGCGATAAGTCCTCTGCGCAGGCGAAGAAGCGAAGGAACGGCCTGCGCTTGAGCGAGTCATGATCGCGGATGGTGCCGCGGAGCATGGGGTAGCGGGATTCGATCGCATCGAGGACTGTTCGGACGGTGATAGGCGGAGAGATTGCCAGCGTCACCTCTTCGCCTGTTTGCGCCAGATTGCGCAGGTGATAGGGCAGGATCACGCGGATCGATTTGGTTTCGACATGAGGCATGGTCTCAGGCCAGCGTCTGCACCTCGACCGATAGTACGGCAGGAAGATCGCGCACGATTGGGGACCAGTTGTCGCCCGCGTCGGGCGAAACATACACCTGGCCTCCCGTGGTGCCGAAATAGACACCGCAGTCATCGAGAGAATCGACGGCCATGGCATCGCGCAATACGTTGACATAGCAGTCTTTCTGCGGCAGACCCTTGGTCAGCGGCTCCCACTCGTTGCCACCGGTGCGGCTGCGAAAGACTTTGAGAGCGCCATCCAGCGGAAAGTGTTCGGAGTCGCTCTTGATGGGGACGACGTAAAGCGTCTCCGGCTCATGGGCATGCACGTCGATGCAGAAGCCAAAATCGGTAGGGAGATTGCCGCTCACCTCCTGCCAGGTGTCGCCGGCGTTGTCGCTGCGCATCACGTCCCAATGTTTCTGCATGAAGAGTACGCCGGGGCGCGAGGGGTGAGCCGCGATGTGGTGAACGCAGTGGCCAACTTCGCCAGTCGGATTGGGCATCATGTTCGAAACCAGCCCCTTGTTGATGGGCTTCCAGGTTTTTCCGGCGTCGTCGGAACGGAAAGCTCCGGCTGCGGAGATGGCAATGTACATGCGCTGCGGATCGGCCGGATCGAGAATGATGGTATGTAAGCACATGCCTCCCGCGCCCGGCTGCCAATGAGGACCGGTGTCGTGCTGGCGCAGCCCGGAGAGTTCCGACCAGCTTTGGCCGCCGTCGGTCGAATGAAACAGAGCCGCATCTTCAACGCCGGCATAGACTTGATCGGGATCGACGAGCGAGGGCTCAATGTGCCACACGCGCTTGAATCCCCACGGGTGCGGAGTGCCGTCATACCACTGGTGGGTGCCGGGAACGCCGTCGTAGCTGAACTTGTTGCCGACCGGCTCCCAGGATTTGCCGCCGTCATTGGAGCGCTGGATGGTCTGGCCGAACCAGCCGCTGGTTTGCGAGACGTAAATGCGGTTGGGATCGGCAGGCGAGCCCTTGAGGTGGTAGATTTCCCAACCGGCAAAGTGAGGGCCGCTCACTTTCCAGTTGTCGCGCTTGCCATCTGACGTCAAGATAAACGCACCTTTGTGCGTGCCGACCAGCACCCTGACTTTGCTCATTTCGAACCCCTCCGACTGGCGGCGAAAAGTGGACTGGGTTGGTCCAGAAAACCCGAGGAAGCCGCGTGGCAATTCTTCCCTATCGCGTGCAGTGCGGGCAAGGGAAATTTGACGAACCGGCCTTGCGAATAGTGCGAGCCGGACCTATTCATCGCGTAGTCTCAGGAATGCACTAGACTTGAGTCTGGATTATGGAATTCATCAGCCTGTTTGGCAGTACTAACGAGCCTGAGAAACCCGATAACTCTTCGGAAGAGGAGACGGGGGCGAAGTCCGGTTTTTTCAGCCGGATGAAGCAGGCAGTGGCGCGCACACGAGAGTCGTTCAGCGCCAAGATTGAAGACATTGTTTCGCTTACCCGAACTGTCGATGAGGCTTCACTTGAGGCCTTGGAAACGGCCTTGCTCACCAGCGATATCGGCGTGCAGGTAACGACGGAAATTCTTGACGCGCTGCGAGATCGAGCCAAACGTCAGGCCATCGAGGGCGGCGACGAGCTGCGCAGTTTGCTCAAGGAACAGATTCGCGCCATCCTTGAGGCTCCGATGCGCGATGTGCCGACGCCAGCTGCGTCGCCTAAGGTCACATTTCTGGTGGGCGTCAACGGAACGGGTAAAACCACGACCAGCGGCAAGTTAGCGGCGTGGAGCCGGGCGCAGGGGCGAACGGTCCTGCTGTGCGCGGCGGATACGTTCCGGGCCGCGGCGATTGAGCAGCTTGAGGTCTGGGCCAGTCGCAGCGGTGTTGAGATGATCAAGACGCGCCAGGGGGGCGACCCCGCCGCGGTGCTTTACGACGCGGCCACCGCTGCCAAGGCACGCAATATCAGCGAATTATATGTCGATACGGCGGGACGGCTGCATACTAAAACCGGCCTGATGGACGAGCTGGAAAAGATGCGCAGGACGGCGGCGCGGCTCGTTCCCGGAGCTCCCCATGAAGTGCTGCTGGTGATGGACGCGACCACGGGTCAAAACGGGCTGCAGCAGGCGCGACTGTTTACCCAGGCGGCGGGCGTAACTGGCATTGTGCTCACGAAGTTAGATGGAACCGCCAAGGGCGGCATCGCCGTGGCCATCGCTCGCGAACTCAATTTGCCGGTGCGCTTTGTGGGTGTGGGCGAGAAGATAAGCGACCTGCTGGAGTTTTCGCCGAAGGATTTCGTCGATTCCCTGCTGGGCTGACGCGGATCCACTTCGCTTCCTCTATGCTCCAGCGCCTACACTGCTCTATGCCGGTGCTTTGGGGAGCAGACGCACATGAATACATTGGATCAGTTGGAACGGGATGTGTACTGGATGCAGCGGGCGCTGGAACTGGCTCGTCGCGGAATTGCGGTCAGCTCGCCGAACCCGGCCGTGGGATGCGTCATCCTCGACTGTGCCGGGCAAGTAGCAGGCGAGGGTTGGCACGAATATGACCTGGTCGATCACGCTGAAGTGGTGGCGCTGCGAGTTGCCGCGCAACATGCCAAAGACCGGCTGCGCGGGGGCACCGCGTATGTCACGCTTGAACCCTGCAATCACACGGGCCGCACCGGACCATGCACCGAGGCCCTGATTGCCGCAGGGGTGAAACGGGTGGTTGCAGCAACGATCGATCCCAACCCCAGCGTTGCCGGTCACGGTTTAGACAGGATGCGCGCTGCAGGTCTCGAAACCCTGGTCGGTATATGCGAAACAGAGGCGCGACGACTCAACGAGGGATTTGCGCGCTGGAGCCGGCATAAGCGTCCGCTAGTGCTGATGAAGGTGGCGATGACACTCGATGGACGAATCGCTCCTCCGGCCGGACAACACACCGCGCGCGAACCCTATTGGATTACCTGCGAATCTGCGAGAAAGGCCGTGCAACCGCTGCGCTGGCAGGCAGATGCCGCGCTCACGGGCGTGGATACGGTGCTGGCCGACGATCCCATGCTTACTGACCGCAGCGGGCTGCGAAGACGGCGGCCGCTGTTACGCGCAGTGCTCGACTCCGCGCTGCGCATGCCGCTCGAGTCAAAGATGGTGCGCACGGCGCAAAATGACGTAGTGATTTTCACGGTATCAAAAGACCAGGCGAAGGTAAGCCAACTCACCGAGCGCGGCGTTCGGGTTGAGGTACTGCCCGCCGAGGCTGGGCGCGTTCCCCTTGGAAAAGTACTGGATAAGCTGGGCGAGGAAGGTATTTTGACGGTTTTGACCGAAACAGGCACGCGGCTGAATACAGCACTGCTGGCAGCGGGTTTGGTCGATCGAGTTCACCTGTTTGTGTCGCCACAGATCATGGGATCGGATGCGGTTCCCGCCTTTCGCGGCATGGTAAACCCAATACGCATGGCGAAGGTGGAAGTGGAACGCTATGAAAATGATCTGGGGTTGTGTTCGCTTTTGAAAGATCCGTGGCCGGTTGGCCCGGAATCGGCAGGTTGACGGGGAATGTCAACGTTTTTTGCCGGTTCCAGGCCTCTAAGCTAAGTGGAAGGGGAAGCCAAAATAAACAGATGATCGACCGCGAGAGCCCTTACGTCTTTAGCAAGGAAAGCCGTAGCTCTGGGGCGATTCCTGAAAAGAGTTGAAGGTATTTGTTGAGTTTCCTGAGACTTTGGCTAAGGTAACCTGCACACTGCGCCGAGTATGTTCCAGGATGAAATCATCGCCAAAGGTCGCTTTTGGGGTGGGCGATTCAGCGGTGTTCGTCGCGCCAGAACTGGCTCGAGCTGCGGGCCTGAAGGAATGCTTGCTTCTATTCCGGCTAGCGGATGATTCACTTCTTACATCGAATTGAGTGGGGGGGGCCATCGCAATTCCTTTCTTTTGGGTTGCTGGCTTGAATGTTTCTCACTGGAGCGGACACTTCGAGTGCTCCGGATGAGGTAGCCGTGTCTGATTCTCTGAAAGAGCAAACCTGAATCAACTTACTTTGGCATTTGTGACGCCGTGGTATTTGGCGCCTTTTCGTAAGTGAAAATCAGCCGTAATTACGCTGGCTGTCGAAGCTAGTCCTGCAGTCAAAAGCCAGGAACGACGCATACTTCAGGTATGCTGCCTTGATATCAAAGAATCTGCGAACCAAGGAAAAGTTGATCGAATTGCCTTGATGTTGCTCCCATTCATTCTGCGTGTCAAGTTCATATTCCGGTTCTCTGCGTGAAATTAATGCTTCACTTTAAGAGTGAGGAGTTATATAACTCCGGAGGAAATGTTTACTTTGGAAATTCGAACCTCGGATACTGCTGTTTCAGCATAACTTGAACACCAATGTGAGTTAGCAGACAATGTATCGCGAACATGAATGAAAATTAATTTTGAATTTGCTGAGTATTTTCTAACGCAGGCGATCCGACAGCGTTCACGAAGAGCTGCCGTGACGATGCCCAGGCGCCGGTCCTCTAAAATAGAACCATGTTTACCGGCATCATTGAACAAACAGGAACGTTGATCAGCCTCGAGGACACGGGCGGCGTGCGACGGCTTACAGTCGAGGCTCCCGGGCTGGCGGCACGGCTGCGTGAGGGCGATTCTTTAGGTGTGTCGGGCGTCTGCCTAACAGCGCTCGACGTAGACCCCACGCTGTTTCACGCCGACCTTGCACAGGAGACGCTGGACCGGACTTCGCTGGGCTCGCTGCAAGCCGGCGCCAAGGTCAACCTGGAATTGCCGACGGCGGCGGGAAGTCCGCTGGGCGGCCATATTGTGCAGGGGCACGTGGACGGCGCGGGCATCATGACGGCGCTCGATCCGGTGATTCCGGAGACCAGCGCTCACTTCGACAAGGAAACGACCGACTGGACACTCAAGGTTCGCGTTCCTGACAACGTGCGCCAGTGGATGGTGCACAAAGGATCGGTCGCCATTGAGGGCATTAGCCTTACGATCGCCAGTGTGGACGGCAACGAAATCACCATCGCGATCCTGCCCCTGACTTACTGGCGAACCAATCTGCACACGCTGTCGCCGGGTGCGCCGGTGAACGTGGAGGCCGATGTGCTCGTGAAATTGGCCTATGCCGAAATGCTGGAGCGGAACAAACAGGAGTCGAACCTGACCGAAACCTGGCTGGTGGCCAACGGGTTCTAACTTTTGAAGGGAAGAATGAGGCGAAATCTCATGAAATCCACAGGGGATATTGGCCTGAAGATCGGATTGGCGACGCGAGAATTTTACCGCTATCAAAACGAATCGGCGGACCTGGAACGTCGCGGTGCTGGAATTTCTCGCCCGGAACTGGCCTGGGCCACTCGTTTTCCGGCGCAGGAAGAAAACCTATGCAGTCAGCCTAAGAAAAAAACGGCTTAGACTGAGCGCACGGTTGGCTTTTCAGGTTACCAACGTACTGGATCATGATTTCAACGAACGCTAAGCCGCTTATTTCCGTCTATTGTGCAGTTAGCGCTGTTTTTCCCGAATAAGAGGAAGATATAAAGGATAGCCGGCCACAAATGCCGGCGAACTATCATGGCAGAGTTCGTCATCAAGCTGGCCGATGAACGTGGTCGTGTGCAGGAGCAGGTGCAGACGGCGGCTACCGCAGATGAGTTGCGTCTGCGGTTTACCCACGCCGGTTACCACGTCTTCTCAATCAAGGCGCGCGGCAGCTTTGGAAATTCGCGCCGCAAAGTCAAAATCGAGCCGTTTTTGATCTTCAATCAGCAGTTTCTGACCCTGATTCGCGCCGGATTGCCCATTCTCGGCTCCCTCCAGATGCTGGCTAAGATCCAGAAAAACAGCAACTTCGCCGCCCAGCTCGACGACGTGACCAACCGCGTCAAGACGGGCGAGTCGCTGTCGTCAGCCTTCGAGGCGCAGGCCGGTTTTCCGGTCATGTATACGACGACGTTGCTGGCCGGCGAGCGGTCGGGAAACCTGCAGGAAGTGATGGAACGCTACGTCGGCTTCCAGCGCGTTTCGCTCACGTTCCGGAAGAAACTGATCTCGTCGCTCATCTATCCTGGCGTGCTGATGACCCTGGTTTCCGGCCTCATGATCTTCATGTTCACGGTGGTGATCCCGCAATTTGCCAAGCTCTACGAGCAGATGAACGCCAAACTTCCGCCCATCACCATGGACTTGCTGGGGTTCGGTACGTGGTTGCAGCACAATCTTTTGTGGATCGCGATCGTGCTGCTCATCGCCGCAGTTGCCGGCTGGCGCTTCTCGATTACTGAGCGCGGACGCGACTTTGTGGACAAGGTGAGAGTGGGGACGCCGGTCGCCGGCAAGATCTGGCTCAAATACCAGGTGGCGTTGTTCGCGCGCACGCTTTCGACGCTGCTGACCGGTGGATTGCCGCTGGTTCCATCGCTTGAAACGGCGGCCCGATCCATTTCGTCGAGGCAGGTTTCGAGAGCCATCGCTACCTCCATTGAAACGGTGCGCGAAGGCAAAAGCCTGGCAGATTCGTTGACCCAGACGGGCGTCTTCCCCGATTTGGCATCGGAGATGATAGCGGTGGGTGAGCAGACCGGCGCGCTGCCGCAGATGCTCAACTCGGTAGCCGAGTTTTTTGAGGAAGATGTAGCCACGGCACTTACCGCCGCTTTGGCCCTGATCGAGCCGGCCATTCTCATCATCATGGGCGTCGTGGTGGTGTTCATTCTTATATCGCTTTACTTGCCTATTTTCTCCCTGGGGCAGGGCGCCGCGGGTCAGGGAGGCATCGGGTGACCAACTATGGCTGAAACAAATCTAATTACACTTCCGATTCCAATACCTCAAGACGAGCGGGCAGTTGCCGAGTCGCTGGCGCTGCGCTATCGGGCCGACTTTGTTGACCTGAAAAACTTCAAGATTCAGCATGACTTGCTGCGCACGGTTCCGGTTGAACTGATGTTCCGCTACAACTTTGTGCCCATCGAGCAGACCGAGGATGCGCTGGTGATTGCGGTGAGCGATCCGTCGCAGCTCATGATTCTCGATGAGATAGCTGGTCTGCTGGGTCATCGCATCATTGCGCGCGTGGCCACGCTCTCGCAGATTACCGATCTGCTCAAGAAAACGGAGCAGTCGCAGCGCGTGCTCGACGAAGCCAGCGAAGGACTGACCTTTGACGTGCTGTCGGGTGAGGACAACTCCGACGAAAATATTTCGATCGAGAAGCTGACCCGCGAAGAAGACATCAGCCCCATTATTCGGCTGGTGGATACGACGATATTCACGGCATTGGAGCGGCGCGCTTCCGATATTCACATTGAAACCAATGACGACTCGGTGGTGGTGAAGTACCGCATCGACGGCGTGCTGCAGATGGCCATGGCGCCTATCGCGCGCGAGCATCATTCGACCATCTTGAGCCGCATCAAGATCATGAGCGAGCTGGATATAGCCGAGCGCCGCGTACCGCAGGACGGCCGTTTCAGGGTGCGCTATAAAGGCCGCCTGATCGATTTCCGCGTATCGATCATGCCTACGGTTCATGGCGAAAACGCCGTGCTGCGCGTGCTCGACAAAGAATCGATGAGCGAAAAGTTCCGCAACCTCACATTGGACGTGGTGGGGTTTGCGGATGACGATCTGCGCCGCTTCCGTCGTTACATTCGCGAGCCTTACGGCATGGTGCTGGTGACGGGGCCGACCGGATCGGGCAAGACCACGACGCTATATGCCGCGCTCAACGAGATCAAGAGCGACGAAGACAAGATCATCACCATCGAAGACCCTGTCGAGTATCAGATTCGCGGCATCACGCAGATTCCAGTCAATGAAAAGAAAGGTTTAACCTTCGCGAGAGGCTTGCGGTCGATTTTGCGCCACGATCCCGACAAGATCCTTGTGGGCGAAATCCGCGACCAGGAAACGGCGCAGATTGCCATCAACTCCGCGCTTACAGGGCACTTGGTGTTCACCACCGTTCACGCCAATAACGTGGTCGATGTGCTGGGACGCTTCTTGAACATGGGCGTTGAGGCGTACAACTTTGTTTCGGCACTGAACTGCATTCTTGCGCAGCGGCTGGTGCGTACCAACTGCGAATACTGCAGCCGGGTCGTTCATCATCCTGAAGCGCTGCTGCACGCATCGGGTTTGGATACGGCCGAGTGGCGCGATTTTGATTTCCGCGAGGGTGCAGGATGCATCGAGTGCGGCGGAACAGGATATCGAGGCCGTACCGCGATTCATGAGTTACTTGACCTGACCGATCCAATTCGTGAACTGATTCTCGAAAAGAAGCCCACATCGGAGATTCGAAAACTGGCCCAGCGCGAGGGAATGAGCTTTTTACGCGAATCGGCCATTGACCGGGTGCGGCGCGGACTGACTACACTGAAAGAGATCAACAAGGTTACGTTCATCGAGGCCTCGAGGTAATGCTGAGCAAGACTCAATCTGTTTCTCAGGGAAGCGGTCGGCCTCCCGCGGCTGTCGAACTGGCGCCCGAAGGGGTGCTGGCGGCCTCGTTGCCAGGCACTGGTCAGCCACTGGTTTACGCGTTTGCCGGGCTGCCGTCGGGCGCGCTTACGCCGGGCGTGGCGGAATCCAACGTTCGTGCCGCAGATACGGTTGCCGATGCGGTGCGAAGTGCTTTGGATCAGGTGGTTCCGAACAGCCGGGCTGTCACCCTCATTTTGCCCGATACATCGGTGCGAGTGTTCGTGCTCGACTTCGATTCCCTGCCCTCCAAAGCTGCCGAGGCTGTACCTGTTTTGCGATTCAGATTGCGCAAGATGGTGCCGTTCGACGTCGAACATGCGGCCCTGAGCTATCAGATATTAGTGCAGGACAAAAGCATGGTCAAGGTGCTGGCGACGGTGATGCCGGGACCGATCTTGGCGGAATATGAAGCGGTGGTGCACGCAGCCGGTTATGAACCTGGCGCAGTGCTGCCATCGAGCCTTGCGGCGCTGGCCGCGCTTGATTCGCTTGAGCCGATCCTGGCTGCCAACCTGAGCGGAGTGGCGCTTACAACATCGATCACCAGCGGACAGGACCTGCTGCTCTATCGCACGCTGGAATTGCCCGAGGATATTAGCGCAAGGCTAGCCGAGGTGCAGCGCAGCATCGCAGTGGCTGCGGCGTATTTTGAAGACAAGCTGGCCGGGCGGCCGCGACAATTGCATTACGCGGGGATTGCCAACGCGCAGAGTTTTGCCCGGTTACTCGGTGACACAGATATGACCGTGGTTGAAATGGCGCCGCGGCCCGCGACTGGAGCTGCAACCACGATGGGAACCATGAGCGTGGCCGGCATAACCGGCGCTCTGGCGGGGGCTTGAGAAGCTGATGAGAATCACGATCAATCTCGCAACTCGCCCATTCGCCGACCTGGGGCCGACGATCAAGCGTCTGCGCATTGCCATGGCGGTGCTGGCTGCGGTGGCCATCGGGCTCGGTTTTGGCTTGCGCTCCATGCACCACAAGGCTGAGGAAGCACGGGCGCGCGATCACTCCTTGGATGGAGCGATTGCGCGGGTCTTGCATGAACAGCAAGGCTACCAGGACATGATGCGGCAACCGACCAACGCTGCGATTTTGACCCAGTCGGTCGACCTTAACAAGCTATTCGACGAAAAAGCATTTTCCTGGACCCTGGCGATGGAAGATCTCGAGACCGTGCTGCCAGGGGGAGTTCAGGTAACGACGCTCGAGCCTACGAGGGCCAAAGACGGTCATATTACCCTGCGCCTGCGGGTGGCGGGCCCGCGTGACCGCGATGTCGAATTGGTCAAGAATCTGGAGCACTCGCGGCGATTTGTGCTACCGCGGATCGTGGGCGAGAGTTCCGAGGCCAACGGGACCACGGCGGAGCGGCTTGAGCCGGTAAGTGATTCGAACCATGTGAGTTTTGAGCTGCTGGCTGACTACAATCCAGCTTCCCCCGGAGAACGTAAGCATTCCGGAAAAGCGGTCGACGAGAAGGCTGGAACAGGCGGCTCGCCTTCGCACAGGCCCAATGCAACCGGGCCGGGGATGCGTCGGCCGCCTTACACAGGCACGCCACATGCGCGGCCTTTGATACCCAAGCCGCAAGCGGGAGGGCCGCAATGAGCGAAGAGCCGAAAAATGTTTGGCGGGAGAGATTGGCTTCTCCGCTTACCTGGCACTACACCGGATTCGCGGTTCTGCTGGTGCTCGTGATCGCGCTATCGGTCCGTTTCGGTTTGGACTGGGCGGCAATCAGTTCTCACTCGACCGGCGTGTTAGCGGATAAACAGGTGGAGTTGATGGCGCGGGATCTGCAGACCGCTCCGCTACGCGGACTCGACAAGCGGGTCGCCTTGACTAGCGATCAAATCAAGGACTTTTATAGCAAGCGAATCCCGGCCAACTACTCGTCGATTGAAACCCGTATCGATGAGTTGCAGGTGAAGTCGGGCGTGCGGCTCTCGCGGCTGCAATATGCGCAGGGACTGCCCGGTGCAAAACTCACTGAAATTTCGATGGATGCAGGCATCAGCGGTGAATATCCGCAGATCATGCGCTTCGTCAATTCCCTGGAGCGGGACAAGACTTTCTTTGTGATTCGCGCCATGGCTTTGACCGGACAACAAGGTGGCACCGTCAATCTGCGGCTCCGGGTTTCAACCTGGCTGCGGCCGGCCGATGTTCCTACGGGATTGCCGCAAATGGATTCGAATGTGGCAATTGCAGCGTCCGGAAAGGCCGGTGAATAAGCATGGCCATTGCTCTGGGAACTGAAAACAAGCGGCAAGTTTACATTGTGATTGCGCTATTCACGTTCATCGCGATCTTTGGCGGATACGAGTTGTATTCCATGTTCGGTGGTTCTTCTACTGCATCGCGGCCGGCTCCGATGGTTGTGCGAATTGGACAAACTGCTGGCCGGCCTGTATCCACTGCCAGCTCAACGGGTCAGGACGCGCAGAAACTGGCGAGCGCGGGCATCGATCCGACATTGCATCTGGACAAGCTAGCCGAGTCAGAAGAAGTGGTTTACTCGGGCACAGGGCGAAATATATTTTCCGCGGAATCGGCGCCGGTTCACATCGAGCAGCCGATCAAAACGGGGCGCAACGAAGCCGGCGTAACTGTGCCGAATGGCCCTCCGCCGCCTCCGCGGCCGCCGGCCATTGATCTTAAATACTTTGGCTATTCGCAGGCAGAGGACAAGTCGTTCAAGGCGTTCCTGGTGCATGGAGACGACATTTTCATGGCCCGGTCGGGGGAGATTGTCGATCATCGTTATAAGGTGGTCCAGATTATGCCGGGAAGCGTGCAAATCACCGATCTGGCCTACAACAACACCCAGACTTTACCCCTTTTAGCTAACTAAATCGTCTAATTATTGACTGTTTTTCGCACGTTTTCGATCAAAAATGACCCCAAAAACCCCAATTCGGAGAGCAAAGAAACCGTCGGAAGAGGGCTACCTGCTCATGGGGGTCATGCTGATGCTGGCCTTGTTTACGATTGCAATGGCGATCGCAGTGCCTCGCATTAGCAAGGAAATCCAGCGGGATCGCGAAGTCGAGACGATGCATCGCGGCAAGCAATATGTGCGCGCGATCCAGCTCTATTACAGGAAGTTCAATGCCTATCCGCCAAATATAGACGCGTTAGTTAAAAGCAATGAAATCAGGTTCCTGCGCAAGAGATACATCGATCCGACCACGGGCAAAGACGACTGGAAGCTGATTATGTTCGGCCAGAACAAGACGCCGATGGCGATGGGCTTTTTTGGCCAGCCGCTCGGTATGCCGGGCGCGCAAGGGGCGGGAATCGGCACGTCGGCCGCAAGCTTGGCGGGCGGAAGCGCCGCTTCGTTTGGCGGTCAGACCAGCTCAGGAGCGAGCGGCGGTTTTGGTTCATCGACCATTGGATCGTCGAGCCTCGGTTCATCAAGCATAGGATCTTCGTTGGGGTCGTCGACAGGCTCTTTGGGCGGCTCGAGCGTTGGTTCGAGTGGGTCGGGAATAACGGGGTCGACTGATACTTCTGGCAGCTCCTCCACAACGAGCGGCAGCACCACTGCGGGGACGGGCACGACGACAACCGGAACCGATGCCAATGGCAATCCGACGACAGGGACAGCGGGGCCAGGAGCAACTACCGGGGGCCAGCAAACGTTCGGAGGTGCCGGCATCATCGGAGTTTCGCCCGCCAGCCCCAAGGAATCGATCCTGGTTTACAAGAAGAAAAACCACTATAACGACTGGGAGTTCCTGTATAGCATTTTGAGCGATCAGCAGACGATCAGCGGCGGGAATGCGGGAACGATTGGCCAGCCGGCGGGCGGCACGGGAACGAATGGAACGGGAACGTCGGGATTTGGCGGATCTTCGGGATTCGGCGGGACGGGCACGTCAGGGGCCGGATCAAGCGGAACATCGACGACCACGCCGACCACGCCGACCACGCCCACAACGCCGCAGCAATAGTCAGGGCGTGAGCCAAAGCAAGAATGTGACATAGGAAAAGCCCGTCCCTCATCGGAGTGGACGGGCTTTTAACTCTGCGGGGAAACGCTTAGACGCTGAAGGACGAACCGCAGCCGCAGGTGCTCTTGACCTGGGGATTGTCGAACTTGAAGCCGGCCGCTTCGAGGGTTTCGACGTAATCGACGGTGCATCCGTTGAGGTACATCAGCGAAGTGGCATCCACGAAGACCTTAAGGTCGTCGAAGCTGAATACCTTGTCCATCATGCCGCTCTGGTTCTCGAAGGCCATCGAGTATTGAAAGCCTGAACAGCCGCCACCGACGACGCCGATGCGCAAGCCAGCGGGCAATGGATCTTGAGTGGCCATAATTTCACGGACCTTGGCAATGGCCTGCGACGTCAGGTCGAGGGGCGCCTTCTTGACGGTTTCCTGGGCGGGTGCAACGGTTGCTGTGGCCATGATCTCTCCCGAATCACGAAGATTCTTGTCTATTGTTAACTCTACCGGTCCACGAAGATGGATTCAAGTCCATTTCGCACCCGTATCCCATTGGATGCGATGGCTTGCCCGAAAGTCGCACCCTGCCAAGCCGGGGCTTGCACCGAAACGGGACAGATAGGCGGTTTCGACGGGGATAACAAGGGGTTTCGCACCATAGTAACGACTGTGACTTTGATCACCACAAGTACACCGTTCCGGAGCTATCATTGTCAACCGTAAGGCCCCTCTACTCACGACACCGCGTTCGCATAACGGGCCGCCGGTATCTGGGACCAGAAAGACTTTGGAGGTGGAGTATGCCAATCGTACCTATCCTGTGGTCAGTCTGGGCAGTATGCATGTTGTTTTTCGCTGTCCTTCACCTGTATCGCTCGCGTCTGACTCGCGATGAAGAAGACCAGATATTCCTGGATGATTCGTTCTCGCACGAGCGAACGGCCCAGGCCGCGATCGTGGCAAGGGTTGAAAAGATCCAGCCGATGGTGAAGCTCTCGATGTGGTTAGCGGTCGCAGCTACGGCAGTCGTAGTGGTCTATTACATCTACGACATCATCACCCAGTTCAAGTAAGTACGCCCAATCACTGCCTGCCCGGCTGGCGCCGTTGAACGGTCGCCAGCGCGGTTGGTTATTGCTTTTCGGCGCTTGGTCTTATTCCACTTCCGGCTTGGCGCGATAGCCATCGCGGGCAATGATGTCGTACTTGAGCGGTTTATGTTTCTCGTCCTGGAACTGTAGAGGGTGACCTTCCGGATCGACCAGTTCAACGCGCAGCTTGCGATATGTGCCGTCCTGTTTGGAGTTGGACGGGTGATAGACGAGCTGATATTTTGACCGGATGTTCTGGTTGATGTCCTGGAAGATTTCGGGCATTTCGGCGGCAAACCGTGGGAAAAAGCTCTCGCCGCCGGTGATTTTGGCGAATGTCTTCATCTCATTGTCGGCCTGAAGGTAGTCCATATCGCGCATCTGGCTGCTAAAGCCACCGCGGCCCTCGGTCATGGCCCTCATAGCGCCGCCGGTCGAGACGGTGAAGATGGTGATGTCGGGCGTGGCCTTGACCTTTTGCATGATTTTGTCGAGGGTCAGCTTGGACATGGTGTCGCGGCCAGACGCGATCAGAATGATGTACTTGCGTCCCTCGATGCGGGTGAGTCGATCTTCGGCTTCGTAGAGGGCGTCAAAGAGATTGCGTTCATTAAACATTGGAATCCGCATGGAGTTGATGGCTTCATAGAGCTGGCGCTTGTCCTGAGTAAAGTCGGTGACGATCTGGGTACGCAGGTCAAAGGTCATCATGGCCACGTAATCCTGGGGCCGGAGCTGTTGGGCGAAGGCCCACGCGGCATTGCGCATGTCATAGATAAAGGTGTAGTTGGTCGAAGCGAATTCACACAGCAAAAGCGCCGTAATGGGGGCCTCAACGCGTTTAAATCCAGCAATTTTCTGTTCCACTCCGTCCTCATAAACGCGGAAATTGTCCGGTTTGAGGTTGGGCACGAATTGATGGGTCTTTTCGAGCAGCACGCCCACGTCTACGGTGACTTCAGGAACCTCAATGCGTAGAGAGTAGTTCGCCATCCCTTCTGGATTCTTGACTTTAGGCGCAGCCGGAGCGGGCGGAGGAGGCGGTTCCTCGGGCTGGTCCTTCTTCTTGGGAATGGCAATGGTTCCATTATCGGGAGTGGGCCCGTTGGCATCGGGGGCAGTCTGATCAGGCTGCGATGGAGGATTGGCGGGCGGCGTATTCTGGGCTCGGCTCAGGGCCCCGGACAGCATGGCAATGACGGCAACAGCCAACGCAGGCAGCAGACGACGTGCAGTGGATCTGAATCGGTACATCGTATACATGACGACCTCTGTGCTCAACAGCATAAGTGATTTACCCGGACTGGATACAGGCTGCTCCCGCTGGGGGAGGAACCGGGGCCTGCGCGCTTGACGGGCTGCGGAAAAAACACCCGCAGCCTGATTTGTTGGTAAGAGCAAGACCGACTACAGCTCGCTCGCGCATAAACCTCGCGAGCGGGCTGTAGTCTTATAGACGTGGGAATTTGTCTGAAGGAAACCCGGAACCGTCTTGCCGTGCTTGCGATTGCGGCTAGCATTGCACTGTTGCCAACGCTCGCCCAGGCCCAGACGGATGCGAACGAGGCTGAAACTTTGTCGGCTGGACCTCCGGCTTCGGGCGGCGGATTCTTTCCGCTCAGCGAGGTTCACCGCGGGTTGATGGCGACGGCATGGACGGTTTTCACAGGGAGCAAGCCGGAGCCGATGCAGGTGGAGATCCTGGGCGTGTTGCGGGGAGCGCGGGGACCGGGCCACGATATGATCCTGGCGCAGTTGCACGGGGCAAAGCCTGAATACACAGGGGTTGTAGCGGGGATGAGCGGCAGCCCGGTTTACATCGGCGACAAGCTGCTGGGATCGCTTTCGTATCGAATTGGCCAGTTCAGCAAGGATCCGATTGCAGGGATTACACCGATCGCTCAGATGCTTGAGGTGCGCGACCTGCCGATCTCGAGCGCAGACGGGGACACGCGACTGGCCATGGCTTCGCAGCCGACGGCCGGCAAAGACGGGGCCGCAAGCGGTTTGATTTCAGCGGGAACGACGTTTCAGGCGATGGAGACTCCGCTGGTGATGAGCGGATTCAGCCCGGAAGCGGTCAAGTTGTGGCAACAGCGGATGGCGGGAACGGGCCTGGAGATGGTGGCGGCCGGCGGTGGCGGAAGCAGCTCGCCTGATAATTCGATGTCGGCGACCGCGATTCGCAGCATCGTGCCGGGGTCGGCGGTGAGCGCGCAACTGGTGCGGGGCGACATGGAGATCGCAGCAACCTGCACGGTAACGTACGTCGATCCGAAGCAGCTTTTGGCGTGCGGACATCCCATTTTGCAGGCCGGGCCGGTTTCGATTCCCATGACGAGCACTGACGTTGTGGCGACGCTGGCATCGCCGTTGAATGCGTTCAAGATCATCAATACGGGCGAGCCGATTGGCGCATTTACGGAAGACCGCGATGCAGCTATCCGAGGAGTGCTGGGAGCCACGGCGCGGATGATTCCGGTGCACATCTCGGTGCATGGCGGGGCGAAGGAACGAAGCCTGAACGTCGAGGTGCTGGACCTGCCGTCATTGACCGGGCAGGCGATGCTGGTGGTGCTCTACCAGGCGCTTTTGCAGACCAACGACGATACGGCGGACACGAGCTTTCATGTAACGGGAAGCATCGATGTGGCGGGTTATCCGCCTTCTCCGCTGGACTTGTGGGCACCGGCGGGCGATGGTTTGCCAACGCCGCTGATGACGGCATTGCTGGCGGCGGACAAGTTCACGAAACTTTATTCGAATGGAGCTCGACAGGGGGCGATACGGGCTGTCGATTTGAAGGTCGAGGCCATTCCGCGGCGGATGCAGGTGGAATTGGAGTCGGCGCGGTTGATTTCAGGCAACATTGTGCATGCGGGCGAGACGCTTACGATCGAGGCAACGGTGCGGCCGTGGCAGGAACCGGAGCGGAATGTGCGGATTCCCGTGACGCTGCCGGCACGACTGGAAGCGGGCACGCTGCGGGTGCTGGTTTCAGACGCGGCGACACTGGATCGGACGATGGATCAGCCGAAGTTTTCAAATCGCCCGCTCGACATGGATGCAGCCCTGGCGCAGGCGCGAAACCAACATGCAGCGGACCGTATCTACGTGAGCCTGTTGGTGCCTGAGACGCAAGCGGGCATGGAGGGACGGACGCTGACGAGCTTGCCCATCTCGATGGCGAATGCACTGGAACCGCTGCGATCAAGCCAGGATGTGAGCCTGAATGGGGAGTCGGCGGTAGTAGCTGCGGACAGGGCGGCTGGCGGGGTGTTGAATGGGTTTCAGGTTTTGAACCTCCGCATAGAGCCGGGGGGCGGGTTAAACTAGGTGGGAGGATTCCACTCCATTCAGCCGACCGCAATCGTGAACTGCAATCGACCGACAAGCGGCGGCACTCCTCAGCGAGGACTTCAGGAAAGATCATGGCCCAAATTCAAGGATTAGCAGCGCATGCGGCGGGAGCCGAATTATTGCCTTTTAAGTATGAGCCGGGAGAATTGGGCCCATTACAGGTAGAAATCGGGGTTTCACACTGCGGGATCTGCCATAGCGACCTTCATTTGATCTCAAATGACTGGGGAATCAGCCAGTATCCGTTTATTCCAGGGCACGAGGTCGTGGGAGAAGTGACGGCGTTAGGCGAGGGTGTGAAGACACTGGTCGTCGGTCAGCGGGTGGGATTGGGCTGGCAATCGAACTCCTGCGGGGAGTGCGAGTGGTGCACGCGGGGGATGGAAAATCTCTGCCTGAGCGCTGAGGCGACGTGTATTCACCGGCATGGGGGCTATGCGACAAGGGTGCGCGCCAATGCGCGGTTTGTGATTCCGCTGCCTGAGGAGTTGGAGAGTGAGAGTGCGGCGCCGCTGCTTTGCGGGGGCATCACGGTCTACAATCCGCTGCGAACGAATGGGGTTAACCCATCATCGCGCGTGGGCATCATTGGAATCGGCGGGCTGGGACACATGGCGATCCAGTTTGCGCGTGTGTTTGGGGCGGAAGTAACTGCGTTTTCGACGTCGGCGGCGAAGGAAAAGGAAGCGCGGGCGCTGGGTGCGCACAACTTTGTGAATACGCGGGAGACGCGGTCGCTGAAGGAAGTTTCCGGCACGCTGGACTTTATTTTGAGTACGGTGAATGCGGACCAGGACTGGGGAATCTATTTACAGGCGCTGCGGCCGACGGGAACGCTGTGCTTTGTGGGGATTCCGCCGTCGCCCATCTCTCTGCAGGCGATGCCGCTGATCTCGGGGATTCGAACGATTACAGGGAATCCGACGGGCAGCCCTCACCGCATTCGCGAAATGCTGGATGTGGCGGCACGACATGGAGTTAAGGCACAGGTGGAGAGCTTCCCGATGGCTAAGGCCAACGAAGCGATCGAGAAGGTAAAGAAGAACAAGGTCCGGTATCGGGCTGTGCTGGCGAATTAATTTCGGCGCTTAAAATTATGGACTCCGTGCGCATCGATAAGTGGCTTTGGGCGGCGCGTTTTTTCAAGACGCGGGCGCTGGCGGCGAAGGCCTGCGACATGGGACGCATCTTGTCGAAGGGCACGGAGGCCAAGCCGTCGCGCGATGTGCATGTCGGCGACATGCTGCGGGTTCGGAATGAAGGCGGCGAGTTTGAAGTTGAAGTTGTCGGGCTGAGCGAGATGCGCGGGCCGGCAGCTGTGGCACAGGGGCTCTATCGCGAGACTGAGGCAAGCAAGGCGGCGCGGCTGAAAGTGGCGGAAGAACGCAAGGCGATGCAGGAGTTTGCGCCGTTGCCGGAGCGGCGGCCGTCGAAGCGCGACCGGCGCAGGATTATTCAGTTTCGCGGGGGCCGATAGGATCGAAGGCCCCAACTTTAGTAGACTCAACGGCAGCATGTTTATTGCCTTCCGAACCATTCAACGCTACCGGTTTTCAATCCTGTTCGCAGTGTCTGCAGCGGTTTTTGGCGCTGGGACCGTCGTGCAACTTGCGCAGGCGCAGGGAACGCATCTGTGGACGCAGTCGCGCCTTGAGGAATTTGAGAAGGGCTCGCCCGAGGGTGTGGCGCTGACCAGCGATGGGCACCTGCGCGAGGCGCCGGGGTTGAAGGAAGTAATGACGACGCCTTCATCCTACGTGTGGTCGGTGGCGGTGGATAAGGGCGGAACAGCTTATCTGGGAACGGGATCGCCGGCAACAGTCTTGCGTGTGGGCGCTGATGGTAAACCGTTTGCGCTGTTTGAGACGCGGGATTTGACGGTGCAGGCGCTGCGATTGGGACCAGATGGCGCGCTTTATGCGGCGACCATGCCGAGCGGCAAGGTCTATAGGCTGAAGACGGACGCGACCACGAAACAGGATGAAGCGAGTGCCGTCGTGGTGTTCGACGCTTCCCTGCTGCCGGGCGCGAAAGGGGTTGAGCCGAAAGACGGCAAGCCTGGAGACGATAAGGGTGGCGACAAGCAGGACGGGAAGTCGCATTATGTCTGGGATTTGACGTTCGATTCTGCGGGACGGCTTTATATTGCGACGGGCGGACCGGGAGCGGTGTTTCGGGTCGATCCGGCGAAGACTTCGGCGGCTCCCGAGGAGTTTTTCAAGAGTGACGAGCAGCATATTCGCTGTTTGGCGTGGGACGGCAAGGGAAATTTGATTGCAGGTTCCGACGGAAGCGGGCTCGTATATCGGATTAACGCGCAAGGCAAAGGGTACGTGCTGTTTGAGGCGCCCAGGCGGGAAATCACGTCGGTAGCTGTGGACTCTAACGGCACGATTTATGCGGCCAGCGTGGGCGATAAAAGCCGCAATCCGCTGCCGCCATTGCCTGTGCAGGGAAACGCGACGGTGACATTTACGGTGGTGCAGCCGGGATCGCTGCAGGCGGCCAACTCGAGCGCATCGGCGCCGGAGGGAAGCGAAATCTATGCACTGACGGAAGGACAGGCACCGCGCAAACTGTGGGCAGACAAGGATGCTGTGGTGTATGCGCTGGCTGCGCGACCTGACGGACTGCTGGCCATCAGCGGCAATCGCGGGCGGGTGTTTCGCATTGGAGACGACGGAAGTTTCGCCGACATCGCGCACCTCGAAGCACAGCAGGGACTGGCGCTGGCTGTGGGGCCAGGAACAAGAGCAAGTACATACATTGGGACGGGCAACAGCGGCAAGCTGTACGTGCTGGGGGCGGCGGAAAAGCATGAATACGCCAGCGATGTTCTGGACGCAGGAGCGGTTGCGCGCTTTGGGCGGGTCGAGGTAGAGCCGGGCTCGAGCGGCTATGAACTGCTGACGCGATCAGGGAATGTGGAGCAGCCGGTGAGAGGCTGGTCGGACTGGGAGCCGCTGAAAGATGGCATGGTGGCATCACCGGCGGGACGTTTTCTGGAGTGGAAGGTTGTGCTCAAGGCCGGCGGGACGGTCGGCGAGGTGGGCGTTAACTACTTACCTGTGAACGCGGCGCCGGTGGTGGACGAGATTGTGGTGGTGCCCGGGGCTCGGTTGAGTGCGCAGAACCAGGGAACGAACCAGGCGCAAACCGTGAATATCACGTTCCCATCAGCGAACCAGGGAGCGGGGATGCAATTTGATGCTTCGGCGAATGCCACGCTGACGGCAACGAAGGATAAGACGGCGATTACGGCACGGTGGGCGGCGCACGACGACAATGGCGACGACCTGGTGTTCTCGCTGTATCTGCGTGGCGATGGCGAGCATGTTTGGCGGCTGCTGAAGGACGGGATTACCGATAAAGCCTACTCTTTTGACGCGACCGCAATTGCCGATGGAGGATATCGATTGAAGGTGACGGCTTCGGACGCGCCGTCGCATAGTCCCGGCCAGGAACTTGCGAACTCAAAGGAAAGCGATCGTTTTGAGGTAGATACAACGCCTCCAACGATTAACAATCTGAAGGCGGAAGAAGCGATGTTGAAGTGCGCGACGGCAGCCTGCCCGAAGCCGGTACGGGTGACGTTTGACGCGGAGGATGCGATTTCGCCGATTGCCCATGCGGAGTATTCCCTCGATGCGGGCTCGTGGCAATTTATAGAGCCGGTGGGCGGGCTGTCGGATTCGAAGCATGAGCACTACGAGTTGCAGATTCCGGCGACAGCAACGGATGGCAAAGCGAGCGAGCACTTGCTCACGGTGCGTGTGTATGACCGGCACGACAATGTGGGACTCGGTAAGACAGTCTTCGGTGGTACGGCAGGACCTCAAACCGGTTCCGCAGCAAAGTAGGCGGAGATGCGTTTTGAACTGTTTGTGGCGGCGCGCTACCTGAAGGCCAAACGGCGGCAAGCTGTGGTGGGCGTGGTGACTACGATTTCCGTGGCCGGCGTGGCGGCGGGCGTGGCGGCGCTGATCATCGCGCTGGCCATCACCAATGGCATGCGCCGCGATCTGCAGGATAGGCTGCTGGGATCGAGCGCGCACGTGCAACTGATGCGCGTCGCGGGCGATGGCATTCGCAATTGGCAGCCGCTGTTGGAAAAACTGCAGCATGTTCCGCATGTGACTGCTGCTTCGCCAGGGCTCTACGAGCAGGTGTTCGTGACGCATGGCGCGCGGGGTGGCGGCGCGATGATCGAAGGCATCGTGCCCGCCGATGAGATGCGGGTGAGCGACCTGCTGACAAGCGCTACTCATGGCTCAGTGCAAGCGTTGAATCCGCTGCCGGCAGGCCAACAGACCACCGAACTGCCACCGATTTTATTGGGAAAAGACCTGGCCGAGACGGTGGGCGTGGGGATCGGCGACCGGGTGATGTTGATCAGTCCGCAAGGCGAGATGACGCCGGTAGGGGTGATGCCGCGATACATGCCGTTTCGACTGGCGGGCACCTTTCACTCCGGGTTTTATCAGTACGATGCGGAGATGGGGTTTGTGCGGCTGGCGGACGCGCAGAAGCTCTATGGCGAGCCTGATCTGCTGTCGGTGATCAGTTTCAAAGTGGACAATCTCGATCGCGCGGCCGAGATTGGACAGAGCATTGAGCAAGTTGCCGGCAAGGGCTTTATGTCGGACAACTGGATGGCGCAGAACCGGCAGCTTTTTCGAGCGTTGAAGCTGGAACAGATTGTGACGTTCATCGTGATTGCGCTGATCGTGATTGTGGCGGCGCTCAACATATTGATTGCATTGACCATGATGGTGATGGAGAAGACGCGGGATATTGCGGTGTTGATGAGTTTTGGAGTAGAGCCGGGTCAGGTGCGGCGCATTTTCCTGATGCAGGGGTTGCTGATCAGCGTGATCGGCACGGCGGTCGGGCTGGTGCTGGGTTACGTGGCGGCGTGGGCGGGCGGGCAATACCATTTCCAGCTTTCTGCTGAGGTTTATTCGATTGATACGCTGCCGTTTGCGCCTCGGGCGATGGATGGGGTGATTGTGGCGGCGGTGTCGATCGGGATTTCGCTGCTGGCGACGCTTTATCCGTCGTATGCGGCGGCGCGGATTTTGCCGGCTGAGGCGCTGCGGTACGAGTAAGGGCGGCAGGGCTGTTACGCAGTTGCTGTCAAATCGAACTATGCCTGCCAGATAAGAAACAAAAATGCAGGTTCACGCAGACAAGTCTATTGTCTCATAGAATCAGCAAGTTAGCGCCTGCTTCGCGGGCATAGCGAGTCAGCATTTCAGAGGGACATTCCGCAACACCGGTTTCGTTTATCTGCGGGTCGGAAAAATCGGTGAAGAGCAGGTGGAAATAGATCGACTGCTCCGAAGGCACGCCTGCCCCAGGGGACCGTGACGGCCAGATTGGTTGTCGAAGGCCCCATTCACGTCGATTGCTATTAACACGATGGTGTGATTACGCGAATGAGTCTCCGCGCCTAGAATCATCCCAAAACTGAAAAGAAACAAGAACTGAAAGAAGCAGAAGCCCGAGGGTCGACGGCAAGCCTTTGTGGTCTCCCACCCATCGAGCAAGAAGCGCTCGATGGATGGGGCACCCAGTTTCATGCTCGGCGGGTCGCTGCAACCGGTCGGGGACTAAACAAAATGTAGTCGACCGGCAATTGTGTGGAGGTAAGACCTGCGTCCACGCATCGCCATTAGAGGTCTATCTTGAAATTATCAGCGGTTGCGAGTGTTCTCATTGCAGTGTCTTCGTTGTTGTTGATCCAGTCGTCTTCCTCGCAGGTCCCGTCACCCATTAGCCGCGGGGCGATCTTCGAACCAACAACCTGGAAAGTCTTCGTCGGCGGGAGCTTCGAGCGGGAAGCGTCGCAGAATTTTTCAGGTTGGAGCACATCCGTCTCCGAGTACCCGTATCGAGAACATTCGTGGGTGGGAGCGACGGTTGAAGGGGCGGGAGCTTATGAGTCTACCTCAGGATTGAGCCCGAGACTTTACAGGATCATGGGCGGCCCGTCCGTTGCGATCAGAACGGGAAGAGTGCAGCCTTTTGCCCATGCAGTGTTTGGCGAGGTTATAGAGAGGGAATCTCTCAGAAGACTTGGGTCGTCCGCTTCCGGGAACGTGAATTCGTTGGGTCTGGCGGCCGGCGGCGGAGCTGACTTCGCGATCACCTCGGTAATTGGAGTCCGCGCCCAAGCGGAGTGGGTCCGGAACGGGACCGGCACTGCGATATATGGCTTTAGAACGGCATTCGGAGTGGTTTTCGGGTTTTAATGTGCGGCTCGTTTGACTTTGTGACACATTTTGCGTCACGTTAAGCTATGCCCAGCGTGAATCTTCGTCAATTGCGGGATACTCGGCAGATAAAAGCCTGGCTTAAGGCGGGGGAAACCGTGGAAGTGCGGGAACGCAATTCGGTCTTGGGGCGGATTGTGCCGGAGAAGCCGATGGTGCAGCCCGTGGAGTGGCCCGATTTTGCGGCGCGGCGGAAGAAAATCTTTGGGGATCGAATTTTGCCCGGCGCCGACTTGCTCATTGAAGAGCGCGCGAAGAGCCGCTATTGAAGATCTACGCAGACAGCAGCGTTTTCGTTTCGCATTACATTCAAGACAGGCATTCCGAAAAACTCGATCCGCGCATCGTCGAACGTCCATTGCTTTGGTGTTCCCCGATTCATAAGGCCGAGATCGGGAATGCCATTTTTCAGCATGTTTTTTATCGCAAGATGTCTCTCGACGATGCTTTGATTTTATGGAACGACTTCGAGGAAGACTGCGCGATTGGTATATGGATTGCGATGGATTTGTCGTCACGAGCCTGGGAAACGAGCGTCGACCTTGCGCGGCGTTTTGGACCGAAGCTTGGCGTGAGGACGCTGGATTCGCTGCATGTGGCCTGCGCGCTGGAGTTGAAGGCGGAGCGGTTTTGGACCTTTGACGAGCGGCAGTCGCGGCTGGCTGAAGCTGTGGGCCTCGATACAAATTCCTAAGCGAGTCACTGCGGAGTGATGATGCCGCCGAGCGAGTGGCGGCGGGGCAGGACGATGCCGCGATGGTCGATTTCTGGCATAGGGCCGGACGGGCTGAGGGATGGATTGGCGGCGCGTTCGATGAGGGCTCCGCCGCAGGCTGGACACCAGTCGGCTTTGGTCTTGGCGTCGAGGACGGCGTGACACTGGGTGCAGATTCGCTCCATAACTGAACGATACTTGATGACTGCCGTGTGGGGCGAGCGGACGGGGCGATGACTTGGCCAGGTAGAAACGCCATGGCCGGGTAAACTGGTCGTATGCACCCTCTTGTTCGCCTGGTAGCAATTGACGTGGATGGGACACTGCTGCCGACGTTTGCGCAGTTGATCAGTCAACGCACGGCGAGAGCGCTGAGGGCGGCGCAGGCGGCGGGGATTACGGTGGCGATCGCAACCGGCAGACGCACGGGATATACGACGCCGCTGCTTGAAGGGCTTGGCCTGCGAGCGGACATGCCGCTGATTACGTCAAATGGTGCAGTGACGCGGACACTGGGCGGAGAGCCGATCGATCGCTGTCAACTTCAGGCGCGGGTGGCGAGGGGAATTTGTGGGCTGTTGCGGCCATTTGGGACGTTGGTTTTCTCATTTGATCGACCGGGCAGGGCGGAGTTGATTCTCGAGGACCTGGAGGGAGCGCACAAACGAGTCGAAAAGTGGGTAGAGGCCAATCGCAGTTCGATTGAAGTGGTAAGGCCCCTGGAAAAGGCGCTGGGAGATGGCGAAGATCCGATTCAGGGCATGGTTACCGGTGGACTGGATAAGATGAAGCAGGCCGAAAAAGCGCTTCAGGCGAGCGAATGGCATGGATTGTGCGAGTGCGTTCGGACGGAGTATCCGGCGCGCGATTTGTCGATTCTCGACTTGCTGCCGCCGGGAGTTTCGAAGGGCTGGGCGCTGGAACGGCTGGCTAATCGACTGGGCGTTGATCGCAAGGAGACCATGGCGATTGGCGATAACTGGAACGATGTGGATATGCTGGAGTGGGCTGGGCAGGCAGTCATGATGGGCAATGCGGCCATGGAGTTGCGCACGATGGCTAAGATGCGCGGGTGGAAACAGGCTCCGCCGAATGACCAGGACGGGGTGGCCGTGGTGCTGGAGACGGCGGTAGCCCGGCACGAACAGGCGGCCAGGAGCTGATGGGGTTGGGAATGCGGATAGGTGCGAAATTCATTGTTGTGATGGGAGCGGTGGCGGCGATGGCGCTGTCGGCGCACGCGGCTGAACGCGTGATCCTGCGCAATGGATTTTCGATGCCCTGCAACCATCATGCGGAGGCTGACGGGCGGGTGCGGCTCTACACGACACCGGGTGAAGAGAGCTACGTCGAGTTGGCTCCCGAAGAGATTGCCGAGGTGGAGACGGTTCCGGATCCCGTTGTGGAGAGCCGGCCTGCACTGGCGGTAGAGGCCAGGCGCGAAGCGAAGTTGAGTGAGACGGACCTCGGCGAGATGCTGTCGGACGCAGGGCGCGCACACAATGTCGATGTGGACCTGCTGGCCAGTTTGGTGAAGGCAGAGAGCGGCGGCAATGCGCGTGCGGTGAGTCGAACGGGGGCAAGAGGGCTGATGCAGTTGATGCCGAGGACCGCGACGGATCTGGGCGTCGAGGATAGCTTCAAGCCGGAAGAAAATGTGCGCGGCGGATCGACTTACATCGATAGCCTGCTGACGAGATATCACGACAATTTGGCGCTGGCGCTGGCGGCGTATAACGCGGGACCGGCGGCTGTCGACAGATATCATGGCATTCCTCCTTATCGCGAGACGCGGGCTTACGTGGCGCGCGTGATTCACGAATTCAACAAGAGGGTAAGGGCGAGAGAAGCGATGGAGCGGCGGACCGTGGCTGGTGTGAGATCGAGCGAGGGCAGTCGCTGAAATTTGTCCTCTGATGCCGCGGCGGTGACGGCATAGAATCAATATTCAAATGATCACGCCGCTTAAATCGCGCACGCTAATCTACGTTGTTCTTGCCTTTGTTTTTGCCATTGCTATCCTTGCAAGTGGGCAGACCACGCCGACTACGGGGCATAGCTTCAAGGTTGAGGGCGATCACTTTTCGCTTGATGGCAAGCCTTTCCGCATCATCTCAGGTGAAATGCATTATGCGCGGGTGCCGCGTGCTTATTGGCGCGATCGCTTGCGCATGGCCAAAGCGATGGGGCTGAATACCATCACGACTTATGTGTTCTGGAACGTGCATGAGCCGCAGCCGGGCGTGTATGACTTTACGGGCAACAACGATGTGGCGGAGTTTGTGCGCGAGGCGCAGCAGGAGGGGCTTTACGTCAACTTGCGGCCTGGGCCTTATAGTTGCGCGGAGTGGGATTTTGGCGGCTTTCCGGCTTGGTTGCTTAAGGACCGCGGGATGGTGGTGCGGGGCACCGATCCCAAGTTTATAGCGGCGGCTTCGCGATGGATGCATCGCCTGGGACAGGAACTTGCGCCGCTGCAGATTGGGCGCGGCGGGCCGATTATCACGGTGCAGATTGAGAACGAATACGGGAGCTTTGGGAAGGACCGAGACTATCTGAACGACATTCGGCAGATGATCGTGGATAGCGGATTTACGGATGCACAACTTTATACTGCCGATGGTTTGGAGCAGATGCCGAATGGATCGTTTCCTGATCTTCCTGCAGCTGTAAATTTTGGAATGGGCGAGGCGAAGAGTTCCCTCGAAGGATTAGTGAAGGCGCGGCCGAACCAGCCTCACATGGCGGGCGAGTATTGGGACGGATGGTTCGATCACTGGGGTGGCAAGCACGAGGCGCGCGATGCGCAACAACAAATCGATGAGTTTCGATGGATTATCAATCAAGGTTATTCGGTAAGCGTGTACATGTTTCATGGGGGTACGAGCTTTGGGTGGATGAGCGGGGCTAACTCGGATCATGAAGGCTATCAGCCCGATGTTACGAGTTATGACTACCAGGCTACACTCGATGAAAGTGGGCGACCTACGCCGAAGTATTTTGCGTTCCGGGATATCATCGCCAGGGCTACGGGTGTTACACCGCCTCCGGTTCCGGAGACGGCTGCGCCGATTACTATTTCAAGTTTCCAGTTGAGTCTGGCGCGGGCGCTGTGGCAGTCGCTTCCCTCTCCTGTTGAGTCGAAGCAGCCGCTGACGATGGAAGACATTGGGCAGAACTATGGATACATTCTCTATCGCACAAAGATGAAGACGGCGGGCGATGGAGAACTCAAGCTAGATCAACTGCACAGTTATGCGCGGGTGTATCTGGATGGAGCGCTGGTGGGAGTGCTGGATCGTCGAATTAAGAAGACTTCTCTTCCCTTGCATGTTGCTCACGCGGGCCAACAACTCGACATACTGGTTGAAAACTCAGGGCGTGTGAATTTTTCGATTGTGCTGCGTGGCGAGCGCACGGGAATTACAGATCGCGTGTTATGGGGCGGTGAGACTGTGGAGGGTTGGTCGATTTATCCGCTTCCGATGGACGTGCCGGAGAAGCTTGAATTCAGCGAAAAAGCCTGCATTGGGCCGTGTTTTTATGAAGGAAAGTTCACGATTGCACATACCGGCGATACGTTTCTCGATGTGGGTTCGCTGGGCAAGGGCGCAGTGTGGATTAACGGCCATGCGATTGGGAGATTCTGGGATATCGGGCCGCAGCAGACGCTTTATGTTCCGGGCGTGTGGCTCAAAGATGGCGAGAATGAGATTGTTGTTTTCGACGTGAAAGGAACGGGTGCGGTTTCGATCGCGGGGCTCGATCATCCGCTGCTCGATGGGCCGGTGCGCCCGGAGTAAGTTCGCACAAGCATAACTCTGAGACATGAAGTACCAAACCAGCTCTGCATTTTTCAGACCTTGCCGGCCCTGATTTTGCATCAGCGTCGGCAATTTCATGCTGCGTCCATTTCGCCAAACTGGTCGATCTGGATGGAACCTTCCGGAAACTCTGCTGTAATCGTTAGTTCACCGCCCAGGGCCTCAATGTAGCTGCGCAACGTGGAGACATACATGTCTGCCCGCTTCTCCATCGTAGAAACTGATCCCTGGTTGATCTGCAGGGCTTCTGCCAGACTCACCTGAGTCAGTTTTCGCGCTTCCCGAATCTGCCGAAGCATCATGCCTTTCGCAACAACTTTCCTACGGATTCTCTGCTCCACTTCCGGCGTGCGCCGGCGGCGAATCTCACTCCACTTCCGGGCCATCGACTACTCTCCAATCTCCGCTGTGCCTGCTTGATACTTGGCGGAGACAAATCCGGGGAAGGGCCCGATACCACAGAACGAACTCGTCGCTAACTTCGACTTCCCATGCCCCATCTTCATTATCGCCCCAAAGCGATATTTATTTAAAGCGATATTTTAGTGAGCGAATTCATCTCATTTATTTATGGTCAAGGATGGGGCTGAAGATATCGTCGGGCGGTAATTTGTGGGACGCTAGGAGCCTGCTTGAGCGCTGCCGGGGCCTGAGGTGAGGGGTGGAGCGAATATGGCAACGCAACCACATCTATTTTGCGCCACGTAAATCAATTATTTTCATACACATATTAATAAATCAAGATGAGGTGTAACGTTGCCATTTTCCGTGGTACTGCTTTAACGTTGTTGTCACCGATGAAAAACAGTGGAGAGCAGTCTGTAAATTTGAGTTCGCTCCGTATGGGGTGCCGACGGCGCGATTCGGCTCGGTTAACACGGCACCGCAATCGAACGAAATTTGGCGGCGCAATAATTCTGAGCGCGGCGATGGCGTGGGCAGTTTGTTCGGCGCCGGTTGATGCCCAGCAGGTGCAAGCCGCGAAAGATGGGAATCCGGTTTATAGGCAGCAAGATGCTCCTGTCGATCGCCGGGTTGCAGATTTGCTGAGCCGGATGACGGTTGAAGAAAAGGCTCGGCAACTGGATCTCTACATGGGCGCGTTGACGCTGGTGAACAAGCACAGCGACGAGACGCACGCTACCCCTAATGCGGTCATTCTTCCGGGCAAGGCCGAGGAGTTATTTGGAAGCCTGGGCGTGGGCGGCATTCACGATATCAATGCGACGGCGGTGCAATCGAACGCGATCCAAAGCTGGGTGATCGAGCACAACCGACTTGGAATTCCGGCGTTGTTCATTGAAGAAGCGCTGCATGGGTTCGATACGGGGACGGTGTTCCCTGCCCCGATTAATCTGGCTGCTACATGGAACACGGAGATCGCACAGAAGACAGGCGCCGCCATTGCTGCGGAGGCGCGGGCGACGGGCGTGGGGATGATCCTGGGGCCGGTGTTGGACCTGGCGCGCGAACCGCGGTGGGGACGCGTCGAAGAGGACTTTGGTGAGGATCCATATCTGACCGGGCAGTTTGGGCTGGCTTATGTGCGAGGTGCGCAGGGCGAGAGTCTTAGCTCGGACCACACGGTGGTGACCGAACCGAAGCATTTTGCAGGGCATGGTTCGCCCGAAGGTGGGACGAATACTTCGCCGGTGCACATGGGCGAGCGCGAGTTGCGGACGGTGATGCTGCGCGGTTTTGAGCCGGCCTTTCGCGAAGGTCACGCAATGGCAACGATGGCCGCGTATCACGAGATTGACGGCATACCGGTCACAGCCGATCCGTTTTTGCTGAAGAAGGTACTGCGCGACGAATGGGGATTCAAGGGATTTGTGCTTTCGGACCTGGGCGCGATTGAGAGGCTTTACACAGTGCATCACGTCGCGGCAACGCCCAAGGATGCGGTGTGCCTGGCGATCCGATCGGGTGTGGATATGCAGTTCTACGACTTCGATCATGCGGTGTTTCAGAAGGCGATCGTTGATTGCGTGAACGAGGGGACGCTGGCGCAGGCTGATCTCGATCGCGCGACTGGATCAGTCTTGCGTGTGAAGTTCATGCTGGGGCTGTTCGATCGGCCCTTTGTGGATACGGCGCTGGATGCGAAGGTTTATCGGTCGCAAGAACATCTGAATATCTCACTTGAATCGGCGCGGCAATCGATGACGTTGTTGCGGAACGAAGGGAATTTGTTGCCACTGTCGAAGGATTTGAAGCGGATCGCGGTGATCGGGCCCAATGGAGATGTGGCGCGGTATGGCGATTACGAAAAAGAAGCCAATGGAGTGCATATCAGCATGCTGGATGGAATTCGCAAGCTGGTTCCACAGACGAGTGTGACGTTTAACGATGGCAAGGACGTCGATGCTGCTGTAACAGCGGCCAAGCAAGCCGATGCGGTGATATTTGGACTGGGTGAATGGCAGGGAATATCGGGCGAGGGATTTGATCGCTCGACGCTTGATTTGCCGGGGAATCAGGAACAGTTGCTGGAGGCTGTTGCGGCCACGGGCAAGCCGGTGGTGCTGGTGCTTGAAAACGGGCGGCCGCTGACGATCAAGTGGGCGGCGGAGCATGTTCCAGCCATCGTTGAAGCATGGTATCCGGGGGAGTTTGGCGGGCAGGCCATTGCGGAGACATTGTTTGGCGATAACAATCCCGCGGGGCGGTTGACGATTACTTTTCCACGAAGCATTGGGCAGCTACCGGATTTTTATAACTTCGACCCATCGCGCATGCATAAATATGTGGATGATAGCGGGGAGCCGTTGTTTTCTTTTGGATTTGGGCTGAGTTATACGGCGTTTCACTATGATCATCTTGCTGTCAAGGCTCCAGAGCCGAGTAGCAAAGGCGATATCGAAGTAACTGTCGATGTAACGAATACGGGACAGAGAGAGGGCGATGAGGTGGCGCAACTTTATCTGCGACAGGATGTGGGAAGCGTCGAGACGCCGGACCGTTCACTCAAGGGATTTTCTCGTATACATTTGAGGGCGCAGGAGACGCGGACGGTTACATTCCGTGTGCCGCAGAGCCAGATTGCGACGTGGAATGTGGAACAGCGTTGGGCCGTCGAAGCGGGCAATTATACCGTGTGGGTGGGTGGATCATCGCAGGCTAGTTTGACTACGAAATTCCTTTTGAAGCCTTGATTGAGAACTTTGTTGAATGACCGTTGAAGAGATTTGGCGCACAGTAGCAGATAGGATGAGACAACGATGAAGACAGCAGCAATACTTGCTTTGTTTGCAGTTTTGGGTGGCAGTTCGCTGGCCGCTTTTGCGCAGCATCAGAAGGAACCGGTGGACTATGTTTCACCGAACATTGGGAGCATTGGACAGTTGCTCACCGCGACGATTCCTTATGTGCAGCGGCCTCACGGCATGGCGCGGCTGGCACCGGAGACAACGCCGGGGATTACGGATCGCTACCTTGCGGATAAGATTTATGGCTTTCCGGCGGGGCCGGCAATCCTGATGGCATCGACTGGTGAGGCAGGCGCAAAGCCTGAGAGTTACGCTTCGGATTTCGATCACGATTTTGAGACGGCGACGCCTTACTACTACCAAGCCGATCTGCAGACGTGGGGCGTGAAGGCTGAATTCACGGCGACTAATCAGGCTGGATATTATCGATTCACTTTTCCGGCGAATAATCATGCGCGGCTGTCTTTGAGCCTCAAGGACGGCGCCGAACTGGCAGTGATCGGGAACAATGCGATCGAGGGCAGCGAGCGGTTCGAGGGGCCAGTGGGGGAGATCGAGAAGTCGGACAAAGAGACGCGGCAGTATTTCTACGCGGAGTTTTCGCGGCCGTTTACCTCATTCCAGACGTGGAATAAAGATGAACTCGGCCACGCAGCGAAGCAGGCGGGAGATCACATCGGCTTCGTAAGTGACTCGACTACTTCTGCGAATGAAGCGGTTGAAGTGAGAGTGGGAATTTCGTTCATCAGCGCGGAGCAGGCGCGGCGGAATTTGAAGCGCGAGATACCGGAGTGGACATTCGACAAGACCAAGGCGGAGACGCGGTCGATTTGGAATACGGCGCTTAAAGGAATCGACACGGTTGGTGGGACGGAGCAGCAGCGCACTATTTTTTACACTGCGCTTTATCGCTCCCTGGGGCGCATGACCGATATCACGGAAGATGGAAAGTACTTCAGCGGTTATGACCATGCGGTGCACGAAGCGCAAGGACATGACTTCTATATCGACGATGGACTTTGGGATACGTATCGCTCGCTTCATCCGCTGCAAATGCTGCTCGATGCCCATCAGCAGGAAGATATGATTCGCTCCTACATTCGCATGTATGAGCAGAGCGGTTGGATGCCGTCGTTCCCTTCTGCGGCGGGTGAGCAGGCGGTGATGATCGGGCATCATTCGGCGTCGTTCATTCTCGATGCGTATCAAAAAGGCTATCGGGATTTCGATGTGGAGAAGGCTTATGAGGCGATGCGGAAGAATGCGACGGAAGCTTCCATGCTGCCGTGGAGTCGCGGACCGCTGACGAGCCTTGATCGCGATTTCTTCGACAAGGGATTTATTCCGGCGCTGGCGTTTGGAGAGACGGAAACTGTTTCCGCGGTAACTCCCGAAAAGAGACAGGCTGTGTCGGTAACACTTGAAAACAGCTATGACGATTGGTGTATTGCGCAACTGGCAAAGGCGTTGGGCAAGCAGGGGGACGCGACTTACTTCACTAAACTGGCGCATAACTATGAGAATGTGTTTAACCCGGCGATTGGGTTCATGGCGCCTAAGAGTGCGGACGGAAAATGGGTGGCGCACTTCGATCCGAAGCTGGGAGGAGGCCAGGGTGGACGCGACTACTTCACGGAAGTTGATTCGTGGCTATATACGTTTAATGTTCAGCACGACGTGGCTGGATTGATTCGTCTGCTGGGAGGGCGCGAGGCTTTTAACGCCAAGCTGGACCAGTTGTTTGTCGAGCAATATGGGAATTCGAAGTTTGCATTTCTCGGGCAGTTTCCCGATGCGACGGGCCTGGTGGGCTTGTATGCGCAGGGCAATGAACCAAGCTTCCATATTCCTTACATGTATGACTTTTCAGGTCAGCCATGGAAGACGCAGAAACGCGTGCGGCAGTTGATGGATGTTTGGTACGGAGACGGGCCGCTGGGCATTCCTGGCGATGACGATGGGGGCGCCACTTCATCGTGGTATGTGCTGAGCGCGATCGGATTTTATCCGGTGTGTCCGGGGAGTCCGGTGTATGAGATCGGCAGCCCGATTTTTGCCAAGAGCACGGTGCGACTGGGGAACGGCAAGGAGTTCGCGATTGTTGCGAACCATGTTTCAGCGCGTAACAAGTACATTCAGTCTGCTCAGTTGAATGGCAAAGTGCTGAACCAGGCGTGGTTCCGGCACTCCGATATTTCGAATGGCGGGACGCTGGTGTTGGAGATGGGTGAGAAGCCGAATACAGCATGGGGAAGTGATGCGAAATCGGCTCCGCCGTCGATGAGTGGGAATGAATAGTCGCTTTCGAGTGAACGAAACCTTGGATTGAATTGAAACGTTTTTGATGGAAGTGAAATTTTGCTTGGGATGGCGCGGCATTTTATGCGTGCCATCTTTTTTGTGGGTTAGCGGGACGAAGCTATCCATTGGACGGCTTGCCACTGCGAGTCTGAAGGCGAAAAAGGGCGCCGAATTTCAAGCAGGCTTTATGTAACCGGTGGGGAGAAACTTTGGTGCTCGGGTAGACTTATGGCAGCGGGCATTTTGGCCGGTGGGAGACTCTTGAAGACGAAACAATGGATTGTGGGCTTGGTGGTGTTGGCGGCCTTCGTGGGCCTGTTTCTGTGGGGACGCGAGCGGTTCCACTTCGACTTTGGCGTTTTCCGATCGCAGTTGGCGTTGGCCGACTGGCGCAAGATCGGTATCGCCGCTGCGTGCATCTATGTCGGCTACGTATTTCGGTCGGTGCGCTGGGCGATGCTGCTGCGTCATAACAAGAAGGTCGGTATTTTTTCTCTGCTGGGAACCCAGGTGATGGGGTTTACCGCGGTGGCGCTGATTGGCCGGGTTGCCGACCCGGTGCGTCCTTACCTGGTTTCGAGAAAGACCGGCTTGCCGTTGAGCGGCCAGATTGCCGTCTATATCGTGGAACGGCTGTTTGATGCGGGCGCGATGGCGCTGATTTTCTGCTCGGTAATTCTGCTGGCACCGGCGGGGGCGTTGCCGCATCCAGAAATCATTAAAAAAGCCAGTTACGGGGCATTGGCCACGACCGTGGCGGGTGGACTGTTCCTGGTTGCGATACGTTTGGCCGGGGGCGTGGTAGCCGGTTTCATGGAAAGGGCCTTCAGTATTTTTTCAAAGGCGGCAGGTCATGCCGTCGGTGAAAAAATCAGGACATTTCGCACGGGTCTCGATACGCTGCGGTCGTTTTCCGATTTCGCGATCACGCTGGGGCTCTCGCTGGGCATGTGGGGCCTGATCACGATGGCGTATCTCGAAACGACGCAGGCCTTTGTGGCGAGCAAGGAACTGGCCGGGATGACCCTGGCCAAGTGCATGCTGCTGATGGCGTCAAGCATGGTGGCAAGCGGTCTTCAGCTGCCGATATTGGGATGGTTTACGCAGATCGGGCTGGTGGCGGCGGCCATGTCGAGTTTCTTTGGCGTGGCAACGGAGCCGGCTACTGCCTGCGCGGCAACGCTGCTGCTGGTGACGTTTTTGGGGATTGTGCCGGTGGGGCTGATCTGGTCGCGCGTGGAGCATGTGAGCCTGCGCAAGGTGGCAGTGGAGAGCGAGCACGCAACTGAAGAGATTGCAGAGGACGAACTGCCGGTGGACGCGCTGGATTAAGGGCTAATCCTTGCGAAAACCTCGCTTGGATAGAAAGAAGCAGCGTCGTGAGTTAAACAAAGCAAACAATGGCTGGTGAATATATACGATCCCACCCATCAAGCAAAGGGCGCTCGATGGATGGGGCACAGTCTCATCCGCAGTGGTTAGGAAATACCGGTGGGAGACTGTCAAGCCGGGTTCCTTTCATAGCAACAAAAAGGGCAACCTGGATGCAGGCTGCCCTCGATGATCCCTGGAGCGGGAAACTGGGACGGACTTCATGTGAAGCCCGCCCTGATGACGCAACGAATCGGGTGAGTGAATCGTTTAGTGAGCGGCGTGATGAGCGGCTGCCGGCTTGCGCGCTGCAGGCTTCTTCTTCTCCGCCTGGATCGTGCCCTCTTTCAACACGATCTCGGCAGCCTGGGCGGTTGTCGCCGTCGCAGGAACCTGGGTGTACGTGTCGTAGGTGCCATCCAACTCGGCCTGCCCTTTAGAGGCCAGTCCGTATTCAAAGCCAGCTGCGGGGATCTCCTTTTCGGTCAAGGGCGTTTTGAGATTGACGATGAAGTCGGCAACCTTGGCGTCCTTGGCGTCCTGAGTCACGGCTACCTTGATCTGCTGGGCGGTCGCGGAGATCACAACTCCTGGGACGGGCGTGGGCTTGTCCTTGAGCAAGGCCCAAAGCTTGTCGGCATCATCCTTTGATCCCAGGGCGAGAACAGTTTCCTTGTCTGCCAGGGCCAGGGTGTTGAGGTCGGGAGTGGCCGTGATGAGGTCATGGATCTGCTCAGCCGGACTCTTGGCGGGAGTGATGACCAGGGTGCCCGGAGGAAATTCGGAGGCCAGAGCCTGGGTCTTGATGGCGTCGAGGCCGTCGAGTCCGCCGTGGTATTTCTTGTAGTAATACTCGAGCTTGGGCTCGATCTGCGCCTTGTAGGCCGGAGGAGCGAAGTCCCAGACGCGAGCGAAGAACCAGACAGCCTTGACGAGGTCCTGGCTGGCGCCGGGCATGGAGTAGGCCGTTGCGAGCTGCAACGTATCCGCCAGGCCGACGGTCTTGGTCTGATCTTCGGTATAAAGCTTCAACTCAGCCGTGTATTGATCCTGGGTGCCTTTGAAGTCCTTTTTGCCGATGGCATCGTCAAGAGCGATGACGGAGTGGAAGATGGGGTAGGCGGCACCGGTCAGCTTCGTCCAGTCATCGGCAGAGGTGGCGGCAGGCTTGGTGAGTCCGAGGCCTTTCTGAGCTAGCGCGCCGGCATCGTCGCAGGTCTGCGCATCGCTGGTCTTCTGGCATTGACCCTTTTTGATCAGTGACGAGTAGAGAGTGGCCTTCAGGTTGTTCGGGTCCACCTGGAGCAGTTTCGTCGCTGCGGCGAGCTGCTTATCGGGTTCGCCCGATGCCTGGTAGGTATCGATCAGCATGTCGAGCACACCCGCCTTGACCTGGCTCTGGGGGTACTTGTCCAAAAAGCTTTCCAGTGCCGCGGCTTTGGCCTTGGGGTCGCTTTGTGTGGTGGCCATCTGATACGCATTGTATTCGGCCGGATCCTTGATGGAGATCGTGCCCGAATCCTGTGCTCGAAGCGTGGTGGCGTAACCGAGGCTCATGCTCGCCAGCGCTACCACAGACGCAAAGACTAACTTCTTCATTCAGTGCTCCTGGGAATTACGAAAATGGAATTCAATATTCACGCACTCGCTCGCAGGAAGAGCAACCGTTCTGTTGCGGTTGAGTACCGGGGTTGTCAGGATAGCAGGCCACAGCTTCCAATGCGGTGTTGGAAGGATTATAGAAAGCCCTGCCTCTGGTGACAAGCAAAGATGTATGAGAAAAAACGATTTGCGTTTTGTCAGGCTGCCGCACGTTGCGGCATGAGCGTTCCATTTTTCTCCATGCAGGCCTTTTTGGGGCGTACTGCCCTAAAGGAGGACAAAAACAGCTCCATAGAACTGACGGGGTTCGATCGACAGAAAATGCAGTTTCCAAGCTACTCCCACCGCTGCGGCGTGCATACCAAGTTAGACACCAAGCCGAGAAAAACTGTTGCTGAGCAAGTTGGATGCACGCGTGTGACAAGTGTATACCGGGAAACGGTTACTGCAGCAATCGTACCAGTTCAACCTGTTCGGCGAGGAAAGCATCGTGTCCGTGAGCACTCGTCATCTCGCGATAATCGGCAGAGACGCCGGCGTCGCAGATCACCGCGGCAAACTGGCGGACGGCCTCGGGAGGGAACAACCAGTCGGAACTGATGCCGACGAAGCTGAGGCGGGCGCGGATGCGTCCGAAGACCTCGGCAGGCGACAGGTGGCCACGGAGCGGGTCCCAAGTATCCATGGTGCGAAGGATAGCGAGGTAGGAATTGGCGTCGAAGCGATCGATAAATCGCTCGCCCTGATGGTCGAGGTAACCGGCAATATCGAAGCGGCCGCCGATGAGCCCACCGCCTTGATCGTCGAGGCCCCAGGGGTCTTCGCCATTGCGATTGGGTTGGCGGCCGAAGCGCTCGTCGAATAGCTCAGCGGATTTGTAGCTGAGCATGGCGATCTGGCGCGCCAAGGCCAGGCCCTTGCGCGGCGGGCGTTGCGGTAGGTAGTGCCCGTTGGCCCACTCAGGATCGCGCTGGATGGCCTGGCGCTGCAGATGATTGAGAGCCAGACCCATGGCTTGAAGAGGCGCCACGGCTATGATGAGGGCACGCTCGACGCGATCGGGAAACAGCACCGTCCACTCGAGCGCCTGCATGCCGCCGAGAGAGCCGCCGAGGACGAGACGTAGTTTGTTGATGCCGAGGGAATCGAGGAGTTGAGCCTGGGCGCGAACATTGTCGCGGATGGAGATGAGGGGGAAATCAGCGCCGTAGAGTTTTCCAGTTTCAGGGTCGACCGAGCCGGGACCGGTCGACCCATAACAGGAGCCGAGCAGGTTGATACAGATGACGAAATCGTGTTCGAGCGACAACACCGCGCCGGGAGCGAAAACCTCAGGCCACCAGGAGCCGACCAGCGCCGAGCCGGAGAGCGCATGGCACACCAGCACGGCGTTGTCGCGGGCTGCGTTGAGGCGACCATAAACGGCATAGTGCAGCGCTACGCCGGGCAGAGTCCGGCCGCACTCGAGCAACAAGTGCTCGGGTAAAACGAAATCGCCTTCGTAGGTCGGCTCCGGACACTGCATGCGAACCGGCGCGGCTGGAATTTCAGACATTACATTCATTGTGCCGCATGGACCACCGTGGCTGTCTTGTCGGCGAAGGCGTGGCCGTTGGCCGACTCGATCGCCTGATCCAAATCGGCAATGATGTCGCGTATGTCTTCGATGCCGACAGAGAGGCGGACCAGTTCGGGAGTGACGCCGGTTCCGGCCTGTTCCTCGACCGAAAGCTGCTGGTGGGTTGTCGAAGCGGGATGGATGACCAGCGACTTTGCGTCGCCGATGTTGGCCACCAGCGAGAACAGCTCAAGGCCGTCGATCAGCCTTTTCCCTGCTTCGTAGCCGCCCTTGATGCCGAAGGTAACAAGCGCGCCTTTGCCGTTGGGTAGGTACTTCTTTGCACGCGTGGCGTAGGGGCTGGACTCGAGGCCGGGATAGTTGACCCATTCAACGCCGGGATGCTTCTCAAGATGCTGCGCGACGGCCAGAGCGTTCTGCGAATGGCGTTCGAGGCGGAGATGGAGGGTCTCGATACCTTGCAGCAGCAGGAACGCGCTGAAGGGCGAAAGAGCCGCACCGGTATCTCGCAGGCCTTGCACGCGGGCTTTGAGGATGAAGGCCAGAGGACCAAAGGCCTGGGTATAAGACAGGCCGTGATAGGAGGGGTCGGGCTCAGTGAAATCCTTGAAGCGCCCTGAGGCTGCCCAGTCGAACTTGCCGGCATCGACGATGACGCCGCCGATGGTGGTGCCATGGCCGCCGAGAAATTTGGTGGCGGAGTTGAGGACGATGTCCGCACCCCACTCGATGGGCCGCACCAGGGCTGCAGAGACAGAGGTGTTGTCGATGACGAGCGGCAGGCCGTGTTCGTGAGCAATCGAGGCGAGTCGTTCTATGTCGACGACGTCGAGTTTGGGATTGCCCAGGGTCTCGGTATAGATGGCGCGGGTTTTGTCATTGATGGCTGCGCGCAGACCGTCGAAGTCGTCCGCATCGACGAAACGAACAGTGATGCCGAGGCGCGGGAACGTGTAGTGGAAGAGGTTGTAAGTGCCGCCATAAAGCGAGGTCGTGGAAATGATCTCGTCTCCAGCGGAGGCCAGTGTCGTCAGTGTGAGTGTCTCTGCGGCTTGACCGGAAGCTGTGGCTAAGCCTGCGACGCCACCTTCAAGTGCGGCTACACGCTTCTCGAAGACATCGGTGGTGGGATTCATGATGCGGGTGTAGATGTTGCCAAATTCCTTGAGAGCGAAAAGCCGGCCGGCGTGGTCCGCATTTTGGAACAGGTAGGAAGTGGTCTGATAGATGGGGACAGCGCGGGAGCCGGTGGTTGGATCGGGCGATTGCCCGGCATGGACGGCGAGGGTGGCAAGTTGAAGCTGCTTCGGTTCGGACATGATTGACTCCTTGAAAACGATGCTTGATAGCTTGTGAGTGCGACTCTGGTTTCGCTGAATCGGGTCAGAATTCGGAGCGGGAAACAAACTGGCCCGAATCCTTTATGAAGGACCCGGGCCGCTGGTTTCGAGATCGGTTGCGCTTATCGCATTCGGATCTCAAGAGCCTGACGGAGGGGTCCGCATGGCATACACATGCACATGGCCATGACCTCAGATCCGACTTTCTTTGAGTTCCGCATTAACGAGAGTATCGGTGCAAACAGGCGAGCTCGTCAACTGAAGTTGTGAATTGGACCAAATCGTTGACGGGGTTTAGGCATCTATTCAACTGCGCCCAGCTACTCTTGAATGGACGCGAGTTTTGGGGTGGAGGAAGCATGAATCGGATCAGAGTAGCATTAATTGGACTCGCGCTGGCGATGGTTGCAAGCGTTGGTGCGCAAACGGCAGGAGATGTTTGGGTGGCTCCGTCGCATCCGATTGCGACCGGGAAGGCACCGGCGATGAAGGTTCAACTATTGAGTGAGAACGGCAAAGAGAAGACGTATGCCGTGATCTTCAGCAAAGGTGATGAGGCGTTTTCAGGATTGACGGATTTTGCGCGCGAGTACAACGTAACTGCGGCGCACTTTACTGCGATTGGCGCGTTGAAGGGCGCAGAATTGGGCTGGTTCAACCCGGCACGAAAGATGTATAAGCAAATCACGGTCGATAGCCAGGTCGAGGTGCTATCGATGGTCGGCGACATTGCTCTCTACAACGGAAAGCCGGCCGTGCATACGCACATGGTGGTGGGTTTGCCGGATGGTTCGACGCGTGGTGGTCATGTGCTCGAAGCCTACGTCAATCCAACGCTGGAGGTGATGGTAACGGTGGAACCGAACGCCATGCACAAACGACTTGATCCGGAAACGGACCTTACGCTGATCGATCCGACGATTCATGAATGAGCAACGCAAAGAGTCGAAGATATAAAACGAGGAGAGAACAATGGATCCAGTACGAGTGTTAGCGCGGGCGACGGCTCGCGAAGGGAAAGCGAACGAATTGAAGGCGCTGTTGCGGAAGATGATCATGCCCACGCGCGCCGAACAAGGCTGCCGGTATTACGAATTATTTGAGTCGAGCGTCCCTGGAGTTTTCTATTTCAACGAGCTCTGGCATAGCAAGGAAGATTTGGACGCGCATACGGAGAGCAAGCATTTCACAGAGGTTTTTGACCAGGCAAAAGAGCTGCTTCAGGAGCCGATCGAGCTGAACTACCTTAGCGAGGTGGAATAAGTCGTTTCTAAAATGCGGAATTATTCTTCGGGCTTCCAAACATAGGCTGTGGGTTGCTGCAGGCCGATGTGTGCGAGAACTCGATAGACGAACTGACGCGCCATCTCTGTCGAATCGATAGGGCGGTTATAGAACGATGGGATGACCGGAAAAATAACTGCGCCCGCGCCGGCGGCCAGGGTCATGTTGCGCAAGTGAATTTTGTTGAAGGGCGTTTCACGGACGCATAAGATCAGCGGTCGACGCTCCTTAAGCGTGACATCAGCGGCGCGCGCGATGAGCGAGTTCGCGAGACCGTGGGCGATGGCTGCAAGCGTGCCCATGGAGCACGGCAGGATGATCATTCCGCTCGATGGATGACTGCCGCTGGCGATGGCTGCACCGATGTCGGTATCCGTGTGCTGGATGATTTTCTTCGAAGGCGAGCCGAGAAGTTTCTCAACTAAGCCGGTGCGACCGGAGAGTTCGAGCTCTTCGGCAAGCACGCGCAGAGAGTTTTCGGAAGCTACGAAATGGACGCGGGCTACGCGCTCGTCGGCCTCAAGGGCGCGGAGAAGTTCGCGACCAAAGATCGCGCCGGATGCGCCGGTAATGGCGACGGTGAGATGAACGGATTCCACCTTAGCAAAGCTCCTAGCTTCTCGCGCGGCGTCCTCGCGCCGGAGGCGCGCTTACCCCGCATTCCCGCTGACTCTCTACGGATTCAGTATGGACATCATACCGAAGCCCGAGATTCGAGACGACGCGGTGTAGCTGTGCATAACAATACTGCGAACCTCGCTATTCGCCGAGGACGCGTTTGAAGATGGCGTCGACATTGCCTAGTTGGCGCGTGTAATCGAAGGTGCGCGCAAGCTTCTCAGGGCTTAGCAGCGCGGTGATGGCGGGGTCGGCGGCGACTTCGTCGCGAAACTGCAAATCTTCTTTCCAGGCGCGCATGGCATGGGACTGGACGAGGCGATACGCGTCTTCGCGCATCATGCCTGCCTCAGCTAGGTCGAGCAGCAATTGGCCGCTGAAGATCAGGCCGCCGGTGCTTTCGAGATTGCGCGTCATGCGGGCCGGATAAACGAGGAGGCGATCAATCAGGTCGGTGGTCTTGGCGAGCAGATAATCGACCAAAATCGTCGAATCGGGAAAGATCACGCGCTCGACAGATGAATGCGAAATATCGCGCTCGTGCCAGAGGGCTATGTTCTCAAAAGCGGCCTGGGCATTGCCGCGCAGCACGCGGGCGAGGCCGCTGATCTGCTCGGACGTGATGGGGTTTTTCTTGTGGGGCATGGCCGAGGAGCCCTTCTGCTTTTCGCTGAAGTACTCCTGTGCTTCGCGGACTTCGGTGCGTTGCAGATGGCGCACTTCGACAGCAATCTTGTCGAGCGTGCTGCCGATGATGGCCAAGGTTGATATGTAAGCAGCATGGCGGTCGCGCTGGATCACTTGCGTGGCGACGAGAGCAGGCTTGAGTCCCAGCCGCGCGCAGATGCGCTCTTCATGCTCGGGCTTCAAGTGGCCAAAGGTGCCGACCGCGCCCGAAAGCTTACCGACGCGCATATCTTCAGCGGCAGCATCGAAGCGGACTAAGTCGCGTTCGACCTCGGCGAACCAGTTAAGCAGCTTGAGGCCAAACGTAGTGGGTTCCGCATGAATGCCGTGGGTGCGGCCGATGGTGGGCGTGTGCTTGAATTCGAGAGCGCGGCGCTTGAGAACACCCAGCAGCGCGACGATGCCGAAGCGGATGTGAGCCGAGGCTTCCTTGATCTGCAGGGCCTGCGCGGTATCGACAACATCATTCGAGGTCAGCCCGTAGTGCAGCCAGCGGGATTCGGCGTCGAGTCCTTGTTCTTTGAGGGTTTCCGCAACGGCAGTCGTGAAGGCGATGACATCGTGCTTGACCTCGGCTTCGATCTCGTGGATGCGGTGGACGGAAAAGGCAGATTTGGTGGCGATAGCTTCAGCAGCGGCGGTGGGAATGACGCCGTCTTCAGCCAACACTGCGCTGGCGGCCGACTCGACTTCAAGCCAGCAGCGATACTTGTTTTCTTCCGTCCAGATGCGGCCCATTTCAGGGCGAGTATAGCGTTCGATCAATCGAGATCTCCTGATGGTCGGAAAAGTCGAGACTCGGCATGCGAGCCGTCTGACTCCAACTCTCGATTGTACGGTGCCGGTCGCCTCAGGTGCGAGCGATGTGGAGGCGAAGGAACAGCTCGTCATAGAGCAGACCGCGGCCCGGCTTATAGGGCTGGAACCATTCGCCGTCGATCACCAACTGCGGAATGGCCCGCTTGCCGACGTGGCGCATGACCTCATCGGACGCGGCCGGATCAGCGTCCACGTTGATCTCTGTGTACTCCACGCCGTGAGAGTCCAGAAACTGCTTGGCCGCCCGGCAATCCCTGCACCAGGAAGCCGTGTAAACCTGAACTTTCATGACAGCAATTGTACTGCGTTTCGGCTGGTAGTATCGGTGTTGCATGACTGCGAACGAGATCAAAGCCATTTTGAAACTGGAACCACACCCGGTGGAAGGGGGGTATTTCCGCCGGACGTATACCTCGCCGGACAGGGTCGAATTGGCCCGGGGCGTGCGAGCGCAGGGCACTGCCATCTACTACCTGCTTGAGCCGGGAACCTTCTCCGAGATGCATGTGCTCGAGTCGGATGAGATGTTCCATTTCTACATGGGAGATCCGGTCGAGATGCTGCAACTTTATCCCGACGGCGGCTCGGCAGTCTTCACTTTGGGGCCGGATTTAAGGGCGGGACAGCATGTCCAACTCGTGGTTCCGGCAGGAGTGTGGCAAGGCACACGGTTAGTGGGCGAGGGCAAGGTCGCGCTTCTGGGATGCACGGTCACGCCGGGCTTTGACTTTGCCGATTATCGCAATGCCGGTGCGGCGGAGTTAATTGCCAGATGGCCGGATGAGGCGGAACGCATCCACGCCCTGACGAGGAGTTAGGCGCGGCGTTCGCGGAAGAAGCTGCGCAATAATTCTGCGGATTCGTCGGCGAGACTTCCCTGCTCAACCTGCATCTGGTGGTTGAGTCGGGGATGGTTCAGGACTGAAAGAACCGATCCGGCGGCTCCTGCTTTGGGGTCAGAGGCGGCGAAGACCAGGCGATCGAGGCGCGCGTGAATCATCGCTCCGGCGCACATGGCGCAGGGTTCGAGCGTGACATAAATAGCGCAGCCATTGAGACGGTAGTTACCGAGAGCGGCGGCGGCGGCGCGCAAGGCGACGATTTCTGCATGAGCGGTGGGATCGTTGTCGCGAATGACACGATTCTGTCCGCGCGCAATAATCGCGCCTTCGTAATCGATCACCGCGCCGATGGGGACTTCGCCCGATTCCGCAGCAAGGCGGGCTTCGGCGAGCGCGGCGGTCATAGGTTCGTAATCGCTCATGAATATAGAAAGGCTTCCCGCAGATGAGTGAAATTGATAACCGATAGACCGCGAGACTCGAGGATGTTGGCCAAAGGCCAGTCGATTGTCAGAATCACATGGTCGGAGGCAAGTTGAGTTAGTGCCGCATCCGTGATGCCAAATCGAATTGCTGCGACATCGGACGCGACCTCCGCCGACGCCGTGTATATCTCAGGAGTCAAGGTGATTTGCTCAGCGAAGAACTGCGACCAAAGATCTTTCCTCCATGCGGGAAGTGAATTCGCCAGGTTGGAAACTTCAGTAAGTACATGAGGTGTGGTCCGGACTGTCTTGAAAACCTTTAAGGTTTCGGATAGTAATTGAATATCTTCGATCTGAAAATAACTAAGACGCTTAAAACTGCCGATCAGTTCCCTGTCATAGCTGGCGCACCATTGAAGCAAAAGCAGGTTCGAATCCAGAATTGCGGGCCTGCCTAGATAGGGTTTCAGCAGCGGATGATTGCCTGCTACTTTCATGCCGCCCGCTCCCTGAGGGCAACAAGTTTTCCTTCCGAACCATCGACAACGATGACTTTGGCAATGCGCGCCAGATTTCTAGCGCTGCGAATCCCCGCCAGCAGAGCATCAGGACTGTAATTTGGATTTGGAACGCTAAAAGTAACGGCCCAGTTCTCGCCTTCTTTCTCAATTTCTTCCAAGCGAATGTCGACTGTAGTTTGGCTCAAACCCTTTAGCGCCGCCGCGACGCTCCCCTTCTTGGGCGACGTAACGTCTGTCGTCGTCTGTATTGCGAGTTCGGGAAGCAGTTCCTTGAATTGCGCACGGGCAATTTGAATCACTTCTTTGATTTGAAGGCTCACGGTCTTCCTCCCGACAACACCATTCTATCCCGAAGCCGCTCTACCAGCCGCGGGCTGCTGCTGGGTCATGCAATGCAAAGCGCCGAGGCCCCAGATGAGATCGACGGAGTGAATGCCGATGACTTCGCGGTCGGGAAACAATTCGCCGAGAATACGGAGCGCGACACGGTCGTTAGGATCGTGGAACGTCGGGACGAGAACCAGACCGTTGGCTAGATAAAAGTTGGCGTAGCTGGCGGGCAGGCGCTGGTTACGAAAGACCACGGGGCGCGGCAGTGGCAACTCGACTATCGTGAATTGCTTTCCATCCAGCGTGCGCGCGGCTTTGAGGCGTTCGAGATTCTCGGCAAGTGGCGCGTGATTGGGGTCGCTGGTGTTGGGTTCGACGGCGGTGACAATCGTGGAGGGTCCGGCGAAGCGGCTGATGTCGTCGACGTGTCCGTGGGTGTCGTCGCCAGCCACTCCGCGATTGAGCCAGATGACTTGATCGATGCCGAGGTAATCGTGAAACGTCTGTTCCAATTGCTCGCGGCTTACACCGGGATTGCGCTGCTGGATTTCGCTGAGCAGGCATTCTTCGGTGGTGAGCAGGATACCTGCGCCGTTGGTGTCGATGGAGCCGCCTTCGAGAACGAGCCGGCGCGGACCCTCAGGAAGATCGATCGTAGGCTGCCATTCCGGCAAGCCTAAAAGCTCTGAGACTCGACCGGGGATTTGATCATCCAGATGCCAGTCGGAGTATTTGGCCCATGCATTGAAATGCCAATTTGTGATCGCCAGTTTGCCCTTGTCGTTGCGCACAAAGATAGGTCCCGAGTCGCGCGTCCACACGCGGTCGGTCGGCCATACATGGAAGATCACATGGTCGAGATTGGCGCCGGCGCGGCGAAGCATGCCGTGGGCGCGGCGTTGGGCGCGGGCGTCTTCAACGAGCAGGTGTATGTGTTCGCGCTCTGAGAGCAGGCGCACGATTTCCGCGTAGATCCAGGGGATAGGCGCGAACTTGCCAGGCCAGTCCTCGGGGTTGTGCGGCCAGGCCAGCCAGGTTGCTTCATGGCGATCCCATTCGGGGGGCATGCGATAGCCGAGTTGGCGCGGTAGTGAGGAAGATGGATCGGCCATTGCTACTTGGAATCTCCATCGGTAGACCAAGTGTGCACGGGATCGAGAAAACGCTTGGTAATGGGCGCGTAGGCATCAATGCGGCGATCACGCAGAAAGGGCCAATTGCGGCGCGTGTCTTCCAGGTGAGCGATATCGATTTCGCCGATGAGGATTTCTTCCGCTTCGTGCGAGGCTTTGGCGATGATCCGCCCGAAAGGATCAGCAAGGAAGCTGCCGCCCCAGAATTGCAGTCCTGCACCCTCAACACGATTGCCGAGTACGTCGCCATGCTCAAAGCCGACGCGGTTTACGCCGGCGACGTAAACGCCGTTGGCGATAGCGTGGGCGCGTTGAATGGTCTGCCATGCATCGTATTGCGCGGCGCCGAACTCTTCCTTCTCTGAAGGATGCCAACCAATCGCGGTGGGATAGAAGAGCACTTCAGCGCCTTGCAGAGCGGTCAGACGCGCACCCTCTGGATACCATTGATCCCAACAAACCAGCGTGCCGATGCGGCCATAAGCGGTGTCGACGGCTTTGAATCCCAGATCGCCGGGCGTGAAGTAATACTTCTCGTAGTAGAGGGGGTCGTCGGGAATATGCATCTTGCGATAGACGCTGGCGATGGCTCCGTCGGCGTTTAATGTGACGGCGGTGTTGTGATAAAGGCCGGCGGCGCGGCGCTCGAAGAGAGAGGCAACGATGGAGACGCGTTCTTCGCGCGCGACCTCGGCCAACTTCGCTGTCGAGGGACCGGGGATGGGTTCGGCCAGATCGAAGAGGCGCAGGTCTTCACGCTGGCAGAAGTACTGCGCCCGGAAAAGCTCGGGCAGACAAACGATGTTGGCGCCGCGCTGCGCTGCTGTGCGGATGTGGCGAACCGCCGAGGCAAGGTTAGCCTCGGGATCGGGCCCCATGCTCATCTGCACCAGGCCTACTTTGTATTCACGCGTGTCGGACATAGTAATAAGATTTCCAATTTGATGGAACGATGCAACAAGGCGCGACAGGGATCAGGGGTCAGGGGTCAGGGGTCAGGCCAACCCCGCAGTGCGGAATTGGCCCTCATGATCGCAAGAAAGAAATTAGTCTTCGTCGAGAATCAGCACGGCCGCTGCGATGGTGGTGGTCCACAGGCCACGCTTGTCGCCGACCGCCGATTGCGTGATGTTGCTGGTGCGAACGATTTTGTTGGAGATACGATAGATCTCCTTCTTTTCGTCCCAGCTCGTGTCGGGATCGAATTCAACATCCAGCGTGGTGGCGAGCATTTCTGCAGCTAGTTCTTCGGCATATTCGCCAGCCTGCTCCTCGGTCTCGCCGAAGCTGTGATGCTCGCTGAGGTAGCCGTAGGTGTTGCGATCGGCGGGGATGGCCACGCCAATGCTCGAGACTATGAGGCGGTGCGGTTCGCGTGTGGAGTTCTCAGCGATCACCGAGAACACGACTTCGCCGTGATTGAGGTAGGTGAGGCCCTCTTTGCGCGAGATCACCTTGCAACGCGGCGGAAAGATCGAAGAGACGCGGACCAGGTTTTGCGATGCGATTCCGGCATCCCGAAGGGCCAGTTCGAAGGACGTCAAACGCTCCTTGTGTTTGCCCACACCCTTAGTAAAAAACATCTTCTTCGGGACCATGCTTTTTCCCAATTTCTATGTACCCTCCATGAGTTTAAAATCGCGGCTTCCGCGAATCGTTCCCGGTTGAGTTTATCGCATTCAGGCGGGTCAAAACGGGGTGGGGCTCGAATTCATCCAGCTTTCATGAGTAAGATCGGGAAACGCCTCGAAAACGGGTCAGATGCGCTGAAGAATTGTTTAGATTTTGCATCGAGGAGGCCGAATCGACGCGTGAAACGGGCGATCCTCCGGCCGCTGGGCCGAACCAGCGATTTGTCGTCCTCTTCGCAGCCGGGCAAGGTTGGAGTTTCATCCGCAACTTTTTCGGGATTTGAACGTTTAAAGCAGTATGAAGACTCGACTACTCGTGTGCGCGATATTGCTCGCCTCAGGATTGGCTATTCGTCCTGTTGGGGCGCAGAATTTGCGCTCGACAACCACGCCGAACGACAACCCGGTGGTGTTGGACTGGACGCCGCCGGCGCTGGCGCAGTTGAACAGTCAGGCGGCGGTGAAATCGAGTTTCACGCTCGACCGCAACATGCTCAATATGGCCGCGGGCATGATGTCCGACACGGATGCGGCGACCAGGCAGGCCATCAATAAGGTCGATGGGGTAAGCGTGCATTTGCTGCGATTTGGAGCGGCAGGCGTCCCGGATGAGGCAGCGATTGCGTCGATTCGCGAGGCGTATCACCTGCGTGGATGGAAGCACGTGGTGACGAATTCCGACGCGGGCAGCGCACTGCATAACGGAACCACGGACGTCTGGGTGGTGATGGATGGCGTCAATGTGCGGGGCGCGGTGGTGCTGGCCGAGACGCCCAAGAGCGTCACGTTGGTGACGGTGGCCGGCAATTTGAGTCCGATCGATCTGCTGCATCTGCGCGGTCACTTCGGGATTCCGAAGTTCGACAGCGACGGAATGCTCGATCTGAAGAATCAGTAGCAAGTGCTCAGAAGTCGTTGGTGCGCATCGATCAGTGTTCGAGCGGATTGGTCCAGCGCAGGCCGGGAAATCGCGCAAAGTCGCGATCGGTGGTGTGAAGGATTCCGCCGTGTTCGATAGTGATTGCGGCCAACTGAGCGTCGGTGGTGAGCGGGCCTTTCGCCTGGCCCTCGGTCAACATTGTCTGTAAAAGTATCCAATGGTTTTCGGCGGGAGCTAAAGTGCGTACCTGCGGCCGATCAAGCCATTGTTGAACGATGCTAATAGCGCTCCTCATCGGCAAGCGGTCGTCGGAGATTCGCGCATCCGTAGAAATGCGAAGAAATGCATAAATCGTCTGCCATGGCAGACCCACGATTTCGGAACCGGATAAGACCTTCTCCAGCCACACACGCGATTCTTTATGGCGAAGAGCTGTGCTGTCGATTGCGTAGAGGAGCAAGTTGGCATCGAGGACAATCACCGATGGTCGGGTCCTTCAAGTTGCTCGAGCAATTCTCCGATATTGTCATAATTTCGACCGGGCTCGCTCGAAATTTGGAAGGGTGTCACCACAAATGGTTGAGCGGGGAGTGGCTTTTTAGAAGCGATGAGGCCCAGTTTCAGCAGCCGATTGACCGTTCCTTTGAACGAATCGCCGGAAAGGCGGACTTCGCGCTCGACCATCTTGGCAACGTCTTCGTCGATTGAGAGAGTGGTTCGCACATCATGATGCTATGCGCTAAGACATCATGATGTCAAACACGGCAGAGCAATGCCAATCCCGTTACTGTGTATCGGAAAGCTCAGCATTATCTTTTCCGTGGGACGATAATAGAAGTTCAGGCCAGTTGCTGAGATCGTCATGATGCTGGCGACAGAGTCCCCTCACCCCGAGGTGCCACATGTCCTCTTCCCCTCCGCAGCACATAGCCGTTCGCTCGCCTTCCGAGAACTGCGCACACATCAAGAAGCTTGGCTACATCACGGGCAAACATATGAATCTGTATGGCGAACACATGGAGTTGGTTTCAGATCCATTTGAGGCGGGCAAGTGCGTAGCCGTCCAGGCCATCAGCAGTAGTAATCCAATCGTGCGGACAATCGAGCTTCCGATATCGATTTTGGCCGGCTGGGAGGACCTGTTTCAGGACCTTGCCAATCGCGCTGCTTCGGAGCTCGCCGCAAAGACTCCACTTCCTGGTTTCGCCGGACCGAGCCAGACTCCGCTCCAACTGTAAAGTCCGATCTCGCGAATCGAGGGCCGTCCCGCTGCCCCGCCATTGCCACCTTTAATTTGCAGGTGTTAGCCTTCCTTTGGATACCCCGGAGGGACCTACCAAACATCATGCAAACCACCTATAACGGGCTGGAGCTGCCCAAAGACGGGCAGCCGATCGAGTACAGCAACGGGCAATTCACCATTCCTGACAATCCCATCATTCCTTTTATTGAAGGCGACGGCACGGGGCGCGACATTTGGAAGGCTTCGCAGCGGGTCTTCGATGCCGCGGTCGAGAAGGCTTACGGCGGCAAGCGCAGCATCAAGTGGTTTGAGATTTTTGCCGGAGAGAAGGCCTATCGGCAGTTCAGTAGTTGGCTGCCGGACGACTCGGTGGCGGCGGCGCGCGATCTGCGCGTGTCGATCAAGGGACCGCTCACGACGCCGGTGGGCGGCGGAATTCGTTCGCTCAACGTGGCGCTACGGCAGCTTCTCGATTTGTATGCGTGTGTCAGGCCGGTGAAGTATTACGCTGGCGTGCCGAGCCCGGTGAAGCATCCCGAGAAGGTCGACATTGTGATCTTCCGCGAGAATACGGAGGACGTGTATTCCGGCATCGAGTTCAAAGAGGGCTCCGCGGACGCAGCGCGCCTGATCTCGTTCATCAATGACGATCTTCTCAAGGGTGGAAAGAAGAAGATTCGCCAGGATTCGGGCGTGGGCATCAAGCCGATTTCGATCTTCGGTACCAAGCGACTGGTGCGTTATGCCATTCGGCACGCGATCGAGTCTGGGCGTAAGACGGTGACGCTCGTTCACAAGGGGAATATTCAAAAGTTCACGGAAGGCGCCTTTCGCGAGTGGGGATATGAGGTTGCAACCCAGGAATTCCGCGAGCACACGGTCACGGAGCGGGAGAGCTGGATCCTGGGCAATGCGGACTCGACCCCTGGGATCAGCGTGGAAGAAAACGCAGCGTTGATTGAGCCGGGATTGGAATTTGCTTCGCAGAGTTTCCGCGACGAGCTTTACGCCGAGGTCAAGGGAATTCTCGATTCCATCGGCAAAACCCACGGCAACGGCGCATGGAAAAACAAGATTCTCATCAACGATCGCATCGCCGACTCGATCTTCCAGCAGATCATTATTCGGCCGGCGGACTATAGCATTCTCGCGACCACCAACCTCAACGGCGACTACATTTCCGATGCGGCCGCGGCGCAGGTGGGAGGATTGGGCATTGCTCCGGGCGCCAACATAGGTGATGGGTACGCGGTCTTTGAAGCCACGCACGGAACGGCTCCCAAGTATGCGGACAAGGACGTGATCAACCCAGGGTCGGTGATCCTGTCGGGCGTGATGCTGCTCGATTTCATTGGCTGGAAGGAAGCCGCGAAGCTGATTGAGGAGGCGTTGGCCAAGACCATTCAGCAAAAATTTGTGACGTACGATTTCGAGCGGCAGACCGAGGGCGCCACCAAGGTAGGTACCAGCGAGTTTGCTACGCGGATCATTGGGAACATGTAGTCGCAGACAGTGAAGACGAGTGAATAAGAACAGTGAATAAGAGTGAACAAAGACAGTGAACGAAAGTGAATTAAGAACAGTGAATAAGAGTGAACAAAGACAGTGAACGAAAGTGAATTAAGAACAGTGAATTAGGGACTACAAACCGAAAGGGACATTATGAGGAAGAAAGTCAGTATTGTGGGCGCCGGCAACGTGGGCGCCACGGCCGCGCACTGGATCGCATCGAAGGAACTGGCCGATGTTGTATTGATCGACGTGGTTGAAGGCGTGCCGCAAGGCAAGGCGCTCGACCTGCTGGAAGCGATGCCGATTGAGAAGCGCGATGTGCATGTGATTGGCTCGAATGACTATGCGGCCACAGCGAACTCCGACATCGTGGTGATCACGGCGGGCATTCCGCGCAAGCCGGGCATGAGCCGCGACGACCTGCTCCACACCAACTTCAAGATCATGTCAGACGTGGTCGAGAAGGTGGTGGCGCAGTCGCCGGAGTCGATTCTCATCATCGTCTCGAACCCTCTGGACGCGATGGCGCAGGCGGCTTTCCGCCAGGCTGGGTTTAATCGCGAACGCGTGATCGGCATGGCGGGCGTGCTGGACTCGGCTCGCTTTCGCACCTTCATCGCTGAGGAACTGAACGTGAGCGTCGAGAACGTGACCGCCTTTGTGCTGGGTGGACATGGCGACACGATGGTCCCACTGCCACGCTATTCGACGGTAGCCGGGATTCCGATCACGGAATTGATCGAGCCAGCGAAACTTGAAGCATTAGTGCAGCGGACACGCGATGGCGGTGCTGAGATTGTGAAGTATCTCAAGACCGGCAGTGCCTACTATGCTCCCTCTGCTGCGGCCGTCGAGATGGTCGAGGCGATTCTCAAGGACAAGAAGAAGATTCTGCCATGCGCAGCGTATCTGCAGGGCGAGTACGGCATCCAGGGCTACTACATTGGCGTGCCGTGCAAGCTGGGAGCGGCGGGCCTCGAGAAGATCATTGAGATCAAGCTGACGCCCGAGGAGGACGCCGCACTCAAGAAGAGCGCCGAAGCGGTCAAGGAACTCTGCGCGGTGATTGGCGTCTAGGCTTTCTTGAAACGGACGAGAAAAAAGGGGCCGCATAACGTGGCCCCTTTTTTCCTCGCTCTCGATACCTGGGTGTCCCGGTCCTGGTACCGGTGCGAGACCGGAGCGATTCTTCGATTGCCTTGTGCCGGCCCGAAATGCGCGAGATGGCTTTTTATTGGGAAAGAAGCCACTTGGCATCCTGCTATCGGAATGCACCCATGGGAGAACCGCTCAAATGCTTTAGCATCCTTTATGTGCCCGGACTCGATACTCCAATCATGTATGTGCGCGGCGTGGGACCGCGCTTGGCGGAGATGCTGGCCGCCAAAAGTATCGAGACAGCAGAGGACCTGCTCTACCATCTACCCTTCCGTTATGAAGATCGTCAAAATCCGCGCAGCCTTGATGAACTAAAGCCCGGCGAAATGGCGAGCGTAATTGCAGAGGTGCGGGGCTTTGCCCTGCTGCAGACACGCAAGGCGCCGATCTTCGAGCTGACGGTAGGACAAGGTCGCCTGTCGATGAAGTGCATGTGGTTTAACGGCACGTACTTGCAAGGCAAATTCCATGCCGGGCAGACGGTGGCTGTGTTCGGCAAGGTTGAGCCTTCGCTGTCGAATCGCAGCTTCAAAATGATGCAGCCTCAACTTGAAATTCTGCCTGACGCCTCGGACGATGCGGAAACGCAATTGCTCGAAGTGGGTCGAATCACGCCAGTTTATGAGTCTCTTGGCGGTGCGCGGATGGCTTCGCGATGGCAGCGCAAGGTGATTTTCAATTTGCTCGAAGGCATGAAAGGCGCGATGCCGGAGTGTCTGCCGCAGGCCATGCTGGCGCGATTGAAGCTGCCCGATCGTGAGGCATCACTGTGCGCCGTACATTTTCCGCCTGAAGGAACGCCGCTGGCGCAGTTACAGAGTTGCGCGACGCCTGCGCATCGACGGCTGATTTTCGAGGAGCTGTTTTTTCTTGAACTAGGCCTGGAATTGAAACGGAAGCGAATGCGCGAGCGGCCGGGGATCGGCTTTGCAACCACGGACAAGGTACGCGAGGCGATCCGCGAGGTTCTACCGTTTCATCCGACGGCGGCGCAAAAGCGGACGCTGGGTGAGATCGTGAACGACATGCGCCAGCCGAGCCCGATGCGGCGGCTGCTGCAAGGCGACGTGGGCTCGGGCAAAACCATTGTGGCGCTGCAGGCGATGCTGGTGGCAATCGAAAACGGCTACCAGGCGGCATTGATGGCTCCCACTGAGATTTTGGCGACGCAGCATTATTTGGCGGCGCGCAAGCTGCTGGAACGGTCGACGCGCAAATTCCGGATCGTGCTCTTGACCGGCTCGCTCGATGAAGACCGCAAACGGTATAACCGGGGGCTCATCAATCGCGGCGAAGCGCAGCTCGTAATCGGGACGCATGCGCTGATTGAGGAGAAAGTTGAATTCGACAAGCTGGGGTTGATTGTGGTCGACGAGCAACACCGGTTCGGCGTGTTGCAGCGCTTCAAGCTGATGAAAAAGCCGAACCAGGCGGAGCCGGACATGCTGGTGATGACGGCCACGCCGATTCCCCGCACGCTGGCGTTGTCGCTCTATGGAGACCTGGACGTGAGCGTGCTCGACGAGCTGCCGCCGGGACGGACGCCCATTGTGACGCGGCGCATGCCTGACGAGCGCTGCGACGAAGTGTGGGACTTTGTTCGCAAGCAGGTGGGGTTGGGCAGGCAGGCTTACATTGTTTACCCGGTGATCGAGGGCGTCAAAGACGACCAGCCGGAGCTCGATTTTTCGCGCGACGAAGCGAGGGCCGAGGTCGCGGCGCCAGCGAAGAAGACTGCACGTAAGGGCAAGACTTCGGAGCTTTTTCCCAAGGATGTCCAAGAGACCAGTCCGCAAGCGAAATTGGGTTTGAAATCGGCTGTCGATATGCACAAGAAACTGCAGGCCGGTGCCCTGTCCGGCTTGCGCGTGGGGCTGCTGCACGGGCGCCTCGACGCGGACGAGAAGGAAATCATCATGCGGCGGTTCCAGCGCGGCGAGATTGACGTGCTGGTGGCGACGACAGTGGTCGAAGTGGGCGTCGACGTGCCCAACGCCACGGTGATGGTGGTGGAACACGCGGAGCGCTTCGGCCTGGCCCAGTTGCACCAATTGCGCGGGCGCGTCGGACGCGGGGCAGCGAAAAGCTACTGCATCCTGATGACCGGCCAGCGTGTTTCAGAGCAAGGGGAAGAACGGTTGAACGCGATGGTACGCACTCAAGACGGATTCGAGCTGGCGGAGTTGGACCTGGCGATGCGCGGGCCGGGCGAGTTTTTTGGGACACGGCAAGCCGGATTACCCGATTTCCGAGTAGCCAACCTGATGCGCGATCGGGAACTCTTGGAGCTTGCCAAACAGGAGGCTGCGAAGTTTGCCAGTGCGGCGGCTAACGGGGAGTCGGAAGTCACGGAGTCGGAAAGATCGCGCGTGTGGGCCCGGCTTAAAGACGCATGGCAGCGGCGCTATGGACTGGTTGAAGCCGGATAAGTCGCAATTTGGTATGCCGGACCCAGGGTCAGACGGCGTTGGAAGATGGGTTACGGGATGTCATTTCGACGGGAAACGTCTGAATCTCAAGGTCGACGCTGGCAATCTCGGTTCCGCAGTCGTATTGATGATTGCGGGTGCACTGGCAAAGTTCAGTGAACCGCACATGGCCGTTTTGGCTCAATTCGAGTCCGGCGGCAATCAAGACGCTGTAAATGTCTACACAGGCCTGACGCTCAAACTCGAACAGCATATTGACCATGCCGGTATCGCTGGCTCCCCGGCTCAACACCCATCCGCCGCAACCGAGAATCGCTCCCGTAAGAGTGCGAACCAGTTGTGAAGGCTCCTCGACGGAGACTGCCTTCATCTGCATCGCCCATGGTACGGTGAGCTGTTGGCTGAAGTCGGGTTGTGACTGGTTTACGTTCACAGTTCACATATCGGACGAGGGTGGTAGAAGGTGATGGCTGTGCAGGAGTAGCACGTTATCTGCCCTGCTTCGCAACATGCGGGCAAGATGGGCGGCGCAGACGGGTCGGATGGTAACTTGCCTAGGCCCGGAGGGCGTGACTTGGCCGGGATAAGCAACAACAAAATTGATGCAAATGATGTAGTTTCATAATCAAGATGATCGTGGGCTCTGGAATCGATTTGGTTGAGATCAGGCGGGTTGAGCACTCCGTGGACCGTTTCGGGGAGCGCTTTCTCAATCGCGTCTACACGGCGGCGGAGACGGCTTATTGCCTGCGCAAGAAGCGCAAGGCGGCGGAAAGCTTTGCCGCCCGGTTCGCGGCCAAGGAGGCTGGAGCCAAGGCGCTGGGGACTGGCATCAGCTTTGGAGTGAGCTGGTTGGAGATTGAGGTGGTGCGCGAGCCCAGCGGACGGCCGACGCTGCGGTTTCATGGAAGAGCTGCGCAGATTGCCGCACAACTGGGCGTGAAACACGCGGCGCTCTCGATCACCCACACGGGCGAACTGGCTATGGCCAGCGTTGTGCTCGAAGACGGACGGTAAGGAAGCCTTCTTCTGCTATTCTCAAGGCGTCACGGTCGGGAGCGGACGGCAAAAAAGGGAGTATAAGTGCCAAGTCGCAGAGAGATTCAGTGGTCTCAACTGAAAGTCGGCGCATTGGTCCTGGTGGCCGTGGCCGTATTAATTGTTCTTATCTTCCTCATGTCGGGGTCGACCGGCGGCCTGTTTGCACGCAAGCTCACGTTGCGCTCCTATTTTGGAAACGCTTCGGGGCTTAAAAGCGGCGCTCCGGTGACGCTCGAAGGCGTGACCATTGGCAATGTCACAAAGATCAGGATTGTCTCGTCTCGAAATCCCACGCCGGTCGAAGTGACCATGCAGTTGAGCCACGAGTTTGTGAGCTCGCTGCACACGGACTCGACAACGGCTATCGCCCAGGCGGGCGTATTGGGCGACAGTTTCGTCGATATCAGCTCATCTCATGCCAGGGGGCCGTCTCCGGCCAATAATACCGAGTTGAGTGCCACAGGGTCGCCCACCATCCAGGACGTAATCCGAACGAGCCAGGGCTCAATCGAACAAATCGAAACCCTGATGCACAAGCTTGATCAACTGATTGACTCGATCAACTCGGGCAAAGGGTCGGTCGGGCAGCTCATCAATAATCCGTCGCTCTATCAGAAGCTGGAACGGATCTCGACAAATCTCGAGACGATCAGCGGCGGCATAGCCGGTGGCCAGGGAACGCTGGGCAAACTGCTGAAGGATGATTCGCTCTACGAACACGCCGACTCGACCCTCGACCGTTTTGACCGCATCGCGACTGGCCTGGACGAAGGCAAAGGCACCGCAGGAAAGTTCTTGCGCGACGATTCGCTCTATAACCATTTGAACTCCGCGATCGAAAACGCCAATCAACTTATCGGAGACGTAAACGCGGGCAAGGGTGGCATTGGAAAGCTCGCGAAGGATCCCGCTTTTGCCAAGAGGATCGACGACACCGTGACCAACCTCGACGAAATCCTGAAAGGGATCAACGAGGGCAAGGGCACGCTAGGGCAGCTCATGGTCAATCGTTCGCTCTACGACCATACCGATGCGACGATGGACCAGGCGCAGGAACTGGTGAAGGCGTTCCGACAGAACCCCAAGAAATACCTGACCATCAATTTGAAGGTCTTTTAGAGCCCTGGGCGGCGAAGTTCCCCGTCTGAATTGCCAAGTTCCTTTTCTGAAATGTGGACCGGACTCCCGTTCGGTCCAACTTCTTCAACGGCATACGAAACCTCGACCGGGGATCCATCCGGATTCTCGTGAGTGACGGGCGATGAGTAGCGAATCACGTCGGGACAAACCGCGCCGCCGGTCAGCAGCATGCTCATGGCCTGTTCCATGGTCAGGTCGGTCTCGGTAATCATTTCCATGGGCACAAACTGCAGATAGGCTGACGATGGATTGATGGCCTGCGGAACCAGCACCGCGCCCACCGGCCTTCCCGTCGTGGCGTCGGCGATGATGTGGGTCAGAAAGCCGATGGCCTTCTGGCCGGCCAAAGGGAAATCGATGAGCACCACGCGCTGACCGGTCTGATTCTTGTTCATCAGCGTGTCAATTAACTGGCGCACCGAGGTATAGATCTTGTTAATGAGGGGCAGGCGCTCCAGAGACGCTTCGAAAAAACCGAACATCTCGCGGCCCACCAGGTGCGTGGTGGCGCGCCCGACGATGTAGAACAAGGCAACGGTAACCCCAACAGCCAGAATGTATTGGACCCAGGACTGGCTGACAAAAGAATCAGGGAATCCAGCGGCAAAGAGCTTGACTATGGGCAATCCGACATTGGCGAGGACACCGATGATGAAGCTGAAGACGAGCCACGTTACAAAGAGCGGTCCAGCGGTGATCAAACCGGCGATTATGTGACGCTGCGAATCTTTTAAGGTTTTGCGAACGACAGGGTTCAAGCAAGCTCCTTCTTTATTGAGGATACCGGGCGCAACCAGAAAGTCCCAGCGGATGTGCCGACTCACCTAGGTTGATGGTCCTAAGGCCTTCGGATGCGGCTATTTGGCGGTTAGCTATACAAATCGGGCTGTCCTCAAGCCAAATCGCCACCTCAAGTGCACTGAGAGGTTCAACCCCTCCAAACTGCACCACAAGACGGGCAATCCCTTATATAGTGAATGGGAAAGGACATGCATGAACGAGGCGGAATTGTTTAACCGCAACGAGCAGGTTCATACTGAACCTGTCCGAAGCGAGACTGGCCGGAGCGATGTCGAAGCGCGGGTACCGGGTACACCGCTTTCGAGCCCTCGCGCGACCGGCTCGCCGCTGCCGGCGGGAGGCAGGCCCTTGCAGGGTCAAGTCAATGTCCAGCCGACGAAGGCGCCGCCGGGCCGGTCTCTGGCCGTGCAGGGGCAGCAGTCGCACGAAGATGAGCATTCTGCAGGCATCCAGTGGGCGATCAGCGCTCTCAAGCAAGCCGTGCCGTTTGTGCAGCGGCTTCTGCCCTTGATCGACAGCAATATGACCGCTGCCATGAGCGACCTGGTGACGTCGCACGCGCATCCGCAGCAGCCGGCGCCACGCGTCGATCTGGCTCCTATCGAGAATGGGCTCACGGAATTGCAGGTGCAGCAAGGTGAGTTGCGCTCGCAAGTCCAGGAGCAGAACACGTCGCTCAAACGGGTTGAGGATCAGTTGGAAATGGTCCGCGAGGCGACGGATCGCAACACCCTTGAGCAGCAGGAATTGATGGAAGACCTGAAAGCGGTCGGCAATAAAGTAAATATGTTTGCACTATTGGTACTGGCGCTGCTAATTGTGTCATTGTTGCTTAATTTGTTTTTATTCCTCCACATCCAGCGTGTTCTCCCCTAGCGCGGCAGGTATCCGCATGGGGTTGCAAGGGGCATGGCTGCGAATTGAGCCGTGACCTGATGTAGGATTTGACGGTAAGAGAATATTCATAAATAAGCGCAGCGAATGGACTCTCAGGCGCCGCGACGTCGTTAGTCCTGAAAGGATGAGGTTTGGGGCCGTGGCGTAGCGGAGCTTCGCGAACCCACAGCGCGTTTTGGATTGCGCCAGTGTTCGATAACTGGATCAGGGAGATAAATGCCGGACAGGGCCAGCGGAGATCAGACGACCGTGCCCCATCGTCCCGCGCCAGCGGGAGATCGCGGTTTCTCTTTGGTTTGGACCGTCGTGGCATCGCTCGTGGCGCTCGCTGCAGTGGGCGCGGTGGTGGCACGATTGACCGGCGGCCCCAGGTTCGATGGGCTGATGATGATTACCGCGGTTGCCGCAACCGGGGTTCTGGCCCTGCGATTGCCTGGCCGAAAATCGGTCGGCCCTTCTCCTGAAATCGCGCCGACCCAACCTCTAAAACACATCTTCGATTCCGCCGGTCCGATGGTCATTGCTGTCGGCCTGGATGGGCGCCTCTCCTATATCAATCCTGCGGCAGAGAGACTGCTGGGCTATCACGCTGCGGAATTAATCGGGACGTTGAGGACAACGGAGATTCTAGGGCCGGGCGAAGGAACGCGGCTGGTTGCGGAACTCCAGAAGATCAACAACATAGAGCCAAAAATATCCAAGGATCCGCAAGAGCGCCTGATCGCATTCATGGATTGCGTTCAGGCTTTGCCTCCCAGCCAGGTTCCCAGTTTCGAAGCTCGTTTTCGCCGCAAAGATGGCACTTTGATGCCGGTTGCGCTGCATATTTCGGCACTTCGCAATGGCGATGGGGCGCTCGATGGACTGGTCGTGGTCGCCCTCGATCAAAGTGCCACCTTGCGGCAGGAACTAGCGGCGCGCGAATCGCAGGAACGCTACCGCGATCTGTTCGAGAACTCCAATGAAATGATTGCCACGTTGAGCCCGGCGGGCCGGTTTCTCTATGCCAACCCGGCTTGGAAACAATGCTTCGGGCTCGACCAGACCGCGCTGTTGGCGCTCGAATCATTTGAGCAGGTCTTCGGGTCGGATTGCCGTTCTGCTGTCAGTGCGTTGTTTCGCCGCGCTCTCGATGGCGAATTGATAGATCGCGCTCCGCTCCGCAACCATATTCCGGATGGACGAGTCTTGGAACTCGAACTTAGTCTCAGTCAGCGGCAGAAAGCCGGAAATCCGCTGGCCGTTCGCTGCCTGTTGCGCGATGTGACCCAGCAGAAGCAGCGCGAGCACAGGCTTGCTCTGCAACTGGTGGTGAGCCAGATCGTGGGGGAAAACAGTTCTTCCGAGGTAGCCGCGACGCGGATTCTGGAAGCCTTGTGCGTCTCGCAGAGCTGGGATCTGGCGTTGAAATGGGAAGTAAACGAGGAAGAAACCCGGCTGGAATTCAGTTCGGCCTGGGGCACGCCCGGACTTGCCACCGATGAAATGATCAACGAGAGCCTGGGACTGACGCTCGAAAAGGGCGTCGATCTTCCCGGTCGCGTGTGGCAAGGCGGCAAACCGGTTTGGCTGGCCGATCTGTCCGCCGAAGCTGCGAGCCCGCGCATGAGAGCGGCCATTGGCCACAACATGATGTCCGGCTGGGCGGTGCCGGTGCGGGTGGGGAACAAGGTGCTGGCGATTCTGGAGTTTTATTGCCGGCTTCGCTTGCGTCCCGATCAGGAATCGATCGCCGCGATGGAGACGGTCGCCTCATCGCTGGGGCAGATGCTGGCGCGATCGCGCGATCGGGGCCGTGCGGAAGAACTCTCTCGCCAGCAGGAAATCCTTCTGAATTCAGTGGCCGACGGCATCTGCGGCGTCGATCGATATGGAATGGTGAGCTTTGCCAACCCCGCGGCGGGGCAGTTGTTGGGCGCTCCCTCGAACACGCTGACGGGAAGATCGATTCACCTGTTGCTGCACGGTTGCGCGCCCCAGGACAAACAATGTGGAGAGGATTGCCAGTTGCGGCTGGCGGCCGAGCGTCAATTCGCTGCCGCAGGCGAGGACACGATCTATCGCAGCGACGGCACTGCCCTGCCGGCTGAATACTTTTTCACGCCGATTCTCGATCAAGGCAGATTCTCAGGGTCGGTCTTGAGCTTTCGCGACATCAGTCAGCGATATGCGCTTGACCGGCTGAAAGACGAGTTCATTTCAACCGTCAGCCACGAACTTCGTACCCCTCTGACCTCGATTCGCGGTGCTCTGGGGCTGTTGTCGTCAGGAATTTTGGGGCCACTCAACGACAAAGCAGCCAACCTGCTGCGCATCGCGGTGAGCAACTCCGACCGCCTGGTGCGCCTGATCAATGACATCCTCGATCTCGAACGTATCCAGAGCGGCCGCGACCCCATCGCATTTCGGCCCACCCAATTGGCTGATGTGGTTCGCCAGTCGATTGACGGGATGCAGCCTATGGCTGAGGCCGCAGGGGTGAAACTGATCCACGACGCCACGCAGGTCCAAATTGCTGCCGATCCCGACCGGTTGCTGCAGGTGGTCACTAACCTGCTGTCGAACGCGGTTAAGTTTTCGACACCGAGTTCAACCGTGTCAGTGATGATCACGCCGGGCTCTTTGGGCGTCACCCTGTCGGTCATCGACCAGGGCCGTGGCATACCAGCGGACAAGTTGGAGGCGATCTTTGGCCGCTTCCAGCAGGTCGATGCGTCCGACTCTCGCCAAAAAGGTGGAAGCGGCCTGGGATTAGCAATTTGCCGGACGATTGTGCTGCAACATTCGGGACGTATCTGGGCGGAACGGAACCCCGTGCGCGGCTCGACGTTTCGCGTGTTTCTTCCCTATCAGCCGGTTGTTACATCAGGGCCGGCAGCGACCGTAATGTCTGGATTAGGGACGATCTTGCTCGCTGATGCCAATCGGCACGCCCGACCGTTGGTGGCAGAAAAACTGGCGCGGCATGGCTATCGGGTGGTTGAAACCACGTCGGTTGAGCAGACCATCGCGGCAGTACGGGACGGAGTTGAGGCGATTCTGCTCGATACTTCGCTCGACGGGATGAACGGCTGGGAGATTCTTCCGCTGCTGCGTCGGATGGATCCTAAAGGTCGTGTTCCCATTGTTCTGCTGAGCGTGGAAGACCACCAAAAATCTGCCGATTGGGGTCCGAATGCCTTGGGATGGTTGACCAAGCCGATCGAAGAAGATGCCTTGCTGGGAGAATTGGCCAGGGTGTTGTGCGGACCAGGCGAAAGAGCGCGCATACTCGTGGTCGAAGACGATCTGGATCTCGCCCGAGTTATCGGAGAAGTATTCTCGCGGGAGATGATCGACGTAAAACTCGCGCACACCCGTCAGGAAGCATTAGCGCATTGCACGGACTTCATGCCGCATCTGCTGGTTCTCGATATCGGGCTTCCGGATGGCGACGGATTCACGGTAGTGGAGTGGCTGCGTCAGCATCAACACCTGGCCCGGTTACCATTGGTGGTGTATTCAGCACGCGAATTGTCGCCGACCGAGCGGAAACAGCTCATACTCGGTCCAACGCACTTCATCACCAAGGCGCGGGTCCAGCCCCAACAGTTGGAGGCTTTGGTCTTGACGTTGCTGCGCAATTCGCGTCAGATTGAAGAGGATTCCCCCATCGTTTCAGCGGATCAGAATTCGTGATGCCTGGATTCGTCACGCGGCATGCCGGTTATTTGTGCGATGAAACCGTTTGCAGAGCGGAACTTGACGCTGCATGGCGCGGGAAGTCCATGGGAGAACGAAACCTTGTCTCACCGTATCCTGATCATTGACGACGAAGACGACATTCGTGAAGTTGCTGCTTTGAGCCTTGAGACTCTCGCCGGCTGGGATGTAGTGGTAGCAAATTCAGGAGCCCAGGGGTTGGTAAGGGCCGCAGAGTGTAGCCCCGATGCCATTCTCCTGGACGTGATGATGCCGGGGATGGACGGGCCATCGACGTTTCGCGAACTGCGCAAGAACCCGATTACGGCGGGCATACCGGTGTTGCTGCTTACGGCCAAAGTGCAGGCCAACGACCAGCGTCGCTTTGCCGATCTTGGAGTTCAGGCGGTCTTGTTCAAACCGTTTGATCCGATGACACTCTCGGCACAGATTGCAACAGCATTGGGCTGGAGTTGAGGACCGACAATGACCGACGATCTGCAGCCGGCTCTATCTGAAGCCCTAAACACGCTGTGGACTAAGTTTCTGCCCGAGCTTGTCAGCCGTGTGGCCACGTTAGAGTCGGCGAGTGCGTCGCTGGCTGCCGGGGATCTTTCCATCACCCAGCAGGGCGAGGCGAACGTGGCAGCGCATAAATTGGCCGGGGTTCTGGGAACGTTCGGGCTCACCAAAGGGACGGTGCTGGCGCGCGAGGCCGAGATTATGTATTCGAGCGAGGATGGGACAGATCCTGAATTGGCGGAACGGCTTGGCGCGATTGCCGAGGAACTTAAGGCCATCGTTGCCAACAGGAAATAGCTTGCCTCGGTCGAACAATTACACTGATCGGGTGGCGATTCGGCGCGATCACGCGGCTCCCCAACTCGACCTCGGCTTTGAGGAACCGCGGCCTGCGCGGAAGATCTGGCCGGTCCACGAGTTAGTGGGCGAGGTTCGCACCCTGGTGGAACAGAGGCACGGCGACGTCTGGGTTGAGGGCGAGATTTCCAATTTCAGGCCCGCCCCTTCCGGCCACATCTACTTCACTCTAAAGGACGCCGAGGCGCAATTGCCGGCGGTATTGTTCCGTCGACAGGCAATGCTGCTGCGCTTTCGGCCTGAGGATGGATTGCACGTCCTGGTGCGTGGGCGCGTCAGTGTTTACGAAATGCGCGGCCAGTTGCAGTTGGTCGCAGAGACCATGGAACCGGTAGGAGCGGGCTCACTGCAGATGGCGTTCGAGCAACTGCGGGAGCGTCTGAAGGCGGAAGGGCTGTTTGATGCGGACCGCAAGCGGCCGCTACCGGCGTTTCCCCGGACCGTGGGCATCATCACTTCGCCGACCGGAGCAGTGATCCGCGACTTTCTCAACATCGTGGCCCGGCGGCATTCTGGTTTGAATGTCCTGCTCTGTTCGGCGTCCGTGCAGGGCGACCAGGCGGCTGGTGAGGTGGAAGCAGCGCTCGAGTGCCTGAACGCCTCGGGCTTGGTCGATGTGATTGTGTTGGCGCGTGGAGGCGGATCGCTCGAAGACTTGGCGGCCTTTAATAGCGAGCGAGTTGCCCGCGCCATTGCAGCGTCGCGGCTGCCTGTCGTCTCCGCAATCGGCCATGAGACGGACTTTACCATCGCCGACTTTGTCGCCGACTTGAGGGCGCCTACACCGTCGGCGGCGGCCGAGTTGATTACCGAGGCGCAGCATAAAGTCGCCGAACACCTTGCCCGCCTCGATCATCGCCTGGATCGGGCTTCGCGGTTTCAACTGCTGCAGGCTCGCCAACAACTGACACGCCTACCAGCCAGCCGCGTCGAGTCAAAGCTGACAGCCCTATTGCGCCGTCTTGAGCAACGGCTCGACGACCTGACAGCCCGCCTGCAGGACACAGTCGCGCAACAACTTCGCCAACGGCATCGGGAACTCGCGCTGTTGACGGCGGCGGTAACACGACACGATCCGCGCCAGCGTCTGGCTCATGCTCGCGGCAAGCTTGAGGCCTGCCGCACTCACCTGGACCGGACCTTCGAGCGCAAAGTGCATTCCGAAGCAGCCCGGCTCAATGCTTTGGGTGCACGGCTGCAATCGCTGTCTCCGCTGGCGGTTCTGGAGCGGGGCTATGCGCTGGTACTTGATGAGCAAGGCGCGCTGGTCAGGTCGACCACGCAGCTTTCGCAGGGCGACAGAGTAAATACCCGCCTGAGCGATGGCTCCTTTACAAGTCGCGTCGAACAAGCTACTCCCACAAAATAGGAAAGAAACGAGAAAAATGGGCACAGTATCTGTACGCAAACTCTTCGGAACCGACGGCATGCGCGGTATCGCCGGCGAAGCTCCGCTGGACGCAACCACCGTTTATGCGACGGGACTCGCGGTGGGTCACTCACTCAGCAAGACGGCCAACGAACCCAAGGTGATCCTCGGCCGCGACACCCGCGAATCGAGCCCCTGGATCGCCGCCACGCTTGCCGCGGGATTGCGCGAGGCAGGAGCCCAGGTTGAGAGCGCCGGCGTAGTACCGACACCAGCTGTCGCGTTCCTTGCGCATACGCATGGATTCAGCGCCGGCGTCGTCATTTCGGCTTCGCACAATCCCTGGCGCGACAACGGCATCAAGCTGTTTGGCGGCGACGGATTCAAACTTCCCGACGCTGAAGAACTTGCCATCGAAGATGAGATTGTGCACCACGCAGCTTCCGTGACCGCGCCCGATCCGGCCACGCTTCCACCGGTTGAAGACAACGCCGCACTCCGCGCCGACTACATCCAGTTTCTGATCGACTGCGTTCCAGGCCTTAATCTCGACGGCCTTCGCGTCGTAGCCGATTGCGCCAACGGAGCCGCGGCGGCTGTCGCACCGGAGTTGTTCAGCCGGCTGGGCGGAGACGTAACCCTGCTGAACGTCGCGCCCAACGGCCGCAACATTAATGACGGATGCGGCGCTCTGCATCCGCAATGGGTGGCTGGCGAAGTGAAAGCGCGCGGAGCCAACCTCGGGCTCACCTTTGATGGCGACGCCGACCGCTGCATGCTTGCCGACGCCTATGGTCGGGTCATCAACGGTGACGCAATCCTGCTGGTGGCGGCGCGCGACTTGAAACAGCGCAACATGCTGGCCGGAAACCTGGTGGTCGCGACCACTATGTCGAACATGGGCCTGGAAGCGGCATTGAAGCGCTCCGAAATCCGCATGTTGAGAGCCCCGGTAGGCGACCGCTACGTGCTTGAAATGATGCTCAAAAACGCAGCGGCGCTGGGAGGCGAGCAGTCAGGCCACATCCTCTTCCCTCACCTCGCCACGACCGGCGACGGCTTGCTGACTTCGCTCGTAGTTCTCGACTTGATCGCCCGCAGTGGCAAAAGCCTCGATGAACTCGTTGCAGATTTGAAGGTGTTTCCGCAAGTAATCGTCAACGTAAAAGTGCGGGAAAAGAGCCCTTTGGAGTCAATTGCCACCGTGGCAGCCGCCATCCGCGCCGCGGAAGAGGAATTGCACGATTCGGGGCGCGTCGTGATTCGCTATTCCGGAACTGAGGCACTGGCGCGCGTCATGATCGAAGCTGAAAGCGAAGAGCCCATGAGGCGGCACGCAGACGCGATTGCCGGCGCCATTCGCACCGAATTAGGAGTGTGAAGGAGCGATTCCCTGCTGAAAACTTCGAAAAATAAAGCAATCGTACATCGATTGCCAGCATCCAATCGGGCAACACCGGGTCTTGTAAGCCAAATCGCCGGTGACATCAAAGTACAGCCTGAAGGAACCGCTGGAACATTATGGGAAATACAGCAGGAAGACCCCGTCCCGCGTTACTCCCGTTCCCTGCCCGCATCCGAACGCCCCAGATTGTGGCTGGTTCGCCGCCTGGTGCGCAGGATGAGGAGCAGGGTCAGCCCAACCTCGATGGACTCACCGTACCCTTTCACCTCTGGCCTGCAATCGTGCTTACCGGTGCCGGCGCTGGCCTGGCGGGCGGTTTGTTAATGAGGCTGCTCCGCGTCGTGCAGCATGTTTGCTATAGCTACAGCCACGGTGATTTCCTGAGCGGAGTGGAGGGCGTAGCAGCATGGCGGCGTCCCGTCGTTCTCCTCTGCGCCGGTGTTCTGGCAGGGTTCGCTTTGCTTCTAATCCGCCGCATTCGTGACAGCGACGGCCCCGGATTGACCGAAGCAATCTGGCAGCACTTCGGGAAACTGCCGGAGCGATCGATGGCGGCGCGTGCGGTGCTGTCGGTGATTATTGTGGGCATGGGTGCGGCGATCGGTCGCGAAGCGGCGCTCAAACAGGCGGGCGCGCTGGTCGGCGGCAAGCTATCGGACTGGACTCCGTCGTCGTTTAAGTTAACCCCGGAGCAGCGCCGATTATTGGTGGCTTGCGGAGCCGGCGCAGGTATGGCTGCCGCCTATAACGTGCCTTTGGGTGGAGCGCTATTTACATTGGAAGTCCTGCTTGGCAGCCTATCACTGGGAACCGTGATTCCCGCCTTTGTTACATCGTTCCTGGCAACGGCCGTGTCATGGCTGCTGCTACCCAACGCGGCAACTTATCAAGTGCCCTCTTTGCCTGCGACCCAATCGCTGCTGATGTGGTCGCTCGTCTGTGGCCCACTCTTGGGACTAGGTGCGGCGTTGATGGCGCGCGGTATTCACTGGGCTCAGAACCACAAACCCGCAGGCCGTGCCGTGGTGATTGCACCCATCGTGATCTTTCTGGCGATTGGGTTGGCCGCGATCCCGTTTCCACAATTGCTAGGTAATGGAAAGAATGTGGTTCAACTCGCGTTTGATGCGCACGTGACTGGCGGATTACTCATCGCACTGCTGGTGCTGCGCCCGATGGCGACGATGCTGTGTCTGCGCGCCGGCGCGCCCGGCGGACTCTTCACGCCGACCATGACATTTGGAGCATTGTTGGGCGCCGGCTTTGGCGAAGCATGGAATTATCTGACCGCAGCGACTGACAAACGAAGCTGTGCGATTATTGGAGCCGGCGCGGTGTTAGCTGCCGCCACGCAAGCGCCCATTTCGTCCGTGGCTTTCATCCTCGAGCTAACTTATAACGCGAATACGTTAATGGTCCCGCTTTTGATTGCTGTTGCCGGTGCCACGCTAACCTTCCGAGTCATCAAATTAAAGTCGATTTACTAGGCCAACGAAACCGGGTGCCCCATGTCTGGATTTTCAGACATGGGATATCACGATCGCCGCACCGTCGGGGCATTGTTTCCCATTAGCGCAAGCTTACCGGCGAGTGCGATACAACTGAAAGCTCGTCAAAAGCCTTCTTGCTTAGTTCAATGCCGGCAGCTGCTACGTTCTCTTCCAGATGCTCAATCGAAGACGTCCCAGGTATCGGCAGGATCACCTTGGAACGTTTGAGCAGCCAGGCCAAAGCAACTTGAAGCGGAGTCGCCTTCAGTTCCTTTGCAACCGTCTCAATGGCTTCTTCAGCTTTCTTCCCTTGGCCCAGCGGAGCCCACGGCAGGAATGCAATGTTATTCTGCTCGCAATAATCCACGATATAGTCAGACTCACGATCAGCAAAGCTATAGCGGTTCTGCACGGAGACAATGGGCACGATCTTGCGCGCGCGCTCGATGTGCTCGCGCGTCACATTAGACAGGCCGATGTGGCGAATCTTGCCTTGCTGTTGCAACTTGGCGAGGGCTTCGACGGAGGCTTCAAATGACACAGCATTATCGGGCGCGTGCAGCTGATGAACATCGATGCGGTCGACGCGCAAACGCTTGAGACTGCCCTCAAGAGCTTCGGTCAAGTGCTCGGGGCTTGCATTGTGAGTCCACTGACCGGGACCGGGACGTTCCCATCCGCCCTTGGTCGCAATCACCACGCCGGCGGGATAAGGATAGAGCGCTTCGGCGATCAATTCCTCTGATGTGCCGGGACCATACGAGTCGGCTGTATCAATCAAATTGACGCCTAATTCAACAACACGGCGCAAGGTTGCAAGTGCCGCTGACTTATCGACAGGAGGTCCCCAGACCCCCTTGCCCGTGATGCGCATAGCGCCGTAACCGAGCCGATTGACGGTTAGGTCGCCGCCAATGGTAAATGTGCCTGCAGCCGCAGCAGTAATAGCTTGAGTTGTGCTCATGGATTCACTCCTAATTCAAAAGTCGATGAAAGATTCTTTCTCTCGCGTTGATTCAAGAGATTAGCGAACGCGCCAATCTCGTCCACACCTTCGATGATTCCTAATCAAGCAGAGATGCAGGAACGCTGCATTGTTTTTCCGATCGAGACTGTGCTCCAACTCGAAGCTTTTACCATCACAAATCCCGCCAGTTCGGTCCAAATCCCAAGTCGGCTACCAACGGAACATTCAGTTTGACGACGCCCTCCATCTCGGCGCGAACAAGGGCTTCGACTTCATCGGTCTCATCGGTGGGGACTTCGAAGAGCAATTCATCGTGAACCTGCAGCACCATGCGCGATTTCAGTTTGCGCTCGGTGAGCTTGCGATCGAGCGCAATCATGGCCAGTTTGATTAGATCGGCGGCAGTACCTTGCAGTGGCGTGTTGACCGCAGTACGCTCGGCAAATCCGCGCTGGTTGGGATTGCGGCTTTCAATGTCGGGAATCGGCCGGACGCGTCCGAAAAGCGTGCGCACGCTACCTTCGCGGCGCGTCGCTTCAAGGGTCTTCTCGATGAAAACCTGAACGCCCTGGTAGCGCGCAAAGTAGCGATCGATGTATGCGCGCGCTTCGGCCTGTGGAATCCCCAACTGCGCCGCAAGTCCGAAAGGAGAAATGCCATAGACGATGCCGAAGTTGACAGCCTTGGCGCGGGCGCGGGTCTCCTTGTCCATGGTTTCTGTGGGAACTCCGAAAACCTCGCTGGCAGTGAGCGTGTGGATGTCTTCATTGTTCTGATAAGCGCGCATTAAGAGCGGATCGCCGCTGAAGTGCGCCAGCAGGCGAAGTTCAATTTGCGAATAGTCAGCCGAGAGTAATTGTGTGCCCGGTGCCGATGTGAAAGCGGCGCGAATCTCGCGACCGAGTTCCGTCCTGATGGGAATATTCTGCAGGTTTGGATTAACGGACGAGAGACGGCCTGTGGTCGTGGCTGCGGCCTGAAATGTAGTGTGTACGCGGGAGTCAGTGTCGGCCAGCAACGGCAGCGCGTCAATGTAATTTGACTTGAGCTTGGAGAGATGCCTGTATTCGAGCACCAATCGCGGCACGTCATGTTCCTCCGCCAGCTTCTCAAGTACATCTTGCGCAGTTGAAACGGCCTTGCCCTTGCCGCGAACCACCGGGGCCGTCAGACCGAGATGCGTGAACAGAACGACTCCCAGTTGCTTGGGCGAATTGATGTTGAATCTCTGGCCAGCCAACTCAAATATGCGCTCGCCAACGCGTTCCAGTTCGCTAGCAAAGCGCGTTGAAAGTCCAGCGAGAACGCCTTTGTCGATGCGCACGCCAGCCTTCTCCATGCGATAAAGAACAGGCGCGAGCGGCAGGTCAATGTCGTTATAAACCTTGGTCACTTGAGTTGCGTCGACATCGGCGCGGAGGGCCGGAACGAGCGCGTAAATGGTAGCCGCGGCCGAGACTAAAGAAGGCGGCGGCGCATGACCGTGACGCGCGGCAACATCGGCAATCGACTGCGTAGAATGCGTGGGATTGAGCGCGTAAGAAAGCAGCATGGTGTCGTCTATCGGACCGCGCAGCGCAATGCCCAGGCCGTCGAGAACATGATGCGCAAGCTTCGAGTCGTGCGTGCTCTTGGGCACAGCGGCGTCTTCAAACAACGCTCGAAGATCGGCGCTCATGGGAAGACAAAGCGCGATTCCCTCTTCTGCGCAAACGCCCACGCTGGAGCGGGTTTTGCGTTCTGCCTCCTCAACCACATCGAGCAACGACATGGTGAATTGCTGGTTTGGCTCATCCTCGGACTCTTCTGCAACCGGCTCCTTCGCGTCGAGCGCAAATGCAAAACCATGTTGGCGCGCTGCCGAATAAAACGTCGCAATCTGGGCTTCCGTTGGTTCGTCGATGAGCTCAATTGCGACTGCTGGGGTCGCTGGAGCAAGCTCCTTCAACATCGATGTGAACTCAAGTTCCGTGAATAACTCGCGACAACCTTCCACATCGGGAAGCTGCGTTTCCATCGCGGATATATCGAGCTCAAGCGGCACAGCGCAATCAATGGTGACGAGTTCTTTCGACAGCAGCACCGTCTCGCGGTTTTGCTGCAGAGATTCGCGATAACTCTTCCGCTTCACTTCTTCAGCACGATCGAGAACTGCCTCGACGCTGCCAAATTCGAGGATTAGATCGACGCTTCCCTTATCGCCAATTCCCGGCGCTCCGGGAATGTTATCGATCGTGTCGCCGCGCAACGCCATCACATCAACAACCTGCTGCGGAGGCACGCCGAGCACCGACTGCACACCCTCGGGATCAAGAATCAGATTGTCTTTTTGAGGATTGAGCATCTTCACGCGCGGCGTGACAAGTTGCATCATGTCTTTATCGCTGGACACGATAAACACCTCGTGTCCCTGCTCCGCGGCCTGGCGGGCGAGTGTGCCAATCACATCGTCTGCTTCAAATCCCACGGCCTCGATAATCGGAATATGAAACACATCGAGCGATCGCCGAATATAGGGGATCTGGCGACGAAGATCCTCGGGCATGGCCTCGCGCTTGGCCTTGTAGCCCTCGTAGCTGACATCTTCAAAGCACTGCGTTTTGGAATTCCATTTGCGCAGCATGCCAATGTCGCGCGCCCGCTGATCGCGGAACACTTCACCGCTCATATCGAAGACGGCGGCAAAGTAATGCGGCGAGAAGTCCTGGCGCAGCTTCTTGATCATGTTGACGAAAACGTATACGGCCGCGGTGGGCAGGCCGGAGCGCGTGGACATGGGGCGACTGCGCTGCATGGCATGATAGGCGCGAAAGATGAACCCCATGGTATCGAGCAGAAAGATGGGCGGCTTGGCTTGGTCAGACACGCTACAGAGTTTAACAGGGAAGGCAGTTTGCGAGCGCGGAGCTTACTCGAGGAACATGCAATCGCCGTAGCTAAAGAAGCGATAGCGCGCTTCGACCGCATGGCGATAGGCCGCCAATACGCGCTCGCGGCCGGCAAAGGCGCTCACCAGCATGAGTAAACTCGATTGCGGCAGATGAAAGTTAGTAAGCAGAGCACTCGTTAGCTTGAACTCGAATCCGGGCGAGATAAAGATGTCCGTCGTACCGTGGTGCGGCGTAAGAGGCGCGCCTGCTGCCTGTGCCGCGAGATGTTCGAGGGTACGAACGACAGTCGTCCCCACAGCGACGATGCGACGATCTTCGGCTACTGCGCGATTGATGGCATCGGCGGTAGCAGCAGGCAGCGTGTAGCGCTCGCGATGCAGGTGGACCTCATCGAGACGTTCCACGCGCAACGGCGAGAACGTTCCCAGCCCGACGTGAAGCGTCACCTTGGCGGTCTCGACGCCCTTGGCAGTGAGTGCTTCAAGAATCTGCGGCGTGAAATGTAACCCAGCGGTGGGCGCGGCGACCGAACCCGCCTCCTGTGAATAAACGGTCTGATATCTCTCTTTGTCTTCCGCCGCATCGTCACGGCGAATGTACGGCGGCAGCGGCATGTGGCCGATACGTTCTAGAGTGCCAAAAAAATCGTAAACCGCGGCAAAGCGCAACAGACGCGCGCCGAATTCGCCGCGCTCGAGTACTTCCGCTTCGAGTTCTTTAACACCGGACGATGACGAGAAAACGAGATGTTCTCCCACTGCAACTTTCTTGGCGGGCTTGACCAGCGCACGCCAGACGTTTTCTTCGACCGGTTCTGTCAGCAGAACTTCGATGCTTGCGGACGACTCCTGACGGTCGCGCACCGTTGTACGCCGGGCATAGAGGCGTGCAGGAATCACGCGGCTGTCATTGAGTACAACGAGGTCGCCGGGATTGAGCAGCGACGGAAACTCTGCGAACTTCGCATCGCGCACCGCTCCGCTATTTCGATCCACGACAAGCATGCAGCTCTGGCCGCGCTCTGCGGGAGGCTGCTGCGCGATCAACTCATGAGGCAAGTGAAAATCGAAATCAGATACGCGAAGGACTTCGCTGCTGTTCGAATCTTTGATCACGGCTGCGCCTTCTTGAAATAAGCGTAAGCCTGCAACCGCGCGCGTTCAATAGCCGCATTCAACTCCTCGCGTTTCGTCTCGAATTGTTCCGTCGGCAAATCAGGAGAAACGCGCGTCCATTGCGCCCAGCTTACACAGATCCGCGTGAATGGCTTGGGAATCAGGAACCGATCCCACGATCCCATTACCCAAGCGTGTTCAGGCTCAAGATGAAATGCTCCAATCGGCGCGCCCGTGAGTTGTGCCAACTTGATGGGGCCCATTTTTGTTTGATAAATTGGTCCGCGCGGACCGTCGGCGGTAAAGATAGCAGTCTTGCCACCGTCGATCACGCTCTTCAATCCGAGCAATCCTTCGCGGGCACTTCGCGAACTCGACCCGCGCACCGCATCGAAGCCAAACATGCGCAAAATGCGCGTAATCAGCTCACCATCGAAACTCCGGCTGATGAGAATCACCGCTCTGGATCGGCGAAAGTACAACGTGCAGGGCAGCACGCACTGATGCCAGAAACAGTAAATCTCCGGCCCTGCCTTCTGGCCAAATGTGACGGGAATAACGCCCTCTTCAGCGATCACTTCAAAGCGCCACGTGAGGCCGAATACCCATAGCAGCATCCAGACGAGGCGCGGCACGATCGCAAGCACGATGCGCTGGCCGATGGTGAAGCTAAGTTTAGATCGGGCGGACACTTCTTTGATTCTATCTTGTGGCGACTGCCTAGCTATACCGAAGCCAACGCAGGAGTTCAGGCAATGTGGCGCGTTTGCCGTACATCAAGATGCCCACGCGATAAAGCTTCGAAGAGAACCAGAGCGTGGCCCAGATACTCAACATCATGAGACCAATCGACGCCGCGAATTGCCACAGCGGCGGCGTCTGCGAAGCCATGCGCAGAAACATGATGATGGGCGCGGTGGGCGGAAACAACGAAGCCGCGACAGACCACGGCGAGTTCGAATCGTTGACGATGAGCAGGATCATGGAAAAGCTGAGCCATGTGGGCGCAGCCGCCAGGGGCATATACATTTGCAGTTCCTGCTCGGTCTCACAGGTCGCAGCGAGCCCGGCAAACAGCGAACTATAGAGCAGAAAACCGAGTAAGAAGTAGACCGGAAACAGCACTCCCTCAGCCCACGAGAAACTGATCGACAGATCGCCGCTCATGAGCGCCGCAGCGAATGGAGAAGCAAAAAGCACGATTGCCGTTACCAGCCAAATCGCGATTTGAGTCATGCCCACAGCGCCCACGCCGATAAGCTTGCCGGCCAGCATGTCGGTGGGTTTGGCGGTCGCGAGCATCACTTCAAAGATCCGCGATGTCTTCTCCTGAATAATCGAGCGGGCCACATTCATGCCGTAAATGATGGTCGTCATCGATAGCAGAAAGGCCATCACGTAGCCCTTCCAGAGCGACATCTCCGCGCTGCTCTTGACTAACTGGCCGTCCACCTTCACTTGAAGAGTATTGATCGAAATCCCTTTTACCAACGCATCAGCCTGCTCCTGTTGCATTCCACCGGTCGTCAGGCGTTCATTCACAAGACCATCGTTCAACGCCGTTTTGAGCCGACGCGTCGTAACAAAGTCCCCCGACGATTTTGAGAAGTAAGTGGCTTTGGGCAAAGCTCCTACGGGCGACTCAATCCAAAACAGCCCATCGATGGTTTTGTTTCTCACTTGTTCCAGCAGGCGTCCTCGATCTGCGGCTGTAGCTGGAGCAATCACGTCTACGATCGCCTTCTGATCCTTCTTGCTCACGACGCGATCCTTGATTTCGCTGGCCAAAGCAGGATCAGTGGCCGCGATAGCCAAGTGCTTTCCGGATCCCAATCCAAGACTCGATAAGTAGCTGACAGCGATGACAGCAGCGAATACCGCAGGCAGCCCAATGGTTGTCATCCGAAACGCACGGCCGCGTATTTGTTCGAGGTATTCGCGCTTGGCAATCAGAAAAATATTACGCATCGCTCTTGCCTCCGACGGTCTGGATGAAGATCTCCTCGAGTGACGGCTCGACCAATTCAAACCGATAGATTGTCGCGCCTGCCGCTGCCTCGTGCAAAAGCTTTTGCGCATCTCCATGAGGTTTGAGGCGAATCTCCGCGTGACCGGAGTAGTTATTTGACTCCGCTATTTCATTGCTATTGAGAAACGCCGCGTTGCCTTCAAACTCCACAATGACGCGGTTGCGCTCATAGCGCGACTTGATCTCGCGAACCTTGCCTGCCAGTACCGCGGCTCCGCGGTTGACCAGGCAGATCGAGTCGCAAAGTTTCTCCACCTGATCCATGCGATGGGTCGAAAACAGAATTGCCTTGCCTTGGTCTTTTAGATCAATCAACGTCCGCTCCAGCAACGTCGCATTGACCGGATCGAGGCCGCTGAATGGCTCGTCCATCACAATCAATGATGGATCGTGAAGAAGAGAAGCAATGAATTGGATTTTTTGCTGCATGCCCTTTGAAAGTTCTTCGGTCTTCTTATCGAGCGATTCGGCAATTTGCAAACGCTCCGCCCAGTCAGCCGCACGCTTGCGAGCCTCAGTTGCAGTGAGTCCGTGCAGCTCACCAAAAAACACCAACTGCTCGACGACTTTCATCTTCTTGTAAAGGCCGCGCTCTTCGGGCAGGTAGCCGACGCGCTCGAGACTTTGGCGCTCAAAGGGCTTGCCAAAGATCTTTACTTCGCCTGAGTCAGGCATCGTAATGCCCATCATCATGCGGATCGAGCTTGTTTTACCCGCACCGTTGGGGCCTAGCAGGCCGAACATTTGCCCGGCTTCAATAGACAAGCTGAGATGATCGACGGCGACCTTGTTTTCGTAAACCTTGGTCACTTCCGCGAGCTCTACTACTGGCATGGATTCTCCGGTCGAGCACTATGAGGATTCGAATGCATGATGTGCTGTCTGCCGCAGTTGAGCAGAGCGGGCGACGCACAAGGGTTATCTCTCTTCCATTACGCCAAAACTGAATCGAAGGTTCCACCACCGATTTAGAAGGCCGAAGTGTGGGGCAGTTTGGCACCGCCCCACTTCCCTACCCCAGTCTCATTTCGTCGGGATTCCAGTTGATGACGGCGCCTCGTTCGATGCTGAGATTACTGAGCAGCGCTGCTCCAGCCGCACGATAGCCAAAGACCGCATCCTCGACAACGGGCTGACGCGAACGAACCGAGGCGAAGAAATTCTTGAAGTGGTCATAGCTGTCGCTGTAGCCCTTGGGCGCCATATACTTTTCCGATCCTGCGAGCGACTCAGTTCCGGAATGAGGTGGATATTTCTTGTCATACGCCTCCGTGATTTCCTTTTGCATAGCCTCTGGGAAGGTGCCAACAGTGAGGCCCGGCGCCGTTTCGCGCGGCACTCGAGTGACGGTCACTCCACCTCCACCAATCTCCATCGTGCCTTCGGAACCGGTAAAGATGAGGCCTTCACTCTCTTCACCGCCATCGACAAAATTAACCCGCAGACTGAGGTTGAATCCTTCGCGATAGTCGAAAAGGCCCAACATCACGTCGGGGACATCGCGACCGTCTTTCCAATAGCGAATGGCCCCCGTCGCCATGCCGCGCGTCGGTCCGTGCGAGCCGGTGATGAAGTGAGTTCCGCTGAACAGATGAACGAATAGATCCCCCGCAACACCGGTGCCGTAAGCCTTCCACTTGCGCCATTGAAAAAACTGCTCGGCATTAAACGGAATCTTCGGTGCCGACCCTAGAAACCGCGGCCAGTCACAGGTTTCCGTCGAAGCGTCGGGCGGTACGGTGTAGTTCCACGCACCCATCGAAGAGTTGCGGTCCCATCGTGCTGTCACCATATTTAGTTGACCGATGGCGCCCGCAGCGAGCAATTCCTTCGCCTTGGCATAAATCAGCGAACTCACGCGCTGGCTGCCGATCTGGAGAATTCTCTTGGTCGAGCGCGCAGTCTCAATCATCTCCGGACCATCGGAATAAAGATGAATCATGGGCTTTTCGCAGTAGACATCTTTGCCGGCTTTCATGGCGTCGACCGAGGCTTGCTTGTGCCAGTGATCGGGCGTAGCGATAATGACGGCATCGATATCTTTCCGAGCCAGGATTTCGTTGTAATCGCGAGTGGTGAAGATGTCGTCGCCCCAAAGCTCCTTGCTGCGGGCCAGTCGGCCGTTATAGCAATCCGCCACGGCCACCAGTTTCACGCCCGGAACTTCGACTGCTGTCCTTGTGTCCCACATCCCCTGACCGCCGGCGCCGATCAGAGCAATTTGAATGTGATCGTTTGCGCTTGTGGGCCTGGCCGGCTCCGCTTGCTCCGCGGCGAGAAGATGCATGCCAGGGATCAAAGTTGTAGCTGAAATTGCTCCTGCTGCCCGAAGAAAGCTCCTGCGATTCAACTCCTGCACACGGTCCTCCGCAAAGGTCGATAGACTTGCGCTATCAACGATAGCAGGGCGGGCAGACATGGAGCTTACGGCAATAAACGGTCGAATGAACGGGGCCGGAAATAGATCCAGCCCCTCCGTGCCTGTGAGCTACTTGCTTGGTGCGGGTCTCGGCAGGCTCTGCGCCCGCATGCGAATCGCCTCGCCCGTCAGATCCACTGCAGCGGCATTGGTAGACTCATATACATCCACTCCGACATTAAAGTAAGTGTTGCTGAAGATGGAGTTCCCGGACGCACCATTGCATCCGTCCGCGGATGTCCGATCATCTTGCACCCCAGACGGGGCATCGTTAATCAAATTGCCCGCGACTACGTTTTTGCTCCCGCAAAGATAGATTGCAGGACTGTCGGTCTCAAGTCCGGAGCGCGTGACAACGTTGTTTTCAAAAGTGATGTAACTCCCGTTTGCCCCCAGACCATTAAAGTTGAAGGTCTTCGAAATATTATTCCCGTTCGCTTTCCCATGATTGGTGTTGTAAAAGTAAACACCGCCGTTGGTGTCGCTGATCGTGTTGCCATTGGCCTGGCCGTAATCATCAGCCGCATAAAACAGGATCCCCGTGGCGCTGCTGCTCGTGGGAGTATAGTCAACGCCCGAAATCACATTGCCGTTGACTAACCCCTTAGCGCCATCTACCAATTCAACGCCATTCTGTGCCGTTACGGTGGTGGGTCCGGCCCCGGTAATCTCGTTGTTTTCGGCTACAAGCGTGGTGCCTGCCTCGCGCGCCGCAATCCCGTTCTTGTCGAAGTCGTGCACACTGGTGCCGAATACCGTCAAGCTCGACGTTCCACCACTCCAACTATCGGCGTATATCCCATAACCCTCCTGGCATCCAGTCAAAGTACCGTCAGCATTGAGCCCAATGTATGCCACGGCTGCGTTTGTTACGACCCCGGACGCATTGCGAAAGTAGATTCCAGCATTGCCGGAACCACATGTGGTGGTAGCTTTCGAGCCATTTATTGAGAGGTTATTAATGGTCACGCCGATAACCCCTTCAACGAGCACAATAACGTTCTCCGTAGGATCTTCAGCGCCGGGGTTTACATCAGCGATACTTATCCCGGCCGTGGGCATCAACTCGATCAGGCTTGATCCGCTTGTTACCAGGCCGGTCAAAGTGAGGTGGGACTTATTGATCAGCAAAGCTTCTGGATAAGTTCCCGGACAAACCGAAACTGTATCCCAGGAAGACGCAGCCGTGATGGCGGCACTTATTGTCGTGTAGTGTGCGGTTTTACATGGACTGCTGGTGTTGGCTGGATTGTTGTTGACGACAAGCGTCTTGCCGTAAGCAGACACGGCGAGGCTAACAATCGCGAGTGTAATCAGACGATGCTTCATTTGAAGACCCTCCGAGGTAATCTGAGGAACCTGGCGAGCGGGGAATTTAAACCCAGGAGATAATACATCGACAGAGTATTTATAAACATAGATTTTTAGAGGTTCTATTTGGCCATGTTCGGATGTTAGCTGATAAGTATCTCAATCTTAATCACCTACATTTATCTCGTATTACGCAATAACTCATGGATTCTAACTTGAATACCGTAAGTATCGGCATTGAAGTACATCAACTCTCTCCCCAGCAGTTCCCTTTGCGCGTCTTCAGCAGCGGATTGTTTTGCGTTTCTTGCCTAGCTTTCCCGCGGCTTCGGCCTTCTCAATATGCGCGATGGCATCCGGGACTTTGCAGGCGGTCTCACCCATGTCGACTAACACCGTTCCGATACTCCGTGCGGCCTGCATGGCTTGCTGTTTCAAGGGAAGTACATAGGTGCCGACGGCAATGATGAAGCTGTTCATGGTGTAACGAACGCGGTTTTGAACTGATCCGATCTCGTGCACAATTTTCTGCAACAGGCTTTCTATTTCGTCCATGTTGAGATTGCCGTCTGGCCGAATCGTTACTAAACCGGTGTAAGTACACCACCCGGCGGCGGCGATATGTTCTTTCTCCGATGCGATCCAGGAGAGCGCCAACTCGCGCGCATGAGGATGTTCGACCGCCAGCCAGGGAATGGTGAATTCGCAGATCATCTGGAGATCTTCGGCGTCATCGAGATACTGATTGAGTTGGCTCGCCGTCAGTTTCGAGCCGTCAGCGACCATGCCGGCCAAGTACATCGCCTCCATGTTGCCCGTGCCCAGCAGGTCGCATGCAACGGCCTGCTGGCCCCTGATGGTCTTGGCCACAACTTTCAAGTCGGCCACTTTGACCCCGAACACGCGGTCTGGCGCCATGCGGTGGCGAGAATATAGCTTGCGGATATTGGGGCTGCCCTTGCTCTTCAGGTCGGCCATGATGGAAGCAACGTTAGGCATGAATTTACTCCCGGCATGCGAATGGCAGCAGTGTAACAAACCTCATTGTTGTGATCTAGATTCGCGGCAAAGGCTCCAAAGAAGCAGGCTGAACATAAAATTGTGATGAGGCTCACACATCCATAAGCCACCGGAATGCAAAGATTGATTTCGTGAACTTAGATTCCTCAGCTTTTGTTGCAGATGCGGAGCTCGTACGGGCTCTCAAGGAACGGTCAACGCCGGTTAATTGTGATCAGGACCGCGAGCTGTTCCGGCAAGGCGATGCGCCCACCGGGGTTTTTATCCTGTTGGGTGGAACCATCGTGTTATCAATGAGATCCGTCTCGGGCGAATCGCTAATGAACGCGCCCGCTTTGCCGGGATCGTTGCTGGGACTGCCGGGCTTGATCGGGAACGCGGCGTATTCCCTTTCTGCTCAAGCACTTAAGGGAGCCGAGGTGAGCTTCGTCAGCCGTGAAGAGTTTACCCACTTGATGCTGACCGAGCCGGCGCTTTCCGTATTGATTCTGAAGGTGTTAGCGGCAGAAGTGCGCACAGCGAGACTGGCTTTGACCAACGCTTAGAAGGCGTTTTCAAGGCGTATTCAACGTGTTTTTGGGCTCAATGCAGGTCTCTTTTTTGACGTTTTTGAGGCATTTTCGAGTGCAAAACGGCCAGAATTTGGCGGTTTTGCGCGTCTATGGCTTCACGAAATCGGCGAGGGTTGGTCCAATCCGGGTTGCGCACTGGACCGGCGCCAGGTGACCACACCCGGCGATGATGTCGAGTTGGGAATTGGGGATGAGACGATGCATGGTCTCGCCCTGACTGGGCGGCGTGATGTGATCCTCAGAGCCCCAGACAATGAGCACGGGCATTTTCAGTTTTGGAAGCAGCGCGTCGGTGGCATCTTGCCCGGTAAGCATTGCGGTCAAGGCGCGGTGAATCACCCAGGCGTTTTGCTGAGAAACCCGCACGATATCGGCGGCGATGAAGTCAGGAACCTGGGGCGGATTGGGCATCAGCAGCTTGTCCAGTTGTTCGAGTTCGATAGAGGACGCCGGGGTGAAGAGCCGTGTATCCCATGCTGGAGCCTCATAGATGCCGGCACTGTCGAAAAGCATGAGCCGTGCGACGCGCTCAGGATGTTCGGCCGCGACGCGCTGGACGATCCAGCCACCCATCGACCAGCCGCCTAGATCGACTTGCTTCAGTCCCTGCGCGTCCATGAATCCGACTACGGCAGCGGCCTCATCGGAAATCGAATAAGAAAAATCGACCGGCTTTTCGCTGCGCCCATAACCGGGCAGGTCAGGCAGGTAAACCCGGTGACCAGCGCGGACGAGATAGGGCGCAAGGTTGCGCCAATCTTCACAGCGCCCGCCAAGGCCATGAACCAGCACAACCGGCGAACCGTGTTCCGGCCCCATAACGTAGTAGTGCATGCGATAGCCGGCTACCATCACCGAATCGCTATGCGCGTGGGCGAGGCCCAGTTGGACGTAGAGTAATGCGTTGAAGTAACTCAAAGGCCGCGCCCAAAAACCTGCGACCACTGCGATTGCCATCGCCAAAAACAAGCATGCGGCGATGGCGAACTTTCGAATTGGACTCAACGTTCTTACTCCCCTTTCGCTTGAAGTGCGTGGGCGCGCTGCCAACCGGCCTCAATTACCCGCGCGGTGATGGGATCGAGCTGGACCGGACGGGAGTCCAAATCGGCGTCTGATATCTCGGCATTGTTGGATTCAATCCATTGTCTGCGTTCGATCCAGCGCGCGGCATCGGCATCGGAGGCGGCCAGCAAATTACCGCCGACAACGCGACAGACATAATCAGCGATCACATAATGGTAGCGGACACGGTCGCCCTCGCGGTGAATGCGATCAATGAGTTCGATCAACTCCAGAGGTTCGACAAGCAGGCCGGTCTCCTCTTCCACTTCGCGAATTACAGCCTCGTGCAGCGACTCTCCCACCTCGATCAGGCCGCCTGGAATCGACCAGATGCCCTTCGAAGGCTCGGTTCCACGCTTGATCAGCAGAACCCTGCCCAGGTCGACCACGACAGCGCCCACACCCACCAGGGGCGTCTGGGGAAACTCTCTCTGCATGACTCTCCGCTCCATTGGTTTCATATCTACGATAGAGCGACTGGGCCACGGCGCGCGACTGACTCGGCTCAGTTTGCGCCGCCCCAACGGGGCTGACCGGCTATTGGCTGCCGTTTTCCCCACGCTGAAGCGCGGGGCTAACTACATCTGCGCCTCCGGCGCGATTGAAACGGAGCGGATCTGGCCAACAAAACGGGTACATACGATCGCGTGACTCGAATCCACCCTTCGATGGACCAGTTGCAACTTTTGCATCGGGCTATCATCAGTCCTATTGGGTGAATAAATGTCCGAAATTACGCTTCAAATCGATGGAATGCACTGCGGGGCCTGTATCAAGCGCGCGAGCCAGGCGCTGGCCTCGACGGACGGGCTAACAGTAAAAGAAGTACGTGTGGGTGCAGCGCGGATCGAAACAACAGGCGATCCTGGATCAGCGGACCGCGCGATAGCGGCGCTGGCGAAAGTCGGCTACCCGGCTCATTTGGAGCAAATCGGCGAGTCTGAATCAGCGACAGCGAGAAAGTAACGTGGCTGAACCGCAAACAGAATCGCTCACCTTACCTGTGCTCGGCATGACTTGCGCATCGTGTCAGCATCATGTGGAAGAAGCCTTGCGCTCGACCGCCGGCGTGGAATCAGCGCGCGTGGATCTAATGGCGCACAAGGCCAGCATCGTGTTTGATCCCGCAGTGGCACGACCCGAAGCAATGGTCGAAGCGATTCGCGAGGCCGGCTATGACGCAGTGCTTCCGCGCGCCGGCGATGCATTGCACGCTCACGACGAGTCGACGCCGGGAACCGCGCGTATGGCGTGGGTTACGCTGGCTGCGGGTGCCTTGGCTATGGTGCTGGCCATGCCGTTGGGCAAGGATATGGGCCGCATTGACCACGCGCTCATGCAAGGCTTGCCATGGCTTTATCAAGCTCCGCCAAATCTGCTGCGATGGACGCTGCTGATTATGACCGCAGTCGTGATGGCGTGGGCTGGCCGCAGCATCTATTTGAGTGCCGCGCGCGGATTGCGCCACGGGTCGACCAACATGAATACGCTGGTGGCGCTGGGTACCGGCGTGGCCTTCGCGTACTCAGCCTTTGCAACCATTGCGCCGGCGCAGGACAGGCAGGTTTACTACGATGCTGTCCTGTTGATTCTGGGATTTCTGCTGCTCGGCAAGTCGCTTGAGGTTCGCGCCAAACGTCGAGCCCTGGCCGCACTTGACTCGCTGAGCAGATTGCGACCGGTCTCTGCACGGCGGATCGTCGATGGCGTTGAAACGCTCGTGCCACTTGAGGAAATTCGCCCAGGGGACAGCGTCGTAGTGTTACCCGGCGAGCGCTTTCCCGTGGACGCCAAGATACTCGAAGGCCGCACCACGGTAGACGAGTCGATGTTGACGGGCGAATCGGAACCGCTGGCACGCGAGCCGGGAGGACGCGTACTGGCGGGCTCGCTTAACTACGATGGAGCCATTGTGTGCCGCGCAGAATCGCTGGGCGAAGCGACGGTGTTGGCGCAAATCACGCACATGGTCGAGCAGGCACAAGGCACGCGGGCGCCGATGGAACGGCTTGCCGATCGCGCCAGCGCCATCTTTGTACCGGTGGTGTTGGGGCTGTCTGCGCTCACGTTTGCCGTGTGGCTCGTCGCGACTCACTCGCTGCAACTGGCGCTGGCATCCACTGTTTCTGTATTGGTAATTGCTTGCCCTTGTGCCATGGGATTGGCCGTGCCCGCCGCACTGACAGTAGCCTTAGGGCGAGGCGCGCAACTTGGAGTCTTATTCAAGGGCGGCGAAGCACTGGAGCGACTCGGCCACCTGGATGCGGTTGTTCTGGATAAAACGGGTACATTGACCGTGGGACGGCCGGTGCTGGAAGCAGTGCATCTGGTCGGGGCCACCTTAGCCGAAGATGACCTGCTGCGTATGGCTGCGACAGCCGAGGAGCGCTCCAATCATCCCCTCGCCCACGCCATTGTCGACGAGGCAAAGGCGCGAGGACTCACATGGCTGCCCTCGCAGGACGTGCAAGTGTTGCCTGGACGTGGATTGAGCGCGAGCGTCGAAGGCCATGATTGCCTGCTGGGAAACGAAGCCTTGTTCAGTGAATACGGCATCGTGCTGCCTAAGGACATTGCTGCGCCGGAGTCGGGCGTCACGCGGTTGTGGATGGCTCTCGATGGAAAACCGGCGGGCTATTTTGACGCGCGCGATGCCCTGCGGCCGGATGCGGCGGCTGCCATCAAGGCATTGCGCGGACCGGGATCAGAGTTGCGCGTAATGATGTTGACCGGCGACTCGGCGATTGCTGCCGGCCCGATCGCGAAACTCGCAGGCATCGACGAAATTGAGGCCGAGCTTGATCCTGCGGGAAAGCTGGCCCGGATTCGATCGCTGCAACAGAGCGGGCTGCGCGTGGCGATGGTGGGCGACGGCATCAATGACGCTGCAGCGCTGGCGCAGGCCGATGCGGGCATCGCCATGGGCTCAGGCGCTGACCTGGCGCAGGAAGCTGGAGACGTGCTGCTGCTGCGCGCCCAGCCAGCGGCGATTCCCGCTGCGCTCGAGTTGTCACGCGCAACTTTGCGCATTATGCGGCAAAATCTGATTTGGGCCGCCGCTTACAATGTTCTTGGAATTCCGCTTGCTGCGGGCGTACTCTATCCCGCTTTTCACCTTTTGCTGAGCCCCTGGATAGCGGCGGCGGCCATGGCGTTCAGTTCAATAAGCGTGCTCGGCAACAGCCTGCGGCTGCGAGGATGGCAGCCCAGCATCAATACCACTGCCGCAGCACGCTAAACTAAGAGCGGAGCCTCCGCGTGCGCATTCTGACCCGCTACATTCTCGGCGAAATTCTCTCTCATGCCCTGATTGGTTGTGCGCTCTTTACTTTCATCCTGTTTATGCCGCACCTGGGGCAGATTTTGGAAACGGTGGTGCGCAATAGTTCCACGTTCACCAACGTACTCGAGATTTTCCTCTTCACGCTGCCGAATCTGTTCCAGGTCACCATTCCCATGTCGGTGCTGGTGGGCACCCTGCTGGGGCTGAGCCGCCTGGCGGCCGACAGCGAAATCGTGGCGATGCGCGCATCGGGCCTGGGCATCGGCTATTTCGTGCGGGTCGCATCGATTGTTGCCGTGGGCGGAGCGGCCCTGGGACTGGTGAACTCGCTGATGATCGCGCCCCGCGCCAATCAAGCCATTCTCGATATGGAACAGGCCCTGGCCACTTCACAGGCTTCGTATCAGATCCAGCGAGGCGTGTTTTACGAGGACTTCAAAAACGCCGTGCTCTATGTGCAAGACGTGCGTGGTGGAACCGGTGCGGCCAACTGGCGCCAGGTATTCATGGCCAATGTTGCGGACCCGTCGGCGCCCATCATCACTACGGCCGCGTCGGCCACGGTCGTCAATGATTCGACTTTAGAGTTGATGATGCGCCTGCATAACGGCGCACAGCACGAAACGGTGGCCGGGCAGCCGCATCAGTACAACGTCTCTACTTTTACTACGACCGATATGCCTCTTAGTCTGAGCCCGCAAAGCGATGTTCACCTGGGACGCATGGATACCGCAATTTTTGCGCTGCCCACAGAAGTTCTGTTCAAACGGGTACGAGAACCGAACAACAAGGGAGCAGACAACAAACGATTCCTGATTGAACTGCATAACCGATTCGCGTATCCGGCCGCCTGCCTGGTGCTGATGCTCGTGGGCGTTCCGCTGGGAGTGATTTCGCGACGCGGCGGCAAGAGCTCGGGATTCGTATTCACGCTGCTCCTGGTGGTGCTCTATTACGTGCTCTCTTACACGGGGATCGCACTGGCGCGGCAGAACAAGCTTCCTGTGTTTGTCGCGGTCTGGTCGGCGAATGCGCTGTTCGCGGTGGCCGGTATCTTCCTGCTTTGGCAGATGGCCAAAGGTGGGCGTATCTTGAATGCGATCGCGAGTTTCTCATTGCGGTCACTTCGCCTGAAGCCGGGCAGCGCGATGGCACAAAACCGCGCGCACCTTGGCAAGTTGCTTGAAAGGATCAGGCCACCAAGGGTTCGCAGCGCGTCTCGCAGCGTGTTTCCGCGCATTCTCGACGCATATGTTATTCGCGAATTTCTCTCGACATTTGTGCTGATCCTCACCGGCTTCGTGATGATGATGCTGGTCTTCACGTTTTTTGAGTTGGTGGGCGACATTATTCGCAATCACATTCCGCTCATTACGGTAGGACAATATCTCGTTAACCTGACGCCGAGCATGCTTTATACAATCGCGCCGTTGGCCGTGCTGATCGCGGTGCTGGTGACGTTTGGCGTGCTCAATCGCAACAGCGAAATCATTGCGATGAAGGCGACGGGAATCAGTCTCTATCGGCTGGTGATTCCGATTGTGGCAATCGCGGCAATTCTCTCCATTTGTCTTTTTCTTTTCGATCAGTTCTATCTGCCGCAGGCCAATCGCCGCCAGGAAGCATTGCGCAGCACGATCAAGGGACGGCCGCCACAGACGTTTCTGCATCCCGAACAGAAATGGATTTTCGGGCAGCCGCATCCGGGCGAACCGGGTCGAATCTTCTATTACCAGTTCTTCGATCGCGATCGTAACGAATTCGCAAACTTGTCAGTATTTGAATTTGATCCCTCGACATTTTCCTTGTCGCGCCGCATCTTCGCAGCGCGCGTGTTTTGGGATATGGACAAGGATGCGTGGACATTTCAGAACGGGTGGTCGCGCGATCTGGATGGCGCAAACACGACTCAATTCAGAGAATTCACCAACACTAACTTTGCTGAAATTCACGAAGAACCGAGCTATTTCACGAAGGAAAGCCTGCAGTCGCAGGAGATGAACTTCGGCCAACTCGACCGCTATATCAAAGATCTGAAACAGAGCGGTTTCGATACCATGCGGCTGCGCGTGGCATTGTGGCATAAATTGGCTTATCCGCTGATCGCGGTGGTGATGGCGGTGTTGGCGATTCCTTTTGCGCTCTCGATGGGCAGGCGCGGTTCGCTGAGCGGGATTGCCGTGGCGATTGGCGTGGCGCTGGCATACTGGGTTATTGATGGGCTGTTCAGCGCCATGGGGTATGTAAATTATCTTCCCGCAGCGATGGCCGCGTGGTCCTCTTTCATCCTCTTCGGGCTGGTGGGCGGATACCTGCTGCTGCGAACGCCGACGTAGGCGCCCTGACGTAGCTGATATGAGGGCCGGGATGCTTTCGGCTCGACTGCCGGTACAATAGAAATATATGCTTCGCGACTTGCGCCCCCTCTTCGCCTACATGCGCCGCTACCGCTGGAGCTACCTGTGGGGCAGCCTCTCGGTGGTTGGAACCAACGCCGTGTGGGTGCTGTTTCCCAGGGTGCTGCAACAGGCCATCGATGAACTGAATCATAATGTCACGCATCGCCGCATCCTGATGTTTGCGGGGATACTGGTAGCGATTGCGCTGGTCAAGGGCGTGTTTCTTTACGCGCAACGCTGGATTCTCATTGGTATTTCGCGCGAAATCGAATTTGATCTACGCAACGATCTGTTTCTTCATCTTGAAAAACAGGATTCTGGATTTTATCAGCGCTATCGCACCGGCGACATTATGGCCCGGCTCACCAACGATCTGAATGCGGTGCGCATGCTGCTCGGACCGGCCATCATGTATAGCGCCAACACGGTCATGTTCACGGTGGGCGCGCTGTTTTTCCTGCTCCACATCAGCCCGTACCTGACATTGGTTGCGCTGGCGCCGGCGCCTGTGGCCAGCATTTTGGTTCAGTACCTGGGACGCAAGATTCACGACCGTTTCGAGCGTATTCAAGCCAGCTTCTCGGAGATTTCGTCGCAGGCCCAGGAAAACTACTCGGGAGCGCGGTTGGTACGTGCCTTTGCCCGCGAACAATCGCAGATCAGCTTGTTTGAAAAGCTCAATCGACGCTATATCGCGCGCGCCCTGCGCCTGGTTCAGCTCATGGGCATGTTGTGGCCTACGCTTGAATTCATTCTTGGCGCATCCATGATTATCACCTTGATGGCGGGCGGCCACCTGGTGCTGCAACATCGCATTTCAGTCGGCCAATTCGTGGCCTTCAACACGTACATGATCTTGCTTATCTGGCCCATCATCGCGGTGGGTTGGGTGGTCAATATCTTCCAGCGCGGCACCGCGTCCGTCAAGCGCATAGATGAGTTGCTGCAGGAACATCCGGCCATTGACGACAGTGCTGCTGACCCTGCAATCGCAACCGATGCCGTTCTGAAGGGCGAGATCGAATTTCGGAATCTCGACTTCAGTTACGGCGAAACGCCTGTGCTGCACGGTATTTCGCTGCATGTCCCGGCCGGCTCGACGCTGGCAGTGGTGGGGCCGACAGGTTCAGGCAAAACGACTCTTGTTAACCTGATTTCGCGCCTCTATGAAGCGCCAACCGGCTCGCTGTTGATCGATGGCCGCGCTATTCGCGATTATCCTTTGGCTGCATTGCGGCATAACATCGGCATGGTGCCGCAAGAAACATTTCTGTTCAGCGAAACCCTGCGCGAAAATCTTCGCTTTGGCGCACCACAGGCGACTGCCGAGGAGTTGAACGAAGCCACTGAAGCAGCCCACGTTCGACAGGAGTTTGAGGAGTTTCCTCAGGGTTTGGAAACCATGGTCGGCGAGCGCGGCGTCACGCTCTCCGGAGGCCAGAAGCAACGCACCGCCATCGCCCGTGCGCTGCTGCGCCGTCCGGCCATTCTCATCCTTGACGATGCTCTCGCGTCAGTCGATACTTACACGGAAGAGCGCATTCTGGGCGGACTGCGCAACTATACCGACCGATCCACGACCATCCTTATTTCGCATCGTGTTTCGACCGTTCGTAATGCCGATCAGATTGCAGTGCTCGACCATGGCAAGATCGTCGAATTAGGCAAGCACGATGAGTTACTCGCACTCGACGGCTACTATGCCAGTCTCTATCAGAAGCAGCAGTTGGAAGAGGAACTGACAGTTGCCGGGTGATGGCAGGTGAAGTGAGTGAAGTGAGTGAAGTGAGTGAAGTGAGTGAAGAGAGTGAAGTGAGTGAAGTGAGTGAAGTGAGTGAAGAGAGTGAAGTGAGTGAAGTGAGTGAAGAGAGTGAAGTGAGTGAAGTGAGTGAAGTGAGTGAAGTGAGTGAAGTGAGTGAAGAAGTGAAGAGAGTGAAGAAGTGAAGTGAGTGAAGAAGTGAAGGCGCTGCGTCGCGCTTTTTCACTTACTTCACTCTTTTCACCGTTTTCACATTCACAATTTCACTTTATTCCTATTCACAACTTCACTTTATTCACATTCACATTCGTCACTTTATTCACATTCACATTCGTCA